>RRYU01000060.1_pt1 | contig 52059 bp, 50 predicted proteins | sample 2162651 | NCBI WGS metagenome assembly RRYU01 (sample SAMN10267283, study PRJNA491782) | microbial mat metagenome | isolation source: biomat in the production well | place: Japan: Minami-Kanto gas field, natural gas well KTG3 | collected 2017-06
CCCCCCCCCAGAATCATCGCCACGGCGATCAACAGTAACCATCGATAGGATGTTTTGCAGGTCATGACGGGTTCTTTCCTTGCTTCATGTTTATGGGTTGGCCGGCTCACCAAAGGTCCGCAGATCGATGCCGGTTTCGGCTTCCAGCAAGGCCAGGCTTCTCTGGTGCTCTGCCATCAGCCGATATTGCTCCATCTCGAAGGTATGAAGCTTCATGAGGGCATCGAGCAGGGTCAGGAAATCAACCTTGTCCACCTGGTAGGCGGCTAGGCTCGCCCGGAAGGTCTGCTCGGCCTGGGGCAGAATGCCATCCCGGTACAGCAGCACCTGTTCGCGGCTCTTCTCCAGCTGCGCACGGGCATCGTGGATCTTGAAAAATGTCCGATTGCGGAACTGGTCGTATTGGGCCTGCGCCATGCGCAAGCCGGAATGGGCCTGCGCCAGCTTCTCCCGGCGTTTTTCCCGGTAAATCGGCAAGTTGATCCCCACCCCGGCGCTGACGAAATCGGTGCCCCCGTCAGACAGTCCGTCGTCCCGGAACCGGTAGCCGGCCCACACCCGCAGGTCCGGTTTGAAATCGAGTTCCGCGAGCTTACCCTGCGCCCGGTAATTCTCGATAACGGCCCGGTAGGCCCGGTAGAGGGGGCGGTTCTCCTGCGAAGCCTCCTTGAGAGCCTCCGTTGAAGGCAAGCCTCGCGCAAGGGGCCATTCGGCGGCCGTGGTCATTTCGGTTGCGGCCGGCCGGTCCAGCAGGGAGTTGAGGTCGGCCAGGGCCGAGACCCTCTGTTGGCGCAAGTCCAGTTGTTTGTCGAGCAGCTTGGAATATTCCAGCTGAGCCTTCAAGACATCTTGCTGGAGACCCTGGCCGACTTCATAGCGGGTTTCCATCAGCCGGGTGAAGTCCTGCAGGATCGCAAGGTTCTTGTCAACAACCTCCATGGCGCGCTCAACAGAGTAGACCCGGAAAAAGCTGTCCTTCACCTGCGCGGCGAGCCGCAGCTTCTGATCCTCGTAGACTTCTTTGAACCAGGCTGCCTGCAGCTCGGCAATCTTGCCTTTGGTGCGCAGCTTGCCAGGAAAGGGGAAGTTCTGAGTCAGCTGCAACTCGTTGCCGGTCATAGGGGTCTGGTCGCTGTCCAGCGAGTCGAGCGGATAATTGGAAAACGCCAGTGAAAGCGTGGGATCATCCAGGGATCTTGCCGGAATAATCTTGTGGCTGGATTCTTCCCAGCGTGCTGCCGCGGCCTGCAGGTCCGGGTTGGCGAGCAACGCTTCCTCTACCAGCGCCTCCAGGTCGGCAACCGGTATGGGCTCTGCGCTCCAGGCCGTGGTCATGGTCAGTTGCAGAAACAGCAGCCCCCATAACAGGGCCTGACACTGCGGGGTCATTCGCATCATGGTGTCCTCACGCAAAATCACAAGCGGGGTTTCTGCCGCCTGGATATCCTCAAGCGGTTCGTTTCAGTCATGTCTAATGAGCAAACTCCATGCCGACAGCCCTTCAGCGGCCACGCTCTCGGGTCGTGCGCCGGGAAAGTTCGCGTTTGTTCATAGCTTATGCTTGACCGGCGGGATTGCAACCCAAAGAGCCGAAACCGTAAAAATGCGCCCCTTGTGGCTTCTTTCGGGAGGGTTGCCGGGAAGGGCAGGCAATCGGGAGCATTAAGTTGCAGAATAGTCTGCGTCGCTGCTGATTATTCTACAGGTGGTCGCGGGTGTTTTATGCCTGGGTGGCACGGAAAATCTGACCATATAAAAAGTCGGACGGGCGCTGGTTGTGGAGATTTTTGGCAGAACTTCTTTGGGCGGCACTGGCGGCTGGCTCCGGCGTAGCCCGAGGCGTTTTTGCTTGCATCCCTGAAAAACCCTGTTTAGGGTAATATTTCATTTCCCAGGCGATTTCTATCGTCACCCCGGGAGGACAGACACCCCTGTCCCCGGAATTATACCAGTTCTCTACCAGACCGGACGGCTCTCAGCCGCTCAGGTTCATAAACCTTGGCCTATGGATACTTTGACTCACAACGAGATTACTGCGTTGCTTCTGGCGCTGGGCCTGCTGTTGGCCGGCGCCCGGCTGCTCGGCGAGATGGCCCGGCGCTTCAATCTGCCGGCGGTCCTGGGCGAGATCCTCGCCGGCATCCTGCTGGGGCCTACGGTTTTCGGCGCCCTGGCGCCGGCCTGGCAGGCCTTCCTGTTTCCCCGGCATGGCGGCGGAGCCCTCGCCCTTGACGGTTTGACGACCCTGGCGATCGTCCTTTTTCTGTTGGTCGCCGGCATGGAGATCGACCTCTCGACCGTCTGGCGGCAGGGCAAGGTTGCGCTCTGGGTGGCCCTGGCAGGCATGCTGCTGCCTTTCAGCCTCGGCTTTGCCGTCGCCTGGTGGCTGCCGTCCCTGGTGGGCTATCAGCCGGGCGTTAATCATCTGGCGTTCGCCCTGTTCATGGCGACCGCCCTCTCCATCTCCGCTCTGCCGATTATCGCCAAGATCCTGATGGATTTGAATATCTATCGCAGTGACCTGGGTGTGACGGTCATTGCCGCCGCCGTGTTCAACGACCTGTTGGGATGGCTGGTGTTTGCCGTGGTCCTCGGCATGCTGGGGACCGGCCAGGGCATGCCGTTTGCTCATGTTCTGTGGCTGACCGTGTGCTTCACCATCGCCATGCTCACCGTGGTCCCCTGGTGTATCCATCGGATCCTCCCCTGGATCCAGGCCCACACCAGTTGGCCCGGTGGTGTGCTCGGCTTTGCGCTTTCCTTCTGCCTGCTCGCGGCCGCTTTCACCGAATGGATCGGCATTCACGCCATCTTCGGCTCTTTTCTGGCCGGCGTCGCCATCGGCGATTCCAAGCATCTGCGTGAGAAAACCCGGGCGACCATCGACCAGTTCATCTCCTTTATCTTTGCCCCGCTGTTTTTTGCGAGCATCGGTCTCAAGGTGAACTTTGCCGAGCATTTCGACCTGCTACTGACTCTGATCGTTCTGGGGCTCGCCTTGACTGGCAAGGTGACGGGCAGTGCTCTGGGGGGCCGGTTCGGCGGGCTTTCCTGGCGGGATTCTCTGGGCGTGGGCTTTGGCATGAGCGCCCAGGGAACCATGGGCATCATTCTCGGCGTGCTCGCCTTGCAGTTTGGACTGATTCATCAGCCGGTATTCGTCTCACTGGTGGTCATGGCCCTGGTCACTTCGCTGGTGAGCGGTCCGATGCTGCAGTTGATCCTGCGCCTGAAAAAACCCCGCCGCTTCGTCGACTACCTGCAGCCGCAGGGGTTCGTCAATCACCTCGAGGCGACCGATCGCTGGCAGGCGATCCGCGATCTGGCGCAGATGACTGCCCCCCTGGTCGATCTCGATCCGGGCGTGGTTGCCAATGCCGTGCTCGACCGGGAAAAGCTCATGGCGACCGGCATCGGCAAGGGAGTCGCTGTTCCCCACGCCAGGCTTGAAGGGGTTCTCGAACCAGTAATAACGGTGGGCTTGTCGAGCGCCGGTCTCGATTTCGATGCGCCGGACGCCACGCCGGCGCGTATCGTCTGTCTGATCCTGACTCCGGTCCAGGATGATGGCGCCCAGCTGGAGATTCTGGCTGATATCGCTGCCACCTTCAAATCCAGGGAACTCCGCGAAAAGGCGGTGAGCGTCACCAGCTTCACCGAATTTCTGGCCCTGGTCAGAAGTGGTCAGGCCCGCTGACCGGACTTGGTGTGCAGGCCATGCGGCGGCCACAGCATAAGGCGGCAGACCGTGCTCATGACTTGACCCAGTAGGTGTTTTTCAGTTCCGCCAGGCCACTTTTCTCACCGATAATTGTCAACCGGTCACCTGCTTTCAGAGTCGTCCTGCCATTCGGCACAAACGAGTGCCCCGCCCGATGGAGCATGGCGACCAGACAACCCTTGGGCATGTCAACCGAGGCCAAGGGCTTGTCCAGCAAGCTGCGCGTCGGACCGGCGGCCGTCAGTCTCAAGGTTAAGAAGCGGTCATCATGCTGCAGGCATTGCCTCAGCTGCTGCTCATCTTCGGCGTGGGCCCAGGTCGCGGCGAAGCTCTCTTCATCCACCCGTTCGGCGACCCGGGCGAGGATCCTCAGGTGCTGCGCCGGATCGCTTTCCGGGCTGACCAGGAAAAACAGGGCCTCGACACAAGCCTCGCCCTCCTGTTCGTGGGTGAGCGGGTTGTACATCGTCATACAAACCCCATGGCGGGCGCGGATCAGGACCATCTCGGCCTTTTCAATTTTGCTCGAGCGAAAATGGGGCAGGGCAACGCCGTGCGTGACCGGCGTGGCGCCGATTCTCGTGCCTTCCATGATCTGGGCCGTAATGTCATTTGCGGACATGTGGATCCTGGGCTCAAGCTGATGGGCGACCATTGAAACGGCTTCCTCGAAAGAGGCTTCCGCATCAAGATCGAAGACCAGGCAGCGGGACACGATGTCGTCGAACGGATCTTCCTTGCGCAGGCCTTTTTCCCGCAGAATGCCGCGGAGTTCGGTGTCCAGATCGTGATGTTTGCGCTGGCCGAGCCGTTCGAAGACATGATAGATGGCGCCGGTGCGTGAGGTGCGCTGGCGGGCGTAATACACATACCAGAGCACGGAGACAAGGATCAGGCCGATCGAAAACAGGATCGGCAACCGGCCCATTTCGAAAATCAGAAAGAACGGCAAAATAATGCCTGCGAGCTGCATCCAGGGATACAGGGGTGATTTATAACCGGGGTCGTAGGAGGGGATCCGGCTTTCGCGCATGACGATCACCGCGGCACAGACCAGGGCAAACATGAGCAGCTGGAAAGAACTCGCCAGTTTGGCGATGCGCATGGGGTCGAACAGGAGCAGGATCAGGATAATGGTACCAAGCGTCAGCAGGATGGCTGGTAACGGGGTTCCGAAACGGCCGAGGCGACGGAATACGCTTGGCAGCAGATGGTCGCGGCTCATCGCCAGGGGATAGCGCGAGGCACTCATCAGCCCGGCGTTGGAAACGGAGATAAACGCCAGCAGGGCCGCCAGGGACAGCAGAATGACGCCGAACCGGCCCATGGCATATTCGGCCGCGGCCGCAACCGGGGTCAGGTTGCCTTTGAGCACTTCGGGAGGCACCAGGCCGACAATGATCAAGGTCCCGAAAAAGTAAACCAGAATGGCTGTGCCAAGAGCCAGCATCACCCCCCGGGGCAGGTTGCGCTCCGGATCCTCGACTTCCTCGGAAAGACTGGCGACCTTGGTAACGCCGACATAGCTGATGTAGACCATCCCGGAAGTCGCCATAATCGAATCGAAGCCGGCGGCAAAAAAATTCTCGAAATGGGCCGGCTGAAATTCTGCGACTCCGCCGAGAAGAAAGACGGCCAGAATGGCGAGCAAGCCAAAAACCAGTGCAATCTGCAGACTGCCGCTTTTTTTGGCGCCGACCAGGTTTACCCCGCCCAGCAGCAGGGCAATTCCCACGGCAACCGGCACAATCGGCAGGGCGGGGAAGAACAGCGCGATGTAGGCACCCATGCCGATCAAGGCAAACGCGACTTTCAGAATGAGGGCCAGCCAGGTGCCGATGCCGCCGATTGTGCCGAAACATGGACCCAGGGAGCGGTCGAGAAAATAATAAACGCCCCCGGCGCGCGGCATGGCCGTGGCCAGTTCGATCACGCTGAACATGGCGGGAACCATCGGCAGGGCGGCGATCAGATACGCCAGGACCAGCGCGGGGCCAGCCTCGACAGCAGCGATGCCCGGCAGCAGGAAAAACCCGGCGCTGAGGGTTGCCCCGGTGGCGAGGGCATAAACGTCTCTGAGCTTGAGTTCTTTTTTGAGCCGTTTATGTTTTTTGAAATGAGCCACTTGCGCCTCCGCAATGGGCATGCCTGACCGATTCTGAAGAGCTTGCGGACGATCGTTTCCGTGAAAAATTGCCATGCGGCTATGACCAATCGGCCCCGGTCCGCAGAGGCAGATTATCACGAAACGCCCGGGGGTGTGCAACTTTGAAGTTGCGGAGGGGTTGACCCTCCTGTTGCTGACAGATTCCGTGACGAATAAACAGGATGAGATATACGCCGGCCGCGGAAAGGTGTAATATCACCGTGTCATGTGGGTCCGTGCCAGGTTAACTTATCGCAACTCAACAGCGCGCTGCCGTTTCGCTGCAGGCAGACCCGCGTACAAGGAGGCCGCTGCGTGCCATGCGCGATGATCTGGATCTGAGCTTTTTTCAAAAACTGCTGGAGGAGCGTGTCGCCGCTATCCAGCAGGGCCGGGAGGCCCAGCGCAAGGAGGCTGCGCCGATCGAACTAGACCAGACCAAAGTCGGTCGCCTCTCCCGAATGGACGCCATGCAGCAACAGGCCATGGCGCAGGCGACGGCGCGGCGCACCGAGGTGGAACTGCAGCGCATCTGGACGGCGCTCGGGCGCATGCGCTCAGGGGATTACGGTTACTGTGTGAAATGCGACGAAGAGATTTCCGAAGGACGGTTGCGGGCCGACCCTGCCAACCTGATCTGCATCGATTGCGCGCGTGCCGCGGCCAGCAAGTGATTCCGCCGGCCTTGTGAGGGAGATTCTCCATGATCGGTGCCATTGCCGGTGACATTATCGGTTCGGTTTACGAACATTGCGGCATCAAGACCAAGGATTTTCCGCTCTTCGTTGCCGAGAGCCGGTTTACCGATGATACCGTGCTCAGCGTGGCCGTCGCCGAAAAACTTCTCCATGGCGGCGAGTATGGCGCACTGTTCCATGATTATTTCCATGCCTATCCGCACGCCGGCTACGGCGGGGCGTTCGTGCGCTGGGCCGGGGAGCGGCGCCAGCTTCCTTACAACAGTTGGGGCAACGGTTCCGCCATGCGGGTAAGCCCGGTCGGCTTTGCCGGTCAATCCCTTGAGCAGGTTCTCGCCGAGGCCCGCAAGAGCGCGGTGGTCACTCATAATCACCCCGAAGGTGTGCGCGGCGCGCAGGCGACAGCGGTCGCGGTCTTTCTGGCCCGCACCGGCTGGGCCAAACCTGACATCAAGGACCACATCGAGCAGGCATTCGGCTATGATCTGGGCGGCCGGCTGGCGGATATCCGCACGGCATATCGGTTCGATGTCTCCTGCCAGGGCTCGGTGCCGCAGTCGATCCTTGCCTTCCTGGAATCGGACAGCTACGAAGATGCGCTCCGCAACGCCATCTCCCTGGGTGGTGATGCGGACACCATGGCCTGTATTGCCGGCGCCATCGCCGAGGCCTATTACGGAGGAGTGCCGGAGCAGATTCGCAAGCAGGCCATGGCGCGGCTTGATCAGCGCCTGCGGTCTGTGGTTGCAGAGTTTTCCGCCCGTTTCGGCTCAGCACGGCCCTGCTGACCGGGCGGCACGATCAAGGGGTGCCGTTTGCTTGGCACGTCTGACACTAAAAAACCGGGGTTGTTTATGGCCTGGTCAGAGCCGGCTGAAGATGGCCATCTGCGTCGAACTGCCGAGGATCTGGTCAACCGGACCGATGTCAGCAAAGGCCACCTGGTAGCCGTTGCGTTCGGCGACTCCTGCGGCCCAGCCCCTGAATTTGGCCCGGGTCCATTCGAAGCGATGGTCCCGGTGGCGCAGCGCGCCCTTCGGCAGGCCATGCAGAATATTGTACTCGCAGTTCGGCGTGGTGATGAGCACCGTTTTCGGTAAATAACCGGCAAACACGGCCTGCTCGACGGTGGACAGCCGCTGGGGATCGATATGTTCAATGGTTTCCACCATGATTGCGGCGTCGAAGCCGACAAGCTCTTCCACAAACGCCGTGAACGAACCGTGATAAAGAGAGATCCGTCGGCTGTTGGCAAGACAGTTCCGGTGGGCGAGCAGGTTGCGCGCCGCGGCCAGGGCCTGCTGGGAGGTGTCGATGCCGGCGATTTTGGTGAACCGGCTCTCCGCGCTCAGGCGGAGCAGCAATTCGCCCGCTCCGCAACCGAGGTCGAGAACACTCGCGGCGTTGCTGGCGAGGAGGGTCTCTACCACCATGTCCAGCCGGGCGTTGTGCAGATCGGTGGCTAATTCAGCCCGCTGGTCGGAATATCTTTTCATCTGAGATGCCAAGCCCCGGTTGCGCCCACAGGGTTGCAGAAAAACGGACCGTTCGCGACCTGTCGTTCATCGCGGCGGCCGATCATCGATGAACTATACAACATTTATGGTAGCAAGTGGCCAAATTGAACCGGCCAGAGAGTGCTTGACTTTTGCGGATACTTGGCTATATTGCCAAATAACCAATCGGAGAGAATCGTAATGGACCGGACCCGCAAGAGCCATCTCGAAGCCCGTGCCAGGGTGCTAAAGGCCATGGCCCATCCCACCCGACTCTTTATTATCGAAGAGTTGGCAAAAAGCGAGCGTTGCGTTTGCGACCTGACGGCCATGGTGGGAGCCGATATCTCCACCGTCTCGAAACATCTGTCGGTATTGAAGCAGGCTGGCCTTGTCAGAGACGATAAGCGGGGCAATCAGGTTTTCTATGATTTGCGGGTCCCCTGTATTCTCAATTTTTTCGGTTGTGTAGAATCCGTGCTCGAAAGCCGGGCACAGGATCACGCCGCAACCCTCGCGGGCAACTGAAAGGCCTTTTTTTTTACTCTCATCCTTGGCTATTTGGCCAACAGGGAAATGTCGGCATGCACTGGAAAACCGAATGGAAACCGCTGTTCTGGATCGTTGTGGTCTTTATCGGCTGCTTTTTTTTGCCGGTTGAGATGTCCCGCGTACAGAACGCCATTGTGGAATCGCTTTACCTGGTCAAGTGGTATGCTCGCGAGCATGTGCTGCTCTGCCTGATTCCGGCGTTTTTTATTGCCGGTGCCGTCGCGGTCTTTGTCAGCCAGGCGGCGGTGATGAAATACCTGGGACCGAACGCAAAAAAAATGCTGGCCTATGGTGTTGCATCGGTCTCGGGCACCATTCTGGCCGTCTGTTCCTGTACCATCCTGCCATTGTTTGCCGGGATCTACCGGATGGGCGCCGGGCTCGGCCCGGCCTGCGCCTTTCTCTATTCCGGGCCGGCAATCAACATTCTGGCCATCGTGCTGACTGCGCGGATTCTCGGTCTGGAAATGGGTATTGCGCGCGCGGTTGGGGCGATAGGGTTTGCGGTGGTCATCGGCCTGGCCATGCACTTCATCTTCCGTCATGAAGAAGCCGCCAAAGCGGCCGCCACACCGGTGATGGCGGCCGACGGTGACGGCCGGCCCCTGCTGCAGACCGCACTCTACTTTGCCGCCATGGTCGGCATCCTGGTGTTTGCCAACTGGGGGCGGCCGGATCAGCCGGCCGGGCTCTGGCATGCGATTTATGCCGCAAAGTGGTGGCTGACCAGCGGTTTTTCCGTCGCTCTGGCCCTGATGCTGGCCACCTGGTTCAAACTCGGCTTCGTCCGCATCCTGCTCGCCGCTGTGCCCGCGCTGGTGACGGCGCTTATCCTGCCGCAGCACCCGGAGCTGGCGTTTACCTTCGGCGTGATCGGTCTGTCGGTCCTTAGCAATCTGCCAAGCACCCGCGATGGCGAGATGGGGCAGTGGTTCAATGAAAGCTGGGATTTCGCCAAGAAGATCCTGCCGCTGCTGCTGATTGGGGTGCTGATTGCCGGCTTGCTGCTCGGCCGGCCGGGACACGAAGGCTTGATCCCTTCGGCCTGGGTTGCGTCCCTGGTCGGCGGCAACTCGCTGGGCGCCAACCTGTTTGCCTCGGTATTCGGGGCCTTCATGTACTTCGCCACCCTGACCGAGGTGCCGATTCTGCAGGGTTTGCTCGGGGCAGGCATGGGCAAGGGCCCGGCATTGGCTCTGCTGTTGGCCGGTCCGGCTTTAAGTCTGCCGAATATGCTGGTGATCCGCAGCGTCATGGGGACCAAAAAGACCATTGTCTTCGTGCTGCTGGTGATGACGATGGCGACCATCAGCGGCTTGATTTACGGGGCCATTTTCTAAACGAAAGGAGCTGTTCATGAAAAAACTGCAAATACTCGGCACCGGCTGTGCCAAATGTGAAAAGCTTGCCGAAAACGCCAGGCAGGCGGCTGATAATCTCGGTCTGCAGTACGAAATGGAAAAGATCACCGAACTCAACCAGATCATGAGTTTCGGGGTCATGACCACCCCGGGGCTGGCGGTTGACGGCAAGGTGCTGGTGGTCGGCAAGGTGCCTTCGCCCACGGAGCTGGAAAAGCTGCTTGGCTGACCGTTAATCAATGGCATGAGGCGGTTGCAATAATGCCCGGGAGGGGGCAACCGCAGAGCTCCGAGGAACGATCATGTTACTTAAAAAGCACCTGATGACATTGTTGGCGATGATGTTGTGCATACTGGTTTTGCCTGCCTGCAGCCATGCCGAAACGGCAAGCGATACCCGGACCTCTTCTCGAGCGGGCGGCATTTTGCCGAAACTGATCGATGTCGGCGCCGACAAATGCATTCCCTGCATCAAGATGGCACCGATTCTCGATGCTCTAAAAAAGGATTTCGCCGGAAAACTGGAGGTCGAATTTATCGATGCCTGGAAAAACAAGGAGCAGGCAGCCACTTATAATGTCAGGATGATCCCGACCCAGATCTTTTACGCTGCGGATGGGGAAGAGCTTTTCCGGCACGTCGGCTTTTACAGTCGGCAGGAGATCCTCCTCAAGTGGCGCGAGCTTGGTTACGATTTCCAGGATAAAAACTGATGATTGACTATCTGCTGACCAGTTTAAGTCTGGCGGTGTCCGGAGCTCCGTTGCTCGCCCTCGGCGCGGCCGCCGGCTGGGGGGTGATAAGCATCATCCTTTCACCCTGTCACCTGGCCAGCATTCCCTTGATCGTCGGCTTTATCGACGGCCAGGGCAAGATGAGCGTCCAGCGCGCATTTCTCATTTCCAACCTGTTTGCCGTCGGCATCCTGCTCTCGATTGCCCTGATCGGCTTGCTCACGGCTCTGGCCGGGCGCATGCTGGGTGATCTCGGCCCCTGGGGGAATTGGCTGGTCGCAGGCATTTTCTTCCTGTTCGGCCTGCACCTGCTGGGGCTGGTGCCGATGCCCTGGTCGGGACCGGGGCAGATCGGCATGCAGCGCAAGGGTCTGCTGGCGGCATTGGCCCTCGGCCTGATCTTCGGGATTGCGCTTGGGCCCTGTACCTTTGCCTTCATGGGGCCGGTGCTCGGCGTGGCTTTTGCCGAAGCGGCCAACAGCATGGTATACGCAGCGCTGCTGCTGCTGGCCTATGGGCTGGGGCATTGCGCAGTGATTGTGTTTGCCGGCACCTTTACCGAGAAGGTCCAGCATTATCTTGACTGGAACGAGCGTTCCAAGGGAACGCTCTGGATAAAACGGGTCTGCGGCTTGCTGGTTATGGCGGCCGGGGTCTGGCTGATCTACAGCGCGGCCTGAGTGCCCTTGACAGGCATCCGCCTATGCGGATATTGTAGCCACATGCAGACAGAAGCCAAAATCTTTAAAGCTCTCGCTGACGAAACCCGACTGCGCATCCTGACCCTGCTGCTCGATGGGGAATTGTGTGTCTGTGAAATCATCGCTGCGCTGGAACTGCCGCAGTCGACGATCTCGCGCCACCTGGCCTATCTGCGCAACAGTGGCTGGGTGCAGGACCGTCGCCAGGGAGTGTGGATGTATTATCGCCTCAATGAAGGCGAACACGCCCTGGTCAACGCGATGAAGCCTCTATTGGCCAGGCATCTTGGCGGCAGTGCCGAACAGGCGGCTGCTCTGGAAAAGCTGCGTCGTTTTCAAAGTGAGCAGGACCAGGGGACTTGCTGATTTTTTTTGGCCGGCAGACATCTGCTTATGCGGATGGATTGCAGTCGTGGCCGGATATTTTGAAGGAGTTCAAGCCATGAGCATACGTATCGGCATCAACGGTTTCGGCCGCATGGGTCGCCTGGCTTTGCGCACGGCCCGGGATTGGCCGGAACTGGACATCGTGCACATCAACGAGATCAAGGGCGGACCGGAAACAGCGGCGCACCTGCTCGAATTCGACTCGGTGCATGGCCGCTGGGCCAGAGATATCGGCTTCAGTGACCGGGCGGTGTCAATCGACGGCCGATCAATCGGTTTCAGCGACGAAAAGGCTCCCGGGGAGGCCCCCTGGCGCAAGCAGGGCGTCGATATCATCATCGAAGCTTCGGGCAAGTTCCGCACGCCGGAACTGCTGCAACCATTTTTCGACCAGGGCGTCAAGAAGGTGATTGTCGCCGCGCCGGTCAAGCAGGGCGCGCTCAATGTGGTCATGGGAGTCAACGAATACCTCTATGAGCCGGACCGGCACCAGCTGCTCACCGCCGCCTCCTGCACCACCAACTGCCTAGCGCCTATCGTCAAGGTGCTGCATGAGCAGGTCGGCATCGAGCACGGTGTGATCACCACCATTCATGATCAGACCAACACCCAGACCATCGTCGACGCGCCGCACAAGGACCTGCGCCGGGCGCGGGCGGCGAGCCTGTCGCTGATCCCGACCACCACCGGTTCGGCTACCGCCATCACACTGATCTACCCGGAGCTGCAGGGCAAACTCAATGGTCACGCGGTACGGGTGCCGCTGCTCAACGCCTCGCTCACCGATGCGGTCTTTGAAATGCAGAGAGCGGTGACCGAAGAGGAGATCAACGGTCTGTTCAAGGAGGCCGAGCGCACCTATCTCAACGGCATCCTCGGCGTCGAAGAGCGGCCGCTGGTCTCAGTCGACTTCAAGGGCGACCCGCGTTCGGCGATCATCGACGCACCATCGACCATGGTGGTCGACGGCACCCAGCTCAAGGTTCTGGCCTGGTACGACAACGAGATGGGCTATGTCCATCGCATGCTGGAGCTCTGCAGGAAAGTCGCGGCCAGCCTGTAACGGCGGCGTCCCGGAGAGGCAGACACGAGGGTCTGCCTTTTGCTAAGGGCGAACACATGGGTTCGCCCCTACAGAATGGTATTCCAACCCAATGACCGATTTACGCAACTATACACTGGTCACTGCCGCCTACTGGGGCTTCACCCTCACCGACGGCGCCCTGCGCATGCTGGTGCTGCTGCATTTCCATGACCTGGGCTATACGGCGGTGCAGATCGCTTTTTTGTTCCTGCTGTACGAGTTGTTCGGGGTGGTGACCAACCTGGTCGGCGGCTGGATCGGCTCGCACATGGGACTGAAGGTCACCCTGTTCGCCGGCCTGGCGTTGCAGGTGGTGGCCCTCTCGGCGTTGGCGTTACTCAATCCGGCCTGGTCGGTGGCGGTTTCGGTCGCCTACGTGATGGCCGCCCAGGCCCTGGCCGGAATCGCCAAGGACCTGACCAAGATGAGTTCGAAGAGTGCCATCAGGGTGCTGATTCCGCAGGAAGCCGAGAGCCGCCTGTTCAAATGGGTGGCAATCCTGACCGGATCGAAGAACGCCCTCAAAGGGGCCGGCTTCTTCCTCGGCGGCGTCCTCTTGACCTGGCTCGGCTTCCGCGGCGTCCTGTTCGCCATGGCCGCGGGGCTGGCCGTGGTTCTGGCTGGCGCAGTCATCGCGCTGCCCGCCGACATGGGCAGGGCCAGGGTCAAAGTCAAGTTCTCCCGGATCCTGTCGAAAAGCCGCGAGATCAACCTGCTGTCGGCGGCCCGCCTGTTCCTGTTCGGATCACGCGATATCTGGTTCGTGGTCGGGCTGCCGGTCTTCCTCTCGGCCAGCCTCGGCTGGAGCCATGCCGAGGTCGGCGGTTTTCTCGCGCTCTGGGTGATCGGCTATGGCGGGGTCCAAGCGATTGCGCCAACTCTGCTGAAAGGTTTTCCCGGCAGCGGCCCGCCCCGCGGCGGAACGGCAGTTATCGGCGCTCTGGCCCTGGCGGTACTGACGGTCCTGATTGCCATCGGCGTCAACCTGGGACTGTCGCCCTGGCTGACCATTGTTGCCGGCCTGGCCCTGTTCGGGGTAATTTTCGCCGTCAATTCCTCGGTGCACAGCTACCTGATTCTCGCCTACACCGAGAGCGACCAGGCGGCTCTCAACGTCGGCTTCTACTACATGGCCAACGCCATGGGACGGTTGATAGGTACCTTGCTGTCGGGAGTGGTCTTCCAGCTGGCCGGGCTGGCCGGCTGCCTGTGGGTGTCGGCCGGGTTCGTCCTGCTCGCCGCCGGCCTCTCGCTCCGCCTGCCACGCCCGTAGGGGCGGACCTGTGTGTCCGCCCGGCTTTACCGGACCTGTGTGTCCGCCCGGCCGGCAAAAACCGACCACCCAAACCCCGGCAGACCCGCGGCTCTGCCCCTGCGAGGATTTCAACCATGTCGACCCTGACCAGAAAACTTTCGTTTCTCGACCGCTACCTCACCCTGTGGATTTTTGTCGCCATGGCGGTGGGAGTTGGCACAGGCTGGCTGATTCCAGCTGTCAAGGATTTCGTCAATATCTTTACGGTCGGCACCACCAACATCCCTATCGCCGCCGGCCTGATCCTGATGATGTACCCGCCGTTCGCCAAAGTGAGATACGAGGAGATGCCGGACGTCTTCCGCAACAAGAGAATTCTCGGCCTCTCTCTGGTGCAGAACTGGGTGATCGGCCCGATCCTGATGTTCCTCCTCGCCATCATCTTCCTACAGGGCTACCCCGAGTACATGGTCGGCCTGATCCTGATCGGCCTGGCGCGCTGCATCGCCATGGTCATCGTCTGGAACGAACTGGCCGACGGCAACACGGAATACGCGGCCGGTCTGGTCGCCTTCAACAGCATCTTCCAGGTGTTGTTCTTCAGCGTCTACGCCTGGTTTTTCATCAGCGTGCTGCCGCCCCTGTTCGGCCTGCAGGGGGCGGTGGTGGCGGTCACCATCGGCGAGATCGCGCAGAGCGTCTTCATCTATCTCGGCATCCCCTTTTTGGCCGGGGCGCTGACCCGCCTGATCGGCGTCAAGACCATGGGCCGGGAGCGCTACCATGCCGTGGTGGTGCCGAAGATCAGCCCGATCACCCTGATCGCCCTGCTGTTCACCATCGTCGTCATGTTCAGCCTGAAAGGTGAGCTGATCGTGCAGATTCCCATGGACGTGGTGCGCATCGCCATTCCGTTGCTGATCTATTTCGTACTGATGTTTCTGGTCTCCTTCTACATGGGCAAAAAGGTCGGCGCCGATTACAGTCGAACAACGACGCTGGCGTTTACCGCCGCCAGCAACAACTTCGAGTTGGCCATCGCAGTGGCCATTGCCGTGTTCGGCATCAACTCCGGTGCCGCCTTCGCCGCCGTGATCGGACCGCTGGTGGAAGTGCCGGTGATGATCGGCCTGGTCAATGTGGCTTTCTGGTTCCAGCGCCGCTACTTTCAGGGGCAGGTCACTTTCTGATTATTCAGGTTCATTCCTTTCAGGAGTCACATCATGAACAAAGAGCGTGTCCTGTTTATCTCTGATCATAACAGCGCTCGCAGCCAGATGGCCGAAGCCTTGCTGAATCTGCTTGGCAGAGAACATTTTGAGGCGGCGAGCGCCACCTTCGATTTGCCATCGATCCACCTTCTGGTGATCGAAGTTAGCCGTTGATTGATTGAGAAGACCATGAGAATACGACTCAAACTGGGCATGTTTGCTTTCCTGGCAGTGTCTCTGCTGCTCTTGCCGCAGACGGTCAGCCAGGCTGAAACCATTGCTGCCGATGGCAAGCCGGTGGTCTATTTCGGCATTATCCCGCGCTACAATCCGATGGTCATGTATCGCAACTACCAGCCGCTCATGGACTATCTGACGGAGCACACCTCCTTCCAGTTCGAACTGAAGCTCTCCCGTAACTACACCGAGGCGATCAGCCTGGTAAGAAGCGGAGAGACCCCCATCGCATCTCTTGGCGATGTCACCTTCATCGAGGCCTACCGGGACTTTGGTGCAATACCGATTCTCAAACCACTTAACGACCAGCTGCAACCCTATTACCGCAGCATCATCATCGTTCCGGCCCAGAGTTCCATCCAGACCCTCGAGGATCTGCGCGGCAAGTCGTTCGCCTTCGGCAATGCCCATTCGACCTCGGGCAACCTGATCCCCCGCAACCACCTGTTCCTGCATGGCATCACCCTGTTCGATTTCAGCCGTTACGACAACCTCGACTCCCATGATGCGGTGGTCAAGGCTGTTCTGAAAGGCAAGTTCGATGCCGGCGCGGTCAAGGATGTGGTGGCTCGCCACTACCAGTCGCACGGATTGAAGTTTCTCGGCAGTTCCGCCCCTATTCCGTCAGTCCCTATCGTGGTCCGGCCGGGCACCTCACCGCAATTGATCGAGGACGTCAGGCAGGCGTTACTGGCCATCGATGCTGCAAATCCGGCAGAGGCCGCGCGCATGGCAAGCTGGGATCCGGAGTTCCGGCACGGCTTTGCTCCGGCATCACTCGAAGACTATCGGGAGGTCATCCGCATTATGGACGCAGTCCCCCAGGGGTGCGGGGTGCGATGCCACTGATGATCCTGCCAAAGCTGGGGATTCGTGCCCGCTTCATGTTGCTGGCGATGCTCCTCACCCTGCTGTTCTCGGGATTATGGGGCGAATGGGCCTGGCTCAGAGAGCGCGAGCTGCTTTTCGACCGGCTTCATGGACAGGGCGAAGTGCTGGTCTCCAGTATGGCCATTCCGATCATCAATGCTCTGCTTTACGAGGAACTGGGTATCATTGCGGAAGGCGGCTTGCTCGATAACTTCGTTGCCGACATCATGGCCAATCAACAGCTGCAACCGTTATATGCCATGGTTATCGGCAACGATGGCCGGGTGCTCGCCCACAATCACCTGCCGGAGTTCGGCGAAATTTACAACGATCCGTTGACTCGCACTGCATTGTCTGGTAGCGGAGTCATGCACATCAAGACCGAATTCGAAGGACAGCCCGCGCTCGATTTTTCGGCGCCGCTGGCTATCGCCGGCAAGCGCTGGGGTTGTCTCCGGGTTGGCGTTTCATTGCTGCCGATTCATCAAGAATTGAACGTTTTGGCCGGTAGCATTTTTGGGTTTGCCCTGTTGTTCTCGATGGGTGCTCTGGGGGTGTTTTTCTTTGCCGGACAGCAACTCGCCAAACCGATCCTGAGGCTCGCCGAAACGATGGAAAGCATGGACGTCGATGCGCCGAGCTATCTCCCGGGGGAAATCCGGCGGGACGAAATCGGCCGGTTGGAGCGCAGTTTCCACGATCTGCTCGAGCGCCTGCGCCAAAGTGAAGAAGAGCGGCAGAATTCCCTGGAAAGTCTGGTTGCCAGCGAGCGCTTTGCCGCTGTCGGCAAACTGGTCTCCGGCGTTGCCCATGAAATCAATAACCCCCTTTCCGGTATCCAGGGGGCCCTTTATCACATCAGCGAAGAGTGCAATGCTTCGGCGCAGAGTTATGTCAAGGCCGCCGAGCAGGGCGTGGAGCGAATCAGCCGTATCGTCGGGCAACTGCTCGACTTGTCACGGGCCGATGCTCTTTATCGGGAACCGGTCGACAGCGCGGACTTCTTTGAAGAACTCGCCCTGTTTGCCAAGATGGCGATCAAGAGAACAGACTGTAAACTCCAGGTTGCGGATCACTACTCGCGACAAGTCATCATGCTCGATCGGGACCGTATCCATCAGATCGTTCTCAATCTGGTCATCAATGCCGCTGATGCCGTCGCCGGGCAGGAAGAAAGTCTGGTGCGGTTGGAAACGTTTGCGCATGACCAAGGCTATGCCATCCGGGTGGTGGATAATGGCCCAGGCATTTCCGCCGCGATCCGGCAACAGATTTTCGAACCATTTTTTACGACCAAAGGCCCCGGCAAGGGAACCGGCATGGGGTTGGCCATCGGTCGAACAATTGCGGAAAAACACGCGGGCCGGCTGGAATGTCGTTCCGCACCGGGTCAGGGCACGATCTTTACCCTGTGGTTACCGCAACCCTTGTCGAATGAAGGAACCCCGCATGAATAAACGAATCCTGTTGGCTGAAGATGATGAACTGCACAGTGCCATGATTGTCGGAGCACTGGAAAAGAACGGCTATAGTGTCTGTCCGGTACAAGACTGCCGGTCAGCCTTTGTCGCCCTCCATGCCGAAACTTTTGTCGTGGCCTTGCTCGACATCCGGCTGCCTGACGGCGATGGTTTCGAACTGCTCGCCGCCCTGCATCAGGTCCAGCCGAATTGCTTGACGGTTATGATGACCGGCGAAGCCTCGATCGAATCGGCTGTGCGTGCCATGAAGGAGGGGGCCTTCGATTACCTGGCCAAGCCGTTTCGTACCGAACTGTTATTGATGAAACTCTCGCGGCTTCTCGCCTGGCATGAATTGACGGAAGAAAACCGTCTGCTGCGCGGCGAGATCGAGCACGGCATGGTCGGGACCAGTCGCTCACTGCAGGATTTTCTGGAAAGCCTGAAAAGCGCCGCGGAATCTGAGGCGACAATTTTGCTGCTCGGTGAGACCGGCACCGGCAAGGAACTGGCGGCTGATTTCATCCACAGGCATAGCTTTCGTCAGAAGGGGCCTCTCGTCAAGGTGAACTGCGGAGCTCTCCCGGACAGCTTGCTCGAAGTCGAGCTGTTCGGCTGTGTCAAGGGCGCTTATACTGGAGCCGTGCGAAATCGCGCCGGTGTCCTCGAGCAAGCCCATGGCGGTACTTTATTCCTGGATGAGATCGGAGAGATCCCGCTCAACATGCAGGTGAAACTGCTCAGGGCCATACAAGAACGGCAAGTTGTGCGGGTCGGCGCGGAGAAGTCGTCACTCGCAGATTTCCGCCTGGTCGCCGCGACCCATCGCGACCTGGAAGAACTCCGCGATACAGGGCAGATTCGGGACGACTTTTTTTTCCGTTTAAATGTTGTCCCCCTGACGGTGCCTCCACTGCGCTTCCGGCCATCAGACATCCCCTTGCTGATCAATCACTTTGTTCATGTACAAGCAGCCCTGCATCATAAACAGCCGATTAAATTTGCCCCGGAAACTCTTGAAGTCATTCAGAGTTACCATTTTCCGGGCAATATTCGCGAACTGGAGAACCTGGTTGAACGCCTGCAGGTGATGTTGCCTGGCGAGCTGATTCAACTGCGTCACCTGCCGGCAAGCATCCGTGATTCGGTGCAAGGCAGCAACACCAGACAAAAATGTTTCAGAACCGACTTGTCTTTGCGTGAAGCCGTCAAGGATTTCGAGATTCAGTTTATCAGGCAGGTTCTTACAGAAGAGCGGGACAGTCGCATCAGGGCGGCCAAGCGGCTGGGGATTTCGCGCAAGACCTTGTGGGATAAGCTGGCAAACGACGTTACAGAATCGTAACGCTTGCTGTAAAACCAGTATAAGTTACTGTTATTCATAAGCTATTGGCCTCAGATGTCATCTGGCGTTACCGAAAAGTAACATATCGACCTGGCCGCTCCTGGCAAAAAATTACCTAAAGTCAGTACCTTTCCTATTGGCACATGGTTTGCTTGTCTATGTGACCGGTTTTGGATTCTATCTTGAGCTTACTCATAGGATTAGCAAGGCAAACCAGAATTTTTCTGTAACCGTTCAGGGAGGTAAGACATGAAGCTCACTCGCAGGGATTTCATCAAAAGCTCGGCGGCGACCGGTGGGGTCGTACTGGCCGCCGGTTGTGCGACCGCGAAACCGGCAACCAACGCCATGACAGAGGTGAAGTCGCAGCCTAAATCTCCCGGTCCGGGTGAATGGGTGGCGACCACATGCCAGGGTTGTACCGCCTGGTGCCCCGTTGAGGTGTTTGTGCAGAACGATCGGGCCATCAAGGTGCGCGGCAACCAATTGAGCAAGGCCAACAGCGGCTACTGCTGCCCGCGCGGGCACCTGATCATCCATCAGCTCTATGACCCGGACCGGGTCAAGGTACCGATGAAGCGCACCAACCCGAAGAAAGGGCGCGGCGTCGACCCGAAGTTTGTGCCGATCAGTTGGGACGAAGCCCTTGATCTGGTCGCCGACAAAATGATGGAGCTGCGCAACAATCATGAACCGCACAAATTCGGTTACATGCGTGGCCGCTATTCGGCCACGGCGAATGAACTGTTGTATGGCACGGTGCCAAAACTCTTTGGCACGCCCCACGCCTATTCGCACTCGGCTATCTGCGCTGAGGCCGAAAAAATGGGACCGGGTTATACGCAAGGGTTCTTCGGTTATCGAGATTACGACCTGGCGAACACCAAGTGCTTGGTCGTATGGGGTTGCGATCCGCTCTCCTCCAACCGCCAGGTCCCCAATACCATAAAGCATTTCGGCAAGGTTCTTGATCAGGGGACGGTGATCGCCGTCGACCCGCGCCTGTCCACCTCGGCGTCCAAGGCTCACGAGTGGTTGCCGCTCAAGGTGGGGAGCGACGGCGCCCTGGCCTGCGCCATAGCGCATGTCCTCCTGACCGAAGCTCTGTGGAATAAAGAGTTCGTCGGCAATTTCAAAGATGGCGTCAATCGCTTCAAGGTGGGCCAGAACGTGGCCGAGGATACTTTTGCTGAAACCGAGACCCACGGCGTGGTTGCCTGGTGGAACCTGGCTCTGAAAGATATGACCCCGGCCATTGCCGAGAAGGAAACCCTGATTCCTGCCGAGCAGATCGTGCGGGTAGCTCGCGCCATGGGCAAAGCGGCTCCGGCCACGGCAGTCTGGATGGGTCCGGGCGCAGCCATGCATCCGCGTGGCACCTATAGCTCCCTGGCGGTCTACGCCCTGAACGGCCTTCTCGGTTCCATCGATGCCGAAGGCGGGGTGCTGCAGGAAATGAAACCACCTTTGAACAAATTCCCCAAGATCGATGATTTTAAAGATGATGTCGCCAAAAAATATGGCAAGGAAAAGAAGATCGATGGCCGTGGCAGCAAAGACATGCCGGTGGTAATGAAAAACAAAGTTGGCGGTGGGGTCGTCACCAACAACGTCGCCAACGGCATGCTGAAACACCCCGATGCCATCAAGGTTATGCTCAGCTCTTGGACCAACTTCAACTTCTCATGCACCGGAGCCCATCGCTGGGACGAGGCGATGGCAAAGATCCCCTTCTTCGTGCACATGGTCACCAATCCATCGGAGATGTCCCAGTTTGCCGACGTCATCTTACCGGCGACCTACAATGCGGCCGAAGGGTACACTATTATTACCAACAAGGCGAACCTGCATGGTCACGCTTCGATCCAGCAACCGGTGGTCAAGCGCTTCTGGGACGTCAAACAGGAAGAGACCGAAGTGGTCTGGCTGCTGGCCGAAAAGCTCAAGGCCCGTGGTTTTAGCAAACTTTATGAATATTACGCGTCGTTTAAAGACCCTGAAACCGGTAAGTCGCCGACCAATGTCAGCGAGTTCATTGAGATCGCGGCTCGCATCACCACTGCCCCGATCTGGATGCCGAAGGAACCCAACAAGGGTGACAAGATTGACAGCTGGGCCGATTTCCGCAAGAAGGGGATCTACAATACCGAACGCTACAAGTTCAAGAAAAACTGGGGCAAATTCAAGACCGAGACCAAGAAGTTCGAGTTCTACGGCGTCTCCCTGAAAAAAGTGCTCGGTGAATATGCCGAAAAACACAAGATCAGCATCGATGAAGGGTTGGAGTTGAGCGGCTATGTCGCCCGTGGCGAACTCGCTTTCGTCCCGCACTACGAGCCGCCGAAACGACACGGCAGCTATAGCGACTATCCTTTCGATTTCGTCGACTACAAGTCGCGCCTCAACCGCGAAGGGCGCTCTCAGAACACCACGGGCTACTATGAGTTCAAAAAGGTTGATGCAGGTGACGACTCCCATGAGGACGTGTTGAAGATGAACCCGGCCGACGCCAAAAAACTCGGCTTGAAAACCGGCGACACCGTCAAGATATCTTCGATGACAGGCGCCATCGTTACTAAGCTGAAGCTTTGGGAAGGCATTCGTCCAGGCACGGTCACCAAGTGCTACGGTCAGGGCCACTGGGCCTATGGTCGAGTGGCTGCCAAGGATTATGCCCAGGCCCAGCCGCGCGGCGCCAATAACAATGAATTGCTGGTGGATGATTACGACCGTTTGAGTGGCTCCACAGCGCGAAACGGCGGTTTCACAGGGGTCAAGGTTGAGAAGGTCTAACTGCGTACTCGCGCATGACTAAGGAGTCTTTACTATGAAAAAATATGGGATGGTCATAGATCTGCACCAGTGCGTCGGCTGTGGCGCCTGCGCGCTGTCGTGCAAGAACGAGAACAACACCCAGTCAAGAGTCGACGGGCAAGGGCATAATTGGGCCGACTTCATCATGAAGACTGAGGGGATTTTCCCGAACACCAAATACACCCAGATGCCGGTACTCTGCAACCACTGCACCAGCGCCCCTTGCGTGGCCGAATGTCCGGTGACCCCCAAGGCGATGTTCAAGGCCGACGACAACACCACCCTGCACAACCAGGAACGCTGCATCGGTTGCCAGTCGTGCCAGATGGCCTGCCCCTACAGCCACGAGGAACTTGACGCGGCCAGCTACAACAAGGGCGAGATCTACAGCGTCATCAGTTTCAACCCCTTCAAGAAGCCAACCCAGCCCGAGTGGCATGACGAAACGGTCATGATTGCCGGCTGCACGGCTTCCGCAGCGGAAGTCGTGAAGAAAGCCGGTGCGTTGCCGCCCGACGCCAACATGTACAAGTCCGGCGACTACCAGCCGGTCCGCAAATCGGGTGTCGTCGAAAAATGTATCCTCTGTCATCATCGCACCACGGCCGGAGAACTGCCGGCTTGCGTTGAGGCCTGCCCGGCTGATGCACGGATCTTCGGCGATCTCAACGACCCGAACAGCGCGATCGCCCAGGCTCTTAAGAAACACAAGGCGACCCGCCTGAAGGTCGAAGAGGGCACGGATCCGAACGTCTATTACATTCGGAGCTACAACAACCCCAAGGCTTGATCGCCTCATAATCTGCTATCGGGGCGGGGTTGATAGTCCCGCCCCTTTTTCGCTGAGGATTGCATGAAAGAAACGCAACAAAGAACTCATCTCCGTCATCTGGCGAGGGCCGATGTCTATCGTTTGCTGAGCGTCTGTTTCTACCAACCGGAAGCAGCGTTTCTGGAGGAGGCGGTGTTCGGTCAGCTGAAAGCATCTATGGCCAAGGTCAGCCCGCAAACTGTTCCCAATGTCGGTGCTTTGGAGCCTTCATTCAAGGGTGTCGGCCTGGAGACATTGCAACTCGATTACAGCCGTTTGTTCCTGGGGCCGTTTGAGATATTGGCAAAACCCTATGGGTCTGTTTATCTTGACGGAGAGAAAATTGTGATGGGTGTTTCGACCGTCAGTGCGTTGGCATTGTACCGCGAGGGACGTTTTGACATTGCGGATGACTTTCGTGAGATGCCGGATCACATCGCCGTGGAACTGGAATTTCTCTACTTGTTGACTTTTAAAATCGCCCAGGCCAATGAAGATGTTGAAAGAAACGACCTGATCCGGCTAAAGCAAAAATTCCTTCAGGAACATTTGGGGGCATGGGTGGTGCCGTTTACCAGGGCCATGCGTGAAGGTGCGGAAACGGATTTCTACCAGCAACTTGCAGAGGTTACTGAGCAGGTTGTTATTGAAGATCTTCAGGAGCTTGAAGCAGCGGTTTAAGGACCATGATTCCCTCTCTCGGCTCGCATGCCTTAAAGGTACTGACACCGCAAACGGCAGTGAATGTCGACCGTTCGCGCTGCGTGCGGCATCGCTGCAATCGTAATGAGTGCAGCAAATGTATCGCTGTCTGTCGGGCCGGGGCGATTACCTGGAACGAACATGGGCTGACCGTTGCATCCAGTTGCTGCACGCAATGTCTGAGCTGTCTTGCGGTTTGCCCAACGGCGGCTTTACTCTCACCTGAACTTTCACTGCTGCAGGTCCTCGCCGACCTGGCGGCACACCATGAGCCGGTTCTGGGTTGTGCGCCAAACACCGCTTCGAAAAAGCATGCCCATTTTTCCTGCCTTGGCTATCTCGGCAACGTTGAGCTGATGTTGCTGTTCGCACTGGTCTTTCGCGAGGGGATTCAGATCGATCTCACGCACTGTTCGAACTGTCCGAATAGCCATATTTTGGAGGGGATCAATTCGGCCCAAGGTATTGTTGATCAGATGCTGCCGAAACACCAGATCCATCTTGTCAATGACCAAAGCGCCCTGAAGTACCAGCCGGCCTCTCTGTCGAGGAGGGATTTTTTTAGTTTCTTCAAAGAGCGTTCCGCACGGACTGCGTCGGTTATGGTTGAACGTCTGCAGGTGAGCGCGAGGGCGCAATCTTATGGAAGTAAGCAGGTGCCGCTGGTGCGAACCCTGTTGCTCAAGGCAATAGAGGCGTTGCCTGAATCAATGCAGGCTCTGGTCGTTGCGGAAGTCTTTGGGGCTATTACATTTACCCCGGAGTGTACTGCCTGCGGCAAGTGTGTCGGGGTTTGTCCGACCGGAGCGCTCGATCCTGTTGAAATAGAACAGCAGCCACCTTCGTTTAGCTCACAATTGTGTGTTGATTGTGGTTCCTGCGAGGCGTTCTGCCGCAATGAAGGTGTGCGGTTAACCCGAAAAAATCAAGACGCCGCATAAAGGCGTCGATCCAGATGAGGAGGTCCCCATGTTTGGTCTCGGTACAATGGAAATGATCATTATTCTGGTGCTCGTGCTGGTTGTCTTTGGTGCAGGAAAATTACCTCAGGTTGCCAGTTCTCTTGGCAAAGGAGTTCGGAACTTTAAGGACGGCATGGATCCGAATCTAATTGATGATGAGGATGCGACCGCTAAGGACAACAAGGACGCCTGACCGGAGTCTATACGCCATGCGTGACAAACTTGGGCGCTCCATCAATTACCTGCGGCTGGCGATTACCGATCGTTGCAACCTTCGTTGCTGCTATTGTATGCCGGCAGAAGGGATTCCTGCCTGTGCTCACGCAGAGGTGTTGCGTTACGAAGAGCTATTAAGTATTGCTGAAGCAGCAGTCGATCTTGGCGTTGAGAAGGTCCGCATCACGGGCGGGGAACCGTTGGTCCGCAAGGGAGTGGTTGATTTTCTGAATCGTCTTGGCCAAATCCCTGGCCTGTCCGAGATGACCTTGACAACCAATGGCCTGCTCCTGGAGGATATGGCTTCAGCCCTCAGGGCCGCAGGTGTCGAACGCCTCAACGTCAGCCTTGATTCTCTGGAGGCGAGCACCTATCGACAGATTACCCGGGGCGGCAATCTGCAACAAGTCATGGCCGGCCTGAATGCAGCTGAAGAGGCCGGACTTCGCTTGAAGCTGAATATGGTCGTCATGCGTGGTATCAATGACCATGAAGTGGAAGATTTTGCCACCCTGAGTCTCAACCGGCCTTGGTCCGTTCGTTTTATCGAGTACATGCCGACAATTCGTGAGAAGGCTTGGCAGAATCGGGTGATTGCCGGCAGCGAGATCCTCGATCGGCTACAAAAACGATACGAACTGACCGCCATGTCCACCTCGCGGCTGTGCGGGCCGGCCAAGCCTTACCGGATCGCAGGCGCCTTGGGCACGGTCGGCATCATTACGCCGATGTCGGACCACTTTTGCGGCAACTGTAACCGGATCAGGGTGACCGCTCAGGGGCTTGCCAAGAGCTGTCTGCTCTCTGATCAGGCCCTGGATCTCAAGCCGATGTTGCGGCAAGGGCATGAGGCTCTCTGCAGTGCCTTGTGCAATGTTATTGACGGCAAGGCAGACGAGCACCATTTTGGTAATGAAGATCGCAGCTTTCAGATGTCCGGGGTCGGAGGATAGAATGGCAGGACGGGTTGTCGCAGTCTGTATCAGCGCACAAAAGGGAGAACGAAAAACACCCGTGGAGAGTGTCGAACTGCGCCCGGAGCATGGCATCATCGGTGACGGTCACGCCGGTGACTGGCACCGACAGGTCAGCCTGCTTGCCATCGAAAGTATTCGTAAAATGCAGCAGTTGGGCCTGGATGTCGATACTGGTGATTTCGCCGAGAATATCACCACCGAAGGGATCGCCCTGGTTGCCCTGCCGATCGGTACCCGGCTGAGAATCGGTGAAACCCTGCTCGAAGTGACCCAGATCGGCAAGGAGTGCCATACCCGCTGCGCCATCTACCACCAGGCCGGAGACTGCGTCATGCCCAAGGAGGGTATTTTCGCAAAGGTGCTGGAAGGCGGATTTTTATCTTCCGGCGACCAGCTCTCAATCACAACACCTCTCTGTTCCGTTTGATCCTTTAATCCGCGAATTGTCATCCAGTTCATATTTTAAAAACCGGCGGACACGTAGAGTCGAATAAAAGCGATCTCTGCATCGGGCAGGCTTAAGTGCCTCCCTGAAAGGGGATTGTTTTGGTGGTAATTAATTTTTTTGCCCCCTTGACTGCGTGGGACGGATGACGGAGAATAAAACAAACCGAATGGTCCGTTTTTTTAGAAGGAGATCAAGCATGGCAACCAAAGGGGAAATGACCCGGGGAAAAATCCTCGATGAAGCCGCAGGGATTTTCCACCGCAAGGGATTTCTGAATACGACCGTCAATGATCTGCTGCAAGCGACCGGCGCCACCAGGGGCAATCTCTACTTCCATTTTGCCAGCAAGGAAGAGGTTGGCCTTGAGGTGCTCAAAAGAGCACAGCAGTCTTTCCGACAATTTCTGGAGGGGGCCCTGCAGGGTGATACCGCCGGCGCGCAACTGGACAATTTTTTCCGCCAGGCCCTGGAGCGCAACCGCAGCAAAGGCTTTGTCGGCGGCTGCCTGTTTGGCAATACCGCCCTGGAAGCCAGTGACAATGCACCACAGTTCGCCAGCCTGGTCAGTGACGTCTTTGCCGAATGGATTGACCGGTTGCGCACCACCATCGAAGCGGCCCAGGCCAGCGGTCAGGTGCGTCGGGACCTGCCTGCCGCGCAGCTGGCGGAACTGGTGGTGGGCACGATCGAGGGTGGCATCATGCAGTCACGCTTGACCAAAACCGCCGACCCGCTCAGCAGGGCTTTTGACTCATTGCGGGTCCTGCTCGAACTGAAACCCTGAAGTCGAATGACTTTGAAAACCAGGAGCAATCATATGCCAAGGATAGCAACGGTCACCCCGGGCACCGCCCGGCCCGAAGTTAAAGAGATTTTTCAGGACATCAAGCAGGCTTTCGGGATGATCCCCAACCTGTTCCTCACCTATGCACATCATCCCCCCCTGCTGGAGGCCAACTGGCACAAGGTCAAGCGGGTCATGATGGAGGGCAACCTGTCTCGCAAGACCAAGGAAGCGATTGCCCTGCTCGTTTCACAAGACAATGGCTGCAAATATTGCGTCGCCGCCCATTCCGGAGCGCTCAAAGCGATTGGCGTCAGTGGCGAAGAAATCGCCCGCATCGAGAGCGATCTGGATCAGGCGGATTTTTCCGCTCAAGAGCGCGCCCTGATCCGGTTTGCCAGAAAGGCCAATCGGGCCGCCAACGATGTGAGCGACGACGAATTTCACGTGGTCCGCGGCAGCGGTGCGACAGACGCCGAAATCATTGAAGCCCTGGGAGTGATGGAGGTGTTCACTTCGTTCAATAAATTCCTCGATGCCCTGGATGTCGAACTCGGCTGACCTGGCAGAAAGAATTTATGCAACGCGGATTTCGCCTGGCTGTGTCCGGAGGGCAGGCACAGATTCCCCGCAAATTCATCGGGAGATATTTTTTTATGAAAATGAATCGCTCTGACAAGTGGCTGTATACCAGCCGGAATGAACCTCGCGGCTACATCCAGCCACTAGCCTTGGAAGAACTCTGGTTTCACACCGGGACCAACTGCAACCTGGGCTGTCCCTTCTGCCTTGAAGGCTCAAAGCCGGGGGATAACCGGATCGAGTTTTTGCGCCTGGGCGACGCCCGGCGTTTTATCGATGAAGCGCTGGACCTCGGGGTCAAGAAGTTTTCCTTTACGGGCGGCGAACCATTCGTCAACCCGGAATTCATCGCCATTCTGGATGCCGCCCTGGAACATCGCCCCTGCCTGGTTCTGACCAATGCGACCGAACCACTGATGAACCAGATGAGCGAAGTTCTTCCGCTGCGCGCCAAACCGAACCCGCTCAACTTCCGCATCAGCCTCGACCACCCGGATCCGGCCAGGCACGATGAATCCCGCGGCAAGGGCAATTTTAAAAAGTCGCTCACCACCCTGAGTCGGCTCCATCGGGCCGGGTTTGGGGTTTCCATCGCCCGCCGGATGCTGGCCGGCGAAAACAGCGCGGCCGTGGACCGGGCCTATGCGCCCTTGTTGCATGAGGCCGGTGTTACTGAAGCGATCACCATCATCAAGTTTCCCGAATTTCATCTGCCCGGTTCGCTTCCCGAAGTTCCGGAGATCACCGAGACCTGCATGACCCGCTACCTGAATGCCGATCAGCGCGGCAACTTCATGTGCAATTTCAGTAAGATGATTGTCAGGAAAAATGGCCGCTGCGGGGTTTATGCCTGCACCCTGGTCGATGATGTGGCGGTCTACGATCTCGGCCCGACCCTGAAACAATCCATGCAGCAACGGGTCATGCTCGGGCATCATCGTTGTTATGCCTGTTTTGCCGGTGGCGCCAGCTGTTCCGAAAAGGCTTGAGCAATGTGCCTTGTGAGCGGGAGGGGGTTTTATCCCCCCGGCCTATCCCAACCTAACCGATACCAGGAGTCAGCATGTCAGGTCGCTGGAAAAAGTTTTTGGTGGTTATCGCCATCGCAGGGCTTGTTGCGGTTTTTTTCGCCTTCGATCTGCAGCGCTACCTGACTCTGGCCGAGCTCAAGGCCCGTCAGGAGGCTTTCACCCAATTCTACACCGCCAACCGCCTGCTGACCCTGGGTCTGTATTTCGGTCTGTATGTGCTGGTCACGGCCCTGTCGCTGCCAGGCGCGGCGGTGATGACCCTGGCCGGAGGCGCGCTGTTCGGTTTTCTGCCGGCGTTGATTGTGGTGTCCTTCGCCAGCACCATCGGCGCGACGCTGGCTTTCCTGGTCAGCCGTTTCCTGCTGCGCGACTGGGTGCAGAGTCGGTTCCGTGATCGGCTTGCCGCACTGAACGCCGGCATTGAACGGGAAGGGGCATTTTACCTGTTTACCCTGCGCCTGGTGCCGATCTTCCCCTTTTTCATCATCAACCTGGTAATGGGCCTGACGCCGATGCGCGCCACGACCTTTTACTGGGTCAGTCAGATCGGCATGCTGGCGGGAACCGCGGTCTATGTCAACGCCGGCACCCAGCTCGGCCAGATCGAAAGTCTGGGCGGGATCCTCTCGCCCGGCCTGCTCTTCTCCTTCGTGTTACTGGGGACTTTTCCGCTTCTGGCTCGCAAGGGAGTCGATATCATGAAGAAACGCCAGACCCTCAAGGAGTTTCCGAAACCGAAAGCCTTCGATTACAATCTCGTGGTCCTCGGCGCCGGGTCGGCCGGTTTGGTCTCCAGTTATATCGCCGCGGCGGTCAAGGCGAAGGTCGCTCTCATTGAAAAACACAAAATGGGCGGGGACTGCCTGAACACCGGCTGCGTGCCGAGCAAGGCGCTGATCCGTTCCGCCAAGCTGCTTGCCTATGGTCGGCGCGCCGGGGAGTTCGGCTTCCGTAAAACCGAGACCGAGTTTAATTTCGGTGAGATCATGGAACGGGTGCAGCGAGTGGTGGGCGACGTCGAACCTCACGATTCCGTAGAGCGTTATACCGCCCTCGGCGTCGAATGCGTTGCGGGCGAAGCCCGAATCAGCTCACCATATACGGTCGAAGTCAATGGCCGGACCCTGACCACCCGCAGCATCATCATCGCCACCGGGGCCTCGCCCTTCGTGCCGCCGATCCCCGGCCTCGACCAGGTCGACTATCTGACTTCCGACAACCTCTGGCAGCTGCGCGAACTGCCGCGCCGGTTGGTGGTGCTCGGCGGCGGGCCGATCGGCTGCGAGATGACCCAGGCCTTTGCCCGCTTCGGTGCTGAAGTGACCCAGGTCGAGATGGCGCCTCACCTCATGGGGCGTGAGGATGCGGATGTCGCCGAATTCATCCGTGGCCGGTTCGAGGCGGAGGGCGTCCGGGTGCTGACCGGGCATGCCGCCAAACAGGTTGTGAGCGAGGGGCAGGATAAAATCCTGATCTGCGAACATGACGGCCAGCCGGTCCGCATTCCCTTCGACCAGATCCTGGTGGCGGTCGGCCGCCGCCCCAACACCAGGGGCTTCGGCCTGGAAGAACTGGGCGTGCGGTTGAGCGAGCCCGGCACCATCGAGACCGACCCTTTCCTGCGCACCAATTTCCCGAATATCCTCTGTGCCGGGGATGTGGCCGGGCCTTTTCAGTTCACGCATACCGCCGGTCACCAGGCCTGGTACGCCAGCGTCAATGCCCTGTTCGGCGACTTCAAGAAGTTCCGGGTCGACTACAGCGTGATCCCCTGGTGCACCTTCACCGATCCCGAAGTCGCCCGGGTCGGCCTCAACGAGACGGAGGCAAAACAGCAGGACGTCGACCATGAGGTCACCGTGTTCGAGCTGGCCGAACTCGATCGCGCCATCGCCGAAAGTGAGACGCATGGCTGGATCAAGGTCCTCACCCGGCCCGGCAAGGACAAGATCCTCGGCGTCACCATCGTCGGCACCCACGCCGGCGACCTGCTCGCCGAGTACATCCTGGCCATGAAGCATGGTATCGGCCTCAACAAGATCCTCGGCACCATCCACCCCTACCCGACCCTGGCCGAGGCCAACAAAATGGTCGCTGGCGCATGGAAAAGGGCGCATGTGCCGGAGAAACTGCTCACCTGGGTCGAGAAGCTGCACGCCTGGCGGCGCGGCTAATGGTGCGTGGAGGCGCAGACAACTGCCGCGGCGCGCCGGGTGAAAGCACTACAGGCACTGCGTTATGATCAATTTACAGGAGTTTTTGAATGGACTACATCCTTCCCGGGGTTGCCGCAGTGATTGCTCTCGGCTCGCTCATCCTTTCACCCAAGGCGGAAAGCGAGGGCGCTTTCTACCAGGGCCTCAGCGCCAGCGGGCGCCAACCCGGCCTGCTGAGCCTGACCTTCTCCCAGGTCACCACCTGGATCTTTGCCCGTTCCCTGATGAACGCCGCGATCCTCGGCTTCTACTACGGCATCTGGGGGACCCTGGCCTACGCCTGCTACTACCTGTCGTTTCTCACCGGCGGCAAGATCGTCGACAGCCTGCGCTACGAACACGGCTGCGGCAGCGTGCAGGAGTTCCTGCGGGCCCGTTTTGGCGGGTGGGGGACCGGCTGTTATAATTTTGTCATTGCCGTTCGCCTGATCAGCGAGGTGTTCGCCAATCTGCTGGTGATCGGCATCCTGTTCGGCGTGGCCGGCAGCCAGGCCTACACCTGGACGATCATCGGTTTCTCGGCGGTCACCCTGCTTTATTCCATGGTCGGCGGCCTGCGCGCCTCGCTGCGCACCGATGTCTTTCAGATGGTGATCTTTCTCGGCACCCTGCTGCTGCTGATCGCCCTGGTGCTGTTCAGTCAAACGGTGTCCCTGCAGGATCTGTGGTTCCAGCCCTTCGTGTTCGATGCGCCCGGGCCAATCCTGATGCTGGTCGCCCTGCTGCAGATCTGGAGCTACCCGATGCACGATCCGGTGATGATGGATCGCGGCTTTCTCGCTGACCGCGAAACGACGCGCCGGAGCTTTTTGCATGCCGCCTGGATCAGCGTGATCTGCATCGTCGCCTTCGGCTGCCTCGGCGTGCTGGCCGGCGCCCACGCCAGCCAGGGTTCCACCATGAACGAAACGCTGATGCAGCTGCTGGGGGCTGTGCCGATGCTGCTCTTCAACGCGGCCCTGGTGATCTCGGCCATGTCGACCCTCGACAGCACCCTGTCGAGTTCCGCCAAGCTGCTGGCGGTCGATATGCGGGTGATGAAGATGAGCCTGCGCAACGGCCGGGCGGTAATGGCGTCCTTCATGCTGGCCGGTCTGCTGCTGGTGTTCTGGGGCAATCAGGACCTGTTCAGCGCCGTGGCGGTGAGCGGCACCGCCTCACTCTATCTGGCCCCGGTGATTTTCTTCTCGCTGTGGGGCAAACGGCGGGATATTCCGGTCGCGAGTTATCTGCTGAGTTTCGTTTTGGCGATTGCCGCCTCGGCCTTGTACTTTACCGAATCGAGCGGCTACAGTCACCTGCTCGGCGATGCCCACAAATATACCAAGCTGCTCTACCTGACGGTGGCGGTGCTCGGCCTGGGCTGCCTCGGTTTCTGGCTCGGCGGCAAAACCGCGCCGAGAAGCGCAGCCCAGGACGATCTGCCATGAAGACAGCACTCCAGAGTGCCGATCTCGGCCGCTTGCAGGGTCCGGTGCTGCTCTTCGGCGGACCCTACAGCAACCTGGCCGCGACCCGGGCCATGCGGCGGCGGGCCGCAGAGCTGGCCATCCCGCCGGCGCGGGTCATCTGCACCGGCGACGTGGTCGCTTATTGTGCCGAACCGGCGGAGACGGTCCGCCTGGTGCGCGACTGGGACATTGCGGTGGTGCAGGGCAACTGCGAGGAGGCGTTGGCCCGCGCGGCCCCCGACTGTGGCTGCGGTTTCGAGCAGGGCACGACCTGCTCGGTCTTGTCGGTCGACTGGTACCGCCATGCGAACGGGCGCATCGCCGCCGCCGACCGCGACTGGATGGCAAGTCTGCCCCGGGCCATCCGCTTTGAGCTGAACGGCCGCAGCATCCTGGTGGTCCATGGCGGGGTTGCGCAGATCAACCGCTTCATCTTCCCTTCGACGGCGGAGGCGGTCAAGCAGGCGGAGCTCGACCTGGCCGGAACGGATCTTCTGATCGGCGGGCACAGCGGCATCCCCAGCGGCCAGAAAGTCGATCGGCGGGCCTGGCTCAACAGCGGAGCGATCGGCCTGCCGGCCAATGACGGCACCCGGGACGGCTGGTTCCTGCTGCTCGTGCCTGAGGGGGTGAAGCTGCGCTGCAGCTGGCAGCGGCTGAGCTATCCCTTCGAACGGACGGTCGAGCAAATGCATGCCGCCAAGTTGACCGGCAGCTACGCGGACACCCTGCAAAGCGGTCTCTGGCCGAGCATGGATGTCCTGCCCGCGGCGGAGAAAGCCCGGCAGGGCAAGCCGCTTGTCATGCCGGATCTGGTCATTTAAGCAAGATCGAAGCCATCGTCAGAGGCAAAGCGAGGCACCATGAAATCCGAGAAGGTCCGTTTTGAAAATCATGCCGGGGAAGAGCTTGCAGCGGTCATCGAATGGCCTGAAGAGGAACAGCCGCTCGGCTTCGCCCTGTTTGCCCACTGTTTTACCTGTACCAAGAACATCGTCGCCGCGGTCAATATCAGCCGGGCACTCAGCCGCAGGCGCATCGCGGTACTGCGCTTTGACTTTACCGGGCTGGGGGAAAGCGGCGGGGAGTTTGCGGCCACCACCTTCTCCCATAACGTTGCCGACATTCTGGCGGCGAGTCGGTTTCTGGCCGATAATTATCGAGCACCGGAGATCCTGATCGGCCATTCCCTGGGGGGCGCGGCGGTCCTGCATGCCGCCAGCCGGATTGACTCGGTGCGCGCCGTCGCGACGCTGGCCGCGCCCTTTCACCCGCAGCATGCGCTGCGGCTCTTCGAAGCCTCCCGGCAGGAGATCGAGGCGAACGGGGAAGCCCAGGTGTCGCTGGCCGGCCGGACCTTCACCATTCGCAAAGCCTTTCTCGACGACCTGGCAAAGCAGAAGCCGGGGGAGGCGATCAGCAAGCTTGCGGCGGCGCTGCTGGTCATGCATTCGCCCAGGGATACGGTGGTCGGCATCGCGAACGCGGCAGATATCTACAAAGCGGCAAAACACCCGAAGAACTTCATCTCACTGGATCCTGCCGACCACCTGCTCTCCCGCAAGGAGGACTCGCGGTATGCCGCGGAGATGATCGCGACCTGGGCGCGCCGCTACCTGGCTGCCGACGCTGCAGGGGAGCCTTCTGTGGAGAGGATCGACAATCGCGTCACGAGCCGTACGCCTGCCGGCAGCTTTCGCACCGACCTGTTCGTCAACGGCCATGCCCTGGTCGCCGACGAGCCGGAAAAATTCGGCGGGACCAACCAGGGGCCGTCACCCTACGACTACCTGCAGGCCGCGCTCGGCGCCTGCACCGGCATGACGGTGCAAATGTACGCACGGCGCAAGCAGTGGCCTCTGGATGAAGTGGTGGTGCGCCTGCGCCATGAGAAGAATCATGCCGAGGATTGTGCCAACTGCGAGGAGCCGGGCAAGCGGATCGATCACTTCGAACGCGAACTGGAGTTCACTGGCAAACTCAGTGATGAACAGCGTGACCGTCTGCTTGACATCGCCGAGAAATGCCCGGTGCACAAAACGCTGCTGGGTGAGGTCAGGATCAAGACCGGCCTGCGGCAGTAAGTCTGATAATCTCAAAACGGCTGCTGCAGGCAGAATCTTGATTCTCCGGCAGCAGAAATTTCGACAGGCACTTATCCTCCCTTCAGGCAAGCGCTTTTAAGGTCGCCAGCGCTTCATCTGCAGTCTGGTCATAGCGCTGTCGCTCCTGCTCGGCCAATTGCTCCAGGGCGGCATCGATGGCAGGATATTTCAGCGCCAGAATGCGCGCGGCCAGGATCGCCGCGTTGCGTGACCCATCAACCGCCACGGTGGCTACCGGCACCCCGGGTGGCATCTGTACGGTCGAGAGCAGGCTGTCCCAGCCTGAGAGGGGGCCGTTGCCTAGGGGCAGTCCGATGACCGGCAGGCGGGTATGCCCGGCAATCACCCCGGCCAGGTGTGCAGCGACGCCCGCGCAACCGATCAGGACCTGCACGCCCTCGGCGTGAGCGCGATCGAGATAGGCGAAGACCTTGTCGGGGGTGCGGTGCGCCGAAGCGACCACGATTTCGCTGCGGATGCCGAGTTCGTCCAGGGTGTCGCGGACTTTAACCACTTTCGGCAGGTCGTTGGGGCTTCCGGTCAGGATACCGACCAGAATCGTGTCATGAGGTGTTGCATTATAAGTGTTCTCTGTCATTTGCGATGTCTCCTGTCACTGTTCCTGTAGCGGCTGCTCGCAGCAGCCTGTTGTTGACGGCTGACCAGGCCTCGGTTTGTGGTGGTGCCTCGACCAGCAATAGATCGTAGCCCCCGCGATCCAGGCTGCGCATGGTGTGATACAGCGCCCTGGCATACGCCTGCGGCTCGTTCGGCATTTCGATGATGTGGTTTCGTTGTGCCTGATATCTCTCCAGCGGTGGATTTTCAAGGGTCATAAAAGCCATCCGCAAGCCCTGAGCCCGGAGCTGCTTGGCCCGCAACCATAACCTTTCGCGGTTGACAACTTCCAGGGGTGTCAGTGTCGCATAGTGGGATGTCAGCAGCCCCGGTACCCTGATGTCGCTACTGGGATTGTCCTGAGACCTCGGCCGGCAGCCAAGCACCTCGGCGAGCTGACTGGCCGAAATGCCTCCGGGGCGCAAGATGACAGGCGCCTCCGTCACCAGGCTGAGGATGGTCGATTCCACACCAACCCGGCAGCAACCACCATCAAGCACCAGAGCCAGATGGTCTGCGAATTCTGCTCGCACATGCTCGGCGCGGGTCGGGCTGACGCAACCAAAACGATTGGCCGATGGCGCCGCCAAGCCGCCGCCGAAAGCCCTCAGCAGCTTCAGGGCCAGCGGATGCGCCGGCACCCGCAAGCCGATTGTGTCCTGCCCGCCGGTCACCAGCGGCACAACCCCTGCAGCCTTTTTCAGGATCAAGGTCAGGGGGCCGGGCCAGAAACGTTCGGCGAGTTTCCAGGCCACCGGCGGAATCTCCCGGGCCCATTCGTTGAGGTGTCCCGCATCAGCCAGATGAACGATCAGCGGATGATTCACCGGGCGTCCCTTGAGCTGAAAAATACGCTGGATTGCGGCCGGATTGCCGGCATCGCCACCGAGGCCGTAAACCGTTTCGGTGGGGAAAGAAACCAGTTGACCGGCGTGGAGCAGGCGAACCGCAGCGTTAATATGAGCGGAGCAATTTTGGCCCTGCAGCGCTGCCGCTTCGTCAGCGTTCTGCAGGTCCTTCGTCATGTCTTCGCTTGAGGGAGAAACGGTCATTTCAGGTTGTCAGTCGTCGAAGAGCTTCAGCGATAACTGTCGACCAATGCTGGCCTCGCTCGACTCGGCTAACGGGCGCTCGGCTCTGGTCAAAACGCCTTTCAGCCGGACAATGACCAGGTCGTCAATAATGTAGGTTTTTGTCTCCAGCAGACCACGCCCCATGTCCTCTTTTTCAAACCGGATGATCGCGTCGCTGATCTCGGCTTCGAGCTGCCCCTTGGTCTTCTCCATCTTCCTCCCCCCGATTCCCTCTTGCCCGCTCATGACTCGATCGTCACCGGTGTCTTAAAGCCGGGAGGTTTTATGGCAAGAACTGAACAATGCAGTTGGTCGAGAATGGCCTCGGCGGTATTGCCGATGATCAGTCCTGATATGCCGGTACGGGCAACCGTCCCCATGACGACCAGATCCGCTCGCGACTGTTCTGCCAATGAAGGGATCATCTTTTTTGCCGGTCCTTCGGGCAGATGGGTCCTGGGCGAAAGGTAATCATAAGCCTCTTTGCCTATCCAGTCACGCAGGTCCTCAGTCAATCTGTTGAGTTCTTGCCTGTGGCGGGCCTGCTCTCTATCAACATAATTGGTCAAGCCTTTCGAGGAAATGCCGCTTCGTGACAGCAGGGTTTTTTCAGCAAGGGCCTCCCAGGCGTGAACAATGTGCAGGGACGCAAACTCGGATAGCGCCAGTGATGCAGCCAATTCGATAACTTCGCGGTTAAACTCATCCTCGGCAGGCATGGGGGTAAACAGTTCAAAATCGACCGCTGCCAGAATGCTGCTGTAATTTGCTTTTTCAGGTGGCTTCATGAGCCAGACCGGGCAGGGACATTTCCGCAGAAGATGCATATCGTCGCTGCCGAACAGCCTGTTCGTCCAAGCCGGATTCTCTGCTGGCTTGATAAGCAGATCATAGCCGTTTCTTAATACGGCCCGAATCGCTTCGAGGAATGGTTTCCCGACCAATACGTCCAAGCGGATCTGCAGGCGGTCCTTGCAGGATTGAACCATCGCTTCCAGCGCCTTGCGATGGTCAGATTCTACGGCCGCGCGCAGATCCTTGGCCGCAGGCCCTCCTGGGGGCAGGTCGATAACTGGCGTGACGAACTGAGTCGGGATGACATCGATAACTGTGAGGTCGGCCTGATTGTTGACTGCCAGCGAGACCGCCCGCGCAATCGTCGATTCCTGGTCTACGCTGGGCTCGTTCACGTAGAGGATGTTCTTGAAACGTTTCATGGAGCACCTCCTGCGTCAGTTCCATTGAGAGATCTTTTAAATGCTAAACAGGGGCTTGATCCTTAAGCTCATTAATGGCGCTCGATTTTCCGATGACAATCAGACAATCTCCGCCATGCAGGCGCTCTGCAGGATTAATGGTCGTAATCTGATCCTGGCCCCTGCGAATGCCGACCAGAGTTGCGTCGAACCTCTGTCGAAAATTAAGCTCGGCCAGAGACTTGCCTGACAGGGCCGAATCCTGCGACACCGTGATCTCGGCAATTTCAAAGCGGTCTTTGTTTTCTGCGTCTTTGGGGGCATCAAGCTGATTCAGTATGTTTTCAGCCGCTTTCAGGCCATCCGCGTGGCCCATGAGGAGCAGACGATCGGCCGGAAAAATTCGAAAATCCGGCGGTGGTTCATAAAAGATCCGGCCTCCCCGACTCGCCGCCAGCACAGAGATCCCCGCCGCTGATAACGAAAGTTCCTTGATGGTTTGACCGGCGGCGGAGGCATCCGAACGAATCCGCAACTCGAGAAACGAAACGGGCCAGTCAATACTTTCCGGCAGAAAATCCATCGCATAGGTCAGCGCATCGGCGGCTTGTTCCGTTGCATCCTGAAATGGCCGAAAGACCAGATTGGCGCCAGCGTGTTCAAACGCAGCGGCTTCTTGACCGTTTGTCGCGGTCAAGGCCACCTTTCCAGTATAAGCGTCCTTCCTGAGATTATGGATGAGTGCCAAATTCATCTCTTTGGAACGAACGGCGCTGATAACCCAGCGCGCCTTATCCAATGGCAAATGCTCATGCATCTCCGGGTCTGCCATATCCCCGTACAGAACAGGCACCCCTCGCTTGCGCCAGTTCTCTAAGGTGCCGGGATCGAAATCGATGCCGACAACGGCATTTTTTCGCCGGAGAAGGTGCTCCATAAGCCCGCTGCCATAATTACCCAAGCCCACTAAAATGACGTCGACTGCTCCGGTGTCCGTGAAGCTGTCTATGTCCGCCTCCCGGTAAGGATTGCGCCTCTCGAAAATTTTCAAGGCAGAGGAGAGAACACGATAAAGCGGGTAGGAATAGAGGATCATGTAGGTGGACAGGAATATGGTCACCACCCCCACCAGGGTGATCAGCCCCATTGTTTCGTCGGTAATGTGGCCGATACTCAGGCCCAGGGCCGCGACGATAAGCGAAAACTCGCTGATTTGGGCCACTGTGAGACCGGCGAGAAAAGCGGTGCGCCGGCGATATCCCATGATCCCCATGATGATCAGCACAATGAGCGGGTTGCCGACCAGCACAAAGAGGGAAAAAACCAGCGATGCACCCAATTGCGAGCCGACCATGGACCAGTCCAGTCGTGCGCCAAGATCGATGAAAAAAAACAGCAGGAGAAAATCCCGCAGGCCAGTGAGCCGCGCGCCAATCGAATCCCTGAAGGCAGTGGACGCCAGTGAGATTCCTGCCAGAAAGGCGCCGACCTCCTTGCTGAAGCCCAACAGGTCACTGGTAGCTCCGAGCAGGACCGCCCATGCGATAGCGAACAGCGTCAACAGCTCCAGCGAATGGGCGAGACGCTGGGTCAGGTATGGGATAACATATTTCATCAGCAGGGCAACCGCGCCCAACAGGCCCACCCCTTTTGCAGCGATCATCAGGAACGAAAGGTATCCCGAATCCTCCCCGGTAACCGATGCCCCCAATGTCGTCAGGACGACCAGCGCCAGGATAGCCGCGATATCCTGAACGATCAGGAAGCCAAGGGCAATCTGGCCGTGAAGAGAGTCGATTTCTTTTTTGTCGGATAACAGCTTTACGATGATGATCGTACTCGAGAACGTAAGTGCAACCGAAACATAAGCCGCGCTGAGATATGACATGCCCATGGCAATGGCAAGGCCAAAGCCGATCAGCGACGTAAACACAATCTGCCCGAGACCGGTCGCCAGGGCGACGGGACCGGTGGTCCGAATCAGGTTCAGGTCGAGCTTCAGCCCGACAATGAACAGCAGAAGGGCGATGCCGATATGGGCCAGAAGCTCAATCTGCTCATAACTGTGGATGAGGCCCAAAAAGGAGGGACCAACCAGAATGCCTGTGGCCAGAAACATGATGATCAAGGGCTGTCGCAATTTCTGCCCCATGATGCCGGTCAGCGTCGCCAGACCCAGTATGGCGGCTATTTCTACGAAAGAATTGGTTTCTGTCATTCGAGCCCCCTGCCCTGCCCGGGTCTTTGCCCGCGGCAGCCTGAAAATGCCGCGTACACAAGTGTTTGTTGCAAGATTTTGCGGACATTGAAGCGGTTAATGCCCGGCCTTAACACCAGTTGCCTGCCCCGTTAAATCTGATGGAATGGCCAGAATGTTTTCCAAAATGAGGTCGATGCGCCATGCCTTGTTGACACAAGCTTTTATCAACCAGAAACGAGAGGAGGTTAAAATGAAGATTATCATTATCGGAATCGGTTGTCTCTATCTGCTGCTGCAAGAAGAGCGGAAAAGCGGGAATATTGGTGACTGAAGGCCAATTGTGGGCCAGATTTGGATCGGGGCTTTCGTTTCAAGTAAAAACCCACCCCCTGCGAGGTTCAACTTGACGTGTAAAGCCAGCGCTGTCGGCCAGCGCGTTGCCGTCGAAATATCGACAGGCCTATTTCCCCTTGCGGGGCCACGGCAGCGCAGCCGGCCAAACAGTTTTGAGCAAACCTGATTATCGTTATTTCAAAGAGGCCCGGGTCTTGAACGAGTGTCCATCCGGAACCTCCGGATGGACACTAGTTCGGGTACTGGGCATTCAATTCAGACCGAATCAATTCAAACAATTGCTTGAAGCCAAAGGTCTGCAGCGGTTTGCCATTCACAAAGTAACCAGGAGTTTTCTGCACATTCAGTGCTTTCACGTCGGCCATGTCTTGTGCAATGATTTTGGCAATGGCCGGGTCATGCATATCTTTTTTGATCTGTTCGATATCCACGCCTGCTCTGGGGAGGATGTCCCATAATCTTTCCGGCTGATAGTTGTGGTGGCTGGCCCAAATGTTCTGGGTTTTAAACATCACATTCAGGGTTTCCCAGTACTTTCCCTGCATTCTGGCGGCTTCAAGAATTTTGACGAAATTGTCGGCGCCATCGTGGAAGGGGGCGTAGCGGAGCACCAGTTTGATCTTGCCGGGGTTGGCGGCCATGATCTGCTTGACAAAGGGGGCAAAGGCGGCGCAGGTCTCGCAGGCCGGATCCATGAACTCAACCAGGTAAACCTTGGCGTCATCGCTACCGAGCGTCGCTGAATGATCGCGAACAAACAGCTCGGCATTTTCTTCCGCCATAAAGCCGTACTTTTCGATTTGCTGCTGTTGGTAAAAATGACTGCCAAACACAAAGGCCAGGACCAGGATCAGGCCGGTGATGCCAACGAGTGCGTATTTCATTGAGATGTTCTCCTCTTCAGGATGATTAATAAGGCGACAAGGGTTGAAAAGGCCAAAAAGGAAAGCATGGGGATCGAGATGAAGCCGAATAGCTCGAAGTATTTTTCCGTACAGGAAACGCCCTGTGAGCAGGGCTGAATGTTTTCCGGGATGATGCCGGCATACAGCAGGGTATGGTAAAAGGCCGTCAGGCCGCCGGCGATGGTCAGCGGCAGGGCATATTTGATGACACTCTTGTCAAACGCCGGGAAAAGGCCTGCGGCGAAAATAAAGATGAGCGGGAACAGGCAGATCCGCTGATACCAGCAGAGGACGCAGGGCTGATATTCCAGAACGGAACTGAAAAAGATACTGATCGTGGCTGAGACACTGACCAGAAGCCAGCACAGGAAAAGCAGCATCCAGTTGATCTGGGTTGTTTTGTCAGGCTGTGACATATGCAAATTCTCCAAATTGTGACGATGATTGAGATGATAATCGCCGGAGGACACCCGTTTTTATTCCGCAACTAGCCCTGTACCGGCACCCACTGGTAAAAAAACATGGTGATCGGCCCGAGCAGGCCGAACATGAGCATGAGGCCGACCGCAATCAACATGATGCCGGTGCCGATTTCAATCTTACGCAGGTGGTTGCGAAGCCGTTTGAATGCGCCGAGAAATTGGTGAAACAGCAGCCCCGAGAGCAAAAAGGGCACTCCCAGGCCCATGGAATAGAACGTCAACAAAATGGTGCCTTCGCCGACCTGACCGGAGGTCGCCGCGATCATCAGAATTGACGCCAGAATCGGACCGATGCAGGGGGTCCAGCCGGCCGCAAAGGCAACACCGATGATGAAGGTACCGAAAAATCCGGCCGGTCTTTTATGCAGGTGGACCCTTTTTTCGCCGAGCAGGGCGCGAAAGGAGAACAGACCGGTCATATGTACGCCGAACAGCAGGATCAACAGCCCGCCGATCTTTGCGATCCAGTCGAGCCCCTCCCGCAGAAAAACCTGGATCTGGCTGGAGGCGATGCCGGCAATTGCGCCGAGCAGGATGAACACAACCGAAAATCCGCAGATGAAGCAGAGGGTGTGCAGCAAAACCGTCAGGCGGACCTTGCCGCCGGGATGGGCTTCGTCCAGTTGATTGAAGGACAGGCCGGTAATGTAGGTCAAGTAGGATGGAATCAGCGGCAACACGCAAGGCGAGACGAAGGACAGAACCCCCGCGGTAAACGCAATCCAGTAAGTGATGTCGGCGGTTTGCTGTAGCAAATGCTTATCCTTTGGTCAAGCTCTTGAAATAGGTGATTGTTTCCGGGCTTGACCAGTTGATGGCACCGATGACCTTCTGGTCGATCGTCCCGTCTTTGCGGATGATGAAGGACTCCGGGAACTTGTAGACGCCGTACTCCTGCTGCACGGTGCCCTGATCATCATAGAGCACGGTAAAATCATGCGGATTTTGCTTAAGAAAATCAGGAACCACCGAGCGGCCGTTCTTCTCAGCATTGATCGCCAGCATGACAAAATCCTCGCCGTCCATAATTTTATTAAGCTGTTCCATCGAAGGCATCTCTGCTTTGCAGGGCGGGCACCAGGTGGCCCAAAAATTCACCATCACGACCTTGCCGCGCAATTCAGACAGGACCACCCGGTTGCCCCTGGTGTCTTCGAGCTGAAAATCAGGGGCCATATCGCCAGCAACCAGCGCGGTTGGTTTCGATGAATTAGAAGAAATGTAGACTCCTGCGCCGATTAACACGAGCAAGACAAGCAAGAATACGTTACGCATAATTTACCTTTCTGCATGGCCTGGGACATGATCTGCTTCATGAAACGCTGCGATGAGAAAAACCCGGCGTTTTCATGCCAGGCAGGTCAGAGGCTTGCCAAACAAAGGTACTGTTCAAAACCTTGCTGATGGAACCGCTTTTTCAGCTTGAACGCGTAAAGGTCCCGCCAGCCAATGGCCGGTTCTCACCGGGGGGCTCTCCTAATCCTGATGCGATCGGCTGAGATCGGTCAGCAATCAGTGGCTATCCTGTGCTGGCCAGGCAGATCCGGGCTGTCTGGATTTTTCCGGGATGTCGGCGGTGAGAGGTTGTCGAGCTTTAATGCAGAAGGACAACCGTACGCAGGAATCTTAATGTTTGAGGCGTTGGTAACTGGGCCGGCAGGTTCAGGCTGGAAAAGCGGGTAACCCCTGAGCTCAGGTCGGAAAGAAACGGCAGGTTGGTCGCGTCAAAATGAGCTGCAACAACCCTGCTGGGCATGTTCGGGCGATTTGAGGAGGTGAGCGCCGGAGAACACACCGGGGAATCAAAGCAGTCGTCCCCTGCTGCCGACAAAAAGACTTCTGCCTGAGTGGCTTCTCCCCTTTGCTGAGGAGCATCGTCTTCCTGATCACAAGGGGTCCAGCATTGTCCAATGGGATTCGTGTCCAGGTGGGAAGCGCTTTGCGCCCCGTGGCACCAGAAAGATGCATTGGCCGGACTGATGCTAAGCAACAGATAGGTCAGCACAAATAATCGCGTCAACCATTTGGTGTGTAAGGTCGTTGCCAGCATGACCGGCCCTTTGCTAGATGGACTCTCCTGGAAATTGGGATGGAGCAATTTATCAGCTATTGAAAGCATAAGCGAGGGGAATATCCTCTTTTCTCAACTGCGCATTTGCACAGTTGCGCCACTCCAGACTAAGGCGATAGCAAGAGCTCCAAACAGCGCCCTGGTCCGTGGACATCAAACATCACCGTAGGAGCGGCCCCCTGTGGCCGCCCTGGTCCGGCTCATGCGCTCTCGTCGGCTGACTTTTCCGGATCCGCTTGCGGCAAAGGCTCCTTTCCTCGCGCAAAATAGAGCAAGGTCCAGCCGGCGGCCGATTTGAAGGGCTGTTCATGGGAATAAATCTGCAACTCCCCCTGCGGTGATACGCTGCCGAGCAGCACCCATTCATGGCCGGGCTCATCAAGGCGGCTTGTCAGCCGGTCGAGATCAAAACCCTTGCTCAGGCGGGTTGTCTGTATCGTCCAGCCGTCGCCCAGGCGTTGCTGGAGGGTGTAAAAATCGGTGGGCGGTTCAAAGGCGAAATAGCCGCGCTGCTGCAAAATCAGCTGTTTTTGCTTCTGGCTTGATTCCTGGTGGGGGGCCAGCTGGAAGGTGCGATGATGGCCGAAGGCATCCCCCTCTGCCTTGCAGACCAGAGCGTTGTAGTAATGATTGTCGGTTGCGCAGAGCAGGAAACTCAGATGTTTATCCTCCAGTTCATGCTCGGCATGTTCCGAGAGGATCTCGCCGTAATAGACTGTGATCCCGTCCATGCGGATCGGTTTAAGGCGTTGATACGATCCATCGGCGACCATCACCTCCACCTCAAGCTTTTTCAGGGCCTGTGCCAGGGCATGCGCCCAGGGCGAGGCCCCGACGATCAGCAAGCCATTTGCTTCTTCTGCCGCCAGGGACATTTTTCGCGCCAGCGGCCCCAGAGTGAGGCCATGCGTCAGTACGGTCACAATAATGATCAGAAAGACGATCGGCAGCAGGGCCTCGGCGTCCTGATAGCCGGCAGCGACCAGAGCCGGGCCGAAAATGCCTGCCGTGGCCGCCGCCACGATGCCGCGCGGCGCGACCCACGCCAACAGGAGTTTGTCTTTGCCCCGCATGGGCGCACCCAAAGTTGCCACGGCGACGGTCAGGGGCCGCACGATCAGCAGGACCACCAGCACGAAAGCCACCACGCGCCAGTTCAGCAATTCCAGCTGGCTGAGCTTGAGTTGGGAAGGGATGACAATGAACAGCACCGATAACAGCACGATGGTGAGGTTTTCCTTGAAGTGGTGCAGCGGTTCGCGTTCGACCAGATTCATGTTGCCGAGAACCAGTCCCATCACTGTGACGGTCAGGAGTCCGGCCTCATGTTGTATAAGGTTGCTGACCCAATAAGCCGCAAGGACGTGGACCATCAATGCCGGGGGTTTCAGGTGGGCGGGTACGGATCCACGGCGGTAGAGCCAGCCCGTGATCCAGCCCCCCAGGCCGCCTAAGACTGCGGCGGCAAGGATCGCCATTCCCAGGCCGGCGAAGGCCTGTTGCCAGCCGCTGTCGGCGTAAGTGAAATACTGAAAAGCCAAAACGGCCAGCAAAACGCCCACCGGGTCGTTGACAATTCCCTCCCACTTCAGCAGGGCCGCCGACTCCTTGTTGAGGCGGGCCTGGCGCAGCAAAGGCAGAATCACGGTTGGACCGGTGACCACCAGGATGGCGCCCAGTACCCAGGCAACCGGCCAGCTCAGGCCGGCAATATAATGCGCCGCCAGGGCCCCGAAAATCCACGCAAGGGGGGGACCGAGAATCGTCAGACGACCGACCCCATGACCAACGCGCCGGATTTCACCAAGCTTCAGGTCCATGCCGCCCTCGAACAGGATAATGGCGACGCCCAGGCCGATAAGCTCCGTCAGTTCGGTCGGGGACAAACTCAGCTCGATGATGCCGCTTACCGGCCCCAGCAGAAGGCCCGATGTGATCAGGACGACGATCGCCGGCAGATGAATCCGCCAGGCCAGCCATTGGCTGGCAAGTCCGGCGGACAGCATGATCAGCAAAAGTGTCGCGATGTGCATGGGAACTCCTTGTGCAAATGGACATCAAGAAGACAAAGGCTATGATTGAAGTTTAACACTGTTGCCGATTACACAAAGCCCCCGGCGCCGCTTTCAGGCCGTGGGGGGCAGGATTTTTATGCACATTGCCAGGTTTGCCGCATTAAATCGGTCAAGGTTGAAGGCCAGGCGGATCCCGGATGGACCGGTTTCCGTCAAAGCTGGCCCGCGGGCAGCCGTTTCGTTTCATTGTGGATATGACCGTGTGCGACAAGGTTGCCCGGCAGAGTTGCGGCGTGAGGTTTGCGGCCGCATGTGCGACCCCCTTCAACAAGATATAATGGTTCGAAGACTTTCTTACGACCCTTAAGGAGAGGCGGCCTGCCATGCAATTATTTAACTGCGGTTATTGCGGACAACGCCTGTACTTTGAAAACGTTTCCTGCGAGCGCTGCGCAGCGAGGCTCGGCTTTTTGCCCGATCGGCTTCAGCTGGTTTCCCTCGAAGCGACCAAAGATAAGGGGGGCTGGCAACCGCGCGGCGAAGAGGCTGAATACCGCATGTGCGCCAACTATGAGCAGCACGCGGTGTGTAACTGGATGGTCCCGGTTGAAGACGGACAAAACTTCTGTACGGCTTGCCGGCTCAATAAGACGATTCCGGATTTGCGCGTTGAAGGCAATCTCGGCCTGTGGCGCACCCTTGAGACAGAAAAGCGCCGGCTGGTCTATTCGCTGCTGCGGCTGGGTCTGCCGGTGGTGCCGGGCAGCAAGGCTGCGGCCGCGCTCGCTTTCGACTTTCTGGCCGATACCGGTCCCGCCTTCAGTGAGCGTGGCAGGGTGTTTACCGGCCATGCCGAAGGTCTGATCACCATCAATATCAAGGAGGCCGACCCGGCCGAGCGTGAGCGTATGCGCGGAGAAATGGCTGAACCCTACCGTACCCTGCTCGGCCATTTTCGTCACGAATCGGGTCATTATTACTGGGACCGCCTGATTCGGGATACTCAACTCCGCGATGAATGTCGCGACCTCTTTGGGGATGATCGTCTCGACTATGGAGCGGCCCTTGAGCAGCACTATCAGCAGGGGGCGCCGCCTGACTGGCAGGACAATTATATCAGCAGCTACGCCACGATGCATGCGTGGGAAGACTGGGCTGAAACCTGGGCCCATTATCTGCATATGGTCGATACTTTGGAAACCGCCTGGCAGTTCGGACTCAATATCCGCCCCACGGCCGGGGCCGATGCTCGGCAAGCAGTGCGTCAAGATTTCGACCCTTACCGTGAAGCGAGCATCGACACCTTGGTTGAGCACTGGCTGCCGCTCACCTTTGCGCTTAACAGCCTGAATCGCAGCATGGGTCACGAGCATGCATATCCGTTCGTTATTGCACCGCGAGTCACCGAAAAACTGGGCTTCGTGCTGCGTGTCGTGCGCGAGCACACTGCAACCATCTAGCAATCAACAGTGGAAGGAGGAGGTTATGCCATATGACAATCCGGAGGACCTGCCAAAATCGGTCAGACATGTATTGCCAGAGCATGCTCAAGAGATCTATCTGGCCGCCTTCAACAGTGCTTGGCAGCAGTATGAGGATGCACAGGACAGGCAAGGTGACGATTCACAAGAAGAGGTTGCCCACAAGGTCGCCTGGGCAGCGGTCAAAGAAAAATACCATAAGGATGGAGACACATGGAAGCGCACGTAACCTTTCTCCTCATGTTGGCTTATGATGGAGGTTAGCATGGCGATAGAATTTGGCTGACCGGGCGCGACTGCTCAAGAAAGGCCTGCTCGGCGACCTCTGCCGGGCAGCCTGTCTGCGGGGCACGCGCTGGCCCTGGAGTGTTTCCTGATTGCGCGGACGGATTTGAAGCTGTGACCGCGAAACGGCAGATTAGAGCAGGCGGTTAATGCTGATGACGAAGATTCCCCTGAAAAGCCGAGAAGAAAAGGCGCAGATGCAATCCGCCTGGACGCTTTCGGCGGAGAAAGTCGCTGCCCAGTTTGACCTTGAGCCGAACCAGGGGCTGGGTACTGAGCAGGTCCGGCGGCAACGTCAAGCTAACGGACCCAACCGATTGCGCCAGAAGCAGAAGGTCACCGCGTGGCAGCTCCTGGTCAATCAGTTCAAGAGTCTGGTGATCATCCTGCTCGGCATCGCTTCGCTTGCCGCGTTCCTGTTCGGCGAATGGCTGGAGGGCCTTGCGGTGACAATTGCGCTGGTGATCAATGCCGCAATCGGCTTTGTCACCGAACTTAAGGCGACCCGCTCCATGGAAGCGCTGCACCGCCTGGAGCAGGTGACCGCCCGGGTCCACCGGGAGGGGCAAAGCAGAGAAATTCCCGCCGCGGAGCTGGTTCCGGGGGATGTGGTGTTGATCGATGCCGGAGATCTCGTGCCGGCCGACCTGCGGTTGACCGAAGCGAATCGGCTACGGGCCGATGAATCCGCCCTGACAGGGGAGTCTGTGCCGACCCACAAGACGACCGCTCCCCTCGATCGAGGCACACCTCTGGCCGAGCGCGCCAACATGCTGTTCAAAGGCACCGCCGTCACTTCAGGTTCGGGTACCGGCATCGTCACCGCCACCGGCATGCACACGGAACTGGGCACCGTCGCCGGCCTGGTGCAGGATGCGGAAGATGAAATGACGCCGCTGGAAAAACGCCTGGAGCGGCTGGGGCGGCGCCTGGTGCTGCTCACCCTGGTGATGGGTGTCGTGGTGGCTGCGGCCGGGCTGATCGGCGGTCGGGATGTGGCGCTGGTGCTGGAGACCGCCATCGCCATGGCCATCGCCGCCGTTCCGGAAGGCCTGCCGGTGGTGGCGACCATCGCCCTGGCGCGTGGCATGTGGCGCATGGCCGAACACAATGCGCTGATCAGTCGCCTCTCCGCGGTGGAAACCCTGGGGGCCACGACGGTTATCTTCACCGACAAAACCGGCACCCTGACCGAAAACCGCATGCGCGTGCGCCGCTTCATCCTGTCCGGAAGGGAGATCGAGATCGACGAAGATCAAGCGGCCAAGCCGGAGCCGGACGCATCCCTGGAACAGCTCCTGAAGATCGGTGTGCTGTGCAACAATGCCTCCCTCAACCAGGAACAAGAGCTTGGAGATCCTACCGAAACCGCCCTGCTGCGCATCGCTAGGGCAGCGGGCGTTCATCGTCAGGCTCTGCTGGAAGAATTTCCCGAAATCCGTGAAGAAGCTTTCAGTGCCGAAACGAAGATGATGGCGACCTTTCACGCACAGGAAGGCAAGATTCTGGTGGCCGTCAAGGGCGCGCCGGAGGCGGTGCTGGACTGCTGCGCTCGCGTAGCCGCCGGAGACGAGCTTGTTGAACTGTCGCAGGGTGCGCGCAACGAATGGGTGGAGCAGAACCGTTCACTGGCCGAAGAGGGGATGCGGCTGCTGGCCCTGGCATATAAAGAGGCTGACAGCAAAAGCGCTGAACCCTACGCTGATCTGATCCTGCTGGGATTTGCCGCCCTGCACGATCCGCCCCGCAAGGATGTTCCCAACGCCCTTGAAGAATGCGCCGCTGCCGGCATACGGGTCATTATGGTGACGGGCGATCACCCCGCTACCGCGCGGGGGCTTGCCGCGGCAATCGGCCTTGAGGCGGAAGAATCGAAAACCCTGAAAGGAGATATCCTGCAGGACACGGAGGCCCTTTCGCCGGAGGAGCGGGAAAAGATTGTTCAGGCCGCCATCTTTGCGCGGGTCACGCCTGAACAGAAGCTCTCGCTGATCTCGCTCTATCAGGACAGGGGAGAGATCGTGGCCATGACCGGCGACGGGGTCAACGATGCACCGGCCCTGAAAAAAGCCGACATCGGTGTGGCGATGGGGAAACGCGGCACCCAGGTCGCCAAAGATGCGGCCGACATGGTCCTCAAGGACGACCGCTTCGGCACCATCGTGGTGGCGATCCGCTACGGGCGGGGCATTTTCAACAACATCCGCAATTTCATATACTATTTGATCTCCGGCAACGTCAGCGAAGTTGCCATCATCACCCTGGCAACGCTGACCGGGGCACCGCTGCCCCTGCTGCCGCTGCAGATCCTCTACATCAATCTGATCGGCGATGTTTTCCCCGCCCTGGCGCTGGGCATGGGGGAAGCCCGGCCGCAGATCATGCAGCAGCCACCGCGCGACCCCGAAGAGCCGGTGCTGACCCGCGGCCACTGGCTGGGAATCGGCGGTTACACCCTGATCTTCTGCGCCGCTGTCCTGGGGGCGTTTGCCATGGCCCTGGTCGTCTGGGAAGTCCCCGCTGAACGTGCCGTCACCATCTCCTTCACATCCCTGGTGCTGGCACGCCTGTGGCATGTCTTCAATATGCGTGACCCCGCCAGTCCCCTGCTCTGCAACGAGATTACCACCAATCCACATATCTGGGGCGCGATCGGCATCGGCCTGGCTTTGCTGCTGTCAGCCATCTACCTGCCGGGCCTCTCGAAAATTCTCAGTCTGGTCCCACCGAGCCCACGGGAATGGCTGCTGATCCTTGTGGCCAGCCTGATTCCCCTGACGCTCGGCCAGATGGTGAAGCTGCGCGTTCGCTTCAGCAAATGACCTGGTTTTTGACGGCCCAACGATTCTGGCAGGCATACTCGACAAGGGAAAGAGCTTCCTGAAGATGCGGACCAGCGGGCAGTGATAACTCTTCATTCCAGAGGTATGAGGGCCTGCGTTCCAACCGGTGTGCTGGCCGTTCAATGTTGGCTGAACCAGCGCTCTAGGGATCCGCACATTGCGGCTGCGTCTCCCGGAATTGAAGCTGCTGCTGAGGGAGGGGATACGACCCGATCAAAGGGATGAACGCGAGGGTCCGCTGCTTGCCATCAAGAACGCAAGGGACGAAAAGCAAGTTTGAGCGAAACCCACTGTTGGCGGGGTAAGCGGGAATTGCTATAATGACCTTCAACCCGTTGCAAGCTTTTCAGCGCCGGTCGTCCCAACCTGGCCGGCAGGTGGAAGGAAAACCAGCATGCCAAAAGTTCTGCAAAAACTGATCGGCCTGACCCTGCTGTTCGCCACCGTCGGTGTCGCCTGCTGGCAAGCCCTCTTGGTTTTATAAGCATGATGAAAGGATCGCGTCCGACCTGGCGATCGACGCTTGAATCGCTCCTTCGCGGGGGCGCTGAGCTGGCTGCCCGTTGCTTGCCCAAGGGCGCAGCCGAGCTGGAAAAGCGAACGCGACAGACGGAAAAGCTGGTTAAGGACTTGCGTCAGCGGCGCCGGCAAGCCGCTGCCCTGGTGCCGCGCAAGGCCCGACTGCTCTGGCTGTTGCCGCTGCCGCTGATTCCCGCCACAGTGATTGCCTTGAGTAGTGGGCAATTACGGGCCTTTTTGGCTAACGCCGGCGCTTACAGCCTGTTTCTGGTCGGCGCCATGCTGGCGCGCCGGGGCTTTCAGCAGGAGGTGAACCAGCAGCGGCAACGCTTCCAGACCGCGGGCCGTTTTCCATTGAAAACTTTGGGCGGAGTGACTGTCGCCCTGGCGACGGCCTTGACTGCCTGGGCGGGTGCCGGGCATGCTCCGCCGGTTGCCCTGGCCTTTGGTGCCGGTGCCTTTGTCGCCTTTGTCTTGCTCTACGGCCTCGATCCGCGCCGACAGGCGGCTGTGGTGCAGCGCCCGGATGCCAATTTCGAACGGGTCAGCGCGGCACTGCAACAGGCGGAGCAGAAGATTTTGGCCATTGAACAGGCCGGTGGCCGCATCGGTCAGCCGGAGCTGAGGCAAAGGCTGACCCGCATCAGCGCCCTGGCACACAATATCCTGGCGGAGATCGCCCGTGATCCCCGCGACCTGCGCCGCGCGCGCAAATTTCTCAATACTTATCTGGACGGCGCACAGCGTGTCGTCAGCGGCTATGCCGAGGCTCACGCCAACGGCCGGGCCCAACTGCTGGAGGAGAACTTCCGCAGGGTTCTGGTCACCATCGAAGAGGTGTTCGAGCAGCAATACCAGCGTCTGCTGGAAAACGACCTGCGCGAACTTGATGTGCAGATGGAGGTGCTGGAGACCCAGCTCAAGCGCGAAGGTTTGCATTGACCCCGGAAACCTGGAGGGACTGGCAACGATGATGAACGAGACAGAACTCAAAACGATTGAAACCGAGCTGCTGCAGAGCAAACCACCGCGGCAGTACCAGCAGGCTGATCCGGCGGAACAGGCCGCGATCGACACGCTGCTGCAGGAAATCGACATCAACGACAGCCACTCCGTGCTCTATTTCGGTGCGCCGGCCCAGCAGCAGTTGGCCAGTATTTCCGACGACATGCTGGAAGGAGTGCGCAACAAGGATACAGGGCCGGCCGGAGAAGCCCTCAATCGCATGGTTGGCACGGTGCGAAGATTCGACCTCGGGGCTCTGGATCCCAAGCGCAAGCCCGGCTTCTTGGCTCGCCTGCTCGGCAAGGCCAATCCGATGGCCCAGTTTGTCCAGCGCTACGAGGAAGTGCGCGACCAGATCGACGCCATCGGCGATGATCTCGAACGGCATAAAACCCAATTGCTTACTGATGTCGCCTCCCTCGACCGGCTCTATGCCGCGAATCTGGAGTATTTTCATCATCTGGAACGCTACATCATCGCCGGAGAGGAGAAGCTGCGGCGGCTCGATGCGGAGACCATCCCGGCCAAGACGCGTGAAGCGGCCGCGAGCGAGGCGCTCATCGATGCCCAGCAGTTGCGTGATCTGCGTGCCAACCGTGACGCCCTGGAGCGACGGGTGCATGACCTCAAACTGACCCGCCAGGTGGCCATGCAG
>RRYU01021792.1_pt1 | contig 51861 bp, 49 predicted proteins | sample 2162651 | NCBI WGS metagenome assembly RRYU01 (sample SAMN10267283, study PRJNA491782) | microbial mat metagenome | isolation source: biomat in the production well | place: Japan: Minami-Kanto gas field, natural gas well KTG3 | collected 2017-06
AAAAAAACCTCTTGATTAGCGAGGCTAAAGGATATCCAGGCACCATCGCGGCCGCAAGGAGCTCGTGCGGCCGAGCCGGCGTTGGCGCAGCGCCCTTCAACCGATCCAAGATCGAGCACACCAACCTCAGTCACCCTGCGTCGGCTGAACGCGGTGCTTGGCCGAGATGAAGGTTCGGTGCGGGACATGGAGCAGATCCGAGACCTTACGCACCAGGTATTCCTGATGTCTGCAGAGCATCCGGTCCGCATAGGCGACCTGCCAGAGCTGCTCGACCAATGCGGCCCGTTGAGTTGCGTCGAAATGGTCGTTGATAAGCGAGGTGAACTGAAAATAATCCGTCGCCTCCCGGCGCTCGGCCTCGGCGCATTCGATCAACCGCTCGGCCTCCTCCGTCGAGAGGTCGAACCCTTCACGGACCGCGCTCAAGACCGCATCCTGCTCTTCCGGCTTCAGCACCTCGTCCATGTGGGCCATCTCAAGCAGCAAGGCTGCGGCAGCGCACTGGACGCGCTGCTCGGGATCAGGGTGGTCCGATGAGTCGGCCACCATGAGCTCATCGAAAAAACGACGGATACTGCTCAGCATGCACGGTCCTCCGCTTATCCTGACCTTACTTAAGGTTACAGCCATGATCCGGACATTATGGAAGCCCACCGAAGCGGAAGCCGATGATATTCCATTTCCGGCACAACTCAGCACGGGTTTCGAGAAGGCCGAGCTGATCGGCATTTCCGTAAACGCAGAGTGCTGCTCGATACCGGGTCGATCAACATTAAAAAGGCCATCATCATGCCAAGCCGCGTCTCGGAAGTCGTGCACGCAGGGCTTTGCCAACCTGACACCGGCGATGTCACACCTGTGTCGAGCGCTCCATGCCATGAGGGCCGTCGGTTGTGCCGAGCCGCGCGAGGCACAATCCTCCAACGATTAGATGTTGTGCTTCCTATCCGCAGCACAACCGACGGGTATCGGATTGTCCGGGAATCGCCTTCTGCCCAGCGCGCGTGACGCGGGTCGCATCGGCGTCGCCCGCCACCGGCGTCTTTGCGCGAAAGGGTCCGGCTCAAGCCGCGTCCGCTTCGGGAAGATGCGTCCTGAGCCAGTCGAGAATCCGATGCCGTGACATCGCCCCGCTGAAGCGGGCGACCTCTTGGCCCTGATGAAACAGGATGACGGTCGGGAAACCCCGGAGCCGATACTGTCCGGCCAGCTTCATGTTCTCGCCTTCGTCGACCTCGACCTTGGCGAGATGGACGCGGCCGCCGAGATCGGCGAGCGCGCGCTCGAGGTGCGGCGACAAGGCGTGGCAGGGTCCGCACCAGTCCGCCCAAAAATCCACCAGGATGGGTCGAGCCTCGGATGCCTGGATGACCTGTTTCTGGAAGCCGTCGGTATCCACGTCGAAGATGTGAGGGACCTGGTCGCTTGAGCTCGCCATATCGGGCTTCTCTCGAAGAGTGGGGTGACGACGCCGCGGCTGAGACGGTATCGGGGCACGCAGGTTCCGTGACCGCAGGAGCACCTGGACTGGACCGGGTCGCTGATGCGGCTCGCTCATCCGGCCGATGCGCCGGACCAATGCGCCGGACTGGAGCCATCCAGGCGCCTGAGCTATTGTATCCGGCTCGAGCGCCGGGGTGGTCCCGGCCGCGCCGGATCCGACCCCGAGGCCAGCCCATGCCCGATCGTGACACCCATCGTGCCGCCTTCCCCGTGACCCGCATGCGTCGTATGCGCCGCGACGACTTCTCGCGTCGCATGATGCGCGAGACTCACCTGACACCGAACGACCTCATCTACCCGGTCTTTGTGCTCGAAGGCTCCGGGCAGCGCGAGGCGGTGGCCTCCATGCCGGGGGTCGAGCGGCTCAGCATCGATCTGCTGGTCGAGGACGCGATCGAGGTCCAGCGGCTCGGCATCCCGGCCATGGCACTCTTCCCGGTGACTCCCATGGAGGTCAAGTCGCTCGATGCGAAAGAGGCATTCAACCCGGACGGACTGGCCCAGCGTGCGGTACGAGCGCTGAAGGACGCGGTGCCGGATCTGGGGATCATCACCGACGTCGCCCTGGACCCCTTCACCACGCATGGCCAGGACGGCCTGATCGACGACACCGGTTATGTCATGAACGACGAGACGGTCGAGGTGCTGGTCCGCCAGGCCGTCTCCCATGCCGAAGCCGGGGCGGACATCGTCGCGCCCTCCGACATGATGGACGGGCGGATCGGCGCCATCCGCACGGCACTCGAGGCGGAGCAGCACATCCACACGCGCATCCTGGCCTATTCCGCCAAATACGCCTCGAGCTACTATGGACCGTTCCGCGACGCCGTAGGCTCGGCCGCCAACCTGGGCGGCGGCAACAAATACACCTATCAGATGGACCCGGCGAACTCCGACGAGGCCCTGCACGAGGTCGCTCAGGACCTGGCCGAGGGCGCCGACATGGTGATGATCAAGCCCGGCATGCCTTATCTCGACATCGTGCGGCGGATCAAGGATCAGTTCGGCGCGCCGACCTTCGTCTATCACGTCAGCGGCGAGTACGCGATGCTCAAGGCTGCAAGCCAGAACGGCTGGCTCGACGAGCGTGCGGTCGTCCTGGAAGCCATGGTCTCGATGAAGCGCGCGGGCGCCGACGGGATCCTCACCTATTATGCGAAGGACGTGGCACGCTGGCTGGCGGCCTAGTGGTCCGGCAGCAGTTCCAAATTTGCCGCCCACCTCGGTCACCCAGGCAGGACGCCCGTTGCCCGGGACCGCCGACTTTAGTCGGCGCGAGGGGAGAGCGCCCCAAGTGACGGGGCCTGCCCAGTGTTCGGGGATTCTCGCCGACTAAAGTCGGCGGTCCTGGGGTTTTTGTTGGAATGGTCCCGAAAAAGCTCGCGGGGACAGGCGTATCGCCCATGAGGCGGGCGGTATGCCCGCCGGCTCACCACGGTGGCCGACCTGAAAATCGAGGTCCGCTGATGCCCCTTCAGACGACTCACTAGATCGATCTGCATCCCCTCATGTCGGATCAATACGCCGTGATCGGCAACCCCATCGCCCATAGCAAGTCCCCCTTGATCCATGCGGCGTTCGCGCGCGAGACAGGGCAGGATCTCGAGTATGGGCGCATCCTGGGTAATCCTTATGATTTCGCCGGCGACGTTCGCCGGTTCTTCGCGAGCGGCGGGCGTGGACTCAACGTCACGGTCCCCTTCAAGGAAGCCGCCTGGGCACTCGCGGATGAGCGCTCGCACCGCGCCGAGATCGCGGGTGCCGTCAACACCCTGATCCGACTCGACGGAGGTCGTCTGCGCGGCGACAACACCGATGGGGTCGGCCTGGTCCGTGATCTCGATCGCAACCATGGCTTTCGTTCTCCGGCTGCCCGGGTCCTTATGCTCGGCGCGGGCGGTGCCGCACGCGGGGTCTTGATCCCGCTCCTCGATACCGGACTTGCCCAACTCGTGATCGCCAACCGGACCCACGCCAGGGCCCTTGAGCTGGCAAGACTGGGAGCCGCATTCGGCCCGGTTGAGGCTCGCGGCTTCGATCAATTGGACGGCGAGCGGTTCGACCTCATTATCAATGCAACCGCCGCTGGCTTGACCGGCGATGTGCCGGACATCCCGGACGACTGCCTGGCGCAGGACGGCTGGACCTACGACATGCTCTACGGCGACACCCCGACCGCCTTCTGCCGATGGGGTCAGGCCAGGGGCGCGACCCGCGCGATCGATGGACTCGGCATGCTCGTCGAGCAGGCGGCGGAGGCATTCTGGTTGTGGCGAGGCGTCCGTCCCGAGACCGCGCGCGTGATCGCGGAGCTGCGTCATCCATCTCAGCCCATAGGCTGACCACCACTCGGCCGAGACCTGATTTTTGGACTGAGCAGCACCAGCACCCATGCTCTCTGGTTCATGCGCGTCCGCTTCGCATAAAAGGACGCATATCACGCTGGACGCGGTTTGATTGGAGTGCCGACCATGAAGATCACTGTACTGGGCCTGGGTCTGATGGGCGTCGAGATCGCCCTGCGACTGCAACGACAGGGACAGGATGTCATCGGCTGGAACCGGGGCGTCGCCAACCGCGAGGCGGCCGCGCGAAAGGGGCTCCACCTGGCGTCGGACCCTGCCGAGGCGTTCGCCTCGGCCGACCTCGTCATCCTGGTGCTGAGCGACGCAGCCGCGATCGAAGAGACGCTGTTCGATCGACCCGACCCGGCGTCGATCGCCGGACGCATCCTAGTCCAGATGGGAACCATTGCGCCGGCCGAGAGCCGGGAGATCGCGCGGCGGGTCGAGGCCCTTGGTGGAGCCTATCTCGAAGCGCCCGTGCTCGGCAGTCTCCCGGAGGCGCGCGAGGGCGCGCTGATCCTGATGGCCGGCGGCGATCAGGGGCTCTATGAGCGCTGTCTGCCCGTCCTCAGGGACCTCAGCGCAAATCCTCAACGGATCGGTGGGGTTGGGCAGGCAGCCGCACTCAAGCTCGCCATGAACCAATTGATCGCCGGGCTGACCGCCAGCTTCGCCCTGAGTCTCGGCCTGGTGCGACGCGAGGGCATCGATGTCGATCAGTTCATGGTCCTGCTGCGGGGGAGCGCACTCTATGCGAAGACCTTCGACAAGAAGCTCGAGAAGTATCTGAGCCAGAGCTACGGCAGCGCGAATTTCCCGCTCAAGCATCTCCTCAAGGACGTCCGCCTCTTCCAGCAGGTCGCCGAGGAGATGGGGTTGGACCGGACGCTGATCGCCACACTGGAGCAGATCTGTGCACGGACAGAGGAGGCTGGACTCGGCGACCAAGACTATTCCGCGCTCTATGAGACCATCAGTCCTCGCCCGGGCATGCCGTGAGGGCTGCATCAAACCCGTCATCCAGCGGCGGACCAAGGCAACAACATCGACCGTGGAGGTTGTGCTGACGACAGGAGGCAAAGCATCTCCGCTCTGCCGAATTGTCCCGCCCCCACGGCACGGATCGGCTCGACCGACGCGCGCACCTCGACACGACAAGCCACTCGAAACAGGCCCTTCATCCATGGAGCTTCCCTTCACCCACAAACCCGGTCGACGCGAGCGACATCTGCGGCGTCGACATGAGAACCCACTGTTCGATTGGCCCCCGCAGGAGGTCCAGCCGGAAACGCTCCTGGCGGCCCAAAAGGCGGATCACGAGGACATGGAAGCCTTTCGGGAGACGTTTCGCGTGCTGGTGCAGCGCGCGGTCGAGCTTCCACCGGATGCAGGCAGCGAGCCCATCCTGGAGCTCAAAGAGACGCTGGAGCGTCAGTACGAGCACTCCTTCGGGCTGCCCGAGAGCCACAGCGAGGAACGCGCGGCCATCCGAAAGCTCATCGGCCTCATCATGCGGGCCGTCAAACGCGCCGCCGGCACCGATCCACTCGCCAGACAGGAATTGGCGGAGGAGGAAGAGGCGCGCGAGATCCATTTCCGGCTACTCGAGCAACCCCTCGTCGCCGACCTGCTTCACCCGGAGTCACCCATAGGCCCGGATGATCTGGCCCCGTCGGTATTGAGCGCAACGCTCGATGAGGTCGCCGCAATTCTCGAGGTCCTGGACACCGCCCAATGCGCCGAGCTTGCCGACCAGGCCATCCGTCTGCTCGAAGACCGTGCCGCGCGCGGCGTCGACGTCTCGTCGGCACGGCAACGACTCGCCCTGCTCATTGCCAGCCTCGGGGCGCCGGAGCCTCCGCTTCGGCATTGAGCCCGATTCAAAACGGATCGATGCTGCCGCACCGATCCTCATGGCCACATCAGAATGCGGGCCCGCCGCGCGGGTTGCCCGGCGCGCATTGCGAGCCCGGACCGCCACGTCCGGGCCGCGCGCCCCTGGATTCGAAGGCAGTGAGCTGCTCCTCGGTGAGGACGGCCCTGATCTGCTCCCGCACCTCGGCACGCGCCATGTCCCGATCCCCGGCCTTCGCCTGCATGATGGCGCGCACCTGCTCGACCTGGTCCGCGCTCAGGTTCAGCCGGTGAGCGAGCCGATCGAGATGGCGCTCCATGCGGACCTGGTGCCGTTCATCGATCCGGGCGAGTTGCTCGGGCGTCAGGACTGCGCCGATCCGCGCCCGGGTCTCCTGGCGCTGCTGATCGGCCAGGGCGCGCTGCTCCTCCAGGATGGTCCGGATCTCGACCTGCTGCTCGGGGGTGAGGTCCAGGCGCTCGGTCATACGCTCGACGCGATTTTCGGCGAAAGCCGCGGGATCCTGGGAATACCCTCGGGCATGGGGGCCGGCCATCGCTGCGGTGGCGGCCAAAAGTACGGGGATGGCCATCGCCATGGTTGCGGCTCGGACGGTCTTGCGTGTGCTCATGATCTGTCACCTGTGGTCGATTCGGTCCCGCCATCGGGCGATCCCGAGGCGGTGTCGAGGTCAGCCCCGACGACTCACAGACTAGAGATGCAGGATGCAAGCGCCGTGCATCGATTGCGTAAAATCCGTGCAAGCAAGGCTCAACTGCCGTGCCCGAGATCCGGCTCTTCATACCGATAACCGACGCCATAGACCGAGTGGATCAACTCCAGATCCGGGACCAGCTCGGTCAGGCGGCGGCGGAGCTTCTTGACGTGGCTGTCGATCGTGCGGTCCGAGACGATGCGGTTGTCCCGGTAGATCCTGTCCATCAGGTGGTCGCGCGCGAGGATCCGACCCGAGGCTTGATGCAGGGCGGCGAGCAGGGCGAACTCCACGGCGGTCAAGGTGATGGCCGAGCCGCCATGCGTGACCTGGAGCCGCTCCGGCTCCAGGGCGAGGAGACCGGGCGCGCTCGGCTCGGGTGATCGGCCTGTCCGTCTGAGCACGGCCTTGACGCGTGCGACCAACTCGCGGGGGCTGTAGGGCTTGCAGACATAATCGTCGGCACCGAGCTCGAGGCCCAGCAGCCGGTCGATCTCCTCGACCCTGGCCGTGGTCATGATGATGGGCACCTGACTGCGGCTGCGGACCTGACGACAGATGCTCAGCCCATCCTGACCCGGCAGCATGAGGTCGAGGAGAACGAGATCGGGCCGCTCGCGCTCGATCCAGTCGATCGCGCCGGTCCCGGTCGCGAGGTGATGAACGCGGCAGCCCGCCGCGCGCAGATAGTCGCCGACGACGGCAGCGAGACGCGCTTCGTCCTCGACGATCAGGATCAGATGGGATGTCGTCTGATTCATGGTACGAAGGTCAGCTCTCCAGCGCCGGCAGATCGATCCGGATCTCGCATCCGCCTGCCGCTGCTGCGCGTGCCTCGATGGTGCCGCCATGGGCCACGACGACGTTTTTCGCAATGGCCAGCCCCAATCCGGCGCCACCGGTATGGCGGCTGCGTGAGGCTTCCACGCGGTAGAGACGATCGAAGAGCCGAGGCAGGTCTTGGGTGGGGACACCGGGGGCAGTGTCCTCGAAGGTGACCCGATAGCCACCGCCGGGACGCACGTCGAGTGTCACCCTGAGCGCCCCGCCCGGATCCGTATAGCTGAGGCTGTTCTGCAGAAGATTGCGAAAAAGCTGGGACATCCGATCCGGGTCGGCGTGCAGCGGCGCGCCCCGTGCCAGGGAGTTGTCGAGCTTCAAGGTCAGGCTGGCGGCGGCGAAGCGGGTTTGAAAGGCATCGATCTCGTCGGCGAGAACCTCGGCCAGGTCGATCTCCTCCTTGCGATAGGCCAGGGCACCGAGATCCGTCATCGCAAGATCGTTCAGATCCTCGACCAATCTCGAGAGGCGCAGCAGGTCAGCGTGCAGCCTGTCGACCTCGTCCTGCTCGAGCGGACGGACACCATCCTGAAGCGCCTCCAGATGCGCGCGCAACAGGGCGATCGGGGTCCGCAGCTCGTGGGAGATGTCGGCCACCCAGGCACGGCGCGCCTGCTCGTTGCGTTCCAGAGCGCCCGCGAGTGCGTTGATGTCACGGCCGAGGCGGGCGATCTCGTCATCCCCGCCGACCGAGACTCGGGCGCTGTAATCGCCTGCGGCCAGTCGGCGGGCGGTGTTCTGGAAACCCTGCACGGGGCGGATCAGGCGGCTCGACAGCGGATAGGCGAGGGCCGCAGCGAGTGCGAGCATGGCCATCGCGATCAGCCAAAGCCGCCCGCCCTGGCGGTCGACGAAGTGCAGATCGGTGAGCTCCGGGATGGGTGGTCCCGCAATCAGGGCAAGCTGACCGATCGGCATGCCATCGAGCTCCAGCGGGAATCGCCGCGTGGCGGGCAAGAGCTCCGCGCGACCGTAGACGAGCGCTCCATCGGCATCGAGCAACATCAAGCGGAGCGCGAGCGGCACACCCTGCCCCTGCCGGTCCTCCTCCAACACATGACGCGGAGGCCATTCGAAGACCTGGCGCCCGGCTCCGTTTCTGGATGGCCCGAGCAAGCGGCGCATCCAGTGCGGGGCGTGCTCCCCATGACCGCCCCGACCACGATGCCCTTCGGCCGACCAATCGCGCCCGAGCAGCGTGCCCACCCACAAGCGCGGCGACGCACGCAGCGGTGCCCAGCTCTCGTCACGGGCATAGATTTCGGTCAGCTGCTCGGCGATGACCGTGAGACGCGCCTGCTCACGCGCATCCGCCAGCTCGATCAGGCCACGCTGCAGCGACCAGTGCACAACGGCCTGAGTGCCCAACAGCACCAGAACACAGGCGAGCAATAGGGTGAGAAAGACCTTGGTGTGGATGGAGAGGGCCATTCGATGGATGCATCCAGGACAGTCGCGAGGACACGAAGGGCAACCCGCTGGACGCAGGCGCTGCCGGTTGCTGCCAAGCAGGCCGATGGCTCGTGACGACGCAACAGGTCATGGACGCGGTTTAGATTGATCGGCCTCAGGACTCGAAGAGATCCTCGAGGTTGGCGATGCCATTCTGCTTCATCCAGACGTCCTTGTCGGCGCGGAAGGCGGCGCATTCGGCGTTGGCATTGGCCTCAGCCTCGTTCTCCTTGATGCAGGTGGAGAACTCCTTTTGGGACTGCTGGGTCTTGCAGTCGGCAATCCCATAGCAGGGATGCTGGGCTGTCGGCGGCCCGGCAAAGGCGGCCCCGGCGGCAGTCAGGCTCAGAATCATGGCGATACTGGTTAAGGTGGTCGTGTTCATCTCCGTGTCCTCATGGTGTAGTTGTGGTGGTCCTAATCGGGTTGATGTCGGAATCATGGCAGCAGGATCTGCACCGTCTCCGAGGGACGCAGCAGCTCGGTCGGACGACGGTCGAAGATGATGTCCAGATAGTAGACGGCCCCATCGAGCTCCACGCGGACCGCCTGCACCCCGAGGCTGTAGACGCGCCCATCGCGCATCGCGCCGTCGAGCTTGATCCGCGCGGGCTGACCCGGCTTGAAGCGTCGCAGGGTGTTGGCAGTCACCAGGGCGCGGGCCAGCATCCGGTCGTCCGGTGCAATCACGATCAGAGGCTCCTGCTGGAGGGTCTTGTAGATCACGGCCCCATTCCAGACGCGGCGGGCGACGACGATCCCATCGAAGGGTGCGCGCAACTCGGTGTGCTCGAGCGCGACCCGGGCGGTGGCCTCGGTCGCCTTCGCGGCCTCCTCCTCGGCCACCGCGGCGACCTGATGGAGCTCCGCATCCTTGAGCTCCTCGATCGCGATCAGGCCGCGATCGAACAGCTCCTGACTGCGGGTGAGGTCGCGCCCCGCCTTCTCCACCTCGACCCGAGCCCGAGCCACTCGGGCCTTGGCCTCGAGCAATCTGGCTTGGGCCTCGCGCTGATCCATCCGCAACAAGAGGTCACCCTTCGAGACATGCTGGCCGGCACTCACGAGCACCTCTTCGACCACACCGTTCTCGACCACCCGCATCTCAACCTCATGCACCCACTCGAGCCAGCCCTTCAGCTCCTGAGCGCCCAACGGCTCAGCAACCAGCGTCTGAGCGGCGAACATCAGCAGGCCAATCAAGATCAACCAGGCGCGTTTCTTCATGGACGCTGCTCTCCGTCTCCCGGGTGTTCGTCTCCAAGCAGGCGCCGCCCGGTGAGTGCGTTCAGCTCTGCCCATACCAGTGTACGGCAATAGGCCACCCGCTGAAGCTGCAGGCGCGTCTGGGTTTGTTGACTCATGGAGTAACCGAGGTCGGCGGTCACCTCCTGCTCGTAGAGGGTCCGGCTCTCGTCGAGCTTCAGATCCCGCCAGGCCGATTCGGTGCGCAGGTTGCGTTCCGCAGCAGACAAGGCCCGCAGGCGCAGCAGCAGCTCGAGGGCCTGCTGCCGGAGCTCCATCCGGAGCAGATCCTGATCCGCCTGCGAACGACTCGCGGCGAGGGCACGCAGGGTCGGGGTCTCGGCCGCCTGCGCAAGGATCTCATCCAGGCTTGGCGGGGGCTCGGGCGGCGCCGCCAGATTCGGCTGCAGCAGGTTGCGCGGCAGGTCGGCAGGGTTTCCCAGGGCCTGTGCCAGCAGAGCGCGCGTCAATTGCTGGCTGATCTCGCTGGCGGCCCGTCGATGCAGGATCTCCTGATAGACCGCCTCCAGCTCCAGGACGTGCAGCGCCGAAAACTGGCCGAGCTCGCTGCGCACGGCGGCCCGGTCGAACTGGATGTAGGCAACGGCCATGGCCTCGCTGTCGGTGGCGAAGCTGAGATCGGCAAGGAGCACATCGAAGAAGCGCTCGATGATCTCGAGGCGTTGCGCATCCTCCGCGCCGATGAGTGGTGCGAGCGGCCGATTCCGGTCCGGATCGGCGACGCTCGAATTCCGAAACGCCAGACGTTGGCAGTCGAGATAGAGCGATTGGCGTCGCGGCAGTTGATCGGTCAGCTCCTCCGATGCGCCAACCCGCGGATGGCCGGATGCCCTCTCCATCGCCTCCTCCAAGCCGAGTGGGTCCGAGATGGCCCAGGCCTCAGCGGCCAGCAGCGCCCCCAGGGTCAGGATGCTGATCAGACTCGAGAACGCGCAGCGAGGCTTCGTAGCGGTCATGGTGGCGGATCCGTCGCCGATGTCTGCCTGGCCGGGCGCGCAGCGTGACGGTGCAGAGTGTGGCTCGGACATTGGTCCTGACATCGGGTGGGTCCCCCTCCATCGCTCATCTTGGTCCGCGTTCTCGGGGCAACGCCGATCGAATCCGCGTTTCCCGCGGCACCTGGATGTGCGGGCTCATGCCGGGGACGGCAGATCATCGGCATCTCCTCCGGCGGTGGCTGCCTATGGCAGCACAGATTAAGCCGAGTCCGACTCAATCCTCAAGCGATTCGCTCGGGCATTTCGGCGACTCGGCAGCAGCAACCACTAAGGTTACACTCCAACCCACAGGCTTTTTCGGTTTGTTCAAACCCTGAGGATTCCCTGATGATCTGTTCCCGGATCGCGTTTCTCATTGTCATGATCGGCTTCCACATCGCTTCCTTCGCCGCGGAGGGGCCGCGCCAGGACGCCGCCGAAACCACGCCCCCCGCTCTCGAGGGCACGACCTGGCGGCTCGTCGCCTATCGCGCCGGGAGCGACCTGGTCCCGATCGAAACCTCGGAGACGCTGCCGCGGATCGAGCTCGCCGAGGGGCGCATCTCCGGCAACGTGGGCTGCAACACCTTTACGGGCGGCTTCAGCCGAGATGAGGATCGCCTGACGATCGAGCCTCGGATGGCCATGACCATGATGGCCTGCGAGGAGCCATTGATGGAGCTGGAGCAGGCCATCACCGCCCATCTGGCTCAAGTCGCAAGCTATCGACAGGAGGGGACGGGCCTGAAGCTGCTCGATGCCGAGGGTGAAACCCTCATGTCGCTCGAAGCGGTAACCGAGCCCCCGTTGGCGGGCGTGACCTGGCGGCTCGATGCATACAACAATGGAAAGGGTGCCCTGGTGTCCCCGGTCAGGGACACCGAGATCACCCTGACCTTGAGTCAGGACGGAAGGCTCAGCGGCTCGGACGGCTGCAATCGCTACATGAGCGGTTACACCCTGGAGAACGACGCCCTGATGATCGGCCCGATCGCCACCACGCGCATGGCCTGTCGAGGCCCGGAGGCGGTCGCCCAACAGGCTGCGGCCTATGCGACGGCGCTTGGACAGGCACGCGGCTACCGCATCAAGGCCGAGCAGCTCTGGCTCACCAACGAGGACGGCTCAACCGCTGCCCAGTTCCGGAGGATACCGGACAGGGACTAGTCCAAGGATGGCCCGGGATGCGGCACACAGATGTCCGGGTCAGCGGGCCGTCGAAAAACCCGTTCCAACGCTCGACCGCATCGACGCCGAGGCCCGTCGGCCGGAACTGGACGGAGGGTCGACGTCCGGAATCATGCGTCACGGCAGACGCGGGTCACGACATGTCCTGCGGGTCCACGTCCAACGACCAGCGCAACCCTTTGCTCCTGGATAGCGCGCGCAAGGCTTGGCTCCAGCGGGCGAGAAAACGCTGCAGCACCGGTCGCTGGGCCGCCTGCACCAAAAGCTGAGCGCGGTAGCGCCCGCCGCGCCGCTCCATTGGAGCAGGGACGGGCCCGAGCGTCTGGACCTGCGGCTCGGCCATCTCCCGGGCGATCGCTTGGGCCATCTGGCGGCACTGCTCCAGGAAGGCCAGCGGGGTCTCCGCTGCCGGCGCCTCGGCGCGCAATAGGGCGAGATGGCTGAAGGGCGGTAGCTCGGCCGCGCGCCGTTCCTCGAGCGCCGCCGCGGCGAATCCGACATACCCCTCACGCAACAGGCTCTGCAAGAGCGGGTGGTCCGGATGGCGGGTCTGGAGCACGACCCGGCCAGGGCGCTCGGCGCGACCTGCCCGACCCGTGACCTGGACGATCAACTGGGCGGTGCGCTCCGGGGCACGGAAGTCGCTGGCATAGAGCGACTGATCGAGATCCAGGATCCCAACCAGTGTGACCCCGGGAAAGTCATGCCCCTTCGCCAGCATCTGGGTGCCCAGCAGGATCTGGATCTCGCCGCGCTGAACCTCCCCCAAGAGGCGCGTCAGCTCGCCCCGACGCCGAGTCGTGTCGCGATCGACCCGTGCAATGCTGATCCCCGGAAACAGGGGGCGCAGCTCCTCGTCCAACCGCTCGGTCCCTCGCCCCAGCATTCGCAGATCCGTCCCCTTGCAGTCTGGGCACTGGCTCGGTAGCGACTGAAACCAGCCGCAGTGGTGACACCAGAGGCGCCGTTGGCCGAGATGCAGGGTCAGACGGGCGTCGCAGTGAGGGCATCCGCCGACCCAGCCGCAAGTATGGCAGGTCAGCACAGGCGCGAAACCGCGACGATTCAGGAAGAGGAGGACCTGGTTACCGGCGGCGATCTCGGTGCGCATCTCCTCGCGCAGCACCCCCGAGAGACCGGCCTGAAGCGGCTGATTGCGGATATCCAAAAGCGAGATCCGTGGCGTGCAGGCGGACCCGGCACGTTGCGGAAGGCGGAGCCAACCGTAACGTCCCGCCTGGGCGTTGCTCAGGGTCTCCAGGGCGGGTGTCGCCGAGCCGAGCACGACTGGACAATCCACCAGCTGGGCGCGACGCACGGCGAGATCACGGGCCGAATAGCGGAAACCCTCCTGCTGCTTGAGCGAAGGATCATGCTCCTCGTCGACCAGGATCAAGCCGATACGTGGCATGGGCACGAAGACCGCCGAGCGCGTGCCGAGAACCACCGTGCCCTGGCCGGAGGCCGCGCGGTGCCAGGCCCGCTCGCGCTCCCCCGCACCGAGCGCGGAATGGAGCACCGCCGGACGATCCGGCAGGCGAGAGGTCAGGCGCTCGCGCAACTGCGGGGTCAGACCGATCTCGGGCACGATCAAGAGCGTCTGCAAGCCGCGCGCGGCGGCGGCCTCGATCGCGCGGATATAGACCTCGGTCTTACCGCTGCCCGTGACGCCCTCGAGGAGGAAGGGCCGAAAACGCCCAAGCCCATCCACCACACGGCGGAGCGCCTCGACCTGATCTGCATTGAGCTCCGGGCCGGGGGCAATCTCGGCGGAAGCGGCGCCGGGCACGACAACATCGGATGAGATGCGACAGGGTTCGAGCAGGCCACGGGCGCGAAGGCTACGGGCAGCTGCTGCGCAGGGACCCAAGCGCGCGGAGAGGTCGGCGAGCGTCAGTCCGCCGGGTGCCTCGCGCAGCAGGGCCAACAGCTCTGCCTGTCTGGGTGCGCGGCGCAGCTCGATGAGATCCAGTGCCCGACCGGCCGACGTGGCCGAGACCCCGGCGACGCTATCCGCCAGGAGCGGCTTCGCAAGCCGCAGCCGCGCTGGAAGCGCGCTGAAGAGGGCCTCGCCGATGGGGGCGCGGTAATAGTCCGCCGCCCACCGGAGGAGTGTCAGATCGGTCGGCCCGAGCACAGGGCGGGAATCGAGCAAACGCTCGATCGGCTTGAGTCGTGTCGGATCCTGGTCGGAGGTTTCGGCCAGCTCCAGCAGGATGCCGACACGTCGGCCACGGCCGAAGGGCACCAGGACTCGCTGCCCGGGGACGAGGGCGAGATCGGCCTCGTCCCCATGCGGCGGCATGGCCGGCGGCAGGTAATCGAAGGCATCCATCAAGGGGGCGGCGATCGCGACCCGCATGATCGGATTCGAGGGTTGCAGGGGGTCGGTTGGCACGAGCTCGCGTCAATAGTTTGGATCGATGGACCCGTAGGAACCCTTGTGGCAGGTCAAACGGCATCCAGTATGACATGAGCTGGTTTCGGCGGGGTCACGCTTGATCGAGCCCACGGCCGTTTTGGCGGACGCGGCTTGGCGCACAGATGTCCGGCCGACTCCATAAAGAACCGGCAAGCATCTGTCGTGGAACATGAACCCCGAGACACCCACAGCGCCTGTGGATAAGCCTGGGGATGACTGCTTGGCAATTCGCGCGAGGGCACGCCATTGTTACACTTTCGTTCGTTTGGAAACTTTCTGCTCAACCTGATAAGCACTTTCTTGATCAACAGCTTACAGAGACGGCCAGGGACCGTTCACGGCGCCTGGGGGACTCTTCTCCCGAGCCCAGCGGGCCCATCCGGCGGCTGTGAATGATCAAGGGTTTAACCCGCGGAGGCCTCGCACGAAGTTTGGGCCGGGATGCTGGCATGGCCGTCCGGAGCCTGTGCGAAGCCTGATCCGGCAAAGCCAACAGACGACCCCGGCGAACGGGTTGCACGGGGAGGCCAACTCTGTATCATTCACGCAAATTCCGAGCCGTAACGCCCCTATGTTGTCACTCAATCAACAGGTTCTGCGAACGGATTTGGCGGGCATGCCAATGGAATGGGTGGATTACCGGGTCGCCGCGCGACTCTATTTCCTCGGGCAGGTTGCCTACGCCTGCGGGGATCCCCTGTTCGAGCTGCGCGGCGGGATCAACTCGAGCACGCGCCGGCAGAGTCGCCTGGAGATCCACTCCATCATCGCGACCTACGGCACGCATAACGCCCTGAACAAGCTTCAGGACGACTACGCACCTCCCCTGTCGAACCGCACCCTCTTTCACCGTGACGACCATATGTGCATGTACTGCGGAAGCCGCTTCTCCGCGCGCCACCTGTCGCGGGATCATGTTCGTCCGACCAGTCGCGGCGGCAAGGACGCCTGGAACAATGTCGTCACGGCCTGCGTCCGCTGCAACAATTACAAGGCCGGGAGGACGCCCGAGGTCGCGGGCATGGAATTGCTCGCCGTGCCCTTCACACCCACTCACGCCGAGTACATCTATCTCATGGGGCGCCACGTCCTCGCGGATCAGATGGCCTTCCTGCGTTCCCATTTTCCGCGCTCCAGTCCCCTGCATCGACGGCTCGTTCGAGATGCCGAGCGGGGCTCCTGTGGGTGATCTCGACGTCATCGCGCACCAGATCGGCGCCGCGACCGGGCGTCCCTTTCGGATTGAACGCCAGCAGTCGGTCGGCGGCGGTTGCATCAATCGTGCGATTGTCCTGGGCGACACCAGTCGGGCCTATTTCATCAAGCTCAATCGCGCGGACCGACTGGCGATGTTCGAGGCCGAGGCCGAAGGGCTGGCGGCCTTGCGCGAGGCCGACAGCATCCGCGTGCCCGAGCCGATATGCACAGGTGTCGCTGGCGGCCAAAGCTATCTGGCGATCGACTATGTCGACCTCGGCGGACGCCTGGATGGTGCCGAGGCCGGGCGCCGGCTCGCGCGACTGCATCGCCGAACGAGGCCAATGTTCGGATGGCATCGCGACAATACCATCGGCGCGACGCCGCAGCACAATGGCTGGACCCTGGATTGGGTGGATTTCTGGCGCGAGCACCGGCTCGGATTCCAACTCGAGCTGGCGACCCGGAACGGCCATGGTCGGGCGTTGCGCGACTCGGGCGAGCGGCTGCTGTCGGAGCTCGATGGCCTGATCGGTCACCGCCCGGCAGCCTCGCTACTCCATGGGGACCTATGGGGCGGCAATATCGGCGCGACTCGCGACGATCGGGGCAGGGGCGAGCCGATCATCTTTGATCCAGCGGTCTATTTCGGCGATCGCGAGACGGATCTCGCCATGACCGAGCTTTTCGGCGGCTTCGGGTCCGACTTCTATTCCGCCTATGGGGAGGAGTGGCCCCTGCCGCCCGAGTACAACACCCGGAAGATCCTCTACAATCTCTACCATGTTCTCAACCACCTCAACCTCTTCGGAGGCGGTTATCTGTCTCAGGCCGAAGGCATGATCGATCGGTTGCTGGCAGCGATCCGATGATTGGTTAGACCAGGGCCGGCGGAGTTGAGCCGGGATTTCGGCATTTCCCTGAACATGACGGATATGTTAAAAGACTTGGCATTCGATCCACGGTTGGTCCGACGCCCCGATTGAGCTACGCCGATCCTTTTTTTTCCATGCCCAGAGAATTGCTCATCCTCAGACACGCCAAGTCGGATTGGGACTCGGGCGCATCCAGCGATTTCGATCGTCCGCTTGCCAAGCGCGGCAAGAGCGACGCGCCGAAGGTTGGCGCCTGGCTCTATCGTGAGGGCCTGGTTCCGGACCATGTGGTGAGCTCGCCGGCCGAGCGCGCCAAGCAGACCGCGACGAAGGTCTGCAAATGCCTCGACATCAAGAAGAAACTCATCTCGTGGGATCCGGAGATCTACGAGGGCAGCGTCGCGCAGCTCCTCGCAGCTCTGGGGCGCTGCCCGAAAGAGGCGGCGACGGTTCTGCTGATTGGACACAACCCGGGTCTGGAGCAGCTCATCATGCATCTGGTGGGCGAGGATCTGGAGATCCCCGAAGACGGCAAGGTGCTGCCGACCGCCACGGTCGCCCGCCTGGAGATGCCGGACGATTGGACCGAGCTACCATGCGGCAGCGCACAGCTCATCTCCGTCACTCGGCCTCGGGGCATCAAGGGCTGAGGTCGAATCGGTCGAGCTCCATGCTGAACTGGCCTCGGCCCTGGGTCAGGCTGCGGAGCGCCGTGGCATAGCCGAGCAGGGGCTCGAGGCCGGCCTCCACACGGATCGCGACGTCCTCGCCGCTGGGCTCGGTGCCTTGAATCAGGGCGCGACGCGCTTGCAGATCACCCAAGACCGCGCCGAGGCTCGACTCCTGTATCACCACCTCGACCCGCATGATCGGATGCATGGCGGCCGGCTCTGCCCGCTCAAGCGCCAGGCGCAGCGCCTTGGATGCCGCTGCGCCGAGCGCCTCGGGGGTCGACCCGTGGCCGAACAGCTCCACCTCCGTCAGCCGCACCAGGAGATCCTGAACCGGCGCAGCGAGCAGCGGCCCGGCTGACAATGTTTCCTTCAGGGACCGTTCGATGGCTTCGCGCTGCGCGGCACTGAGCTCGGCCCCCTCCGGGACGACTCGGCTCGCCCACTCGACCCGCTCCCCGGCACCCCGACCGAGAGGCTGAATCTCGAGCGCGACGCGGGCCATCAGATCCGTGTGGCGCGGATCCGATGTCGGCGGCGGAGCGAAGAGGGCATCGGCGGTCGCACCCTTTCGGATGGTCTCACGCACCGCCACAGCCGGCTGGCCGCTGCGGATGCGCAGGCCAAATTCACGCTCGATGCGCTCGAGCACGATCTGGAGGTGCAATTCGCCCATCCCGCGGAGTAGCCGCTGGCCCGTCTCGGGATCCTCCTCGACCCGCAGGGTCGGATCCTCCTGCTGGACCTTGCCCAAGACCTCCAGCAGCTTTTCCTCGTCAGTCCCGGCCACGGGCTCGATCGCCAGACCCAGCACCGGGGCGCGTGCCTCGATCCGTTCGAGGCTCAACAGGTGCCCCGGGGCGCAAAGGGTGTCCCCTGTGGAGGCATGGCGCAACCCGGCCAATAGGACGATGTCGCCGGCTTCGGCCCGGTCGATCTTCGTCTTCTTACCGGCGTCGACTTCAAAGAGGCGTGCGACCTGCTCACGCTGCGTGAGACCGGCGGACGTCAGAAACTCGATCGTATCGCCGGGTTTCAAGGTTCCCCGATAGATGCGCACGAAGACGTGTCGACGTCCATCCCAGAGTTGCACCTTGAAGGCGAGCGCGGCCAAGGGCCCATCAACGCCCATGCTGATCGCGACCGGCGTCCCATCCGGGTCGGTCGCAAGCGCCGAGGGTCGATCGAGCGGGGCGGGAAGAAAATCGACCACCCCATCGAGGAGCGGCTGAACGCCCTGGTTACGCAAGGCGGTCCCGCCGTAACAGGGACAGAAGAGACCGGCAAGGGTGCCGCGACGAACTGCTGCGCGCAGGGCGGCGGGCGCGGGCTCCGCGCCCGCCAGAACCTCGTCTGCGAGCCCCTCGTCCACCTCCGCTGCGGCGAGATACAAAGACTCGCGCAGATCCGCAATCTCGTCCCAGAGAGCGGCCGGACAGGGCTCGACGACGAGGGACTCACCCTGCTCGCCCTTGAAACCAATGAGTCTTTGGTCGATCAAATCAAGGACCGCGCCTTGGTCGGGGAGCGGATAGGTGATCGGCACCGGCTCGATCTTCAGGCGCTGCCTGATCGCGCTCAGCACCCGGCGGTAGTCGGCCCCCGGCCGGTCCATCTTGTTGACGAAGAACAGGGCCGGAAGCTGGAAACGGGAGCGTTGACGCCACACCGTCTCGGTCTGCGGCTCGACGCCACGCACGCCGTCGAGCACCAGGATGCAACCGTCGAGGACGCGCATGGCGCGCTCGACCTCGATGGTGAAATCCACGTGGCCGGGCGTATCCACCACCTGCAACAGATGGTCGCGCCAGGGCGCCCTGGTGACGGCGGCGGTGATGGTGATCCCGTGCTCCTGCTCCTCGGCCATGTAGTCCATGTGGGCCGCGCCGTCGTGGACCTCGCCGATCTTGTAGGATGCGCCGGTGTAGAAGAGGATCCGCTCGGTCAGCGTGGTCTTTCCCGCATCGACGTGGGCAGCGACGCCGATATTGCGGACGTGCGACAATCGCGAGAGTTTTTTCATCTTCAATCAACAGACGTCAGGTGAGGATATGACAGGCTCTAATGTCGTGAGACGAAATCGGGCAAGGCCGGCTGCGGTCGCCATCATGGCATGTCTCGGAATGAGCGCCATCGGCACCGTCCATGCCGAGACCTATCGGTTGCAGAACCCCGGCGACAGCGTGATCGGGTTCCCCTTTTACTTCACGACGCGCGGCGGCGATACGCTGCTCGACGTTGCACGGCACAACAATCAGGGATGGGATGACATGCGTCAAGCCAACCCGAAGGTCGACATGTGGCTGCCGGGTGACGGCACCGAGGTCCTGGTGCCGACCTTCTATGTGCTGCCGAACGGGCCTCGCACCGGCTTGATCATGAACCGCGCCGAGAAGCGTCTCTATTACTATCCGCCGGACAACCCGAACGAGATCCGGACCTACGCCATCAGCATCGGCCGCGAGGGATGGGATACGCCGCTCGGAACCTTTTCGATCGTCGAGAAAACCAAGGATCCCACCTGGACGCCGCCGGCATCGGTGCGCGCCGATTATCTCTCACGCGGAAAGGTCCTGCCCGCCGTCGTGCCGCCCGGGCCAGACAACCCGCTTGGCAACCACGCCATGCGGCTGAGTGCCCGCAGCTATCTGATCCATGGGACGAACAAACCCTGGGGTCTGGGGATGAGGTCCAGTGCCGGATGTATCCGTATGTACCCGGAAGGGGTGGAGGAATTGTTCGGTCTCGTGAGCGTCGACACCCAAGTCACCATCGTCGATCAGCCGTATAAGCTCGGATGGCTCGGGAACGACCTCTATCTGGAGGTCCATCTCGACGAGGATGCTACAGCGAAGGGAGCACGCTCGGTGATACCCGAGTCTGTGGCAAATGCGGAAGGGTTGGTGATCGACTGGTCGGCCGTGGAGAAGGCCCTTCGTGAAAACACCGGCGTCCCACAGGTCGTGGGAAGCCGGCGTAGCCCATCCGATGGGTCTTACTTACCCATGATCTTCTGATACATGCGGTCGAGACGCTCGGTGTTGGCGTTGCAGCAAGCCTGGGCACTGTTGGCAGTGTCCATGGCTTGTTGGGCCATGTCGCGAGCGGTCTGGTCGGTGGTGCAACCGCCGAGGAGGGAAACTCCGAGCACGGCGACGGCGGACAGAGAAGCGAGCTTGGCAATCTTGGTCATCTTTTTAAATCTCCATAGGTTGGCCGTTAGGCACTACTTATATAACACATTACTGCGGGTTTTTCCGAACCTCGCGCGCTGTCAACCCGCCTGGATACGGGAAACACAGGGCGAGAGGAGCCGAGTGCCGCGACTCTGTTGCCTAAACGCCACGATTTAGCGGCGCGCGCACGACAGAAGACGCGCTCGGATGGAAGATTGAGGCAAATTCGGCTACGTATCAAGTCCACCACGTCCCTCGGGTCATATTTTTTACTCTCCCTGTATCCACATGTCTGCCGGGCTGTCGCTCATCGACAACAACCAGCTCTTGAAACCACCCCTGGTGCGATGATAGCGGTGGAGCCGCGGGGTCTCGTAAGGCAGAATGCCGGATCCCGTGCTGAAGGTTCCACAAGGAGGCCCAGATGCATCGATACTACCGCCGTGCGCCGCTTGAGCCGCAGCCGGATGCCGCACAAACGCCCTTCCGATGCGACGGATTCGTGCGCGACGGTACGATCATGGAGGCGTCCGGCGATCGGGTCCCGCTGCAAGAACTACCGCCCTTTCTGCGCGCACTCCTCGTCACCGACGGGACCGTCACCAAGATCCTGGAAGCCTATTTCTGGGAGCCGGTCTCGGTGGATACGCTCGATCAACGCTTCGAGACAGCAGCGGAGCCCGTACCCGCGATCCAGGTTCAACCTGGTGACCGCTGTTTGCTTCGCGACGCTCGACTGCGGGGCACGGATACCGGCCGGACCTTCGCGACCGCCTTCTCGCTCATCCGGGCCGAGTTGATCCCGGAGGGTTTCCGCCAACGCCTGATCGACCGCGAGATCGGTATCGGTGTCCTCATTCGCGACAGCGGTCTCGAGAGCTATCGCGAGGTCCTGGACGTTGGACTGGATCGGATCGCCGACGGTACCCCGGCGGTGTGTCGCACCTACCGGATCATCATCGAGAAGCGGCCGGTGATCCTGATCACCGAATGCTTCCCGCTCACACTTTACGAGGGCGATCACAACCGTATCTGAGATTCACCGAGTCGCACTATGACGCAAACTGCCTCGCCCGGCCGAGATTGGCTCGCGCAGGGAATCGCCCTAGCCCTGATCGCGCTTGTCGGGACCCTGCCCTTTTGGCTCACCGACCTGGACCTGCAGGCCGCGGCGTTTTTTTATCATCCGGAGGCTGATGACCCCTGGTTCGAGGCCCTGGCTCCGCTCTGGTCCTTCCTCTATGTGGCCTCGCCGCTCCTGACCGGCTTCATCATGCTCGGGGCCCTGCTGGTCCTGGCCGCTGGTGGGATCTGGCAGTCGTTTCGGCGTCAGCGCTGTTATGCAATTCTGCTGATTGCCCTGACGGTTCTCGGACCGGGATTGATCGTCAACGGTCTGTTCAAGGACAACTGGGGCCGGCCGAGGCCGCACCAGGTCGAGCAGTTGGGGGGGACACGCGAGTATGTCCCGCCACTCGCCCTCTCGGAGCGCGGCAAGGGAAAGTCCTTCCCGTGCGGACATAGCTCGGTCGGCTACATGCTCGGCGTCTTCTTCATGATCTGGCTGAGGCGACGGCCGGCGCTCGCCTGGACCGCGCTCCTGGGCTCGCTTGCTTTCGGCACCCTGCTGGGGATCGGGCGCATGGCCGCCGGCGACCACTTCCTCTCGGACGTCATCTGGTCCTGGGTCATCGCTTACGGCGTCGCATGGGGACTCTATTACTTCGTCTTGCGCATCCCCGAGCGTGAGGCGGCCGCAGCGGCGGCGCCCCCGTCACCCATGCCCGCATTGCGACACCCCAGATTGACCGCGGTCGCCTACGCGGGTGTCGCAGCGCTGATGGTCGCGGGCGTCCTCATGGCCACGCCACTGAAAAAGGTGCAGACGATCTGGGTGCGTCCGGGCGATTTCGAGCCTCCACCGAAGGTGCTGCGATTGGTCGCCGATCAGGCTTACGTGATTGTCTTCTGGCCCGGCGGGGCCCATCGAACGGCGCAAATGCGTCTGGAGGCGCGCGGCTTCGGTCTGCCCTGGAGCAAGGTCGAGTCGGAGCTGACGGTCGATCAGCCGGTCCTGACCTATCGGGTCAGTCACCAGGGGCTCTTTACGGAGAAGGACACCAAGATCGTCGTCGGAATCGTCGCCACTGAATGGGATCGGGTCGAGGTGCAAATCGAATCCGGCGACATCCGGATCCATCCCTCGCAGGACACGCCTCCCGAGATCGAGCTGCGGACCGGTGACGGCGAGGTGACTTGGGTCGAGCGGTGAGCCACGATGGGGCCCGAACCCATGAGACCAGCGCTTGCGAGGTCTGCGAGCATGGCGCATCCTGTGACTTATGTCGCTCGAAGACGGCCGGAGTGATGATCCGATCGTCGTTCGAGCATTCCGCCATCTTGACCAAACCGGGATCGCAGCCTTGCCGCAGTCCGAACCCTTGATCCGCTTCATCCGCACCACCACCGCACCCATCCCGGCGGACGTGACCCTAACGCTCACGCTGGAGCAGCGGACGCGATGCCGGCTGCGTGTCTTGCTCGACGACGGTCGCGAGGCCGGACTCTTCCTGCCCAGGGGCAGCGTCCTCCATCATGGGGACGGATTGATCGCCGAGGACGGCTTGGTCGCACGCATCATCGCGGCCCCGGAGCATCTCTCTCGTGTCGAGAGCACCAATCCATCACTGCTCGCGCGCGCCGCTTATCACCTCGGCAACCGGCATGTGCCCCTGCAGATCGAGACGGGCCGACTGAGCTACCGACACGACCAGGTCCTCGACGATCTGGTCCGCGGCTTGGGTCTCAACGTCACGCTCGTCGACGCGGCCTTCGAGCCTGAGCCCGGGGCCTATGGCGGGAACGGCTTGGATACCTCTGGGCATGCACACGACCACTGACCTGGACCTGCCCCTCTTGCGTCTGATGCATCTGGTCAGCCCGTCGCTTCCGGTTGGTGGCTTCACCTACTCACAGGGCATCGAGTGGGCGGTCGAGACGGGGTGGGTCCGCGACGCCGACGATCTCGAGGGCTGGATGGCCGATCAGATCCTGACCAGCCTCGTCTTCCTGGATCTACCCCTCTTGACGCGTCTGCAGCTGGCTGCGGCCGAGCGGGACAAGGTGGCGACGGGCCATTGGGTCGACTGGTTGGTGGCCGGCCGGGAGACCTCCGAGCTCAGACGCGAGGAGGCCCATCGCGGGCGCGCACTCGCCGATCTTCTCATCGCCTGGGATCTGCCCGATGCGCTCGACTGGAAACCGCTGCTTGCGCGGAGTCAGACGGCGGGGTTCGCCTTCGCAGCGGCGTCCTGGCACATCGAGCCGCGCGCCGCGGCGCTTGGCTATGCCTGGGGCTGGTTGGAGAATCTGGTCCTCGCCGGGATCAAGCTGGTGCCCTTGGGTCAAACCCGTGGCCAGCAGACGCTGGTACGACTCGCGACCATCATCCCGAGTGCAGTCGAGACCGCAATGGCGGTGGCGGATGATGAGATCGGGGCCTCGGCACCCGCCCTGGCGATCGCCAGCTCGGCACATGAGACCCAGTACACTCGGCTGTTCCGTTCCTGAAGGAGACACCATGGTGGATACATCACCCCTGCGCGTCGGGGTCGGCGGTCCCGTCGGGTCCGGCAAGACGGCCCTGCTCGATGCGCTCTGCAAAAGGCTGCGAGACCGCTATCAACTGGCGGTGGTCACCAACGACATCTACACGCGCGAAGACGCCGAGTTTCTGATCCGCTCGCAGGCCCTGCCGGCCGAACGCATCGTCGGCGTGGAGACCGGCGGCTGTCCACATACCGCCATCCGGGAAGACGCCTCGATGAATCTGGCCGCGGTCGAGGATCTTCAGATCCGCTTCCCGGACCTGGACCTCATCTTCATCGAAAGCGGCGGCGACAACCTGGCCGCGACCTTCAGCCCGGAGCTGGCCGATCTCACCATCTATGTCATCGATGTTGCCGAGGGCGAGAAGATCCCGCGCAAAGGCGGACCCGGCATCACGCGCTCCGACCTGCTGGTGATCAACAAGATCGACCTGGCGCCCTATGTCGGCGCCTCACTCGAGGTCATGGACCGGGATGCAAAACGGATGCGCGGTGACCGACCCTTCGTCTTCACCAATCTGCGCACCGGTCAGGGTCTGGAGACAATCGCCGACTTCATCGAGCACCAGGGGATGCTGCGGGATTGAGTGCGACCCGGCCCGGGCCTTGACGTTCACTCCAACCAAGACCGCGTGCCAATGATCAAGGGTCCGCGACGTGCGACCCGGGCCGCGCAGACTCCTCGCCTTCAGCCCAGCGCCGGGCGGCCTCATCGTCCGTCGTCCGTGCCTCGACCCAACGCTCACCGGCTCCGGTTTGCTCTTTCTTCCAGAAGGGTGCCCGGGTCTTGAGGTAGTCGATCAAAAACTCGCAGGCACTGAAGGCATCCCCGCGATGCCGGCTGCTCACGCCGACGAAAACGATTGGATCCTGGGGCTTCAAGTGGCCCACTCGGTGCAAAATGCTGATGCCGTCCAGATCCCAGCGCCCGGCGGCCTCTCCGGCGATCGCCTCAAGCGCCTTTTCGGTCATGCCGGGATAGTGCTCGAGGGTCATCGAGGTCACCTTCGCCCCCTCATTGATGTCGCGCATCAAGCCGATGAAGGTTACGACCGCGCCGACCTGCGGCTGGCCCCGCCACAGGATCTCTTGCTCCGCGGGAATGTCAAACGACTCGGATTGAACCTGGATTCGCTGCATGTTCGGTCACTTCGAAGCGGGTTACCGGGGCGGCCATCCGTTGCGACGTTCGGTTAGCCTTCCCGGCATTTGAACCTAGTCTATTCTTTTTGCTGACGATGAGGAGAAAAGCATGAACTGGAAAGAGCAGCTCGACAAAGCGGTAGCCGCGGTCAGAGAGGCAGCCACCAGCGAAAAGGCGCAGGAGATCGCGTCCAAGGCAAAGGCGGCAGCGACAACCCTGGTCGAGAAAGCCAAGACCGGAGCGGTCGACGCAGCCGAAGCCTTTGTCGAGGCCAACCGCGACCCCTCGGCACTCTCCGTGCGTTTTCTGAATGTCGATCTCACGATCGTCTCGCCCGCAGAGGGTATCTCGGTCACCCGACCGGACTCTGCGACCCTCGTGGTGGATGACGGCTCCGGCAATGGCCTCGTGATCAATGCGGGCGCTGAGCCGGCCTTCGTGTCGGAAACGATCGGGACGGTCGCAAAGGTGAGTGAGAACACCTACGACCTGGGTGCAGAGGATGGGGTCAATGTGGTCGTGACCAAATTCTGATCGGCACCAATCGCGAGGCGCCTCGACGCCTCGCGAAAATGCGTTGCTCACGATGTTCGAAAGTCTTGGCCGCATCAGGTCCAGATCCGCAGCATGGCGCTTTCACGTCGTTGTGCCGTATCCACCGCACGAATCCATCCTCTTGATGAGCATTCACTCGAGCGGCGCAAAAGCACCGACAGATTGTCTATGCTAAAGGGGAGCGACAGTGAAGGAGCAGACCGACATGCCGAATCGAATCGGACGGTGGCTGGTGGCGCTGATCATGGGTCTGATGGTGACCAATCCGGCTGGCGTCCTGGCCCGAGAGGCATTGCTGATCGACCTGCAGGGTGCCATCGGACCAGCCAGCGCGGCCTATGTGGAGGATGCCGTCGCCGCCGCCGAAGATCGAGGCGCCGGTCTGGTCATCCTGCGTATGGACACCCCGGGTGGTCTCGACACCTCCATGCGCTCGATCGTCAAGGCCATCACTGCCTCGCGCGTGCCTGTCGTCGGCTACGTGGCACCGACGGGTGCGCGGGCGGCCAGCGCCGGGACCTATATCCTGTACGCCTGCTCGGTCGCCGCCATGGCACCCGGAACCAACCTGGGGGCGGCAACGCCGGTGCAGTTGGGTGGCCTTCCGAGTACCGAGCCCAGACCCGAACCCGGATCCGCCGACACAGCACCCCGCGAAGAGCCAGCGGCCGATGATTCGGATCCCGACACGAGCGAGTCCGCGGCGGATCCCAAGACGGGCCAAGAAGCCATCAAACCTGCGCCTCGAAAGGACGCGCCCATGGACGCAAGCTCACGCAAGGCCGTGCAGGACGCCGCCGCCTACCTCCGCAGCCTCGCCGAGCTGCACGGGCGCAACGCGGACTGGGCCGAACGCAGCGTTCGCGAGGGTGCGAGCCTGTCCGCCGAGGCCGCCCTCGAGCTCGGTGTGATCGACCTGATCGCGGCCGATCTCGACGAGCTGCTGCAAGCCTTGGACGGGCGCCAGGTGCGTGTCGCCGACCGGCAGATGCTGCTCGACACGTCCGACATGAGCGTCGTCGAGCGCGCACCGAACTGGAAGACCCGCCTCCTGGGGATCATCAGCGACCCGAATCTGGCCTATATCCTACTGTTGGTGGGCATCTACGGACTGGTCTACGAATTTGCCAACCCCGGCGCGGTCTTTCCGGGGACGGTCGGGGCGGTGAGCCTCTTGCTGGCCCTCTATGCCTTCCAGCTTTTACCCATCAACTATACGGGTGCCGCGCTCATCCTCTTGGGGCTGGCCCTGATGATCGCGGAGGCATTCGTGCCGAGCTTCGGTGCATTGGGTGTCGGGGGGGCCGTCGCCTTCGTGATCGGCTCACTGATCCTCATCGACACGGAGGTGCCGGGATTCGGGATCTCGCCTCCGCTCATCATCGGTTTCGCGCTGTCCAGTGCCCTGCTCTTCTTCCTTGTCATCGGCATGGCGCTCAAGGCGCACCGGCGACCTGTCGGCAGCGGCTCCGAGGAGTTGGTAGGCGCCGTCGGCGAGGCCGTCTCGGGTTTTCCCGGTCCGGGCAGCATCCATCTGCACGGCGAGATCTGGACCGCTGAAAGCGACCGCGACATCACCCCCGGCGCGCCCGTTCGGGTAATCGCCCGTCACGGTCTGACGCTTTTGGTCGAGCCGGTCTCGATGCCCGAATCGGGTTCGGAATGAACAGCAGCATCCCGAGGCGCTGCTCTGCCTCGCCGCGAAGAACAGCCATGGCGAGACAGGGCTTGGATGAGTCGAAAACCGGAAGAGTCGGAAACCGCGCCTGCTCCGGCGCTCATGGGCTCGCTCAAGGTCGAGCCCCAACGAAAACACTGCGCACCATGATGCGCGTGGTTTGAGGAGGTCTACCCATGTTCGAGTTTGAGCTCTATCTCATCCCTCTGATTCTGCTCGTCGGGCTGCTGCTCGCCTCCATCAAGATCCTGCGCGAGTACGAGCGTGGCGTCATCTTTACACTGGGTCGCTTCACCGGCGTCAAGGGGCCCGGACTGATCATCGTGATCCCGGTGGTGCAAAACATGGAGGTCGTTGACCTCCGGGTCCAGGTGATGGACGTGCCCAGTCAAGACGTGATCTCACGCGACAACGTCTCGGTGAAGGTCAATGCCGTCGTCTACTTCCGCGTTATCGACCCCGAGAAATCAATCATCCAGGTGGAAGCGTTTCGGGACGCGACGAGCCAACTGGCACAAACGACGCTGCGCTCGGTACTGGGTCAGCATGAGCTCGACGAGATGCTTGCCGAGCGCGACAGGCTCAATGACGATGTGCGCCGGATCCTCGACGCCCAGACCGACGCCTGGGGCATCAAGGTGGCCAACGTGGAGATCAAGCATGTCGACCTGGACGAGTCGATGATCCGGGCCATCGCCCGTCAGGCCGAGGCGGAACGCTCGCGGCGGGCAAAGATCATCCATGCACAGGGCGAGCAGCAGGCCGCCGAGCAACTGAAGGAAGCGGCCCACATCCTGTCCCAGGAGCCGCAGGCCATGCAGTTGAGGTTCCTCGAGACCCTGGGGGCGATCGCAGGCGACCGGACCTCGACGATCGTTTTCCCCCTACCGATGGACCTGATCGAGCCCCTATTGAAGGGCGCTCGCAAGGCTGAGCAGGCAGGATCCTGATGGTTGCATTCCGTTTGACGACGGGCCTCGCCCTGGAATCCTGACGCCCCTCGGGGTGTCACAGTGGGTTCATGCGCCGCACACCAGGATCCTGACCAGCCGATATGTCCCTGTCCATCTCGCGGATCACCGGCTGGCCTTGCAGAGCCTTAGAGTGGCTCTGCAGCGGCCGGCCGGACTACGAGGCATTCAAGCACAGGAAGTCGACACCGAGCCACCGGGCGAGACGTGGACTCTGTCTCTACGTCTGGGGCGGTGCCGCGCTCCTGATGTTGCTCTGCCCCAGCCCGGGCTGCATCGTCACCTTCATCCTGATCGCCACCTTCGTGAGCTTCTCACTCCTCGACGGTTGAACCGCGTCCACAGGGCCAAGACGAGTTGAAAACAGCCTTTGGAACCCTGACGCGGTCTAATCAGCCGATCGGCGCGACACCCATGAGCACACGGTGCAACCAGAACATGAAGAGGAGATAGAGCGCGATCCCGCCAACGATGGCAATGGCGTCGTTCACCGGACTCGCCGGTGCCCCGTAGACGGTCGGAGTCACACGCCGTTTGAGCGAGATGCGATCGGCAATGGCCCACGCGAGGAAGGTTCCAAACAGCAGCACATCGGCGAGTGTGCCGTTCGCCAGGAGATGCGCGGTCGCCCAGATCTTCACCGCAAGCAGCATGGGATGCTTGGTCGCGGACTGGATCCGACCCGGAAGATAGGCGGCGAGCAACAAAGTGAAGACCGGCAGCATCAACAGCAGATTGATATGCCGCATCCAGGTCGGCGGCTCGTAGATGACGATGGGCGACATGCGGGCTATCGCGTAGCCCGAGACGATCAAATAAAAGCCAAGTAGGGCGACCAGTCCGTATACAGCCTTCCAGGGGATCTCGCCGAACCGCGCGACCAGGTCGGTGCGCCACTGGCTGTTGATGATGGACACCGAGTGAATGCCGAGAAACAGGATCAGACCGAGGATGAGTACAGCCATCCGAGGATTCCTCCTAAAGCGCGTCCGGAATGGTCCGCGATGTTTTTAGAGTGGCTCAGGTTTGCGGCAATCCCTGATTGCCGCAGCGGACAGCGTTTAAACATGCTGGAAATTCATGATTTAAACGACTTCAAGGCCGACGACCTGAACGGATCACAGCCGTCATGCATGTACGAAAACGGGCTTACCCCGACTGGCGCCGTTTAGAGCGCTACAACAACTTGGGAGGGAGCTTCGACCCGGCGAGGATCCCGTCGAGTGCGTTGGCGAAGGCTTGCCGATCCCGAGGACCGAACGCCGGCGGGCCGCCGGTGTTGATCCCGCTTCCGCGCAGTGTGTCCATGAAATCGCGCATCGTCAGGCGCTCGCGAATGTTGTCCTTTGTATAACGCTCGCCGCGCGGATTCAGTACATGACCGCCCCGGTCGATCACCTCCGCCGCAAGCGGGATGTCCGCCGTGATGACCAGGTCTCCGGGATGGAGCCGCTTAAGGATCTCATTGTCGGCGACGTCGAATCCCGCCGAGACCTGGACCGCGCGCACCAGGCGCGAAGGCGGTGTGCTCACCGGACCGTTCGCGACCAGCGTGACCTGCAGGCCGACACGTTCCGCCGCGCGGAAGAGGATCGCCTTAACCGCGTTCGGGCAAGCATCCGCGTCGACCCAGATCTCCACAGTCGTGAACCCGCTAGGCCGCTGCGGCCTTGTCAGGTGGCACCAACGGGTCATCTGCATCAGCCAGCGTCTCGGTTGGCTCGCCTTCGATCGCATCGGCAACCAGGGGTTCATGAACCAGGATCAGGCCGGCGAGTGGAGGCAGCGCGATCGGGATCGAATGGGGTCGGCCCATCCAGCTCACGGGCTCGGACTCGACACCACCCTGGTTCCCGACATTACTGCCACCGTAGAATGCGGCATCCGAGTTGACAGCCTCACGATAGAACCCGGCTTTGGGCACACCGATGCGATAGTTGGTCCGAGGAACCGGGGTGAAATTGAACACGGCGGCAATGATCTGCTCGCCGCTGCTGTCTTTACGCAGATAACTGAGCACCGACTGCGAGCTGTCGTGACAGTCGATCCACTCGAACCCGGCGCCATCGAAGTCGACCTCGTACAGGGCGGGCTGCTCTCGATAGAGCCGGTTGAGATCCGCGACGATCTGCTTGACCCCTTCATGCTGAGGGCGCTCCAGCAGATCCCATTGCATGGCTGCATCAAAGTCCCACTCCGTGCCATGGGCGAATTCACAGCCCTGAAAGAGCAGCTTCTTGCCCGGGTAGCTGAACATCAGGGTGTAGAGCAGGCGGAGGCTCGCGAACTTCTGCCAGGCATCACCCGGCATCTTGTCGAGCATGGACTTCTTACCGTGCACCACCTCGTCATGCGAGAAGGGCAGCACGAAATTCTCGGTGAAGGCATAGAGCAGCCCGAAAGTCAGCAGGTCGTGATGGAAATGGCGATAGATGGGATCCTTCTGCATATAGGACAGGGTGTCGTGCATCCAACCCATGTTCCATTTCATGCTGAAGCCCAGCCCCCCGAGATAGGTGGGACGTGAGACCGCAGGCCAGGCCGTAGACTCCTCGGCAATCATGAGTGTCCCGGGGTGCTGCTCGTGTGTGACGGTATTCAGCTGGCGGATGAAGTCGACCGCCTCCAGGTTCTCGTTGCCGCCATATTTATTGGGAATCCATTCGCCGACATTACGGGAATAGTCGAGATAGAGCATGGAGGCGACGGCATCCACGCGCAGACCGTCGAGATGGAACTCGTCGAGCCAATAGAGCGCGCTCGACAGCAGGAAGTTCTTCACCTCGTTACGGCCGAAATTGAAGATCAGCGTTCCCCAGTCCTTGTGCTCGCCCATCCGGGGATCAGCGTGCTCATAGAGCGCAGTGCCGTCGAAACGCGCGAGGGCATAGGCGTCTTTGGGGAAATGGGCCGGGACCCAATCCAAGAGCACTCCGATGCCGCGACGATGCAGGTGGTCCACGAAGAAACGGAAGTCATCCGGCGAACCGAAACGGGCACTGGGTGCAAAGTATCCCGTGCACTGATATCCCCAGGAGGCATCCAATGGATGCTCCGTGATCGGCAGCAGCTCGACATGGGTGAAACCAAGCTCGGTCACATAGTCCGCAAGCTGCTTCGCCAGGACGCGGTAATTGAGGAAGCCACCGTCCGCATTCCGCTGCCAGGATCCGAGATGGACCTCATAGACCGAGAAGGGCTGATGCTGCCAGTCCAACTTGGCACGCCCCTCGATCCAGTCCTGATCGGCCCAGCGGAAGCTGCTCGCGGGGCAGATGAATCCAGCAGTCTGCGGGCGTGCCTGGAACGCCTGCGCGTAGGGGTCGATCTTGACATGGATATTGGTCGCGCGGTCCCGGATCTCGTACTTGTAGAAGCCTCCCTGGCCGATCCCGGGGATGAAGAGCTCCCAGACACCTGTCCCACCGCGAACGCGCATTGGGTGTGCACGCCCGTCCCAACGGTTGAAGTCGCCGACCACGCTGACCCGCTCGGCGCTCGGCGCCCAGACGGCAAACTGGACGCCCGCCACGCCCTCGACCTCGCGCAGGTGCGAGCCGAGAAAGCGGTAGGCGTGCCAGTGTCGACCCTGACCGAACAGGTGAAGATCGAAATCCGCGAGCTGGGGCGGGAAACAGTAAGGGTCGTGGTGGATGTGATGCAGGCCAGAGTCATCGAGCCAGTCGATCCGGTAGCGCTCGGGTACCTTCGACCCAGGTCCCTCCCAAACGAAGAGATCCGTACCTTCGATCCGGGCGAAGGGCTCGGCCGTCTCGACCAGGGTGACAGCCTCGGCATGCGGCAGAAAGACACGCACGACCGCCTGGTCCCCGGTCAGGTGCCGCCCGAGAACCTCGAAGGGATCGTGATGGCTTGCCTCGATGATCCGCCGCAGGGGTTCCGGGAGCTTTGGGGCCTGGTGTTTGGCACTTGGCATTCTCGAGATTCCTTCGCTGTCAGCTCTTGATGTCTGTCCAACCCGGCCGCGGAAAGTGGCCTTAGACGGGTGCTGCTCGAGGGCCCTCCGGCACGGCCTGGACGCCTGAGAGATCCCGGGCCGACAGCCTGTCGGACGCAACAGGCGTCGGTAGTCGACGGGGCCGCCGGTCGTGGCTATCGGTCCGGCCATCCGGACCGGCCGACCTGTACGACAGCAACGTTCTGCACGGTCTTGATGTTACCATAGGCACGCCTATTGACATGCCGATGTCCACTCAACAGTAGGAGGATTTATGCCCCAGACCAACCCCCGGTTCGTCAGCCGCCTGACCCGCAACACACTGGCGCTGATCCTGGCCGGAGGACGGGGCTCGCGCTTGATGCACCTGACCGCGTGGCGGTCGAAACCTGCCGTCCCTTTCGGTGGAAAATTCCGCATCATCGATTTTCCGCTCTCCAACTGCATCAACTCCGGGATCCGTCGCATCGGCGTATTGACGCAATACAAGGCGCATTCCCTGATCCTGCACATTCAGAAAGGATGGGGCTTCCTGCGCGGAGAATTCGGGGAGTTCGTGGAGCTTTGGCCTGCTCAGCAACGTGTCGCGGAAACGGCCTGGTATGCGGGAACCGCCGACGCAGTCTTTCAGAATCTGGATATCATCCGCGACCATAACCCTGACTATATTCTGGTCCTCGCCGGCGATCACATCTACAAGATGGATTACGGTGCCATGATCGCATACCACGTGGAATCCGGTGCGGATATGACCGTCGGTTGCCTTGAGATGGAGAGCGAACGCGCGCGCGAATTCGGTGTCATGTCGGTGGATGCCGATGGCCGGGTGCGACGGTTCGCAGAAAAACCGAATGAGCCCGAGATGATTCCAGGCTCACCCGGCAGGAGTCTGATCTCGATGGGGATCTACGTCTTCAATCGCGGCTTCCTATTCGAGCAGCTCATCAAGGATGCCGACACCCCTCGCTCTTCGCATGATTTTGGTAAGGACATCATCCCATCGGTGATCAAGCACTACCGCGTAATGGCTCACACCTTCCGCGATCCACGAAGCGGTGAGCAGGCGTACTGGCGCGACGTGGGGACCCTGGATGCCTTTTGGGAAGCCAACCTGGAGCTGATCGGTGTGACGCCGCCCTTGAGTCTCTACGACAAGAGCTGGCCGATCTGGACCTATCAAGAGCAACTGCCGCCGGCCAAATTCGTATTCGATGACGAGGATCGGCGCGGCATGGCCGTCGACTCGATGGTCTCGGGTGGCTGCATCATCTCCGGATCGACGGTCCGACATTCCCTGCTGTTCTCCAATGTCCGGGTCAACTCATATGCATCGGTGGCAAACTCGGTCATCCTTCCGGATGTCGTGATCGGACGCAACTGCACCATCCGAAACGCCGTGATCGATCGCTTTTGCCAAATCGAGGAGGGCACCGTGATCGGCCTGGATCAGGACGCCGATCGCCGAGCCGGATTCCATGTGAGCGAAGGCGGCGTGACCCTGGTCACCCCGGAGATGCTCGGACAAGACGCCAACCACGTTCGTTGAGGGCCGCAGGCGATGCAGATCATGTTGAATGGCACTCCCACCGAAGTGGCAGAGGCCCTGACGATGGCCGATCTGATCGAAGTGCTTCAGCTCGGCCATCGCCGCCTGGCGGTCGAGGTCAATGCGGAGCTGGTGCCGCGCAGTCGGTTTCAGGAGCATCGGCTCGAGCCACAGGACCAGGTCGAGATCATCCAGGCTGTAGGCGGCGGATGAGGCGGTTTGGGCCTACGCCCGCGAATCCTTTATCCTGACCGTTTCCATCATTCGGCAACGAAACCCATGCCCACCGAGACTGCCGCAACCGATCCTTTCACCATCGCCGGCCGGGTCTATCATTCCCGGCTCCTCGTCGGTACAGGGAAATACAAAGACATGGATGAGACCGCACGGGCCATCGAGGCCAGCGGAGCCGAGATCGTGACGGTCGCGGTGCGCCGCACCAACCTCGGCCAGACCCCCGGCGAGCCCAACATCCTCGATATCCTCCCGCCCGAGCGCTACACCATCCTGCCGAACACCGCCGGCTGCTACGATGCGGAGACGGCCGTTCGGACCTGTCGGCTGGCGCGCGAGCTGTTGGACGGCCACCAGCTCGTCAAGCTAGAGGTGCTCGGGGACGAGAAGACCCTCTTCCCCGACGTGATCGCCACACTCAAGGCCGCAGAGGAGCTGGTTAGAGACGGTTTCCAGGTCATGGTCTATACCAACGACGACCCGATCGTCGCCCGCCAGCTCGAGGAGATCGGCTGCATTGCCGTGATGCCCCTGGCTGCACCGATCGGCTCCGGTCTCGGCATCCGCAACCCGCTCAATATCCGCACCATCGTCGAGAACGCGCGGGTTCCGGTCCTGGTCGACGCCGGGGTTGGAACCGCCTCGGACGCCGCTGTCGCGATGGAGCTCGGATGCGACGGCGTGCTCATGAATACCGCAATCGCCGCAGCACGCAACCCGATCCTGATGGCCAGTGCGATGCGCAAGGGGATCGAGGCCGGACGAGAGGCCTACCTGGCTGGACGCATGGCGCCGAAACGGTTCGCCTCGGCATCCTCACCGATCGAGGGTCTCTTCTTCTGAGCGAAGACCCGTTATGTTTTCCGGGACACCAGTTGAGAGCGCGGAACCACTCGGCCGCCGGTCGATCTCCGCAATCCGGGGCGTAACGCCGGCGGAACCGGCATGACGCTCGAAGCGTCCATCAAGAGCCGGCGGCCGATCCGCAGCTTCGTGCTGCGCCAGGGGCGACTGACGTCGGCCCAAGAACGGGCCTTTCAGGACCTCTGGCCGCGCTACGGGTTCGATTGGACTCCCGGCGCGCCGATCGAACTGGCCGAGCTCTTCGGCAATGAAAGGCCCGTTGTCCTCGAGATCGGGTTCGGCAATGGCGATTCGCTCGCCGAGATGGCCGAACGGGATCCGCACCGCAACTGGCTTGGGATCGAGGTCCACGGACCCGGTGTCGGGCACCTGCTCCTCGAGATCGAGCGTCGCGGACTCACCAATCTTCAGCTGATCCGGCACGACGCGGTCGAGGTCCTGTCGCAGGGCATCGAACCCGGCGCACTCACGGGCGTCCAACTCTTCTTCCCGGATCCCTGGCCGAAACGTCGTCACCACAAGCGCCGGATCCTGAACCCCGAATTGGTCGATCTGCTTGCGCGGGCGATCCGCCCGGACGGCATCTTTCACGCGGCCACGGACTGGGAGCCTTACGCGGAGCAGATGCTCGAAATCCTGGAGTCGTGCTCGGGGACTTTCGAGAATCTCGCCGGTCGCGGCGGCTTCTCGGCACGCCCGGCGACACGTCCCCTCACCCGCTTCGAGGCGCGGGGTGAGCATCTCGGCCACCGGGTCCGGGATCTGTTGTTTCGTCGACGCTGATGTCCGGGCTCAGGCTCGACGGGTTTCGATCGAGGGCGCTCGGACCGCTCGACCTCAGGGTCGCGGCAGGCGAGCTGGTCTTTCTTTCAGGCGAATCCGGTTCCGGGAAGAGCCTCCTCCTCCGCGCGATCGCAGACCTTGATCCACATGAAGGCGAGGTCTGGCTCGGCGAGGAGCCGCGCTCGGGCATGAGCCCATCGGTCTGGCGCCAGCGCGTCGGTCTTCTGCCCGCGGAGGCGTTCTGGTGGGCAGAGAGCGTCGGCGAGCATCTTCCTGACGCCAGGAGACCGGATGATGTTCCGGGAAAGGCGGGGGGCCGGTTGCGCTTCTCATCCCGGCTTCCGCCGGCCATCCTCCAGCTGTCCAGACCATTTCTGCGCGCACCCCTGAAACGTTCGCTCCACCCTGAGCCACCGAATCCGACCACGATCGCCGTCTGGCTCGATCGGCTCGGATTCGAGCCCGACGTGCTCGGATGGTCCGTCTCCCGTCTGTCGACCGGCGAGCGCCAGCGCCTGGCGCTGGTCCGACTGCTGGCCCAGACCCCCGAGGCACTCTTGCTCGACGAGGCCACCGCCAACCTGGATCCGAGCAACGGCGAGCGGGTCGAAGCACTCGTCGAGTCCTACCGCCAGAGCCATGAGGCCGCCGTCCTCTGGGTCAGTCACGACCCGGATCAGCGCAAACGGCTCGGCGTCCGCGCACTGGTGATCCGCAACGAGCGCCTGGAGCCGGAAGGGTGACCCTGATCTATCTGAGCCCCTTCGACCTGGGCCTGGCCTCCATCCTGGTCATGTTGCTCGCAGGCATGTCCTGGCGCCTGCGGCTCGGCGTCGAGCGTCGGGTCTTGATCGCGGCCGCGCGCAGCACGGTCCAGCTGATGCTCGTCGGGCTCGTCCTGAAGGTCCTTTTTGCCCAGACCAGCCTGCCCCTGATCGGTCTCATGGCCCTGGTCATGCTCTCGGTCGCCGGATACGAGGTGATGCAGCGGCAGAAACGTCGCTATCGCGGCATCTGGGGTTACGGCATTGGCGCCCTCTCCATGTTCCTCTCGGCCTTCACCGTCACCTTTTTTGCTCTGACTGTGATCATCGGGGTCGAGCCCTGGTATCAGCCCCAGTATCTGATCCCCCTGCTCGGCATGCTGCTCGGCAATACCATGAGCGGGATTGCCATCGCGCTCGACAGCCTGACCCGCCAGGCCTGGGACTCACGCGGACGCATCGAGGCAAGACTTCTGGCCGGCGGGACCTGGGACGAGGCCATTGAAGAGGTCCGCCGCGACGCCCTGCGCTCCGGTCTGATCCCGATCATCAACGCCATGGCGACGGCCGGACTGGTGAGCCTGCCCGGCATGATGACCGGCCAGATCCTTGCCGGCAGCCCGCCGATGGAGGCTGCCAAGTATCAGCTCCTCATCATGTTCCTGATCGCCGCCGGTACCGGCCTCGGCTCCATGGCTGCGGTCTGGATCGGCTCACGACGCCTTTTCGACGACCGCCAACGGCTGCGCCTCGACCGGCTCGCCGCGGCAAGTCGGTCGAGTTGAAGATGCCCCGATCCGAGTGATTACGATGGAGTAAGCCGCAAGCGGATCGACTAGACTTTCAGCTATTCGAGACTTTCGAGGCCGACATCATGCTTGCGCAACCGAGTCCTTGCAGGACTACCTGCTCGTTGCGCAGACCGAATGCCGGGTAGAGCACTACGTGCGGCAGGGCGACAACGGCTGGCTGCTGACCGACCATCCGAAGCTCGACGATCGCTTGACGCTCCGATCGATCGATTGCAGCCTGTCGCTTCGGGAGGTGTACGAACGCGTGAAATGGCCGGCCGTCACTGATCGGGACTCATCCTCGCGACCTTGACATACGGCTCGATGTTGGTTGGGCGGCGAGCCGACACACCAACCCAATTGATTAGAGTTTCCAAACTCAAGACCCCGCCTGATTGGTTTAATCAATACAATAAATCCGTGGAATAGTCTTCTTTCCTGGCTCGACATCAGCTAGGGTGACTCCTTTGTTGCGCTGCACAAAAGTCGGCCTATCGGCTTTTCCCGGCGCTCGGCCTGAGAGCCGTTTGGCAGGAACCCCAAACCATGGAAGCCTCTACGCACTACGATGTCCTGATCGTTGGGGCCGGTGTGACCGGTACAGCACTCCTCTACGAATTAGCGAAGTTCACCGACCTGGGACGGCTGTGCCTGGTCGAGAAGTACGACAGTGTCGCCAAGGTCAACTCGCACGCACACAACAACAGCCAGACCATCCACTGCGGTGACATCGAGACCAATTACAGCCTGGAGAAGGCACACGCCATCAAGCGCACGGCCTACATGGTGATCAACTACGCGACCAAGCTTGCGCCGCGGGATCGGGATCGCATCATCCAGCGGATGCCCAAGATGGTGCTGGGTGTCGGTGCAACGGAATGTCGCTACATCCGTGATCGCTACGAGCGGTTCAAAGGGCTCTACCCCCGGATGGAGCTGCTGGAACGCAAGGATATCGCCGACATCGAGCCGAATGTGGCGCTCATCGACGGCACCTGGCGCAAAGACGAGATCGTCGCCACCGGTACGACAGACGACTACTGCGCGGTCGACTTCCAGGCACTCTCGCAATCCTTCTCATCCGACTGCGTGCGGCTGGACCGGCACTCCTCCAAACAGATTACCCAATTGTTCTGCACCAAGGTCGACTCGATCCGGCGCGACGGATCGGACTACGTGCTTCAGACCAACCGAGGTTTGCTGCAGGCGCGGGCCGTGGTGGTCTGTGCCGGAGGACATTCCCTTCTGATGGCGCAGGAGATGGGGCTGGGACTGGACTACGCCTGTCTGCCGGTCGCCGGTTCCTTCTATTTCGCCCCCGAGGCGTTGAACGGAAAGGTCTACAGGGTGCAGAACCCGAGCCTGCCCTTCGCGGCGGTCCACGGCGACCACGATATCAAGGAGCGCGGCAAGACGCGCTTTGGACCGACCGCATTGATGTTGCCGATGCTGGAGCGCTATAACCGAGACACCATCGCGGAGTTCTTCAAGGTTCTCCGATTCGATCGGCGGGTGGCTGCCGCGCTGTGGGACCTGCTGAAGGCGCCGGATATCCGAAACTACATCCTGCGGAACTTTCTCTATGAGGTGCCGGGTTTGAATCGGCGGCTGTTCGTTCGAGAGATCCAGAAGATCGTGCCCTCGATCGGGGCAGCCGATATCACCTATGCCGAGGGCTTCGGTGGGGTCCGCCCTCAGTTGATCGACAAACCGGCCGGCAAGCTGCGCATGGGCGAGGCCAAGATCACCAACGGGGCAGGGCTCATCTTCAATATGACCCCTTCACCCGGGGGTACCAGTTGTCTCGGGAGCGGCGAGGCCGACATGCGGACCATCGCCGCCCATCTCGGCGCGCGCATCAACGAGGAGGCCTTCGCCCGCGATCTCCTGATGGGTTATGAGGACACCCGCGATCAGGGTGCGGAGGAAGAGGTCGAGAGCACATCGGAGGCACTGTCACTCGCCGCGGTGGGTTGAGGAACCGAGGGCTCGGTCAGACTTTGGAGGCCTGACCCTGTCTCGACCGAGGGCCGACCTGACGTCGGCGGAATTTCGTCGATCCAAGTGCCGCTGCTACGAAATCACCAGCCTCAAAATTCTGAACCGCGTCGCCCACGAAGGGCTTGGGCTCGAGCAAAATCGAGCCCGAGCCAAACCAACGCATATCGCACTGGACGCGGTTCAGCGGTGGTAGGCGCGACTCAGCTCATGGACCGCTGCGACCATGGCTCCGGCATGCTCCGGATTCACGTCGGGAGTGATCCCATGCCCGAGATTGAAGACATGCCCCGGACCCTCGCCGTAGCTGGCCAGGACACGTGCCACCTCTTCGCGGATCCGCTCGGGCGAGGCATAAAGGGCACAGGGATCCAGATTACCCTGTAGCGAGACCCGGTCGCCGGTCAGGCGACGGGCATCCGCAAGGTCCGTCGTCCAATCCACACCAAGACCATCGCAGCCCGTGTCGGCCATGTGGTGGAGCCACTGCCCGCCATTTTTCGTGAAGAGGATCACCGGGACGCGTCGTCCCTCTGCCTCACGGGTCAGACCTTCGACCACTCGCCGCATGTAGGCCAACGAGAACTCACGATAGTTGGCCGGCGCTAGCGCACCGCCCCAGGTGTCGAAGATCATGGTCGCTTGCGCACCACGCGCGATCTGCGCGTTCAGATAAGCCGTCACAGCGTCCGCGGTCTTGGCCAGAACGGCGTGGAGAAGATCCGGACGGTCGAACATCATCCCCTTGACGTGCGAGAAGTTCTTGGCGCCGCCGCCCTCGACCATGTAGGTCGCCAGTGTCCAGGGGCTGCCGGAGAAGCCGATCAAAGGCACCCGCCCGTCGAGGGCCTGCCGAATCGTCGAGACCGCTTCCATGACGTAGCCCAGCTCCGCCTCGGGATCCGGTACGGCGATTCTCTCGACGTCCGCCTGAGTGCGGACCGGTCGCTCGAAATGCGGCCCCTCCCCTTCCGAGAAATAGAGCCCAAGGCCCATGGCGTCCGGAACCGTCAGGATGTCCGAGAAGAGGATCGCAGCATCCAACGGAAAACGCTCCAGGGGCTGCAGGGTGACCTCACACGCCAGCTCGGGGTTTTTGCAGAGGTCCATGAAACTGCCCGCCTTGGCACGGGTTGCACGGTACTCGGGCAGGTAGCGTCCTGCTTGGCGCATCATCCAAACCGGCGTGTAATCAACAGGTTCGCGCATCACTGCGCGCAGGAAGGTGTCATTGATGAGTGGCGTCATGAAGCAGGACCCGAGCAGTCGAGGGTGAAGGGAAAGAGATGTTTAGGGCGTCCATTCTACTACGGGTTTCGCGCGAGACCAGGTTACGAAAGGCCATCGGGTTCAGTTGTACCGAGACCGGCCTGAAAACAGCGGGCTGCCGTCCAAACGTCCCATGAAGAGCAGGCCCGGTCGCCATCCTGTATAAGCTGTTCACAACAGGGGGTCGGTGCCTGTGAACAACGTGTGGTCTGTTTTGTTACCCGATTCTATGCACCGGTTGTGCACAAACTCGGAGACCAGACAGGCACAGCTAAATTTCGCTCAACCGACTGCGCTCAATTGGATTTTCGGCGCCATGCAGTTATCCACAGGCTTTATTACAATGATTAGTTCTATTTAAGAGTTTAATATTAAAAGAACGCCATCGGCTGTCATCGTCGTGGGTGCCTCAGGATCCGAGAGGCATGACAGTTAGGGTCGAAGACCAGAGGTTGGTAGAATCCCGGTCATGGACGTCTCAGCCCTTCTCGACCCACTCAACGACGCTCAGCGCGCAGCCGTCGCAGCAGAGTCCGGTAATCTTCTTGTCCTCGCAGGGGCGGGCTCGGGCAAAACGCGTGTGCTGGTCCACCGCATCGCTTGGCTGATCCAGGTGGAGCAGGTGCCGTCCTACGCCGTCTTGGCGGTCACCTTCACCAACAAGGCAGCACGCGAGATGCGCAGCAGGATCGAGACCATGCTCGGCACCCCGGTGGGCGGGATGTGGGTCGGGACCTTTCATGGACTCGCCCATCGCTTCCTGCGCGCCCATTGGCAGGACGCCCAGCTCCCGCAGCATTTCCAGATCCTGGATTCGGATGACCAATTCCGCCTGGTCAAGCGCATCATCAAGGTGTTGGAGCTCGATGAGAGCCGCTGGCCACCGCGTCAGGTGCAGGGTTTCATCAACAAACAGAAGGACGAGGGTCTGCGGCCGAGCCACCTCGACGGCGCCGGTGATTACGTCATGGAGAAGATGATCGGCGTCTATCGTCAATATGAAGAGGAGCGCGCGCGGTCCGGTCTGCTCGACTTCGCCGACCTGCTGCTGAAGACGCTGGAGCTGTTGCGTGAGCGGCCGGACATCCTGCATCACTACCAGCGACGCTTCGCGCACATCCTGGTCGACGAGTTTCAGGACACCAACGCCATCCAGTACGCCTGGTTGCGCCTGCTGGCCGGCGGCAACGACAACCTCTTTGCCGTGGGGGACGACGATCAGTCGATCTATGGCTGGCGCGGTGCGCGGGTCGAGAACATCCAGTCCTTCCAGCGCGACTATCCGAGGACCCAGGTCGTCCGGCTGGAGCAGAACTATCGTTCGAGCGGCAACATCCTGGCCGCAGCCAACGCATTGATCGCGCATAACCCAACCCGTTTGGGGAAGAACCTCTGGACCCAAGACGGCGAGGGAGAGCCAATACGACGCTATACGGCCTTCAACGAGGTCGACGAGGCGCGCTTCGTCGTGGAGCGGATCCGGCGTTTCGTCGAAGATGAGGGCCATCGACGCGACGAGTGCGCGATTCTATATCGCACCACGGCCCAATCCCGACTCTTCGAGGAGGCATTGATCCAGTCCCAGATTCCCTATCGGGTCTATGGCGGGTTACGCTTTTTCGAGCGTGCCGAAATCCGGGATGCTCTCTCCTATCTGCGTCTGGTTGCCAACCCCGACGACGATGCTGCTTTCGAGCGGGTGGTCAATACGCCGAACCGCGGTATCGGTGCCCGGACCCTGGAACTCTTGCGCCAGCAGGCCCGCGAGATACGGGTCTCGCTCTGGAAAGCGGCGCAGGATTTGAGCGGCGCCTCGCTGTTGGGTCCGCGGGGCACAGGCGCATTGCTGGGCTTCATCGATCTGGTGAAGGAACACCGCCGGGTGAGAGAAGGTGTGTCCCTACCTGAGCTGGTGACCGCCCTGATCGAATCGGCCGGTTTGCCGGAGTTCTACAAGAAGAACAAGGACGGCAAAGGTCAGGACCGGATCGAGAACCTGGAGCAGTTGGTCGACACCGCGGCGCGCTTCGAAGAGGAGCTTGACGAAGAGGAGACCGATCCGCTCGCGAGCTTTCTGGCGCACGCTGCTCTGGAGGCAGGCGAGGCTCAGGCCGACGCCTATGAGGACAGTGTGCAGCTCATGACCCTGCACAGTGCCAAGGGGCTCGAGTTTCCCGTGGTCTTCCTGGTCGGGCTGGAAGAGGGGCTGTTTCCACACAGCCTCTCGGCCGAGGATCCGAGCCGGCTCGAGGAAGAGCGGAGACTCTGCTACGTGGGCATGACGCGAGCCATGCGAGAGCTCTATGTGACCCATGCCGAGAGCCGACGCCTCTACGGGCGGGAGGAATGCCCGATGCCTTCGCGTTTCCTGCGTGAGGTCCCGCCCGGATTGGTCGAAGAGGTTCGGGCCCGCGGGGCCTCGCGGCGTGCGACAACCGGTGCTGCCCAGGCCCCGATGACGACGGACCAGAGCTGCATCTTCAGGCTCGGCCAACGGGTCGTTCATCCCAAGTTCGGGGAGGGTGTGGTTCTGAATAGCGAGGGCCGCGGCGCAGCCGCCAGGATCCAGGTCAACTTTCAAAGGGCCGGAGCCAAATGGCTGGTCCTCGCGTATGCTCGGCTCGAGCCCGTGGGTTGATCAGCTGTGTTGGGGATCGACTATTGATGTCATTGGAATTTCCCTGAACTACGTCGCACCGACACTTTTTTGCGGCGAGTCTGCAATCATCTCGAAAGGTTTATTTCACTCCGGACGCGGTTTAGCCGCGAACCTCAACCCGACGACGGCACTTTAGCAACCATGTCCCAAACCGAAAGCTTCGAAGACCTCCTCAAGCAGTTCGACCAGGCCCATCCGAAGACCAGCTCGGGGGAGCCGGTCATCGGGGATAAGGTGCGAGGCGTGTTGGTGTCGATCACTGAGGACTATGCGTTCGTCGATCTGGGCGGCAAATCGGAGGGCCGGATCGAGGTCTCGGTCCTCAAAGATCCCGAGGGCAACCTCAAGTCCGTCGTCGGAGACACGATCGAGACGCATGTCACCGGGAAGGACGAGGACAGCGGGATGCTGTTGCTCGGGACCCAGCATGGTCATCGGTATCACGGTATCGAGGAGGCCGAGCGCGCCTACCGGCAGGGGCTACCCGTCCAGGGTCAGGTCACCGCGGCCGTGAAAGGCGGCGTTGAGGTTCAGGTGGCAGGGCTTCGCGCCTTCTGTCCCGCGTCGCAGGTCGACATTAGGTTCATCGAGGATCTCTCGGAGCTCATCGGCCAGCGCCTGGACTTCCGGATCACCAAGCTCGAGGGCGGGCGACGTCCGAATCTCGTGCTCTCCCGTCGGGCCTTGCTCGAGGAGGAGCAGCGACAGCGAGCCGAGGCAACCCGAGCGCAATTGCGCGAAGGGGCCGTGCTGTCCGGGATCGTCACCTCATTGAAAGACTTCGGCGCATTCGTCGATATCGGCGGGCTCGAGGGCATGATCCATATCAGCGAGCTGGCCTTTGGTCATGTGAAGAACCCGAGCGAGATCCTGGCCGTGGGCCAGCAGGTGGAGGTCTCCGTGCTGCGGATCGAGCCGCCCAGCGGACCGAAGGGCCGCGAGAAGATCGCACTCTCGATTCGCGCACTCGCCCGCGACCCCTGGCAGGATGCCGCAAGCAGCTTCCCCGTTGGCCAGCGGGTAACCGGGACCGTCAACCGGTTGCAACCTTTCGGTGCCTTCGTCGAGCTGGGTCCGGGCATCGACGGACTGGTGCATATCAGCGAGTTGGGTGCCGGGCGTCGGGTGAGCCACCCGAGCGAGGTGCTGAACGTCGGCGACCGCGTCGAGGCGACAGTCCTGGGTGTGGATCTCGAGCGGCGTCGGATCAGCCTGTCCCTCGATGAGAGCAGGGCGAATGAAGGCGGATTTCAGTCCACGGGCCAGGTCTTGTCTCCACCGTCTGGCGAGACCCCGGAAAAGATGATGGGCAGCTTTGGTGAGCTTCTGCGAGAAACGATGAAAAAAGGCGGGTGACGGACCAGGGGTCGACCAATACCGCCTTAGCGCCCCGGCGTCAGCCGCGACCGCTGACAGGCTCACGATCAACAGGCAGACAGGAGGAAAGCGATGCAACGCCGAGAATTCATCAAAGGAGTCGGTGCCGGCTCTTTGGCAATGGGGGCGCTCGCCGGCGGGATCGGGTCGGCGCAGGCAAAGGCCGAGCACAGTTGGAAGATGGTCACGACCTGGCCGAAGAACTTCCCAGGGCTCGGTACCGGGGCGAATAATCTGGCTGCTCTGATCGGCGAGATGAGTGGCGGGCGCATCGAGGTCAAGGTCTTCGGTGCGGGCGAGCTGGTCCCCGCCTTCGAGATCTTCGACGCGGTCTCACGCGGCACCGCCGAGATGGGCCATGGCTCGGCCTACTACTGGAAGGGCAAGAGTGAGGCCGCCCAATTCTTCTCCACCGTTCCCTTCGGCTTGACGGCCCAGGAGATGAACGGCTGGATCTATTATGGCGGCGGGCTTGAGCTCTGGACCGAGCTTTATGCCCGCTTCGGCTTGATCCCTGCGCCCGCGGGAAACACCGGGGTGCAGATGGGAGGTTGGTTCAACAAGGAGATCAACTCGGTCGAGGACCTCAAGGGTCTCAAGATGCGGATCCCCGGACTCGGCGGCGAGGTCTTGGCCCGGGCCGGCGGCACACCGGTGAATCTGCCGGGAGGCGAGCTCTTCACCGCACTCCAGAACCGCACGATCGATGCAACCGAATGGGTTGGTCCTTACAACGACCTGGCTTTCGGGCTCTACAAGGCGGCCAAGTATTGCTACTACCCCGGGTGGCACGAGCCGGGTACCATCCTGGAGGCCATGATCAACAAGAAGGCCTATGATGCGCTACCCGCAGATCTGCAATCCATCGTCATGAACGCCTGTAAGGTCGTCAACCAGGACATGCTGGCCGAGTATACGGCGCGAAACCCCGCAGCGCTGCAGACCCTCATCACCAAGCACAACGTCGAGCTGAGACGCTTCCCGGACGACGTCATCGTAAAGCTCCGGGCGCTCTCGGACGAGGTCGTGGCCGAGATTGCGCAGAAAGACGAGTTTTCCTCTAAGGTCTACAGCTCCTACAAGAAATTCCTGAGTCAGAGCAAGGAATGGAGCGGCATTGCCGAGCTGGCCTACCTGCAGGCGCGCGATCTGGTGTGACCTGCACCACGAGCGGCGGCGCGCCCGCGCTTCCGCTTTCACTCTATGTCCACACGCCATGGTGTGTCCGAAAATGCCCCTATTGCGACTTCAACTCGCATCGGGCAGATGAGCCTCCGTTCGAGGCCTACGTCACCCAGGTATTGGCGGATCTGGAACAGGAGCTGCGCCAAGCTGCAGCGCGACGACCGCTTGCATCAGTCTACATCGGGGGCGGCACACCGAGCCTGTTTCCCGGTTCGGCGATGCGACGGCTCCTCGACGGGCTGCGCGAACGCGCCGAGCTGGCGCCCGATGCCGAGATCACCCTCGAGGCCAACCCGGGAACGAGCGATTCGGGCCGTTTCGCAGCCTATCGCGAAGCAGGTGTCAATCGGCTCTCAATCGGTGTCCAGAGCCTGTCGGCAGACCGTTTGAGCGCACTCGGTCGAATCCACGGACCCGATGAGGTCCGAAACACCGTGAGTACGGCCCGCGCGGCCGGATTTGCGAACATCAATCTGGACATGATGTTCGCATTGGCCGAGCAGGACCTTGCAGAGGCAGAGCGAGACCTCGGAGGACTGATCGCCCTGGACCCGGGGCATATCTCTTACTATCAACTGACCCTTGAGCCGAATACCTGGTTGTATGCCAATTCGCCTCCCTTGCCAGATCCGGATCTGGCTGCCGATATGGCGGAGCAGGGTCTGGCGCAGCTGGCTCGGGCCGGTTACCGGCAGTACGAGGTCTCTGCTTATGCGCGGGATGGCGCGCGCTGCCAGCACAACCTCAACTATTGGCGGTTCGGCGACTATCTCGGCATTGGTGCGGGCGCGCACGGCAAGCTCACCCAGGCGGGAGGCGCCGAGGGCGGCTGGTGTGTGCGTCGGACTGCCAAGCTCCGCCATCCCCTCGCCTATCTGAGCGCATCGCCGGATCGGCTGATCAGCACGACTCGCGATCTGGACGACGACGACCTGGTCCTGGAGTTTGCGCTTAACGCCATGCGCCTCGCTGAGGGTTTCGAGCGTGACCTTTTCCGCCGCGCTACGGGGCTTCCCGATTCGCGGATCTCGCAGATCATCCGCGGTACCGAGCAAGACGGGTTGATTCGGGTGTCGGCCGAAAGGATAGAGCCGACCGCGCTGGGTCGTCGGTTCGTCGACGATCTGGTGGCACGTTTCGCGTCCGAGGTCGCATCGCGGGGCTGACGCGGGCCGACTTAGAAAGGCTTGATCACTCGGCCGACGGAGGACCTGAGTCATGCGAGTCATGCGGGACGGTTGCGGGTGTGGCGCCGGGGTTGTATCCTATCACGTTCCATCGATTTTTCAGCGCCCGATCGGGGCCAACGCCAAGGTTATCATGAAAGAAGGAATCCACCCCCAATACGCCGACGTCAAGGTGGTCTGTAGCTGCGGTAACGAGTTTACGACCCGGTCCACCATGGGGAAGGAGATGCACGTCGAGGTCTGCTCCTCCTGCCACCCCTTTTACACCGGTAAGCAGAAGGTCCTCGACACCGCCGGGCGAGTCGACAAATTCAGACGCAAATACGCGCGCTGACAGACAGACAGGCAGGCGAGCGGGTCCCACTTCCTGCTCTCCTGGACGCATCCCTCCTATTCTCCAGCGCAGGCCGGCATCCCCGCACGCCTACCTGCCCCGTCGCCACGCCCTTGACCGAGTCGACTGCCTCGAAGTCGAGGGTTTTCTTGATGTACCGCTCGGTTTGGCTGAAACGTCGGATCAGTAACGCCATCTCGAGTGGCGCGTTATGCCCGCCAGTCTGGGGCCTAAGGCGCCCGATCATCGTGGCCCCGAGGCCGATCCGCGACTTTCCGCAAAGCCCGGAGGCAGCCAGTGTAAGATAGGCGCTCTGGGGCGGGGCGCCTGTCTCGCTCGAGTCCACGGTGACGGGGCCAAGCCGCGCGACCGTGGTCACCGGACCACTGACGGGAGAAACAGCCACTTGAACAAGATCACCATTATCGGGGCCGGCCGCGTCGGCGAGACAACGGCACAGATCCTGGCCGAAAAAGAGCTCTGCCGCGAAATTGCCCTCATGGATGTCCGTGAGGATGTCCCTGAGGGCATCGCGCTCGACATCCTCCAAATGGCGCCCTTTTTTGAATTCGACTGCTCAATCAACGGCAGCAATGATCCGCAGATCCTCCGGGACTCGGATCTGGTGATCGTGACTGCTGGGCTACCACGCAAACCCGGGATGTCGCGTTCGGACGTGCTCGAAGCGAATGTGGGCATCATCGATGTCGTCACCGATCAGATCATGCAGTACGCGCCGAACGCCCTGGTGCTGATCGTCTCGAATCCGGTTGATACGCTCACGTATCGGGTCGCGCAGCGCACCGGCTGGGACCGCAGCCGGGTCTTTGGCCAGGCTGGTGTGCTCGACGCCTCGCGGATGGCCAGCTTCATCGCCCAAGAGACCGGATTCTCGGCTCTGGACATCACCACCATGGTCTTGGGCGGGCATGGCGACACGATGGTGCCGGTGCCCCGGTTTTGCACCATCAACGGGATTCCGCTCTCGCATTTCATCTCGGAGGAGCGCATTGAAGCCATCATGGAGCGGACGCGAACGGGTGGAGCCGAGATTCTAGCCCTGCGAAAGAATTCAAGCGCCTATGACGCGCCAGGCGCTGCTGTCGCGGCGATGGTCGACGCGATTGTCAATAACCGGCGACGCGTCCTCTCTTGTGTGACCTTGCTCGAGGGCGAGTATGGAGAGACGGACCTCGCGATGGGCGTGCCTTGCGTCCTGGGTGAGAAAGGGGTGGAGTCGATTGTCGAGTTGGACCTCAACGATCGCGAACGGGCCGATTTCGATCGCTCGGCCGCGTCGGTGCGTGCGGATATCGAACGCCTCCGGAATATCGCATCGTGACCTCTTTGGCCTGATTATTGCGGCGAAAATGAGAATCGTCGATCAGGCCAACCTGTTCGGCGTGCCAGCCCTCGCCAGGGCCATCGTGCCGGCCGGTCGGCGTCAGCGGGCTGGGGTCCTACTCGCCGGTGGGGCCTTGCGCCGATCGTGACGCCGCTGTCGAGACTCGAAACAGACACTGAAACTAGCGCTGGGGCCTCGCCCCAGCATGGTCAGGAGCCAGCGTATGGCGAATCAAACCATCACCGTCACCAACAATGTCACCGGTGAGAGCTTCGATTTCCCTCTTCGTTCGGGCAGCATTGGCCCATCCGCCGCCGATATTTCGTCACTTTACAAAGAGGCTGGGATCTTCACCTATGATCCCGGCTTCATGTCCACCGCCAGTTGTCACAGCGCCATCACCTACATCGACGGTGAGCAGGGCACTCTGCTCTATCGGGGCTACCCGATCGAGCAGTTAGCGACCAAGGCAAGCTTTCTCGAAGTCGCTTATCTCCTCCTCTATGGAGATCTTCCCGATGAGAAGGCATTGGTCGGGTTCGAAACGCTGATCACACGTCACACCATGCTGAACGAGAACCTCAAGAACTTTCTTGACGGTTTTCACTACGACGCCCATCCCATGTCGATCCTGATAGGCGTCGTGGGGTCGTTGTCCGCCTTCTATCACGACTCGCTGAGCGTCAACGATCCGCGTCACCGCGAGATCTCTGCTCATCGACTGATCGCCAAGCTGCCGACTATCGCTGCCGCGGCCTATAAGCACAGCGTGGGCGAGCCGATCATGTATCCGCAGAATCGTCTCCGCTATTGTGCGAATTTCCTACATATGATGTTCGCTACACCCTGCGAGGACTACAAGCCGACGCTCATCGCCGAGAAGGCGATGAATCTGCTCTTCATCCTCCACGCAGACCACGAGCAGAACGCCAGCACATCCACCGTGCGCCTTGCCGGGAGCTCCGGAGCCAATCCTTTCGCCTGCGTGGCCGCAGGCATCGCCTCGCTATGGGGTCCCGCCCACGGTGGTGCGAACGAGGCGGTCTTGGACATGCTCCATCAGATCGGTGATGTGAAGAATGTTCAGCGCTACATGGAAAAGGCGAAAGACAAGGACGACCCCTTCCGTCTGATGGGCTTCGGCCACCGCGTTTATAAGAATTACGACCCCCGAGCCAAGATTATCCGGGAGGTCTGTTATCAGGTCCTCGACGAGCTCGCGGATATCAACAACCCGCTCTTCGAGCTGGCGATGAAGCTCGAAGAGATCGCACTCAGTGACGACTATTTCGTCGAGCGCAAGCTGTACCCGAACGTCGATTTCTATTCCGGGATCATCTACCAAGCACTCGGGATCCCGCGCAATATGTTCACCGTCATGTTCGCGGTGGCACGTACCGTCGGATGGGTGTCGCACTGGATGGAGATGATGTCAGACCCGAACAACCGCATCGGCCGGCCCCGCCAGATCTATCATGGCCCGACCCTGCGTGACTATCTCCCGATCTCGCAGCGTTAAACGCCTCGCTTATCGGGCGCCCGCCTGGTCTTGCTCGGTTGAGAGCAGGTTCGCGATCTCGGCTCGATTCGCACCACGGTAGGGCCGCTCGGTGACGGGGTCCAGTGGCGGGTGACGCAGGGCTCGGCTGGGCAGGACGATCAGATCCACCGGAATGTCGCCGGCCAGAAAGCGAAACACGGGGTGTGCGCATCGCTCGCCCCCGGGATAGCGCATCAGGCGCTCGGCCTCCCGCCATGGGATCTGCTGGTCGAGCAGGGTGAAGATGACGTCTTCGGCGCGATCGGCGAAGAGCAGCAGCTCGATCCCGGTCGCTAAGCTTGCCGCACCCGTCAGCGCCCCGCCGACCAAGCGGGGCGAGAAAGCGTCCAGCCGGCTCATGGTCTCTAGGGTAGCAACCCTGAGGCGGCGGGATGTCTCGACATCGGACGCGCCGGGGAAAAGCCGACGCTGGGCTAGCACCGCCTCTTGCACGGCCTCATTGGTCGGCCAATGCCGCCGATTCAGAACACCGATGCGCTCGGCGGCCTTCCGCCTGGCCCTGTCGAAATCGCCCACGCCCTGATCGAGGACGATTCGAGCGGCCTCGTAAGCAAGGCGCTCGCGCTGCTCAGCGATACGGTCTCTTGTGAACATCGAGCATCTCCCCGGTCTGGGCCTTTTCGGTCACTGGGTCGTTCTTCAAGGCGCGGCTGATGGTTTGCGATCCCCGGCAGAGATCAGCATGCAGCTTCGAGAGCGCCGCCGAAAGACATCTTTATTATCATTCGCTGAGACTGCTCAAAATGGCGACATATCCACATGCCACCGGAAACGTCGATGACATCAGCGTTTTCCCGACAGGCGCGGATAACGAGATCCGATCCAAATTTGAAGGTTTTCAGATGTAAACCGCCCCCATCCTAGTCCAGCGTGTCTATAATAGGGTCAGTGTCACCTCGTTCGAAGCGGGCGTCGACATTGATACGGTGCGCTTAGATGAGGCGCACCGGCGAGCAAGGGGCAGGATGGAAACGGCCCAACGAGATCATGATGATCGGCCTTAGCCGCAAAACCAAACCTCTGATCGGCATCGATATCAGCTCAACGGCCATCAAGCTGATCGAGCTCTCCGCATCGCCTGTCGACACCGCCACCCGCTACCGAGTCGAGCATTTCGCAGTCGAGCCGCTGCCGCCGGGCGCAGTCACCGAGAAGAAGATTGCAGATGTCGATTTGGTCGGGAATAGCATTCGCAGGGCGCTGACAAGCGCCGGGACCCGTACCAAGCGTGCCGCCGTGGCGGTCGCAGGCTCAGCCGTCATCACGAAGGTGATCGCCGTCACCGGCAGCATGAGCGATGCCGAGATGGAGAGCCAGGTCCAGCTCGAAGCGGAGCAATATATCCCCTATCCGCTGGAGGAGGTGAACCTCGATTTCCAAGTCGTGGGGTCGACCAAGGGCAACCCGCCCACGGTGGCCGTTCTGCTGGTCGCGTCCCGTCGAGAGAATGTGGATGACCGCGTCAGCGCACTCGAAGTCGCGCAATTGACCGCCGCAATCGTCGATGTGGAAGCCTATGCAATGGAAAACGCCTGCTCGCTGTTACTCGCTGCCGAGTCGGGGGG
>RRYU01009866.1_pt1 | contig 51807 bp, 42 predicted proteins | sample 2162651 | NCBI WGS metagenome assembly RRYU01 (sample SAMN10267283, study PRJNA491782) | microbial mat metagenome | isolation source: biomat in the production well | place: Japan: Minami-Kanto gas field, natural gas well KTG3 | collected 2017-06
ACCAGACCAGATCGTACCAGTCGCGCCCCTTGACCCGGTTTTTCCAGCGCCGGCAGAGCAGGGCGTGCATTTTCCCCGCAAACAGGTCGGGCAGGGTGTAGCTGCGGACACTGAACGGCAGCGGTTGCAGCAGGTAACGGTTCTCGGTGGCAAAACCGCCTGGAGGATCGGTATCGACTTCCAGTTTGATACGGATCACCTGGCCGGGCGGAAGGTGGCGGGCGATGTCTGCGCCGGCCTGAATGACTAGCAGCTGGTTGACCGTATCCGCCTTGAGAAAAGCCGACTGGACCGCCGTTGCGACCGACTTGCTCTTCTGTTCCACCCTGACATCGAAGCCGAAGGCTTTGAGCTCCTTTTCCAGGGCCGCGCTGTAGCCTGCCAGATCAAAATCGGGCAGCGGTTCCAGCAGGGAAAAGTCGAGGTCTTCAGAGAAACGATCAAGCCCGTAGAGGATGCGCAGGGCGGTCCCGCCGTAGAAGGCCGCTTTTTCGAAAAACTTGCTGCGCCACAGGCCAAGCAGGGCGATCTCCTGCAGAATCTCCCGCAGCGCCCGGACATAGTCATCACTGCTGCGGCAGTCGTAGCGAACCAGCATCTGGGCAACGGCATTCTGCATAATCAGGCGCGCTCCTTGCGCAGGTAACCTATGCTGTCCACCAGCCGCTGAACACGAGGTGAGTGATAGGCCGCAGCCAGCCTGCCAAGCAGGTCGATATCCAGCCGGTTCAGATCCTCAGGTGCAATCCGCAATGACTCAAGCAGATACTCCAGGCAGCCTCGCCGGGAGCGGATCTGCAGACTGCGGTCGCTGCGGAACTTGTCGGCCAGAGCCTTTTCCGGCCCGGCGAGCAGAAATGCCCGGCCATCCTTCAGCTCGATCCGCTGTAGCCCGACATGAAAACCGGCTTCCGGAATGGTCCGGTAGAGAAACAGCCCCACCGGGGTCTGGAACTCTCTGCCCCGCTTGGTGGTCACCGAGGTCAGCGCCGCCGATCCTTCCGGCGTCAGCCCATGGTAATGCAGCGCGTATTCCAGCGACACGCAGGATGGGCCGTAGATCAGGTTGGCAAGAATTTCCCGGCTGTAGGGGCGGGTTCGGTAGGCGTCGCCGAATACATAGAGTCCCTTCTTGACCCGCACAATAATCCCCTTGGCAAGCAGGTCGGTGATTTTGTCACGCGGGTGAGCGTAATTTTTCAGGACCTGAAGCAGGGCCTGATAGTCGAATTCTTCCCAGGGGATGGTTTTTCGCAGTGTGGAAATGATGTCCATAAAATGTTCTTCTTTGCATAGTAAGTCGTCAATACGTCGACATAGTATGTTTAAAATTACAAAAAATCAAGGTCGCAGATTTTTGGGGCAAAAAATCGGGAGAGGGCGTGCCTTGCCGAAGCGCTTAAATAATGGTGCTTTTCAGCGTTCATAGCGGCTCCAGAAGCTGGTTTTGCGACCGTGTTGTTGGCGCAGCTGTTCGATATAAACCGTGTGCGGCTCGATGTCGCCCCAGTTGCTGACGGTTTTTGCCAGCAGGTCGAGTTTGCGAAGGTAGCGTGCGCCATGGCCGTAGGTTGTGGCCCGGGCCCGGGGCAGGAGGGAATCGAGCAGGGCGCGGTAGAGCAGGCTGGCGGTCAGCGGGCGGGCGAGAGATGCGAAGGTTTCCGCCAGCGGCAGAAGGAACTTATAATGATCGCCGTTTAACAACTCAGGACAAAGAAAAAGCCCCCGGCAGAACCAGGGGCTTTCGAAGGCCGGAATCGAATAAATTGTTTAAGGCTTTGATCTGCATAGATTTATTAATGTCTTAAAAGCAACTTAACCCCGAAATCTACCCCTCCAGGGTCTTTTTCTGAAGCAATATTTACGACAAATTCTTGCTGTGAAAATGTTCCTGCGCTATTCGCGATTCGCGAATGGCGCATGCCATGAATATAAAGTCACAAGACATATTGGCTGTGATTTTGGTAAACAGAGCATCGCCGATACTGAACGTTTTTTTGTTAATGTTTCCATATTGGGAACTATGTAATCCAAAATGCGATAATGCAAGCAGGCTTTTTCCTGGGCTGATAAGCATCAGTGCCCATTGTTCAACGGAAAGGGCTGGCCACTTCAATGTTAGTCGGAGTAATACAAGCGCTTTTTTTTGAACCTTTCATCTGGTGATTCCCAGTCAAGAAAATGGTCCAGGGCATCCGTACTCCCAATCAACTCACGAGCCAACCTGAGACGTTCCAGCATCGCATGCTTTTCATCATCATTCAATTCCTGGGCGCGCTTTTCGGCCTCTGAGAAGAATTGCTCAATACGATTCACCTCAGCCCAGTCGGAGATGACCTGGACTAAATCCTCCAGGCTTTCTTTTCGTGATGCTGCTTTTTTCTCTTCAATTTCCTCAAGACGCATCTTCTCGCGTTCCACCAGCCAGCGCTGATGCTCAATCTCCGCCAGACGCTCTGCTTCTTCAACAAGCTTGGCTATTTCAGTGGCAGCAGCTTTGAGTTCCCTGACGATCTTCTTTATCTGGCTGACTAGATCCCGTTTCTCGGTCTCCTGCCATTGTTTGACCCATTGGGCTCTGTGATAAGGGGAGAAGGCCTGCAAGCGAAGTCTTCCTGTAGGAAAGTCTCTCGTTGAAGACCAGCCATGGTCGTATGAATATCTGGATCTCTTGGGGATGTGGTCCTTCTCTCGCACGAATTCGCCATTGACATATCGTGCCTCAGCTTCTTCGCACATCTCGATGATCGTCAACCCAATCGCGACCGTCCCTACATAAACGACCGTACAACGGTTCGGTCCCCAGAGATTGCTGTGCTCGTAGCCTGTCTTCTTTTTCGGCTTCTCGTGAATGTCGACTTCTGTTCGGCAGAAGTGCTCATGAGTTGGTGCGAAGACTACATTGAACCCTGATTCTTCAAGGGCCCAGAAGAGCTGGTTGGCAAAGTCGAGAGCTCTGTTGAGCCCAGACTTGGTGACAGCCAGGTCAACCATGAGTCGCTTAGATGGTTTCAGGTATTCACTACTATAGGATGTTCGGCCTGCCGCAAAAAGGTCCTTTGCGCCGACAATATGAGGATGGAGGCCTGAGCGTATCAGTTTGGGCTTTGCTTTGTTTTTGCGTTTTCTTGTCGGTGGGCGAGGGGTAAGTCTTTTTACCGGAGCCTCTTCACCTTCACGTGTCCAAGCGAGTTCGTCTCCCGGCTCTGGTTCCGGCAGGGGTGGTTGCTTCGGTGCCCTACCTACCGCGAGCTTGGCCCAGTAGCCGCGTTCCGGTCTGGGCACATTCATTCGGGTGCAGATTCTTGCCAGGTAGCTCGATGAGACATCGTATCTCGCTGCGATTTTAAGCATCGGTTCTGACCAGACAAGCTTGTAGAGTGTTTCTCGGTCGAGAGGTCTTGGAGGGGTGGAGTCGGTGGTGGTTTCGTCAGGTATGTTGTTCTGTTCTGCGGACACGATACTCTTCTCACTCTTCCTCGAAGAGCTGGCCCACCGTACCCATCGGCATAAACATTCTGGTCCTGCCGTTGTTGTCGCACAGGATCTCAAAGCCGAATTTTGTGTAAAAATCCTGGGCCGCCTGGTTGAGGCAATCGACAAGCACGGCATAAGCCCTCATGTGGGCATGGACGCTCCAGAGATGCTCCAGTGCTTTGATCAGGGTGATCTTGCCCAGACCTTGCCCCTTGATTTCTGCATGCACAGCAAGTTGGGTGATCAGGAAGACCGGAATCGGGTAGTGCGGAAGTTTTTTGGCGAGTGCTGCCGGGAGTGTCTGTCTTTCAATCTGGCTCGGAGCAATCGAATAAAAGCTGCAAATGGGGTATTTGCCATCAGGTAAAGGAGAGGCGGCTGGCAGCACCATCGTTCTGCTGATACCAGCCGCCATATGCTTTGCTGCTTTGGTTTTGATGAAATCGTTCAGCTCGTCCTTGCCGCTGTCGAATGAACTGCGGTCATGCAGCTTCTCGTCGAGCTCAACGAATTCTTTTGCCGAGCTCACTTGATGCCTTGCTTGCGGGTGAAGGTCAGGGCTTCGCGCAGGGCTTTATTGGGCTGTTTCGCGTTCTCGCAGGCGTGCATGAAGCGATCAAAGACATCGTCGCTTACCGTGATGCTTTCATGTTGTGCAATGACTCTGGAGGCATCTTCATCCATGAGGTGCACGACATATTCTGTGAGACTGCGCATTCCCAGCAGGGCAGATGCCTTCTCTGCTTTTTCCTTGATTTCCAGATCAAGTCTCATGTCAAGACGTGCGGTTGCCATGTGAGTTCTCCTTTGTGCTTGTACAGATTGTTTCCGTACTCTTAGGAGAACTATAGAGGTCTTCCAGGGAGATGTCAAATGGTACGGATATATTCCGTACATGTGTGATATATCGGATTAAGGTCCAGCATTCATTATAAAATCAATGACAAATTCAACCTGAATTCTATGCTATGGGCCTATTTCAGGGTCAAAAACATCGCCATAAGTTTTTAATGCATTTTATTTCGAGAGATTAGCTTACTACTGATTAACCGGACAGTAGTATGATTAACTGCATACAGAAAGGGTAGCAGGGTGCAGGGAAGGGGAGCAGCTCTGGATCTGGACAAAGAAAAAGCCCCCGGCGAAACCAGGGGCTTTTCTCGTAAATGGTACCGAAGGCCGGAATCGAACCGGCACGGGCAAAGCCCATCGGTTTTTGAGACCGACGTGTCTACCAATTCCACCACTTCGGCAAGAGCAGCTGAATTATAGAGATTTGCAGGGGGCGGGTCAAGCGGTTGAACCGCTCTGCGCGGATTTTTCCTGTTCAAGGGCTCTGGCCACCAGAGTCTGTCGGGTGTTACGGTAGGCGCGGATGGAAAACAGGGTGTGAATGACCAGGGTGCCGACGATCAGCAGGCCGGCGGCCAGGGTGGTGGCGGTCGGCCGTTCGCCGAGCACCAGCCAGACCCAGAAGGGGCCGAGCGGGGTTTCCAGCATCATGATCAGGCTGACTTCCGGGGCCGGCAGGGTGCGGGTGCCGAGCGTGATCAGGCCGAAGGAAACCGGCAGGACGAACAGGCCGAGCATCAGGACGAAAGGCCAGTCGGCAGCCGGCACGGCCAGCGGATCGACGCCGCCCAGCCAGACGATGAGGGCCGATAGCAGGCCGCCGAGACCAAGGGCCGGAACCATGTTGACCGCCCTGGCCTGGCGGATCGTGACCAGGTAGCTGGCCCACAGGCTGGCCGCCACAACGGCGTACAGGTCGCCGCGCAGGCTGCCCCCGCCGAGACTGCCGGCGAACAGCAAAACGATGCCGCCAAAGCCGATGGTCACCGCGATCCAGGTGCGCCGCCCGACTTTTTCCTTGAGAAAGATGCGGCTCAAGACGGCGGCGAACAGCGGAACCGCAGCCAGGATCACCAGGGTGTTGGCGGCCGAAGTCTGGCGCAGGGCGTTGACGAAGAAACAGGTGGCCACAGCCTGCAGCAGTCCGGCGAGCAGGCCGATCCGGCCGATGGCCAGCAGGCCTTTCAGGAAGGTGCTGCGCATCTGCAGCAGGCAGAGCAGCATGATCGTCAGGCCGCTGAGCAGGCCGCGCCAGAAAATCAGCGTCCAGGGATCGACCGTGACCAGGCGCACCAGCAGGGCATCGGGGCTGAGAATGACCACGGCGGCCATGGTGACCAGCACGCCGCGGATATGCTGCCGCCGGCTGTCGGATCCGTCCTCGCTCGGGGGTTGCGGTGGCGCTGGCGCGCCGCCTGTTGCGACTTTGCAGCCGGACGGGGGAATCTGCAGAGGGTTCATGAATAGCTCAACCGGGGCTAAGGCTCGGGTTGCTGGGAACGCAGGATGTCGACTTTGGGCAGGGGCTGCTTGTTGCCGTCGGCATCGACATGCACGAAGGTGATGTTGGTCGAAAAGACTTCGGTCTCTGCAGTGGCGCCCGGCGCGTCGGCGAAGACCGCCACCGAGTAGCGCGCCGAGGTCGTGCCCTGGGCGAGCGGCAGGATCGCGAAGCGCAGGATCGAGCCGTTGGCCACCGGTTTCAGGAAATTGATCTGGTCCATGCCGATGGTGACCAGCGGGCAGCCCGGGAAATCGCGCGAGGCGACCAGCCAGGCAAATTCATCGACCCACTGCAGCAGGGCGCCGCCGAACAGAAAGCCGTAATGATTGAGATGTTCCTGGCGGACGATGGCGTAGTTGTTCATGGGGGTGACCTTGACCGTAGTGGTTAAAATGAACATGGCGTTGAGATCGGAATCCCGCTGACAGGATACCGAATGCAGGGTGAGATTGACACCTTTTTCAGCAGACCATGACCGCTTCTCCCAACCTGCCGTCCTGAACAGGCCTTATGTCCGCTATTCCTTGACAAAGTTAATAAAACTGCAAAGATGGAAGCTGGTCACAATGCAGCCCATGCCAAGGAGCGCCGCGCCATGTCCATTCTGCCTGCCTATACGCCGCCCGACTTCAGCCAGTCACCGCTTGCCGAGGCCCCTGCCGCGAGCACGGCGCCGGCGCCGGCCGATGGCGTGGTGCCGAAAGGCTTCCATGCCACTTCCAACCATCCTGAGTATGTGCATCTCGGCGACGGCCGCTGGCTGCTGGCGCCGGAAAGCCGCATGGACGCGGTGCTGGTTGTCAAGAACGATACTCTTGAGGTGATTGAAGCCCGCCGGGTGCGCCAGGGCGATGCGGTGGTGGTCGGCCGTACCGAAAACGGCGAACATGGAATTTACGTGCATGTTCATGGTTTCAGGTCGCTGGAAACCATGGCCGCGGATAAATTTTCCTTCCGTACCCGGGGAACCCGGGAAACGCCTTTTTCCCGCAGCTACGATGATCTCTACCAGATTCTGCGCCATGATCGGGACCACGGCCACATCGCCTGGGTGCTCGGCCCGGCCGTGGCCTTTGACAAGGACAGTCGCGATGCCATGCAGGGGCTGATCGAAAACGGCTACTGCCACGGCCTGCTGGCCGGCAACGCGCTGGCCACTCATGATCTCGAAGCCGCTTTATTCCGTACCGGCCTGGGCCAGGACATCTATTCCCAGCAGCTCAAGCCGCTCGGCCACTACAACCACCTGGATATCATCAACCAGGTGCGCCAGTGCGGTTCGATCGCCCGCACCATTGCCGATCTTGACCTGAGAGACGGTATCATTTATGCGTGCGAGCAGCAGGGGATTCCCTATGTTCTGGCCGGATCGATCCGTGACGACGGCCCCCTGCCTGAAGTGATCGCCGATGTCTACCAGGCCCAGGATGCCATGCGGACGCAGGCGCGCCAGGCGACCACGGTGGTCGCCCTGGCCACGCAGCTGCACTCGATCGCCTTCGGCAACATGGTGCCGAGTTATCGCCGCATGGCGGACGGCACGGTGCGGCCGGTTTTCTACTACATCGTCGACATGACCGAATTCAGCGCCGACAAACTGGCCAACCGCGGTTCGGCCCAGGCGGTGGCGATCCTGACCAATGTGCAGGATTTCATCGTCAACCTCTGGAATAACCTGAAGCCGTAGGGCAGGGCAGGTCGCAGGCAGGAGCAGCATGACGCGCAAGGTGGTGCAGATTATCGGCGTTCCCATTGACCTGGGGCAATCCAACCGGGGGGTTGATCTCGGCCCGGGCGCCATTCGTTATGCGGGCTTGTCCGCCGCCCTGGAAAAGCTCGGCTATACCGTGCAGGATCTCGGCAACCTGCCGGTGCCGGTCAGGGATGCGCTGTGCAGCGAGCAGGCGGCCTGTTTCGTACCGACTATCCGCCAGGTGTGCGAAGCTGCTTATCAGGCCGGCCGCCGGGCCGTCGAGCAGGGGGCCTTGCCGATTTTTCTGGGCGGCGATCATTCGATTTCGATCGGCACGGTCGGCGGGGTGACACATCACGAGCCGGCCGGCGTGATCTGGATCGACGCGCACGGCGATTTCAACACATTTGCCACCTCCGACACGGGCAATGTGCACGGCATGTCGCTGGCCCTGTTGCTCGGCGACGGAGATCGGGCCCTGGTCGAAGTCGGCCGGCATGGCCCCAAGCTGACCCCGGCCGATGTCGTGATGATCGGCGTGCGGGCACTGGACGGCGAGGAGCGCCGGCGCCTGGCGAACAGCGGCCTGACGGTTTATACCATGCGGGATGTTGACGAGCGCGGCATGCGCGTCGTGGCTGGCGAGGCGCTGGCCAAACTGCGGCATCACCAGCGCCTGCATGTCAGCCTCGATATCGACGCCCTCGATCCACAGACGTCGCCGGGGGCCGGCACTTTGGTGCCCGGTGGCCTGACCTACCGCGAAGCCCACCTGCTGATGGAAGTCATCGCCGACTCCCGCCGGCTGTGTGCCATGGATCTCGTCGAAATCAACCCGATCCTCGATGAACACAACCGGACCGCGCAGATGGCGGTCGACCTGGCGGTTTCCCTGTTCGGCAAACGGATTCTTTGAGAAATGAACGCGTGCCAGGGCGGCCGGCAGATTATCGGCACGCTTTTATGAGCATATTGCCATGCTGCAATGGACATGCTATGTATCTCACATTAACGACATCTACTTTTTGCAGCAGGAGGCTTTGCCATGGCTTACCTTTTCCATCAGGATGAACTCCCCAGGCTGTTGTCGGTCGTGCCCGGCCGGGAGCGGGTATTTTTTGTCAACAAGGATCTCGCCCATATGGACGATATGCTGGCCGGCATCATGTATTATGCCGAGGGTGCGGCTTCGCCGTATCACTTCCATAAAAATTGCGAGCATTTCTATTTTATCTTCAGCGGCCAGGGCACGGTGGAGACACCGGACGGCAGCAGAGATGTGGGCCCCGGCGATCTGGTCTTTTTCCCGGCGGAAGACCGGCATCGGCTGAGTGCGAAGACCCCGCTGTTCTATTTCGAATTTCAGGCGCCCAACCGTTTTGAGACGACCATTCTGGATGGGACCCCCGACGATCTGCTGTGGGAGCATGTTGACGGCAAGGTCTGGGTGCAGAGCTGATCATCAGCACAAGTGCGGTGCAGGGCAACCTCTGAAAGGACGTGACCGGGATGACAACCTTTATTGATACGACAAAATGCGCAAGGATCAAGCTGGCCGACGCACAGGGCGAAGAGGCGGAAATCGTCAACCGCGCGCTCTGCGGCGCGGAAAACGTGGTGGCAAAACTCCGCTGGCTGGAGGCCGGTGACGATTTGGCAATTGCTCCCCTCGGGGAGACCCATCAACTGGTTTACCTGATTGAAGGCGAGGGCGTCATTCAGCTCGACGGCAAAGATTACGCGATTGCCAACGGCGCCGGGCTCTACCTCGGGCCGGAGGAAAGCGCGCGGCTGCGGCAGGCGGGAACTTCTGCCGCCAAGTTTCTGCATCTCGTGGTCCCCGTGGTTGCCTGACGGGGCGATTGCCGCCGCTCCCGACGCGGGGCGCCGTCCGGTCTCAGCCGCCGGTTGCCCCGCCATCCACCGAGATCATCTGAGCGGTCACCATTGCGCTGGCGGCCGAGGCCAGGAAGAGGGTCACTCCGACGAAATCCTCAGGTTCCGCTGCTCGGCCCAGGGGGATCCTCGCCGTGTATTTCGCGTAAGATTCCGCATTGTTCAGGATCGGCTCGGTCAGGGGCGACCGGAAGACGCAGGGGGCGATGCCGTTGACGCGGATCTTGTCTCCGGCCCATTCAAAGGCCATTTGCTTGGTCAGGTAATGGACCGCCGCCTTGCTGGTTCCATAGGCGGTGTAGCCGTCCTTGTGGGCCTGAAAGCCCCTTACGGAGCCGACCGTGATGATGTTGCCGCCGGCCCCTCGCTTGATCATCTCCGCGGCCACGGCGCGACAGCAGAGCAGGGTGCCTTTGACGTTGATATCCATCACCTGCTGCCAGTCGTCAGGGTCCATGTTCACCAGCGGCTCGCGGTGCGCAATGCCGGCCCCGTTGAACAGGATGTCGATGTGTCCGCAGGCAGCGATTGCCTGCCGGACCATGCTGTCCACGCTGACGCTGTCCGTCACATCACAAAAGATCGGCAAAGCCTTGCGGCCGGTGGTTTCCACGATTTCGGCGCTCAGGTTCTGCAGAGGGGCCGGTTCGTTGCTGCACGCCACAATATCGACGCCGTTGGCGGCGAGGCCGAGCGCCACGGCGCGCCCCAGGGCGCCGGAAGCTCCGGTGACGACCGCCACCTTGCCGGTCAGGTCGAACAGGTTGCGCATATCCAGAGTTTTTTGTTGCATGGCAATTCTCCCGCCGGTCTTCTATAAGTTCGCCAGATCTTCCCAAACGGTCACCAGTCCGAAGTAATCCAGATCCCCTGTGCCCCTGGCCTTCATGATCCCCAGGTATTGGCGGACCAGCGCCGTCAGCGGCATGGCTGCCGCGACTTCACGGCCGGTGTCGAGGGCAATGTCAAAATCCTTGCACATTTGCGCCGCGGTGAAGGCCGGGGTGAAATCGCGCTCCTTGACAGGCGGGATCTTGAAGCCAAGCAACCGCGAGCCCACAACGCTGCTGGCGATCACATCCAGCATCTGCTGCCAGTCGAGGCCGCCGCGTTTGCCGAAGGTCAACGCTTCGGCGAGCATTGCCGCGGAGTTGCCGACCATCATGTTGATGAGCAGCTTGACGAAACGGGCTTCATCGCCGCTGCCGACGTAAAGGATCTTTTCGGCAAAGGGTCTGAAGATGTCCAGGCACTTCCGGTAGCTCTGCGCAGGCCCCGAAGCCATAACCGTCAGCTTGCCTTGCTCGGCGAACACCGTACTGCCTGACACCGGGGCTCTCAGGTACTGGATATTCCGATCCGCCGCACATTGCGCCACCTGCAGCGATGCGCCGGCGGAAACCGTGCTCATGTCGACAAAAATACCGTGGGTTTTCATCTCCGGCAAACAGCCGTCCGGACCCAGGGCGATCGCCTTCAGGGCGCCATCATCCGGAATGATGGAAATAATAATGTCGGCCTCCCGGGCCAGCTGCCGCAGCGAGTCCGCCTCTTGGACGGCTTCCCCGGGAAACTGCGCGGCCTTGCCTTTGATGATGTCGTAGACGATCAGCGGATAGCCGGCCCTGGCAAGATTGCGAGACATCGGCAGCCCCATTTTGCCGAGGCCGATCCAGCCGATGGTCGGTTTTTTGGCAGTGTTGCGATGCACGGTCATGTGGGATTCCTGACGCTGGGTTGGACGATGTTGATGACACAAAAATACACCCCTGTGCAAATTCAGCAAAGACTGCGCCAAATCAGCATTTTGTCTGAAAGAAAATCAGAAGAATGCCGATTGCGCGGCCCCCGCGGGGTGGTGCGGCCTTGCCGGCGGTGATCTTGATCAGACGGTAAAATTTTATTGACATATAATGAATTTTTTAAATAAACTGAAGAAAAAAATCAGTAAGGATGAAATTATGTCTTCCACGTTCGAGGCTGTCGGCCAAATCATTCGCAAGCAGCGCAAGAAAAAAAGAGTGACCCTCGCTGAGTTGGCGACCCTCTGTCAATGCTCATCGAGCCTGCTCAGCCAGATCGAAACCGGCGGGGTCAACCCGTCATTGAGCATTCTGAAGACGATCAGCGATGTGCTTGAAATTCCCATGAGCGCCTTTTTTGCGGAACCTTTGCCACCGACCGACCTCAATTTTTCCGTCATGACCGCGGAGGAGCGCAAGAGCATCACGACCAGAACCGGAGTCACCTTCCAGCTTTTGTCGCGAGGCATGGACTTCCCCTGTGAATTCATTCTCAACCGCTGGCCGCCGGGCGCGACCACCGGCGAAGAGATTTATAAGCATGACGGCAAGGAGTGCGGGCTGTTGCTGGAGGGAGAACTCATTGTCGAGGCCAACGGCAGAAGTTTTCACCTCAAGGCCGGTGATTCCATTACGCTGGAGTCGGCCAATCCGCATCGCATTACCAATCCAGGGACGGCCGAAGCGGTCGCTGTCTGGGTCAACTCGATCCCCTGGCTGTTCTCAACGAGATAACCAAGCCGACCAGGCCCTGCCAGGCCAATCCGTTGCAAAAGGAGAATCACCATGCAAGGCAAAATCGCCCTAGAAGAACACTATGCAATCGAAGATACGCTCCAGGATTCGAACGGCTATCTGCCCAAGGCGACCTGGGAGGAGCTTTCCAGCCGCTTGCTCGATATCGAAGTGCGGCGCATCGACGAGATGGACCAGAATGGTGTCGAGATGATGATCCTGTCTTTGAACGCACCTGCCGTGCAGGCCATCCACGACCGGCAGCGTGCAGCTGAAGTGGCCCGCAAGTCGAATGACATGCTCGCCGAATGGGTGGTGCGCAACCCGGGCCGGTTTCGCGGTTTTGCCGCATTGCCGATGCAGGATGTGGACATGGCCTGTGCGGAGATGGAGCGCTGCGTGCAGGAACTGGGTTTCGTCGGTGCCTTGGTCAACGGCTTTTCCCAGGTCGATGCGGAGGAGAACATCGTCTATTACGATCAGCCCCAGTTCCGTCCTTTCTGGGAGGTAGTCGCCAAGCTGGATGTCCCCTTTTATCTGCATCCGCGGAATCCCCTGCCCAGTATGGCACGGATCTACGAAGGGCATCCCTGGCTGCTCGGGCCGACCTGGGCGTTCGGCCAGGAGACGGCCGTGCATGCGCTGCGCCTGATGGCCTCCGGGTTGTTTGATGAGCACCCCGGCCTGCAGATTGTGCTCGGCCACCTGGGCGAAGGGCTGCCGTACAGCATGTGGCGGATCGACAATCGCAACAAGTGGGCGGGCGACGAGCGGGCTTATCCGGCGAAAAAAATGCTCGCAGAATACTTCCAGAACAATTTCTACATCACCACCTCGGGCAACTTCCGGACCCAGACGCTGATCGACGCGATCCTGGAAATCGGTGCGGACCGCGTCCTGTTCTCCACCGACTGGCCTTTCGAAAATGTCGATCATGCCGCCGACTGGTTCGACAGCTGCAGCATCAGCGAGGCCGATCGCCTGAAAATCGGCCGGACCAACTCGATGAAGCTGTTTGACCTGCAAATTTAAAGGCAACCGGACCACTGCGGCCGCAAGGCGTTGTGATGAACGGGCGCCAGTGAAAATGACCAGGAACCACAACCACGCATAAGCAAACCAGAAGGAGAGTGTCATGACCCCAGTCAATGGACCACGCATCCCTTTCGAAGGGACGGCCGTCGGTCAACTGAAAGAGCGCATCTACAAGATGTCGGACAGTGAGATTGAAAGCCTGGCCAAAGAATACGGCTTTCCTGCCCCGGGAGAGCTGGAAAAGCCAGGCTCCTACATTCAGAACACCGTGCGCAAAAAGCTGGTCGAAAACCGGCGCAAAAACGATATTGTTCTCATTCCGATCGGTTGCACGGAAAACCACGGCATGCACACCGTCAGTGCCTTTGACACGCTTTTGGTGACCCGCATCTCCGAAGCGGTGCGGCGCCGGCAGATCAAGTTGGGCAAGCCGCCGGTCAATATCGCCTACCCCATCAATTACGGCGTACATCCGCCCTGGCACCAGGGCATGTATGGCACGGTCATGGTGAGCGATGATGCCTTCGAGCAGACGATCATGCATGTCATGTACGGGCTCTGGAACGATGGTTTCCGCAAGATGATCCTGATCAACAACCACGCCCAGCAAAACGAGATCGAGAAGGCCGTGAAGAGATTTATGAACACCTTCCAGCTGCCCGGTTTTTATCTGGCGCTGGAGTGGCATCGGGCCGTGCGCGAATTTTTCGAAGTCAAGGCGTTCGGCGGCAAACTGGAAGACCGCTTCATCCATGCCGATGAAGCCGAAACCTCGCTGGGTCTGGAGATGTTTCCGGAAATGGTGGAGATGGAGCATGCCGAAGAGACCGGACCCATGCCGACCTTCAACTACCTGCCGGACGGTCATTTCGACAAATCCGTTGAAGACCTGATCCGTCCCAATACCTACCGCACCGCGGCCGGGCATATTCCGCTGGAACTGGTGGCGACCCCTGAAGCGGTGGTTGGCAAGGCGAATCTTGCCAGGGCGGGAAAAACCCTGCGTGCGGTAGTCGCCATCGCGGAATACGTTGATCAACTTTGTGATCATGTCCTGCAGACCTGGCCGGCCGGAACGGTGCCCGATCCCGAGGCCACCACCTTCCGCACCAACGAAGAACTGGAGGCCTGTCTCAGGGAGCCGGGCAGCGCGGGCTGGAAGTCCGTCTTCAGCCTTTCTAAAATCGGACCCTACTGAACGGTGGGAAAGGGGACAGCCTATGTCGCAAAAATCAGTCTTGGAGCACTATGGTGAGATCGACCGGCTCGCATTGATGGCCACCAGGATTCGCCTGGCCGCCATCAAGAACATCACCAAATCGAAGGTGGGCCACCCCGGCGGTTCGCTTTCGGTGACCGATATCCTGACGGTCCTGTATTTCGGCCGGACCTACGATGCTGCAACCGGTGTCTGGCAAAATATCATGCGCTACGATGCCGCGGATCCGCTCTGGGTCGACCGGGACCGGTTTGTGCTGAGCAAGGGACATGCTGCGCCGGCCCTTTATGCGACTTTGGCGGAAGCCGGCTTTTTCAGCAAGGCGCTGCTCGACATCTATCGGAAAATCGATTCTCCGCTCGAGGGGCACCCGGCCATGTACCGGGTCTTCGAAGAGGCCGGCAAGCGGGTGGAGCACGGCACCAAGGGGGTTGATTTCAGCACCGGCTCCTTGGGGCACGGCCTTTCCGCGGCGGCCGGCATGGCCCTGCACGCCAAGGTCTACGGGCATGATTACCAGGCCTTTGTCGTGATGGGCGACGGCGACCTTCAGGAAGGCATGACCTGGGAGGCCTGCCTGACGATTCCCAACAAAAACCTGAATAACGTGTGCGGCATCATCGATTACAACCACCTGCAGGTGGATGGTTCCGCCGATGACATCAACCCGCTGTTTCCCCTGGAAGACAAGTTTAAAGCATTCAACTGGGATGTCCGGGTGGTCGATGGCCATGATTTATGCGGTCTGGTCGACGCCCTGCATGAGTTCAAGACCACCCGCCGGACCGCTGCAAAGCCGATGATGATCATTGCCAATACCATCAAAGGCAAGGGCGTGCCCCTTTGCGAGAACGATTTCAGCTATCACGCGGTGCCCTTGACGGAAGAGGAATTCGCCCAGGCTGAAGAAGGCTTCCTCGCCAGAATTGCCGGTCTCGAGGAAGCCATCGCCGCACGCGAGCTTCCCGCGGTGGTCAGCAAGCCGCTTGACAAGCAGCGGCCGGCCGCTGCGGCGCAGGATCTCGCTGCAATCGTCAAACAGAACCCCGCAAAGGATTACCCCGCTCCGACGGCAACCCGTGTCGGTTATGGCAATGCGCTGGCCAGGCTGGGTGAATATGAAAACCTGTTCGTCCTGAATGCCGACCTGGCCGGAGCCTGCGGCGCCAACGCCTTTGTCGAGCGCTACCCGGAGACGGCGGCCAAGCCCTCTGACCGGCGATCCATCAATGTGGGAGTGCAGGAAGCCAACATGATGACCATGGCGGCGGCACTGGCTAGCTGCGGCAAGCTACCTGTGGTGAACAGCTTCGGTATTTTCTCGACAGGACGGGCCTGGGAAATGGTGCGCCAGGACATTGCCTATCCGCGCTTGAACGTGAAAATCATCGGCAGTCATACCGGTGCCGGTCTGGGCGAATATGGTGTCAGCCATCAGGCCATTGAAGATGTGGGCTGCATGCGGGTTCTGCCCCACCTCGCGGTGGTCGAGCCTTCCGATGCAGTCCAGGCGGATTTGCTGCTGGAGCAGGTGCTGGCCTGGGAGGGCCCGCTCTATTTCCGCCTGGGCAGAAATCCTTCGCCGATCTTCTATCGTGAAGGGAACGCTTACGGCGTTCCAGTCCGGCGAGATTTCCAGATCGGCAAAGGCTATGTCGTCAGGGAAGGGCAAGACCTCACGCTGATCTGCTCCGGCCCGATCCTGGAAGAAGCTCTCAAGGTTGCGGACCTGGTGACCGAGAGTGTCCGGGTCATTGACATGCCGACGATCCGCCCGCTGGACGCCGAACTGGTTGCAACGGCCGCCCGGGAGACGGGGCGCATCTGCACGGTCCATGATCATTTCGAAAATGGTGGTCTCAATGAAGAGGTGCTGCAGGTGCTTCAGGCCCGCCGGCTGGCGGTCCAGTTCGACGCCGTCGCCCTGGCCGGTTTTGCAGAATCGGGCAGCAAAGCCGACCTGTATGAAAAATATGGGCTGTCTGCCAAAGGCATCATCAAAAAACTGCAGCTGACGCTGAAGTCCTAACGGACGATGCGGAGCCCGGACATCGCGTACACTGAACCCAACAGGAGGAAAGCCATATGTCTCAACTGCCCAAGACGATGAAAGCCCTGGTCCTGACGGGACCGGGAGAATTTGCCATCAGGGAGGTGCCGACCCCGGTGCCTGGTCCGCAGGAAGCCCTGGTCAAAGTCGGCGCGATTGCCATCTGCGGAACGGACCCGGCGATTGTCGAAGGGGTCAAATTCAAGGGGCTCTGGCCGCCGGCCTATCCCTTCACCCCGGGTCATGAGTGGGCTGGTACGGTGGTCGCCACGGGAGACGGCGCCGTGCGTTTCAAGGTGGGCGACCGGGTCGCCGCTGAAGCCCACAAGGGCTGCGGGTTTTGCCGAAACTGCATGACCGGCCGCTACACCCTCTGTGAGAATTACGGCAACGTGGCGGCCGGACACCATCATTACGGGTTCACCGTGCCGGGCGGCTATGCCGAGTATGTGGTGGCTTCGGAACGGGCCATCCATCACGTCGGCGACATGCCCTTCGCGGTGGCCACCAATGTGGATACCGCGGCAACGGCCCTGCATGCCGTCAAGCGGGGCCGGGTTGCCGCCGGTGAGGATATCTGCGTATTCGGCCCGGGAGCCGTGGGGCTGCTCTGCTTCCAGCTGGCTCTGGCCGCAGGCGCGGCCAGAGGGTTTGTCGTCGGCAGACGGCACCGTCTGGCTATGGCGCAGGAGATGGGGGCCATTGCCATCGATTATGAGCAGTTTGCTGATCCGATCGCGGAAATCAAGCGGCAAACCGGTGGCAAGGGGGTCGATGTGGCCATTGACTGCGCCGGTAAGCCTGAAACCATCCAGCAGTGTCTCGCCGTCGTGAAAAAAGGCGGCCGCGTCGTGAATACCGGCTTCTCGGGGAACGTGGAATTCAACATGACCGATATGGTGATGCGGGAAATCGATGTGCTCGGCGTACGCGCCGACCCGAATACCTGCGAAGAAGTCATCCCCCTGATCAATAACGGCAAAATCAGGATCGCGCCGATGATCACCCACCGTTTCCCGCTGGAACAGTTTGCTGATGCTCTGCAAACCTTCAATGGTCGCCTCGACAATGCCATCAAGGTCGTCATCGAACCCTGAATGCTATTGTAAATAAGCCTTGCCGCGGGTTCCCTGGAAGCAAAGGGAACCCGCGAGCCGCGTAAAATACCAAACCATTCAGGCCCCTGGAAAAATTTCTTGATGTCGGCCAGCAAAAAAACCGGGTTGTGGCATGTTCGTTGCTGAATGTTCGTTGCTAAATGTTCGCGGCAGCAGGGCAGCACAGTCTGCTGGTTGCCACGCTAGGGTTGCGCGGAACGGAGTTCACCTCTGGAAACAGCATGCGATCTGAATACACCAAATTGTATGGACTGGGCATTGCCCTGGCGATTGCCCTGGGCGCGTACTCTGCGACCGGAAGCCTGACCGGCCAGGGGCGGCTGGCGCTCGCTCTTTCGCTGCTGACCGTGGTCCTGTGGGTGGCCAACGTGTTCCCGCTGGAAATCACCTCTATCCTCTATTCCGTACTGCTCGTGGTGTTTCACGTATTGCCTGCGCCCCTGGCCTTTTCGGGATATGCCAACCCGACGCCCTGGTTTATCCTGGCTGTCCTGCTGTTCGGCTTTGCGGTGAATAATTCCGGGCTCGGCAGACGGTTGGCGCTCTATCTCAGCCATGCGCTCGGCGGGACCTTCCAGGGCATGTTGATGGCGATGTTTGCCGTCGGCGCGATTTTATCCTTCCTGACGCCGGCCGGGGTGGAACGGATCCTGATCCTTTATCCGCTGGCTCTGGCCACCGCGGTCGCCATCATGGGCGATAAAATGGCCGGCAGCAATGTCACCAGACTCAGCATGGGCATCGCCTATATCTCCGGGAATACCCTGGGCTTCGGCATCCTGACCGGAACGGCGGTCAACATCCTGTCGCTCGGTGTCATCAATCAGGTCGCCGATATAACTATTTATTGGACGCAATGGTTCACCTGGTTTTATCTGCCGATCCTGCTGACCTCTCTCATCAGCATATTTATCCTGGTCAAAATCTATCCTCCGGAACAGACCCGGGTAATCGGCGGTAGAGCCAGGGTCAGTGAGGATCTGCTGGCGCTGGGGAAAATCACTCCCCGGGAATTCAAAACCACCATCTACCTGCTGCTCGCCGTTCTGCTCTGGATCACCGACAAGGCCCATGGTCTCCCCTCCTGGGCGGTGGCGGTATTTATTTCCACGCTGATGACCGCACCGGTGATAGGCTGTCTCAAAGGCGAAGATATCAAGGGCATTCCCTTCAGCATTGTCGTGTTCTGCGCCGCCGCGATCACCATCGGCAGCGTCATGCAGGAAACCGGGGTTGGCGAATGGATGGGCCGGGAAACGCTGGGCCGTTTGATCCAGCCCGGAATGAGTCCTTCGGTCACCTCGGCGATCACCTTTTTAACCGCGGTCGTTCTGCATATCCCGCTGGTGGAAAGCAACACGACCGTGGCCGGGTTCGTGCCGGTTGTGGTCAACTATTTTCATGGCATGGGCATGCCGGTGGTGGCCCCTGCGTTAATGGCGGTCATGGCCGGACTGACCATCGCGTTTGTGCCGTTCATGGTCATCCCGGCTATTCTGATGGTCGGCTTTGGCGGCCATTTTACCTACCGGGACGCAACGGTCACGGTTTGTATTTACAGTTTTGCTTCCGTTATCATTCAACTGACGAGCTGTTTCACCTGGTATCGCTGGGTCGGTTTAATGTAGAGGACTGTCGGTTCATAGTGTGCGACCGCCGCCCGGAGGCCTGGGCGAGGGCGGGTTTTTGGGGAAACAGGGGCTAGCAATGAGTGAAGATTTACCCATGGTCATCATCGGCAGTGGCGGTGCTGCCAGCAGTGCGGTCAAGGCCATTCGCAAAGCCGGCTGGCAGGGCGAAATCCACCTGTTCTCGGATTCGATTCAGCCGCCCTTGAACCCCATGCTCCTGACCTATTACATCGGCGGGAAAATCCCTCTGGAGAACTGCTACCTGTACGGCAGCTCCTTTGATTTTTTCAAGGAGCACCGGGTCTCGCTGCATAACCACGATCCGGTCAACCGGTTGTTTCCGGTCGAGCGGGTGATCACCACAGCCAGTGGGCAGGAAATGAAATTTGGCTCCTGCCTGGTTGCGTCGGGGGCCTCGGCGCTGGTTCCCCCGGTGCCCGGTTCCCGGGAGCAGCGGGTCTTCTCGATTCGAACCATCGAAGAGGCTGTCCGCCTGCGCGAGTTATTCCTCGATCGCCCCCGGCGGGTGGTGCTGGTTGGGGCGTCCATGGTGGGTATCAAGCTGGTCGAAGTGTTTCAGAATGCCGGCGCCGAGGTGTATCTGGTGGATCTGGCTGCTCATGTGTTTGCCCAGGCGGCGCACCCGGATTGTGCCGCTCTTATGGAGCAGGAGTTGGCAAGACGCGGCATCCGGCTGATCCTGAATGCAATGGTTGCAGGCATTACTGACCATGGCAAGGGCCTCAAGGTGCAATTGGCCGGTGACGCCGCTGATCTGGATGCCGATCTGCTGGTGTTTTGTATCGGCGTCAAACCCAATCTCGACTTTCTCCGGCCCGGGGATCTGGCTCTGGACCGAGGCATCCTGGTCGATGACCGCATGCGGACCAGCGCCGAGCAGGTTTATGCCGCGGGGGATGTTGCACAGGGTCTGAATCTGGTCAACCGCAAGCAGGATGTCATCTCCCTCTGGGCGAATGCCTGCCAGCAGGGTCAGATTGCCGGCACCAACATGGCGGGAGGCGATGCCGTTTACTCGGGCAGCCTGCCGCAAAATATCACGCATTTTTTCGATATCTACTTTGTCAGTATCGGCGATATCTTCAATTTTGACGAAATGGAACAGGGCTACGACGGCAAGACCCACGCCTTTTATTTCCGTTCGGCAGGAGAACTGGTCGGGGTCAATTTCCTGAGTGTCGGCAATTATGAATTGATCAATGCCTCCGGGGTGGTCCGGCATGAAATCCTGAGGACGTTCAATGCCAGGCATCTGTCCTTAAGGCACACCTACGACAAGAGCGATTTTGTCCATAATTTTCACAAGACAATCATGAATGGGAGAATGAAGCTTGAATAATACGGCTGATAAAATCAAAGGTAAAATTCCGGGCGAAGACACCGGGATCAGCATCAGGAAATCGATCTGCACCATCTGCGATCCGACCTCGCAATGCGGCCTGAATCTGTATATCAAGGATGATGAGATCATCAAGGTCGAAGGCGCCAAGGAACATCCGAGAAATGAAGGCACCTTGTGCTCCAAGGGGTCGGCGACGCGGCAATATGTCTATAATGCCGACCGCCTGAAAACGCCGCTCAAAAGGGTTGGCGCCAAGGGCTCGGACGAGTTCGTGGCGATCTCCTGGGACGAAGCCCTCGCTACCATCGCCGGCAAGCTCAACGCATACAAAAGCCGGTTCGGGCCTGAATCCGTGGCTTTCTTCTGCGGTTACACCAAATGGTTGAGGCCTTTTCTGCACCGCCTGGCCCATTCTTTCGGATCGCCCAACTATCTGACCGAATCCAGCACCTGTTTCCAGGCCATGGTCCTGGCCCAGCAGCTGAATTTCGGGGCGGCCACCGGCCCGGACGTCAAAAACGCCAACTGCCTGATGGTGTGGAGTGCCAACCCTTTTTATTCCAACACAACCCTGGCCCGCAAAATCCTCGCCGCCCGGGACCGGGGCATGAAAATCATTGTCATCGATCCCCGGCCGACGCCGATGGTGGCCCACGCCGACATCCACCTGCAATTGATGCCCGGCACGGACGGCGCTCTGGCCCTGGCCATGGCCAACGTCATGATCGACGAAAAACTCATCGATCATGACTTCGTTGCCAAGCATACCTTCGGCTATGAAGAGTTTGCTGCATACGTCAAGGAGTTCTCGCCGGAAAAGGGGGAAAGGCTTACCGGGGTGCCTGCCGAAAAAATCCGCCAGGCGGCACGGCTTTACGCCACGACCGCGCCGGCGGCCATCATGCCGAGCGCGGCGCCGGTGGTGCATAATACCAATGGCGTCCAGAATTACCGGGCGATCTTCGCGCTGATCGCCCTGACCGGTAATTACGATGTGGTTGGCGGCAATTTTGTGGACCCGAAAAGCTTCATGGGCATCCCGGCCGGATTTTCGACCCGGGAAGATGAATTCGTCCACCCCAAAGGGTTTGACGAAATGCCTCCGCGGGTCGGTAGGGCGCAATTTCCGGTCTGGAGCGAACTGATTGACCAGGCCCAGGCCATGGCTCTGCCCGCGCAAATTCATTCCGGGCAGCCTTATCCGATCAAAGCCATGCTGGCTTTCGGGGTGAACCACCGCATGTGGCCGGATTCGAACCATATGCTCGAAGCTCTCAAGCAACTCGACTTTTTTGTCGACGTCGACATCTTCCTCACCGAAACGAGCAAATACGCCGACCTGATTTTGCCGGCTTGCAGCTCGGTAGAAAGGTCCGAACTGCGGTGCTACCATGAACGGTATGTCATTTACACCCAGCCGGCCATTGAGCCGCTGTATGAATCCCGCTCGGATGCCGACATCATTTTTGACCTGGGCCAAAGGCTCAAGATGGATGACCCCCTGTTCGAAGCCGGCTACGAAGCGTCCCTCGATTTTATCCTGGAGCCGAGCGGCATCACCGTTGCCGAACTGAAGAAACATCCCGGCGGCATGCCGGTTCCCGGTGCGGGCAAGGTGCCTGAAAAAAAATACCTGGCAAAAGGTTTTGCCACCCCTTCCGGCAAGGTGGAATTCCGCTCCCTGGTGCTGGAGAAATACGCGGCGGATTATGATTACGACGCTTTGCCCGTGTATCACCCGCCGAAACACAGCGCGGAGCGTACCCCGGAACTGGCAAAGGAGTATCCGCTCATCTTCAACACCGGATCGCGCCTGCCGATGTTCATTCACAGCCGAACCTTTCGCGTCCCCTGGACGCGCAGTCTCAGCCCCGCTGCCGCGGCCGACATCCATCCCGAAGATGCGCAGCCTCTTAATATCGCCCAGGATGATGACATCAAGATCTCCACGCCCAAAGGCAGTGTTTGCGTCAAGGCGAATCTGACCTTGCTCGCCCGGAAAGGCGTGGTCCATCTGTATCATGCCTTCCCGGGGGTCGAGGTCAACAGCCTGTTCGAGGCGGATTATCTTGACCCCATCTCGGGTTTTCCGGGTTTTAAGGCCTTATTGTGCAAAATCGAAAAAACCGCCGACTGTTGACCAGCTCCGGCAAGGACGGGAAAAATCATGACAAAGGCAATTCTTCTGGATGTGAAGCGCTGTTCCGGGTGTCAGGCGTGTGTCGTCGCCTGCCTGGACCAGAATGACCTATTCGACAGGAAACGCCACGCCTTCTGGCGGCAGGTGTTCAAGGATGAATCCGTTGCCGACGCGGAAGTGAAAATCACCTATCTCTCCATTGCATGCATGCATTGCCAGGAGACGCCGTGCGTCATGGGTTGCCCGACCGGCGCGATCTATAAGAACGAAGAAACCGGCGTCATTGCCGTTCGCCAGGAATTCTGCATCGGCTGTCACAGCTGTTCGCTGGCCTGCCCGTTTGGTGTGCCGCGCTTTGACCCAGACGGCAAGATGGAAAAATGTCAGATGTGCGCGGAACGCGCCGAGCATCATCTGGAGCCGGCCTGTGTGCATACCTGCCCGACCAAGGCCTTGAAATTCGGCGAACCGAACGAGCTGGCCCAGGCGGTCGAGGGCAAAGCCTCGGCCAGAATCCTGGCGGCCCTGGGCAAAAAGATCGTGCTTTGAGACGTGACGGTGCGGTGGTAAGCTGTTGCAGAAAGATCGGAGTGACAGGTTATGGATCTGGGTCTCAAAGGCAAAACCGCGCTGGTGACCGGCGGCTCCCGCGGCATAGGCTTCGCCATTGCGAAAGGCCTGGCCGCCGAAGGCTGCGGACTGGTTCTGGCGGCCCGCTCTAGCGCCGGTCTTGAACAGGCCAGAGCCATAATCCAGGCGGAATCGCCGGTTCCGGTCAGACTCGAGCCGGCCGATCTCGGTGAGCCGGCCGTGGTGGCCCGCGTCGCGCACGCCCATCGTGATGTCGATATCTTGTGCAACAACGCCGGGGCCATTCCGCAAGGGACCATCACCGCCATCGATGATGCCGACTGGCGGGCCGCCTGGGAGTTGAAGGTCTTCGGGTTTCTCTCGTTCACCCGCGTGATTTACCCCGTCATGTGCGAACGGCGACGCGGCGTTATCCTGAACATCATAGGCACCGCCGGCGAACGGCCGACGGCGAATTATGTGGTTGGCAGTACGGCCAATGCCGGTCTTATGGCCTTCACCAGGGCTCTGGGCGCCGAAGGTCCCGCGCAGGGTGTCCGGGTGGTTGGCGTCAACCCTTATTTTACAGAAACCGACCGCCAGATCACCCGCTGGCAGGCCCGCGCCCAAGAGGAATTCGGCAGTGCGGAGCGTTGGCGGGAATTGACCACCGGCTGCCCGTTCGGTCGCCTGGCAACCCCGGAAGAAATTGCCGACGTCGCTGTTTTCCTGGTGTCCGAACGGGCATCCTATGTCAGCGGCACGATCGTGACCGTCGATGGCGGGGCGAACGTCTAGCAGACTGTTGCTGAAAGGGTCTCCTCGCCCTCACCGCGATCGCGCGTACCGTCGGGTTACGCTCTTCCCCTGCCCCGATCCTGCCATGACCGCCGCCTGTCCGGGCCAGCGGGTTCGCCCGGCCGGTGACCCGATGAGCTGTCTCAGTACATGGTGAGACATTTGCCTCATCTGCAAATCAGAATTTTCCAAAGTGTGACGACAGGTGAGGCGCGGGAGCCCGATTAAGCGGGAAAGTCCTGTAAAATCGATGATCTGTATTTCTTGATTGTTCTGGCATATTCGTTGCTTAATTATGTAGCTACCGTCGGGATAACGATGTTTGGTCTGCTGCGGGGAGGCACGGCGCTCCCCGCGCGGTCCGGCAACAGGCGGTAGCCCGGCAAGGATCAGGACCGCGAGGAGGTCCTGCTTTCCACACAAGCAACGGCAGATTTCGGGTGCCCATTTTTCGAGGAGGAAAGAACAGATGCGGATTATCGACTTGGAGGCTCACTTTTACACCGATGACTACATCAAGTATTTGCGGTCACGTACGGAACCGCCTTTTGAAGAAGTCAGTGAAAATAACATCAAGCTGCAGTTGGGCCATGGCGGATTGTATGCTCCGCGGTCTTTCCGGCTGGAAGAGAAACTGCTCGACATGGGCGAAGACCGGATTGCCGAAATGGATGCCGCCGGGGTGGATATCCAGGTCCTGAGCCTGGCGATCCCCGGCTGCGAACAGTTCGAGCCGGCGGACGGCACCGCCGTGGCCAAAGCGACCAATGACGAACTGGCCGAAGCGGTCAAGAAGTTTCCGAACCGTTACATCGGTCTGGCCGCGCTGGCCCCCCAGGATCCCGAGGGCGCTGCTGCCGAGCTGGAGCGCTGCGTGACCAAGCTGGGGATGCGCGGCGCGAAATTGAACTCACACGTCAGAGGCGACTACCTCGACGATCCGAAATACTGGGTGCTCTTTGAAATGGCTGAGCGGCTTGACGTGCCGGTCTACATCCATCCGACGTTCCCTTCGCCGAAAATCATGGCGGGCTATGCCGATTACGGGTTCCCGCTGGCCGGCGCTCCCTTCGGTTTCCAGGCCGAAACCTCCCTGCACGCCCTGCGGTTGATTTACAGCGGTGTGTTCGACAAATACCCCAAGCTGAAAATCGCCCTGGGTCATTTGGGCGAAGGCTTGCCGTTCTGGCTGTACCGCCTGGATTTCTACTGGATGAAGCCCTGGGTCGACCAGGCGGTCAAGCCGAAGATTCAGCGCAAACCGAGCGATTACATTGTCAATAATTTCATCTTCACGTCAAGCGGCATGCAGTTCCTGCCGGCTTTCATGTGTGCTTACCAGGCGGTTGGCGGCGACGTCCTGGCTTTCGGGGCGGATCACCCTTTCGAGACCAGTGAAGAATCCCTGAAGTTATTGGGGACTCTGCCGATCTGTCAAGTCGATAAGGAAAAGTTTTTCCACGGCAATGCCGAGAAATTGCTCAAGATCAATTGATGACGGCAACTGGCAACAACTCAAGGAGGTTCAACAATGAAAGAGCAAAAAATCAGGTTCAAGCGGTTCGCTTCGGTGGTGTGTGTTGGTCTGGTGCTGGCCCTGACGGTCAGCGTGGCCAATGTTCAGGCCGCGCAGGAGCAGTCCCTGCGCATGGCTTCCAACGTGGTGGGCAGTCTGATGTATGCGGTCGGCGCGGGTGTGGCCCAGGTGATTGACAAGAATTCGGACCTGGGTGTCGAGGTCCTGCCCCAGGGCAACGTCACCAGTTTCCCCATGTTCTACTCCCACGAGACGGATCTGGTGGTCGCGGCCTCCGACGAGGCGTTCATGGCCTATAATGGCCAGGCGGTCTACGACAAGATGACCAAGGGCAAGGGCATCGACATGCGCATGATCATGATCGGCAACCCCATTGAGGCCGGCATCCTGGTGGCTAAAGACTCCGGCATCACCAGCGGCGCAGATCTCAAGGGCAAGCGGGTGACCCTCGACTTCGGCACCCATCACGCCCTGAGCATGGGCGCCAGGGCCAGCCTGATCGGTTTGGGCCTGAGCGTGGATGATGTCAAGACCGTCAAAACCACCGAAGTTCCGGCCGGCATGACCCTGGTGATGGAGGGCAAGGCTGACGCCTGCTTCGGCAGCATCGGCGTACCCGCCTTCAGGGAACTGGAAGCCGCCCGGGGCGCCCTCTACCTTGGTCTGGACGACTCGCCGGAAACCTGGGCCAAAATCCACGAAATCTTCAGCGGCTACTACCCGGCGCGGGTCCAGCCCTCAAAGGCGGCCATAGGGGTGGACAAGCCCATGGTGCTGCTGGGCAAGAACTTCACGCTCGTTTCACGGGTTGACCTGGATGACGAGGTGGCCTACACAATCGCCAAAACCGTGTGGGAAAATGAAGACCAGCTGGGTGCTTACCATCCCAAACTGAAAGGCTGGAAAAAGGGCAACTTCGTCAGCGCCAAGTCACCGGTGCCCTATCACCCCGGCGTCATCAAGTTTTACAAAGAGGTCGGCGTCTGGACCGACGAAATGCAGCAGCACCAGGAGAAGTTGCTGGCCAAGAAGTAGTTCGACGCTTGGCGGCAAGCAGGCTTGAAAAAAGGGCTGCCGGGGACGCTGGCCTTGCCCCCGGCAGCAACAGGCAGGGTCAACGTTGGCCCCTGAATTCGGGGTGGTGTACGGCTGTTCTCTCCTCATCACGACACTATTTGAATTCAGGGGCCAACCTTTGCGGCAATGGCCCGGTCGCCTGACGAACGACTTAGGCCCCATTTAGCCAACGGCACGACCGGTTTTACGCATTTCTGATCTCATCATATTAACAGGCTGGAGATAACATTTATGTCTGGTGCAGGTAAAAGCGACGGCAAGTATCGGTCACTCAGTGGGATAAGTAGATTCATATCCACGGTTATGCTCGTCATCATGCCGTTGATGTGTGTGATATATGTTCTGGATTTCCAGACCTACCTGGGCTTGACACTCTATAAAGAGCAATATCTCGGGGCCTTCCTGGCGTTCCTGACGGCGGCTATCTTTATCAATATTCCGCCCCGGAAAAGTTCGCCGAAAAACTCCGTCGCCTGGTTCGACTGGGTGCTGGCGGTCTGCGGTCTCGTGACTTTTCTCAACGTTGCGGTGTTTTATCCGGACCTGGTCGTCCGGCTGGGCTTCACGTTTACCGAAGATGTGCTCATGGGCCTGCTGGCGATCCTGCTGATACTGGAAGCCGCCCGAAGGACGCTCGGCATCTCGCTGGTGGTTATCGGAGTCGTTTTTCTGCTTTATGCGCGCTTCGCCTACCTCATGCCGGGGCTGATGAATGCCCGCGGCGTGTCCTGGGAACGCCTGTTCGCCTTTATGTATCTGGATCCCAACAGCCTGCTGGGCATCCCCAACAATGTGGCCAGCTCGATGGTGCTGGGTTTCCTGCTGTTCGGCACCTTCATGTTCATGGTCGGCGGCGGCGATTTTCTCTCCAATATCGCCATGTCCCTGATGGGCAGACAGCGTGGCGGCGCCGCCAAGGTCGCCATTATCGCCAGCGGCCTGTTCGGCTCACTGTCCGGCGCGCCCTCGGCGAATGTCGCCGTGACCGGTGTGGTCACCATTCCGCTGATGACCAAATCGGGCTACAAAGGGCCTTTTGCCGGGGCTGTGGAAGCAACCGCCTCCACCGGCGGGCTGATCCTGCCGCCGGTCATGGGGATTACCGCCTTCATGATGGCTGAATTTTTGAGTATGCCTTATTATGAAGTTGCCTTGTCGGCCGCCATTCCGGCGATCCTCTACTACGTCGCCATCTTCATCCAGGTCCACCTCGAGGCCGTTAAAAACGGCATCCAGGGTCTGCCCGAGGAAGATGTGCCGGTGCTGCGTGATGTGCTCAAGGCCGGCTGGCTGTACTTCATTCCAATTATTGCCCTGATCTACTTTCTGTTCGGCATCAACCTCAACCCGACCGCCTCCGCGGTCTACGCGGCCTTCATGTTCCTCCTGGTGGGTCTGGTGCGCAAGGAAACCCGAACCGGGTTCTGGCGCAAGCTGCTGACGGCGCTGACTGATACCGGTCAGCAGGTCCTGGTGGTGGGCGCCGCCTGTTCGATCGCCGGGCTCGTCATCGGCTCGGTGTCATTGACCAATCTCGGCTTGTCCCTGTCCAATACTTTGATCGAGGTGTCCGGTGGCAATTCGCTGGCACTGCTCATCCTGGCGGCCCTTGGCGCGATTGTATTGGGCATGGGCATGCCGATTGCCGCGACCTATATCATGCTGGTCGTGTTGATAGCCCCGGCGCTGGTCGAAACCGGTATCGAGCCGATGGCGGCCCATCTGTTCATTAACTTCTTCGGTGCCATGTCGTTCGTAACGCCGCCGGTCTGTATCGCGGCTTTTGTCGCCGCAGGCATTGCCGAGGCCTCGCCCATGAAGACCGGGTTTGTCTCGATGCGACTCGGCATCGGGGCCTACCTGATTCCTTTTGCGTTTTGCTACTCGACCGGGCTGCTGCTGATCGGTACGAGTGTGGATGTGGTCGTTGCCACCATCACCACCCTGCTCGGCGTGATCGCGCTTTCTTTAGGCTGTTCGGGATTCATCTACAGGAAGCTGAATGCCGTTAAAATTGCGATTTTCGTCGTGGCCGGCATCTTGTTGATAACGCACCGGCTGGATTTGGCGGTGATTGGTTTCCTGCTGGCATTTCTCCTGTACCTCTGGGAGTGGCTGCAGAATAAAAAAGCCAAAACCGCGGTTTTGGCGTCTGTCAAAGCTTAGCTGAAGGCTGAGATTGGTTATCCGTTATTTTCTTCCCTGGCATGCCAAAGGCTTATGAGCGGGATAGCCAGGTGAGTGCCCGAGGGTGCCTCCCCCTCGGGCACTCCATTTTTATGCTGAACCGCCCGGTCGGAGGCCCTCCTCTGCAAGGGCGGGTCGGGCCACGCGACCTCCTGAAAAATATCCGTTTGCCCAATTCTGAGCCGCTGAACACAACCGACCGGCTGATAGCACCGGACCAAAACCGGCGACCAGTGTTCCCGGCGGCGGATTCCCGCTGACGACCCGCTGACTCTGCTTTGTCTCATGCGCAACTGAGACACTTGACTCATTCCGTAACGTCCCGCCGTACAGCCTCTGCTCAAATAACAAATTCCTCTGCACAAGGTCCTGTAATTCCATCGTATTTCCGATTATATGGTTATGGCATGCTAGTTGCTTTTTTACCAGGAGAATGATTGAAAACGTTGTTTTGCGCCATCACCGGGCGGGCAGAGCGTGACACGATAAGGCTTGAAGCTGGTGGTCAGGACGCGGTTGCCCCACTGAATTCAAAGGTCAGGAATGAATATGCAGGTTATCGATTTTGAAACCCATTTTGCGACCGAGGAGTGGATTGATGCCCTGCGCAAAAATCCGGATTATCCACGCATTGATGTCAATCCGGTGACCGGGGCGAACCGGCTCTGCTTCACCGAAACGGCGATCGAACCCTTCAGCGAGGTGCTGCTGAACCGGCTGCTCGATTTGGGCGAGGGCCGGCTCAAGGATATGGATCAGGCCGGAGTGGATGTTCAGGTCTTGAGCCTGACCGCTCCTGGGGTCGAGCAGTTCGAACCTGGCCAGGGTGCGGCACTGGCGCGACACGCGAATGACGTGTTGGCCGCCACGATTGCCCGCTATCCTAACCGCTTCCTGGGCTATGCTGCGCTGGCGGCCAAGGATCCCGAGGGGGCAGTCATCGAACTTGAAAGGGCTGTCAAGGAAAAGGGCCTGATCGGCTGGAAAACGCACTGCAACTTTGGTGATGTTTATCTTGATGACAAGAGATTCTGGCCGATCATGGCCAAGGCCGAGGAGCTGAATGTACCCATCTATCTCCACCCGACGGCACCCATGATCCCGCAGCTGCAAACCTATGGTTTCGCTCTCGCCGGCGCGCCGTTCGGCTTCGGCGTTGAGACGTCGATCGTGATGATGCGCCTGGTGCTCAGCGGTGTGTTCGACGCCTTCCCCAGTCTGAAAGTTATCCTCGGCCATCTCGGTGAGGGCTTGCCGTTTGTTCTGCAGAGGATCGACTTCCCCTTTGTGCGACCGCACTTCAAAGACAACACCGATCTTCTGCCGAATATCCAGAAGACGCCGGGCGAGTATCTGCGGCGCAACATGTTCGTGACCACCAGCGGCAATTACCTGAAACCCGCTTTTATGTGCACCCGCGAAGCTCTCGGGGTCGAGCGGATCCTGCTGGGGACGGATTACCCCTACGAAGATTCCAGCGAGTGTCTGCAATTCATCGACAGCCTGGCTTTGCCGGAAGCCGATAAAGCACGCATTCTCGGCCTGAATGCTGAGCAACAGAAGATGCTTGGTTGAGATCGATTCTGGGAATGACCGGGGACGTCGTGCCTGGTTTGCCCGCTAGTGAAACCATTATCAGACAGGAGGTAACAGGAATGAACATGCAATCTCGCCTGACCACAATGCTGCTGGCGCTCGCTCTCGCACTGGTTCTCGCCGTGCCCGGAGTTGCGTTGGCCTACAGCGAGGAGTCTCCCATGATCCTCAAATGCGGTATAGACAATCCGCCGCAGGACATGAAATCCCAGACGATCAAACGTCTGGGCGATCTGGTGGAAGAGCGCACTAATGGTCGCATCCAGTTCAAGTATTTTTATGGCGCCTCCCTGATCAAGAAGCCGCAATTTATTGATGCTGTAGGCCGTGGGATTGCCGATATTTCCACCGGTCCGGTCTCTTTCGTCACCGGCAAAATTCCCGAACTGAGTATTTTTGAGATCTATGGTTCCTGGCAGCTGGATAAATTCATTGAAATGCAGGCCGCCATCGAGCCGACCCTGATCGAACTGCTTGAGCAACACAAAGTCCGCCCGCTTATGCTGCAATACAACGGCACCACGATCTTTGCGCACAAATCGAAATTCCTGAAAGAACCGGCTGACTGGCAGGGCCAGAAGATGCGTCTGCCCGGGCGCTGGCTGTCCACGCTCGGCAAGGACTGGGGCGCTTCGCCGGTCTTCATGCCGCCGCCGGAGCTTTACCTGGCCTCCCAGCGTGGGGTCATTGATGGCTACATGCTGATTTATGACATCATCAATGGGCTGAAGTTGTATGAAGTGACCCCCTATCTGACCGATACGGATTTCAGCAACAACATTGAAGTCATCACGATGAACCTGAAAAAATGGAACGAACTGACCGATGCCGACCGGGAGATTTTCCAGGCCACCATCGAGGAAGTCAAACCGTGGACCTATGTCGAAACGCTCAAGTATTACGAAGCGCTGAAGGCAGACATGGTCAAGAAAGGCGCCAAGATCTACGCCCTGACCCCGGCCGAAAAGAGCCGCTACCTGAAAGACGCCCATGCCCTGTATCCCCAGATCAGGGAAGCGTCCGGTCCGATCGGCGTCAAGTTCATGGACATCATGGAAGCGTTCAGAGATCAGTAACTGCCGCTGACGCAGCCGCTGATGATTGAGATGCAGTGGTCCCGGGGAATTCATAGCCCCCAGGGCTTGCCGGGACCGCTGCCGAGAGAAAAGAGAATTTATGGTTAGCGAGAGTATCCGGAAAATTTTTGCAGGGTTGAAAGTCGTCAACAAGCTGGCTGCCATCTTGAGTGGGGCGATTCTGCTGTTTATTACCCTGGCGATTTTTGTGGATGTGTTTCTCCGATACTTTTTCGGTCGTCCGAGCATCTGGATTACCGAGGTCTCTTCGTACTTGTTTTTATACGTAATTTTTTTAGGGACCGCCAAAGCCCTGGAAGACGGCATGCACATCCGGGTGCTGTTTTTTCTCGATATGGTCAATGCAAAGGTCCGCCGCGGACTGAATATTCTGACCGCAGTCTTGTCGCTGATCTTCAGCCTGGTCCTGCTTTGGCAGACGTCGATCATGACCTGGACCGCCTATGCGGACAACTGGACATCGCCGAGCATGCTTAATGCGCCCTATGTGTACATTTACTCTGCCCTGGTGGTGGGGTCGACTCTGCTGGTCCTGACCTTTCTTGGGCAGATATTTACCCTGATTTTCGGTGACGGGCCTGATGAAGGGGCCGTAATGACAAACCCGACTGAGACGGTCTGAGTATGGATCCCTGGATAACTTCAATTCTGTTGTTGGTTGCTTTGATCGTTCTGCTTGCCATCGGCACGCCGATATCATTTTGCGTCGGTTTGCTCGGCGCCGCCGGAATCGTCGCCTTCCTGGATGTCGCCGTGCTTTTTCAGATTGCGGAAATCGCCGCCGAAAGTGGCACCAACCTGTTCATGCTGACGCTGCCGCTGTTTGTCCTCATGGCGGAGGTGGTATCGTGTTCGGGTATCGGCACGGATCTGTATAATGCCGCCCACAAGTGGCTGGGCAGGTTGCCCGGCGGGTTGGCCATCAGCAGCATCGCCACCTGCACCGGATTTGCCTCCATCAGCGGCTCAAGCCCGGCGACGGCGGCTTCGGTGGGCCTGGTTTCAATTCCCGAGATGATCAGTCGCGGGTACAACCGCAAGCTGGCGGTTGGCTCGATTGCCGTCGGCGGCACTCTCGGCATATTGATTCCGCCAAGTATCACGATGATTATTTACGGCATCGTCACCCAGGAATCCATCGGCAAGCTGTTTATGGCCGGGATTATTCCGGGGATCGTTCTGGCTCTCATCCTGTGCATCGGCATCGCCGTTGCCGTCATGGTCCGGCCTGAGCTGGCACCCAAGGGCGAAGCGGTGAGCTGGAAAGAGAAATTCGTGTCCCTCAAGCTGGTCGGGCCGTTTATCTTTCTGGCCTTCACCGTCATGGGCAGCATCTATGCGGGGATCGCCACCCCCACGGAATCAGCCGCCATCGGCGCGACCTTCGCGATCATTATTTCCATGCTGTACGGCCGGCTCTCCTTCAAGTCTCTGCACCTGGCCTTGCAGCGGTCGGTGGTTATCACCGCCATGATCATGTTCCTGGTGATCGGCGGCAATATTTTCGCTTTTCTGTTGTCTTCGCTGAGCATCCCCCAGTTTCTTACCGAGACGATTCTCGCTCTCGACGTGTCACGCTGGACCATCATGATCTTCATCAACATCATTCTGTTGATCATGGGCTGCTTGCTCGATCCCATGGCGATCATGGTCATTATTCTGCCTATTGTGTTCCCGATCATTGTCAACCTCGGCTTTGATCCGATCTGGTTCGGCATCATCGTGACCATCAATGTCGAAATGGGCATGATTACCCCTCCCGTAGGTCTGAATCTGTTTATTCTGAAAGGCGCTGTTCCAGGTATCGACATGAACGATATCGTCGGCGGGGCGCTGCCTTTTTTGCTGCTTTTGGTGGTGGGAATGATCGTGATCATGGTCTTCCCCGAACTGGCGACGTGGCTGCCCAACAGGATGGGCTTTTAACCACTTAACTTGTTGTAATTTCGTATACTTCAAAGGAGCTTTCAAGATGGCCATCGATATCTACAGTCACCACATATCCCGTTCCGTCGGCAAGATGATGGACCGGGCCAAATATTACGGCGAGGGCAAGGAGTTCCCCTATCCCGAGCAGAATACCGACCCGGAAGTCAGGCTGGCCCTGATGGACAAATATGGGATTGAGCTCCAGGCCATCAGCCAGACGGCGCCGGTTCTGCTCGGTCTGTCAACGGAGGACGCTGCCGAGGTCTGCAGGCTCTCCAACACCGACAATTTCAGCCTGTGCAAGGCCTATCCGGACAAATTCGTCAATATCTGCATCTTCTCCCTGCTGGATGTCGATAGTGCCATCAAGGAACTTGATCGGGCCATCAATGAACTGGACTGTCGCGGCATCACCCTGGCCACCAACCAGAACGGCAAGGGACTCGATTCTCCGGAGTACTTTCCCTTCTATGAGAAAGTGGTGGAACACGACCTGCCTATTCTGCTGCATGGCACCCACTGGGAATGCCCGGAGATCATGGACATGGCAAACAGCTGGCGGTTTCTGCATGTCTTCGGTTGGGATTACGATGCCACCCAGGCCGTATGGCGCCTGATCTTCGGCGGCGTGCTGGACCGGTTCCCGACCATGAAAATCGTGACACACCATCTCGGCAACTATTTCCCGTTCTTCGTGCGCAGAATTGAACAGAATTTCAACAAGTTTCTGAGCGACCAGCTGCCCAGGCATATCTCCGAATATTACGGCAACCTTTACGGGGATACGGCTGTCGACGGATCGCCCGGAGCTTTCCCCTGCGGCTACAGTTTCTTTGGCGCCGATCGCATGCTGTACGGGTCCGACTACCCGTTCGGGGCCGAGGCGGGCGAAGATTTCATCAGGGAAAACCTCGCCGGGGTCAAGGCCATGTATATCCCCGATCCGGAGAAGGAGAAAATCCTGACCGGCAACGCCAAAAAACTGCTCAAGATCACATAAGTCATTGCCAGGAGCCTTTCGGATAATACGCATCATGGGGGGGTGCCCGACAAGCTCCGCAGACGAAACTGCTCGGCAGGCGCGGCATGGGGCCGGCTCACGGCAGGGCAGGGAATAGAGGTCTCAGGGGAAGATGAATTTTATGGCAATTGTGCCGGGTTGGGAAACCGGGCGGCCGCCCGAATTTTTCCACCAAAACATGGGTCACTTTACAAGGAGGTAACAATGCGGTTAGTCAAGTTTGGAACAATCTTGGTCACAGTGCTCTGCTTGCTGGTCGGTAACGCAAGCGCGGCAACCCTGCAGGATGCCCTCAAGGCGGGCAAGTTTGACGGCAAGTTCACCTTTATGGGAGTCAAAGGCTCCGATGGCGACACCTTTAGTTTGAACGGCATCCGCAACCGCGATTCACGGGCGGTGACAGCGCAATTGAATTATTTTTCCGGGGATTTCTATGGTCTGAAACTCGGCATGTCGTTCCAGGCCAGCCACGACCTCAGAAATCAGGACGCGGCCACCGAAGCCAATCCCAATGGCGAAATGGACACGCGGGCCGCGATCAGCGCAACCATTATGCACCAAGCCTACCTGCAGTATAATTTTGCCAAGACCGAAGTCAAGGTCGGCCGGCAGATCATCCACACCCCCCTGCTGAATAGTTCGGAATGGCCTTTCCCGATGGTCGATTCCTGGGATGCCGTGGTTCTCACGACCATGGCCGTGCCCAAAACCGTCATCAAGGCGATGTTCGTTAAGGAATGGAACCAGCGGGATTCCGAAGATTCCTCGGTGCATTTCTCCGATCCGCTCTACTCGGTATTCGTTAAAAACAGCAGCGTCAAGGGCTTGACCCTGATCGGTCAGTTCCTCTCCACCTCTGAAGACTTCGGTGCGGGCAACAACGGCGATATGCCGGTCATCACGTATGAGGGCTGGGATTCCTATCTGCTCGAAGCCAACTACAAGCTGCCGATCCAACATCCGCTGGTGCTTGGTTTCAAATATGGCGGTGCGAAGTTCGATCAGGCTAACCAGGACGATACCAACTTCTTCGGCCTGCAGGTTCGGACTGAACTCGCGAAAATCGCTCTTGAAGCCGCCTACACTTCGGTTGATGATGACAACACCCATCCGGGCAGCTATGGCCACGTGCCGAACTCGGTCTTCTATAACAACATGCTGATGGTCGATTCCCTGTTCGCCGGCACCGACACCTGGTCGCTGAAGGCCGGTTATAATTTCGGCATCAAAGGTCTCAATGCCAGCCTCATGTACACTCAGTTCAGCCAGAGCGACGAAGGGATTGCCAACCTCGACCCGATGGAAAAAAATGTTGACGGCATTTCTGAAATCGACCTGAATATCAAGTACTCCTTCTCCGGCGCGTTGTCCGGTTTGAGTGCCCAGGCGATTGCCGGCATGGTCATGGATGCTCCTGCCCAGGGTCCTGGCATCACAGATGAGGAAGATGCCGAATACGTCCGTTTCCTGGTGGAATATCGCTATTGATCTGAGCTGGCTGCATAGCTCGCATCGTGCCAGGGTTTAACCACAAAGGCCTCCTCATGTATTTGAGGAGGCCTTTGCGTCTTTGCAAGCTATTTGGAAATCTGCCCCTGGGTCAGGCTGCCTAAGGCCGGCCTGCCGAGAGGAACCGCCGCCCGGAGTCAGTAGGCCTTGCAGATTTCATAGTAAGCGCCCTGATCATCAGCGGCACTTTCAATCGGTTCCGGGAAGGCATACCCATAGCCGGAGGTGGCCACAGTTTCAAAATAGGGGTCATGCAGACTGCCGGTACAGACCACGGTGCCGGGTTCCGGACCCGAGTTTGCGGCGACCTGACTGGCGTCTGCTCCCTCGACGGCAGCACCGTCAATCGGTTGCGGGAATGCGTAGGCATAGCCCGACTCAATGAGACTGTTGAAATAACCATCGGCCGCAACCCGTTCACTGCTGTTCGCAGAAGCGACTGCCGCCCAACCAAAAACTACCAAGAACATTATCGTAAGGGTGGTAAGAAGTTGTTGTTTCATCATGACAAGCCTCCATTTTCAGACGGCTGTAAAAGGTTCAGGTCAGGTTCAGGAAGAAGCTGGCCGTTTCAATCTCTTCTCTGAACACTCGGTGTTTCATTTATTTGCGATTATTGTAACCAGACAATGTTCACAAATCAAGCCAAAATTAGTCATAATTATAACCTACTATAATAATTGCGTTAATTTACAAGAGGTGCTGGTGGGCGGGTTTCCTGGCCCAGTTATAATGGCGGTTATCCAACAGGTGCTGGTGATTATTCCACAGCAACCGATCACCAGGCGGTTCGGCCTGGCGATTTCAGAGAACCAGAAGGAGGGGGTGCCGAATTGGCGAGACCGTCCGGAAAGGCGCGATCAAGGATTGTTCTTCCCGGCCAGGCTCTTCCCCCGATAGCGAGGGTGTTGGGCAGGGGTCGCTGTTTCACCCTGTGAGACAGTTGACTCAATTTGGGACACGCGGAGTTTGTCCGCCCGCAAAAAGGCAACTTGCACGCGGAAATGCAAATTGGAAACAACAGTAAAAACAGGTAATTAAAAAACTTTTAGAAAATGGCACATTCGTTGCTGCAAAACGTGTTGGGAAAACAATGTTTTAGAGGCATCAAGGCGGCTTTTGCGGTTTCAGCCTGGCGCGAAGATGCGATTTTATATGTTTCAAGCGGGGCTTTCAGCACTGCAAGCGTGTCGGCCGCTTGCCTACTAAGATAAAGGCTGTTCTATGGAAGGGCTCTTATTTACTTGCCCCTGACCGCTCTGGGGATTTATCCCCTCTAACCACATCAGGAGAAGGCTATATGAATGCGCTACTTAGCAGAATCACCCCGGTATTTCTTTTGCTTTTGTTGGGTTTCGTGTTTACGCCCTCAGGTTCGGTTTTTGCCTACGATGAGCAGAACCCTATGGTTTTGAAAGTCGGTATCGACAACCCGCCGCAGGATATGAAAGCCGTGACCATCAAGCGGCTGGGCGACGAGATTGAAAAACGCACCAATGGCCGGGTCACCTTCAAATACTTCTACGGGGGCTCCCTGATCAAAAAGCCGCAGTTTGTTGACGGAGTCGCCCGGGGGATTGCCGATATTTCCACCGGGCCCATCTCGTTCGTTACGGGGAAAATTCCCGAATTGAGCCCCTTTGAAGTTTATGGCGCCTACCAGCTCGACAAGTTTCTTGAGATGCAGGAAGCTGTCGAACCGGCTATGGTCGAATTGATGGAACAGAAGGGCGTTCGCCACCTGATGATCCAGTACACCGGTTCGACCATCTTCCCGCACAAAAGCAAATTCCTCAAAACGCCCGAAGACTGGCAGGGGCAGAAGATGCGCCTGGGTGGCCGCTGGCAATCCGAACTTGGTAAGCTCTGGGGGGCCAGCCCGGTTTTTATGCCGCCATCGGAACTTTACCTCGCCCAGCAACGCGGGGTCATCGACGGCTACATGCTGATCTGGGATATCGTCAATGGCCTCAAACTCTACGAGGTCTCCCCCTACATCATGGATTCCGGTTTCAGCAACAACATCGAGATCGTCACCATGAATCTGAAAAAATGGAATGAACTCACGGCCGCCGACCAGGCGGTGTTCAACGAGGTCCTTGATGCAGTGAAACCCTGGAATTACGAGGAAACGTTAAAAAGTTCCGAACAAATGGTGGCCGGGATTATCGCCAAGGGGGCCAAGGTGCATTATCTGACCGCCGACGAAAAAAGCCGTTACTTGAAAGATGCCGTCGCCTTGTACCCGGAAGTGGAAAAAATCGCGGGGCCCTTCGGCACCAGGCTGATCAAGCTGTTGGCGCCGTTCAGGGATGAGTAGTTTCAGCGAGATCATGGCATAAGCTGCAGGCTCCGTTTTGCGGAGCCTGCAGCAAACAAAAAGCCCGGCATCTTAAGTCATGGTTACACCCGTCTGTCTAAGGAAATGAAAACTTATAAACCATCAGGAAGTTGAAACTGTAATTTTCGAGAATATGCCCGAACTGAATGTAGCATGAAGTGGTTTTTCATGATGAAAGGCCGCAGGAGCGACCTCGAGGAAAGCATTTCACGTCAGAGCTCAGCGAGGAGTGTGAATAATGAAACGTGTAGCTATGGTAATCGCTAAAATTAGTAAAGCTCTGGACAGCCTGGCTGGCTATTTTTACCTGGCTATGATGATACTCGTTGCTTGTAATGTGATAGGGAGAAAGGTTTTTAAATTTCCCATATCTGGAACAATAGAGTTAGTTGAAATTTTCTTTGCCGTCGCTGTTGGTTTGGCTCTTGCCCATTGTGCTGTTTGTGATGGGCACATAAAAATTGATTTTATTATGGAGTATTTTCCTAAGTGGTTTCAAAAATCAACATGGATTTTAGTGAATATAATCACCTTTCTTACAGTTTCTGTATCGGGATGGATGTTAGTTGAATATGCAAATACTTTAAAAGAAACCGGAAGATATACAGGTTCTCTTAAAATAGCTTATTACCCGTTTGTTTATTTAGTCGCCATTGGGTTTTTTATTTATGCATTGGTAGTAATAATAAAAATATTCGTTCCGAATATGAAAGAAGAGGTGAAGTAGATGTCAGAATTTTCAATCGGATTGATATCTATTGCAGTATTCATAGTTTTAATGTTGCTTCGATTGCCGATCGCTATCAGTTTGGCTGCGGTTGGTGTTGTTGGATTTGGCATAATCCGCAGTTTTCCTGCGGCGCTAAAATTAATAGCAACGGACATTTATACGACATTTTCATCCTATACCTTGAGTGTTGTCCCGATGTTCGTGCTTATGGGGGCATTTGCCTACCACTCGGGCTTAGGTGAAAAGCTTTATAAGGCTGCCCATAATGCCTTTGGTCGAATCCCCGGCGGCTTGGCAATATCGAGCGTTGTGGCGTGTACTATTTTCGGAGCCGTGTGCGGCTCAAACCCGGCAACCACCGCAACCATCGGATCTATCGCAATACCGGCAATGAAGAAACATAAATATGCGGACACTCTGTCTACGGGGACTATTTCTGCCTCCGGTGCCATCGGTGCGATGATCCCTCCCAGTGTCATTTTCATCATATATGCAAGCTTAACCGAGCAGTCGGTGACCAAGCTGTTTTTGGCTGGCATTGTCCCAGGCTTATTGCTGGCCCTGGTTTATAGTCTAACAATCATATTCCTTGTTATGCGTAATCCTGCCCTGGCGCCAATACATTTGGAAAAAGGCGAGAAAGAAAAAGGTGGCGGTGGTTTAATCGAAGTCGGCATCGTCTTCGGTGTGGCCCTCGGTGGTCTTTTTGCCGGATGGTTTTCGCCCACGGAAGCGGGTTCTATCGGAGCCGCCGGTGTTCTCATTATCCCTCTTATCAGAGGAGATATCGGCTGGGCCGGCATTAAAAAAGCCCTTCGGGATACAACCCGTACAACAGCAATGATTCTATTCTTGATTGCCGGCGCAACAATCTTCAGTCACTTAATAGCGATCAGCAGGATACCCTATGAATTAGCCACGGCTGTCGGAAATCTCAACCTGCCGAATTTTGTTATTTTACTCATTATTATGCTGGTTTATTTGGTCCTTGGTACGTTCCTGGATACTATTCCGATTATTCTGCTGACAATCCCAATTTTTTATCCGGTTGTTGTCGATAAATTAGGCAATGACCCGATTTGGTTTGGCGTTATGATTCTGATGGTTTCTGCTATTGGTGTTGTGACGCCACCGGTTGGCATTAATGTCTATGTTGCCAAGGGGGTCGCACCGGATGTTCCGATAGAAACCATATTCAGAGGGGTCCTGCCTTTCGTGGTCACCGGTTTAATTCTAACCATAATATTGATTGCCTTCCCGAAAATTTCAACATTTTTACCTTACTGGCTGAGTTAAGTCAGGATGGTGAGGTAAATGAGGGAAAGGAGGTTTAAAAAATCCTGTCGTTTTCCATGTGGAGAATAGAAGTCATCTAACATTTACCAATGAGGAGGAAGGTCGATGAAGAAAATTACTCAGGTTTTAACGATCTTGTTAGTACTGGTCATTGCGGTTGGCGTTTCTGTCGGAAGTGCTCAGGAAAAAGTTATCAAGCTTTCGGTGTCAACCATGTGGGGACCAAACATGGGTTTCATGAAGCGGGTTGTGCCTGAATGGCAACGTATTGTAAAGGAAGCAACGAATGGTCAGGTTGAGTTGGTTATCTACGGCGGACAAACTCTGACCAAGGCGACGGAGGCATACCAGGGTGTTGTCCATGGCATCTCTGACATCGCGATTGTTGGTTTTCCCCTGACGCCCGGCGCATTTCCGGTTGCCGAGTCATTCACTATCCCGGGAATTCAGTATAATAGCGCTTATGTTTCATCAAAAGTATTTGAAGAAGGTCTGAAAATCTTAAAACCTGCCGAGCTTAATGATACGGAAGTGCTCTGGACCACGACCACGGGGCCAGGTGAAATTATTACGAAAAAGGGCGCGGCAGTCACGTCGTTTGCTTCGATTCAAGGTATGGAACTGGCTGCCAACGCCGGGACAAAAGAAAAGGCACTGAATATGATCGGTGCTTCGGCAAGTTTTATCCCCACGCCAGAGTGGCTGGAATATCTTAAGAACGATATCGTCAAGGGCGGAATTATCTCAGGTGAATGCCTTGATGGCTTTAATCACCGTGAATTCAGTGGCGACAATGTAACTGTCGTTCCCTATCTCTATCTGTCAAATTTTGGCGTTGTCATGAACAAAGAAAAATTCAACTCCTTGTCGCCTGAAATTCAAAAAGCGTTAAAGATTATGCCCGAAAATGCTGCAGATTTGTGGGACGTGATAAATAAAATTGGCTACGAAGTCAATGAAAAACACAAAAATGGGAAAGTTAACTATATTATTATGCCAGAAGAAGAGCATGCCAAGTTTAAGGCCGCCGTTCGACCAATGATTGATGAGCGTATCGAATATTTAAACAAGTTAGGCATGGATGGAAAGTTCATCATGGACACGATTTTGACTTTAGCAGATAAATATAATGCTGAAAACCCAGTCGCTCCTTATCTTACGGAATTGATCAACAAAAAATAGATTTTCATAAATTTTATGTAACTATTCAGCTCCCGACTCAATAACACAGCCTGTGGGCTGGAGTTGTGGCTTGCGGGAAGTTAAGTGACAACGTTGGACGCAGGACACAGCTACAGACCACAGGCTTTCGCTTGCGTGCTGAACAGTTACAATTTTATGGAAATTTATCGCAGCAGAAACTTTTCGTATGTACGATCAAATCTGTTTGATCGTACATACGATTTGTAAATGGCTCAGCAAAATCATGCATTACGCTCGCTGAGAAAGGTTGAATGATGGTTGATTCTTCTGAAAATAGAGCGTTGGCCGAAGGTGAAGAGTATGGCTACACTTTCTGCGACGGTTGCAACCATGTCCCTTTTTGCGGGATCCGTTTCATTCGTCGCGGCGATGTGGTGACTCACGTCGAACCCTGGCCCGAATGTCCGGCGGGACCACTCTGTTCAAAGGGCTATGCGACGCTGCAGCGGCTTTACAACCCCAGCCGTCTGCAATACCCGCTGCAGCGGACCAACCCCAAAGGCTCCGCCGACCCCGGATTTGAACGGATCTCCTGGGATGCAGCGTACCACGCCATTGTCGGAAATCTGCAGCGGATCAAGCAAGAGCATGGTCCGCATTCGGTGTTCTTCTACGTCGGCGATCCCAAAGAGCCGCGCGCCGCGGTGCAGCGTTTGGCGGCGACCTACGGTTCGGCCAACTACGGCTGCGAAAGCTCCACGGCCTGCCGGCGCGCGGCGCAGCTGGCCGAACTGCTGACTTACGGCTTTCCGACCATGGGCAACCTGCCTTCGGCCGAGACGAAGGTGATGTTGATCTGGGGTACCAATCCGGCTTATTCCGGCCAGCCGTACATGTGCCATGGTCTGCTGGCCGATGCCAAGGCGCGCGGCGTCAAGTTCATCGTGGTTGATCCCCGCAACAATCCCATGGTCGGAACGCTGGCCGATATCCACCTGGCGCCCCGTCCGGCCACCGATGCGGCGCTGGCGGCCGGGTTGATGCACGTTATTTTCAGGGAAAGCCTTGAAGACCAGGATTTCTGCGCACACTGGATTCACGGTATCGATGAACTGCGCAGCTATGTGGCCGAATTCCCTCCACAGCGGGTTGAGCAGCTCACCGGTGTGCCGGCTGACCAGGTTGTCGCGGCAGCCCGCCTGTATGCTTCGAACCGTCCCGGCGGCCTGATGACCGGTGCGCAGGGGACCACCCATAACACCAATGCCACCAATAATCATCGGGCCTTGTTGATGGTGCCGGCCATCTGCGGCTTTATCGATGTGCCCGGCGGCGTGAGCAAGCCCACCAACCCGCTTGAACACATGGCCGGGCCCTGGGCCGACGGCCCTCCCGAATTTTCGCTGCGCAAGACGCTGCTCGGCATGGCCGACCATCGCCTGGACCTTGCCGAGTTCCCGGTCTGGGCAGAAAAAATTTTCGAAGTTGAAACCAACCATCTGGTGGAATGGGCCAAAGAAGGCCGGGTGAAGGCTTTGCTCGGCTGGGGGCTGAACACCATGATCTGGGCTCAGTCGAAAGAGTACCAGAAAGCGATTGCGTCGCTTGAATTCAGCATGGCCGTTGATTACTTTTACCGGCCCTGGACCCATGATTACGTGGACATCATTTTGCCCGCCGCCATGAATTTCGAGCGGCAGGCGCCGTTCGCTGTCCATGGTCGGACGATCTTCGGCCGAACGCCCGTGCCTCCGCAGGGGGAATGCCGCGAGGACTGGCAAATCGCCCTGGAGATCGGTACCCGTCTGGGCTATTCCGACATCTTCTTCGGGGGTGACGTGGAGGCGGCTTGCGATGAAATCCTCAAGCTGTGGAACCTCGACTATGCAACCCTGCGCGAGCATATCGAGACCGGGGTGACCGTGCCGGCCAGGGGGCCGGAAGTCTTTTGGAAGCATGAGAAAGGGCTGAACCGGCCGGACGGGCAGCCCGGCTTTCCGACCCCGACCGGCAAGATCGAGGCCCTGTCAACGGTTTTGGCCAGGCATGGCTACCCGGCCCTGTGCGAATATAAAGCCCCGCTGCCGACTTCCGCCGAATACCCATTGGTCCTTCTGTCAGGTGCGCGTGTGCCCTACATCACCCACAGCAAATGGCGGGATGACGCGCCCTGGCTGCTGGAACTGCAAAGCGAGCCGCTCATGGACATCAACCAGGCAGACGCGGCCGACCGCGGCCTGGAGCTCGGTGATGCCGTACTGGTCAGAACCGCCTGGGGCGAGATTCGGGTCAAGGTGAAACCGACCATCATGATGCCGCCTGGGGTGGTCGGCATGATGCATGGCTGGGCAAAGGCAAATGTCAACGATCTGATTCCCCGGGAATTTGACCCGATCTCGGGGTATCCACCCTTTAAAGAAACCCCATGTGAAGTGGTGAAGTTGGTCGAACCCTGAACCGTGACGAACCAGAACGGGGGTCCTTAATGGCAAGATATGGAATCGTCTGTGACGTCAATCGATGTGTGGGTTGCATGACCTGCGTCATCAGTTGCAAGGAAGAGAATCTGACCCGTCCGGGGATCTGGTGGAACCAGATTTTGCAGGTGGAAAATGCCGAGCCGGCGCGGATCATGTATGTCCGCTATGCCTGCATGCATTGTGATCAGGCGCCCTGTATTGAGGCGTGCCCGAATCGCGCGATTTACCAGCGCGCAGACGGGATCGTGCTGGTTGATAAAGCCAAGTGCGGCGGCGTTGGGGCCTGTGTGGACGCCTGCCCTTACGACGTGCTCATCTTGACCCCTGATACGGCATATTTTGCCGATCAACAAGCGCCCTATGATGCTTCGGCGCAAGCCCATCGCAGCCATCCGCCGGGCAAAGCGTCGATGTGTACCATGTGCGCTCATCGTGTCGACCAGGGGCGGGTGCCATCCTGCGTGGCCGGCTGTCCCTCGCGGGCAATGATTTTCGGGGACCTGGATGACCCCGCCGATCCAATCCAGGAAAAAATCGGGCAGGCCAGGCCGTTACAAGGGGAGGCCGCCACGCAGGCCAAGGTCTCCTATGTGTTCCCTGAAGGATTGCAGGATTGCATTGAGGCAACGGTCAAGCAGAATCCGCGGATGCCCCGTTAAGTTCGCCTTTTGGTGGATCTGGCAGGGTCCGGCGCATGAGGCTGTGCAACCCGCTCTCTGTCACGAAGGTTCTCTACGGCGTCTCGTCCGGCCCTGGCGGCCATAGGGGACGCCGAGCCGTTTCAGCCGGCTGCGGAGCGTGTGCGGGTTTATCTGCAGAAGTTCGGCAGCGCCGCCTGGTCCGTCAATCTTCCCTTGGCTGAAATCGAGAACGTGCCTGAAATAATAGCGATTGACCTCGTCCAGGGGCAGGGGCCGTTCGCCACAGTCCGGAAAGAAGCCCCTTCTGCTTTTGGGCGGCGATGTCGCTTCGACGCCCTCGAAGGTCAAGGGTCCCGCGGGACTTCGGATCAATGCATGCTCGATGACATTGGCCAGTTCACGAACATTGCCTGGCCAATCATAGGCGCGCAGCCGGGACATGGCCTCGGGAGCAAGCCGGGGCGCTAAGAGATTCATCCGTTCCGCGGTTTGCTGCAGCAGGTATTCCAAGAGCAGGGGGAGATCGTCGAGCCGCTCGCGCAGGGGCGGGATCGTGATCGGAAAAACGTTCAGGCGGTAAAACAGGTCCCGTCGAAACAGACCGTCTTCCATGCGTTGCTTGAGGTCGCGGTTGGTCGCGGCGATGATGCGGACATCGACGCTGATCGTGGCGCCGCCGCCGACCCGCTCGAATTCTCCATCCTGCAGCACCCGTAGCAGCATGACCTGTGCCGCTGACGAAAGTTCGCCGATTTCATCCAGGAAGATCGTGCCGCCGTTGGCGCGCTCAAAATGACCCAGATGGCGTTGGCGGGCATCTGTAAACGCTCCCCGTTCATGTCCGAATAGCTCGCTGTTGAGCAGTGATTCCGGAATGGCTCCGCAGTTGACCCTGACCAGCGGCTGCTCGTTGCGGCGCGACTGGCTGAAGATGTGTTGTGCGAGCATGTCTTTGCCGACGCCGGTTTCGCCGAGCAGCAGCACCGGGGCATCTGTGGCCGCGACCTGGTCGACCTGTCGCATGACGTCGCGCAATCCGCTATGGGCGCCGATCACAGCGTGCGAGGCCAAGCGGTCAAGTTCTTCGCATAAATAATTGTTGCGGGTAGCCAGCTGGTTGCGGATGGTCTGCAGTTCCCGGTGGCGCAGGGCGTTTGACACGGCAATGGCAAAGGGTTGATGGAGCAGGTCGAGCAGGGAGGCATGCTCTGCGCTGAAGCGGCCAGCTCCTTCAGCGAGCACAGCGATGTCGCAAATCCGTTGTCCCTCCAGCTGAACCCGCATGACCAGGTACGAGTAAGGGACGGAGCGGTACCAGTTGATGACACGGTCCTGAATCAGGCTGCTGATCGGATCCTCTTCAAAGACATTGACGATCTTGACGTTGTCGTGACGGTGCCATTCGGGGATTGAACGGAAGGGCGGCGGAACCGGGATCAGCTCATCCGGTTCGAGGATCGTCTCCCGGTTGACGGTTGCCAGTATCCGCATGGCGCAGAGATCCGGTTCCCAGAGGTGGATCTGCATGCCGTCTGCGGGCAACACCCCCTCAAGGTATCTCAGGCAGCGCTGCAGGGTCTGGCCGATGTTCAGGGTGCTGGTGATGCGGTTGACGGCTTCCCGATAAAAGAGATTCTGATCGAACTCGTGCATATTGTTTTATATTTCCTATTTTTGAAAGGTTTTATGAAATATAACAGATTGTTTTGTCTTTAAGTAGGAAATTTCCAAGAGATGATGCAGCCATGCTTGCAACCGCTGGTTTTTTATAGAGTTGATAACTGGCATGGCCCTTGCTAATTCCTAAGCTAATTCTGCTCAGGGCAGACCAACCAACAGCTTGCAGAGGACATTGCGATGAAATACCAGAAAGGCCTGAACGCCGCCGTGACCCGCCAACGGCTGGCGACAACCCTTTATGCGCTCGGCCAGATGATCAATTTTGTCGCGCGCCGGGACGAGCGGTTTCGCCAACGGCTGGCCAGCCGCGACTTTATTGCCCAGATCGGCGCCGAAGACGCACCGGTCGCCCGGTGGTATGCTTTTCGGGACGGCAAGCTTTCCTCGACCAGCGGCAAACATGATCAACCCGACATTTCGGTCGTCTTCAGGACCGCCGAGGAAGCATGCCGGATTCTGAACCCCGCGCAGGACAAGCTTGAAGTGATCAACGCCATGAAGAACTTTCGCATGGCCCAGATCGGCGACGAAGCGACGGCCGTGCATTTCATGGAGATCCTCTCGGCAATGATGCACAGCCGGGAACACTACGGGACTCCGCAGCCGGACGGATCGATCCGTTTGACCAACAATACCAATGGCGGCCCGGTCTTTGTCGATGTCAAGGACGACAAGATCATCCGCATAACACCGATTGAACTCAGCGCTGAAGACCCCGATCCCTGGACCATTGAGGCTCGCGGCCAACGGTTTACCCCGCCTCGCAAGGCGACCGTCACGCCGTACGCCTCTGCTATCAGATCGACAATTTACAGTAAGGACCGCCTGCTCTACCCGATGAAGAGGGTGGATTTCGATCCGGATGGCGAGCGCAATCTGCAAAACCGGGGAACCAGCGGTTACGAGCGCATTAGCTGGGATGAGGCCCTCGACATCGTCGTCAAGGAGATTCAGCGGGTCAAGCGCGAACATGGGCCGGGCGCCATCATGAATGGCTCGGGTTCTCATCACACCTGGGGCAACCTCGGTTACTGGCTCAGTGCCCGCCGCAGGTTCTTTAATACGATCGGCACTACCTACGTGGCCCACAATCCCGACAGTTGGGAGGGCTGGTATTGGGGTGCCATGCACCACTGGGGCAATTCGATGCGTCTGGGCGCGCCCGATACCTATGGCACCGTCGAGGATCTGCTGCAGAACTGTGAAATGATCGTGTTCTGGTCGAGTGACCCGGAGGCGACCAGTGGCGTCTATGGGGCCATGGAAGGAACCATCCGCCGGTTGTGGGCCAAGCAGCTGGGGATTGAAATGGTCCATATCGATCCCTTCTACAATCATACCGCTGCGTTGATGGGCGGCAAATGGCTGGCGCCGCGCCCCGATACCGGGGGGGCGCTGGCGCTGGCCATCGCCTACGTCTGGATCAGCGAAGACCTGTATGACAAAACATTCGTGGCCGAAAAAACCGAGGGTTTCGAAGAGTGGCGCGCCTATGTCATGGGCGAGAGCGACGGAATCGCCAAAACCCCGGAGTGGCAGGAAGGCGAATCCGGACTGGCTGCCCGCGACGTGCGGTCGCTCGCCCGGCAGTGGGGCGGAAAAAGAACCTACCTTGCGGCCGGCGGCATCCAGGGCTTCGGTTCCGCCTGCCGGGCGGCCACCGGCATCAACTGGGCGCGCACCCTGGTCTGCCTGATGGCCATGCAGGGCATTGGCAAGCCGGGCGTCAACATGGGGAACCTGCAGCAGGGTACGCCGGTCGATACGCGGTTCTTCTTCCCCGGTTATTCAGAGGGGGGTCTGTCGGGCGATATCGAAGGAACCGCGCTGGCGGTCAACATGTACCAGCGCATGCCGCAACTGCTTGCCATGAATACCGTTTATCAGCAGGTGCCCCGCCTGAAGATTCCCGAGGCCATCATGAACGACAGCGCCGATCTGTGGCCGACCGACACCAAGGCGATCGAAGGGCAGTTCATGAGCCAACATTACCCGGCGCCCGGCCATGCGCCGGTGCGCATGTACTGGAAATACGGCGGCAGCCACTTCGGGACCATGACGGAGACCAATCGCTATGCCCGCATGTACCGCCACCAAAACCTGGAATTTGTCGTTAACCAATCGATCTGGTTCGAGGGTGAGGCAGCTTTCGGGGATATCCTTCTGCCGGCTTGCACCAACTTCGAACGCTGGGATATCGGCGAGTTCGCCAACTGCGGTGGTTATATTCAGCACAGTTATACCCAATGCAACAACCGTGTGATTGCCCTGCAACACAAATGCATCGAGCCCCTGGGAGAATCCAAGAGCGACTTCGAGATTTTCAAGCTGGTCGCCACGCGCCTCGATCTCGGTCTTTACTTCACCGAGGGTTCCGACGAGCTGGACTGGTGTCGGCGGCTCTTCGACGGAACCGACCTCAAGCAGAACATCAGCTGGAAGGAATTCCTGCGGCGCGGCTACTACGTGGTGCCCCCGCCGCCGCCCGAGCAGCGCGACCCGGTGAGCTGGCGCTGGTATTACGAGGGTCGCAAGAAAGATGTCCCCGAGGTCAGCCCGCTGCCGGCGGATTATTCCGGAAAAATGGCAGAGGGGCTGCAGACCCAGTCAGGCAAGATCGAATTTGTTGCCAACAGTCTGAAGCGGTTTGATGCCGATGATGAAGAACGTCCGCCGTTGCCGACCTATATTCCCTCCTGGGAAGGTCACCATGACAAGGAGCGCTATGCGCGCTATCCCTTGAATCTGATCACGCCGCATTCGCGCTACAGCTTCCATACCATGATGGATGGCAAGGATTCGCATATCAACGACATCCCCGATCATCGTGTCTTGATTGCCGGGCATTATTACTGGCCGGTGCGCATCAATCACGCAGATGCCCAGGCGCGCGGCATTACTCACCACGACCTGGTGGAGCTTTACAATGACCGTGGCTCGGTGATTTGCGCGGCGATCGTCACGGCGCGACTCCCTGCCGGTACGCTGCATTCTTACGAGTCCTCGGCCCGTTACGAACCGATCGGCATACCGGGCGAATCTCCGGACATGGGCGGGTGCGTCAATATCCTGACGCCAAGTCGCATGATCATTTCGCGTTCGCATTCGACGGCCTGCAACTCATGCCTGGTTGAGGTGCGGCCCTGGCGGGGCATGCCGCAGACGGCAGAGGAGGGTCAATCATGAGCAAGTGGCATTTAATCGTCGATGTGGCTTTGTGCGAAAATTGCTGCAACTGCTTTCTGGCGGTCAAGGATGAATACTGTGACAATACCTTCCCCGGCTACAGTGCTGCGCAGCCGCGCCACGGACATCGCTGGCTGGATATCCTGCAGATCGAACGGGGCTCGGGCAGCCTGATGGACGTGGCCTATCTGCCGGTCACCTGTAACCAGTGCGCTAACCCGCCTTGCCTGCGAGCTGCCAAAGATGCAGCAATGACCCAGCGCAGTGACGGTATCGTCATGCTCGATCCGGAACGGTCCTCCGGACAAAAGTCTCTGGTGGCCGCTTGTCCATATGGTCACATCTGGTGGAACGAGGACCTGCAGATTCCCCAGAAATGGTGCTTTGACGCCCACCTTATCGACCTTGGCTGGAGCCAGCCGCGACCGGTCCAGTCATGTGCTACCGGTGCCCTGGTCGCGGTCCAGGCTGAAGATCAGTTCATGACCGAACGGGCTGAGCAAGAGGGCCTTGAAGTTCTGCATGCCGAGTATGGTACCCGGCCACGGGTCTGGTACAAGAATCTGTATCGTTTCCGCGATGCGTTTATTGCCGGATCGGTTTCCGTAGATGTCGCTGGCCAGAGTGAATGCGCGGTCGGTGCCAAAGTGGTTTTATCGCAAGACAATCAGGTCGCCATGCAGTGTCTGACCGATGCCTTTGGCGATTTTAAATTCGACCGGCTGCCGCCGCACAGTGGCCCCTGGCTGCTGGAAATCGCCTACCGTGACCGGCCGCCAGAAACCCGCAGCGTGACTCTTGCCCAGAGCGTCAACCTGGGGGAAATACGGCTAAGCGCAACGCCCCGTAGTGATTGACTAAAGCCCAGACTTGATCAAAAGAAGCCTGCCGGGACGCTGCCGCTGCCCGGCAATTTTCGAAAAACCGTTATGCAGAATATGCATATGGCCTGGCCTGCCGGAACCGCTTGCGGCGGATGGCCGGCAGTCAGCAGACTTGGTCGATCGGAGTAAACACAATGAAACAGATGTTCTGCTTGATGATGTTGCTGATGTCTGGTTTTGCTCAGGCTTTTGCCGGAGACCTGCCCATCCATCACCTGGGAATGATCGAAGTAACGGCCGCTGCCGAAAGCAAGCCTGGGTTTGGCGCTGTCGAAATAAGCCGTGAGCAGGCCGCTGTTTATGAAAAAAACCAGATTGCCGATATGCTTGCGTTGTTCCCCGGGGTCAGCCTCACGATCGGTGGCCGCAATGAAAAGAATTTCAGCGTGCGGGGGTTCAGCCAGCGGCAGGTACCGGTCTTTCTTGACGGAATCCCCATTTCCCAGGCGTATGACGGGTACCTGGACCTCGGCCTGTTCGATACGGCTATCATCGACCGCCTCGTGCTGCAGAAAGGGCATAGCTCCGTTCTTTACGGTGTCAATGCGCTCGGTGGTACGGTCAATCTTCTCTCAGTCAAACCCCGGACCGGACTTGCAGGCAAAGTACAGGCCAGTATTCATTCCGATCGCAGGTATGCAGGCCGTTTCTCCGTCAGCGGGCGGCAGGACAACTTTTATGCCTTGCTGTCTACCGGAATTCAGGATTCGCAGGGCTTCAGGCTTGCCGAGGATTACGCGGAGAACCTTGTTGAAAATGGCGGCATCCGGGAAAATTCCGATTTGCTGAAAAAAAACCTCTACCTGAAGGCCGGGCTAACGCCGGCCGGCGGTGGTGAAATGTTCATCGCCTGCAACCACATCGAAGGAGAGTGGGGTATGCCGCCGCGAACTACGGATTTCCGGCCGCGCTACTGGCGTTACAATGATTGGTCGAAGACGACCCTCTATGGGGTTGGGAATTTTTTTGTCGGGCCGGTCGATGTCCGCGCCCGTCTGTTTCATGACCAGGCACGGAATGTCCTGGATGCTTACGATGACGATCGCTTCACCACGCAGACTCTGCGCTATGCCTTCCACAGTACCTATGAAGAAAACTCCTGGGGCGGAGCGCTCACCCTGAGTCTGGCCGGCCTGGAGAGCCACCTGCCGAGTCTGGCCCTGCATTATCGTAAAGATACCCACGAACAGCAGAGCGACTACGGCCAGGCCTGGGAAGAGTACAGCAGTGAAGCCTTCTCCTTCGGGCTGGAAGATCAATTGCAGTTCACTGATCGACTGACCCTGCTGGCCGGCGTGGGATACGATCTGGTCCGGCCGGTGTATGCCAATGGTGCGGACTTGCACGATGACCGGGACGCCTGGCATTTTTCGACCGGGCTCAACTTCGATTTTGATCAATCAGCCAGCGTCCACCTGATGATTTCAGGCAAAACCCGCTTCCCGACGTTGAAAGAGCTTTATTCAGGCTATATCGACTGGCAGATCCCGAATCCCGACCTGCATGAAGAGCGTACGGTCAATTATGAAATCGGCGGCGAGAAGCGTTTTGGCGACAGCCTTGAGGTGCATATCGCCGTGTTTTATGCGC
>RRYU01004000.1_pt1 | contig 51797 bp, 39 predicted proteins | sample 2162651 | NCBI WGS metagenome assembly RRYU01 (sample SAMN10267283, study PRJNA491782) | microbial mat metagenome | isolation source: biomat in the production well | place: Japan: Minami-Kanto gas field, natural gas well KTG3 | collected 2017-06
TAAGAGCGGTTTAACACGTTTTCTGCTTGCAAGGCCTGGCAAATTGTAATATGATATGCGCAGCTATGTGCAGTAATCTATAAGCAAAAAAGGACATTGTCCGCAATGGATAGCTTACTCAGTTCTTTAACGTCCCCTATTGCTATCGGGGTAATTCTGATCGTTCTGGTGCTACTTGTTGCTGTGCCACTGATACTGCGCCGTCGCCAGGCTACTCCGGAAGAAGAACCGCCTGATCTGGGCACGCCAATTGACTATACATCACTGCCAGTTGATGAAACACCGGGTTTACGCGATCGCTTTAACAATTTATCCCTGGCTGGAAAAATTCTGGTGTTTGTTGTCCCCGTGTTAGTGATTGTAGCGATTATTGTTTTGCTGTTGCTTCTACCACCATCCAACAATATAGCCGATATCCCACCAACGCCCACCCTGGTTCCGGCGATTACCATTACCGATGCAGGCCTGGCGCGTGCCCGGCCCAATCAGCAGATTGAAATTGAAGCCGACTCAACCTTACCGATCGGCACGGAAGTAACGGCTGAACTTCTGGTAGACGGGGAGCCGTTCACATGGTATGCGCCTGAAACTGCCACAACGACGGTTGGTGGAAATGGTGTCATTCTGCTGACACTATCGAAAGCCGAAAATGCCCCCGAGGTAAGCGAAGGTACAACAGTGAACGCTGTCCTTACGGCCATGCTTGGTGAAGAACAGCAGATCGTGTCCAATCAACAGGAAATAATTATTCCGCAGATTTATGCCGATGATTTTTATGGCGAAACAGTAGCCGTTGTGCCCACGGAAACACCTACCAGCGAACCCGAGCCAACCGAGGAGTCTGCTCCAGAAGAGCCGTCTGAGCCAACTGCGGCCCCCACTGAAACCGTGAATCCTATTTCTGGCGATCTGGTGGCGACGGTTTTTAACGGGGGCAATGTGCGCCAGCAGCCGCTGCTGATCGATAATGTCATCGGCCAGCTGAACGGTGGTGAACAGGTTGAAATCATCGGGCGCACGCCCAATGGTGAGTGGTATCGCATCAGGAATGAACGCGGCGTTGTTGGTTGGGCCAGTATTACGCTGCTGTCTGTGGCCCCGGAAGTAGCCCAGCGTGTCCCTTTGCTGCCCATTGTCACGGTCTTTACCAGTGGCAATATCTATGGTCAGCCGCAGGCACAGGGTAGCATCATCGGTCAGGTGTTTCGATCTGAAACGGTTGACCTGTTAGCGAAAACACCGGCAGGCGATTGGTATAAAGTAACCAGTGTGCGCAATGAAACTGGCTGGGTTGATGCCAGCCTGCTTGGCATTCCGCCCGAAGTAGCCGATATAGTTCCCAACGAGGGCCAGAGCGCTCCGGCGACTACCGAGGAACCGACAGAAACGCCGTCGACAGAAGATAACGAGGAAACCCCCGCCGTAGAAGACACGCCTGAGCCAGCCGACGAACCTCCTTCTGAGGGAGGTTCAGCTGCTGCACCGCCTGCTGAACCTGTCGGGCTGATCGCCCGCGTCTTCAGTAATGGTAGTGTGCGTGACCTGCCCGATACCAACGCCGAGGTGCTGGGTGAGATTAACGCTGGTGAGGATGTCGAGTTGCTCCAGAAGACTCCCAATGGCACATGGTACCGCATTAAGAGTGATACCGGTATCGAAGGCTGGGTCAGTTCGCGTCTGCTTACAGTTGATCCGCAGGTACAGGATCGCGTGCCAGTGTAGTAGAAAGCCCTCTATGAACACCATATCTTTGCATGGCATGCCGCTCACTGACCTGCCATTGACATTTATCGATGTTGAGACAACCGGCCTGCTTCCGGCTCAGGGACACCGTATCTGCGAGGTGGCCCTGATACGTGTCCAGGGCGGGCAGGTGATTACCTCGTTCGAGACGCTGGTCAATCCACAGCGCCCCATCGAAGCCGGGGCATTTGCGGTCAATGGCATCGCAGATGACTGGCTCCACGATGCGCCCCTCTTTGGTGACCTGGCCGATACGCTGATTGCTATGCTTGAAGGCAGCGCCCTGGTTGCCCATAACGCACCCTTTGATCTGGTCTTCTTGATCCACGAGTTAGCCTTGATTGGGCAGCCAGCCCTGCTCAACCCGACTCTCGATACGCTTACGCTGGCACGCCGGCTGCTGCGCCGATCATCGAACAGTCTGGTTGCGCTGGCACGTGATCTGCATCTGCCCCTGCCTGTCCATCGCGCTATGAGCGATGTGCTGGCTTTACGCGGGCTTTTTGACTACCTGGTGGATCAGATGGCCCCGTTGAATTTGATCACGCTGGGCGATATGTTGCACTATCAACGCGGTCTGCCGCTGGATCAGCCTACGCCTCAGGCCCCCCCGTTGATCGACCAGGCTCTGCGCGAGGGCCGACGCCTGCGCATTGTCTATGCTTCGCGTACAACCGGGGGGCCGGTTGAACGCCTGGTGCGGCCACTTGAGCTGACGATGAATCGCAAGGGGTTTTTGCTGCGGGCCTACTGCTATCTACGTAACGACCTGCGCTCGTTTGCGCTGGATCGGATCGAATCGGCTGTGCTGGAATGATATTACCCACGCTGCAATACCACTTCCAGCACCTGTTCGATATGATCAACATATGTACAGATAATATCAGCCCGCACATCAGCGGCAAGTGCTGCCAGATCTGGCGCATTGCCAGACGGCAGCACAAACTCTTTGATGCCCGTCTGATACGCCGCAAGCACTTTTTCGTCGATACGCCCTACTGGCAAAATATGCCCATGGAGCGTCATTTTGCCCGTCAGTGCCACGCCTTCCACCACCGGACGATTAGTCAGCAGTGACACCAGTGCCGTGGCAATGCCCATGCCTGCCGCCACCAGATCATCCGGCACAACACTGACCGATATATGCACATGCAAGTCAATGTCATCAAAGAAACGCGGCAACAGTCCCAGTTGAGCACTCTCGGAACGCACCCACGACAGCGCCACATACGCCACGTCGCGCAACCGGTCGTCATGCGACCCGGTGAGCCAGAACTGTTTTGACCCGGCCATCTGAGCCGCCTCGATCACCACACATCCAGGGCCAGTTGGCGTCCAGCCCAGCCAGAGGATACTACCCGGACGGTTGGCATAGCCCGCCAGGTTATCAGGAAGTTGCAGCGGCTGGAGATCGGATATAGGTTGCATCTGACTCGCTGGTTGGCCATGCCCACTGACAAGCGCAGCCCCGCGTTGGAGCAGCTGCAGATCATCGGTCAGCATAGCTGCCAGCCGGTCGCTGCGCAGCGCCAGATCGCTTACCTCCAGCAGATCCTGACGCTCGGCGACACTACGGCGCAATAAAGCGGCTGCAGCAATCAGATACGTCAGGCGAACGGGATCATCCTCATTGCGTATCTGGGCCAGCAACTCGTCACTAAAGTTGGGCACACTATCGGCAAGCTGGCACGCCTGCGCGGCCAGAATCTGCATATGTGCCATAATCGCCGCAGCATCATCAGGCCGCTGTTCGGGTAGCACCCGCACCCGCGCGCGCAGATGCTCCTGGCCTGGCAAAAATTCGATAATCTCAAAACGTTCCAGGCCCTGTACGGCCACACGCAGAGTCTCATCAGGCAGGCGCAACAGGCGATGCACCAGCACCAGCGTACCCACCCGATAACAATCCTCTGGCTGCACCGGCTCCGGTCGCATCTGCTCGCTGCGCAAAGCCACCATGCCCACCATCGCAGGATCGCGGGTAGCCGCACCGAGCAGACGCAGCGATGCGGGCTGCCCGATAGCCAGGGGCATCACTACCTGGGGGTATACGACCATCCCAAAGAGTGGCAGAATATCCAGTTCATCCGGCATATCCACCAGATGGGCAGCCAGAGGATCGATCATAGCTATTCCTTCAGAGCGCAACAGTCACATCATGGCCCATGATAGTGCCGTACCCTGATTCACCACAATTATTGTAGCACCTGTAGTAAAATCGTCATAGATCGTTTGAGCGACATACGCAGGTACAGATCAAGGCGTCGCAGTGAGAACATCTCGATACCAAAAAAAGCAGCCCGGCAAATACCACTGACCATAAACATATAGAACAGTAAGATGCCTACATTGGTCAGTCGCGCAGACATGGCCGCATCTGGCATCCAGAAGAGTGCATAGATACTCAAGCACAGGCCAACAATGATATAGAGAAACTGCTGCCAGAGCATATGCCCATAGAACCCATTCTGGCGCGTCTTCCGTGTCACCTTGTAAACCGGTTTTTTCTTGCGCGAACGCACAGCAATCCAGAATGCATGCGAATAGGTTGGCCAGTGACCAATCCAGTATTGCCACATACGAATCAGGAATGTCACATGCCCCTGAGACAGCGAAAGATAGTATAGCACGCTAATGAACATCCAGGGAAATAGCACCGCCCCCTCGATGGGCAGAAAGTCACCCGTTGCCAGCGACAGCAGCGGGGTGAGCAGAATCAGCGGGGTAAAAACTGTCGATGAAACATAGAATAAGCCCAGTTCAAGATACTGCAACCGCTGACGCCAGTTCAACCCTGGCCGTACAAGCGGATTATCGAACAGAAACATACGCCAGGTATCAGCCGACCAGGTACCACGCTGTTTGAGCATGCCCGGAATATCCTCGGGCGAAAGCCCGATGGTCAGAACCTCATTATGGTATGCAGATGTGTATCCGGCGCTATGCAGGTGGTACGACGTGGTCATATCTTCAACCAGATTCCAGGTAACATATCCGCCAATAGACCTGACTGCCGAAATACGCCACAGCACCCCGCTGCCACACGAGAAGGCAGCCCCGGCCCCATTTCGTCCCGGCTGGATAATATCATAAAAGACGCGATCTCGATTACCAAACGGATCTCCCGGTGGCGTGAGTGCCTCTTTTGGCGTCTGCACAAACGCCACATTCGGGTCACCAGCATAAAAATAGCCAACCGTTTTACGCAAAAATAAGGGATGGATCAACTCATCAGCGTCCTGGGTCAGAATAAGGGTTGCATATGGGCAATGCTTTTCCAGGTAGGCCAGCGCAGCATTCAAATTACCTGCCTTGGCGTCTTTGCGCGGGCCAGGATTGTAATGTACCTGATGGAGTGCTGCAAGTTCGCGAATCTCTTCGCGGTGACCATCATCAGAAATAAGAATATACAGACGCTGTGCCGGGTAATCGAGCTGTTTGATCGATAATATAGTGCGCTCTAGCACATCATACGGCTCGCCATATGTGGGAATAACCGCAGCAATATAGGGTAAACTGGCCGGGAGCGCTGGTGCATGCCGCGAATTTTGCGGCATAATTTGATTAATATAACTCAACATCATTACAAAGAAGGTTCCGGTAAAGCCCACCAGATGAATAAACCCGATTACCGAGCGTTCTTGCAGAGAAACCTGGAAACTATGTACAAAATAGGACTGGCCGATAAAAATCATACACAGGCCGACAATGCGCAATATCCAGATACTGGATAGAAACTCACGTAACCAGATGGCAAGCACAATGCCGCCCACCACAATGAAGATACCAGGTTGCGGCCACAAAGAGGGCCAGATTATCGGATTGAAGTATATTTGAAGCAAGACATTGATCGCGAACAATCCAACAATACAGGTGAGTAGGATCAAACGCCGCATACAATTCTCCTTTTATTAACACGACGTACAAGGCCTGTTTCGCCTGCGGCAGCGTAGTATTTTATATTTTTTGTTTTCGATTTTTTCGCCGGAGGCGAAAAAATCGAAAACAAAAGCTGGTTTTCTTCCACCCTGCCAGTGGCGACTGGCTGCCTGTAGATGGACGACCGCGTACCTCGGGTTATTAACACAAGCTACTCATTTATGCCATGATCCGGAGTATAGACCGTAACCAGAATCTCTTCACCAGAACTCAGGAACTGAGTTTCTGTATAATCAACAGCATAACCGGCTGCGAACAGAAATGGCTCCAGATAATCCCGTAAGCCAGGAGTGTAATAATCATCCAGGATAACAAAATCGAATTGGCTATCCTGTACGGCTGCACTCATCGCTTCCCATCCTTGCTTTCCTGCATAATCCATAAACCAGGTATCTTGCCAGACAGCTCGGTTTTCAGATCCAAAATTAAAATAGTATGCATAAATATACGATCCTTCGGCCAGTACACGCCGGGTGCTGGTCAGATCCTGCTGTTCTAAATAGCGCACAACCTCGCTGACATTGGGCCAGGTCTGTTGAAAGTGTCTATTCCGTTCCAATGAGAAGTTCAGAAACCAGGTGACAGCCAGCAGCGATACCCCGATGCTGGTAATGTGCAGGATCACCTTCCAGCGTCCACGATAGGCCTGCACAGCAGCAATGATCATAGCAAGTGCATAGCCTGCCAGTGGTGACAGAAAGATCAAACTGAATAGTGTATGTTTCCATGCCGACTGACGATTGAGGAAAAACAGGTGGTAGAGCGGGCCAGCACAAAAAGCACAGACAAGCAGTATGGCCAGAACCGTCCATACCACTACCCCGCGCCGGGTGCGTTGTTCAGTAGTGACATAAGCTTCCCATGCTAACCAGCCCAACCCGAGCAGCATGGCGATCAGCACAACATCCAGTTCTAACCAGATATCCTGCGCAATAGACCAGCGGGTAGACGTTTGTACGCCAAAGTCACCGGTAAATAAAATCGCCAGATCATGGCGATAGAAAAGTACATAAAGCCCCAGGATCAGGATAGTAGGAAAAAAAAAGGCACTGAATAGTGAACTGATTGATCGGCGCTGAGCCAGATAACAGGCCACTGCAACAAGCAGAAGGGCCGGAAAATAGAGTACAGCAAGGTATTTTGCCAGCACAGCACCAACGACACTGGCAGTTGCAAGTAGCAAATACGTCAGTTCCTGATATCCCACCCCCAGGGCAGCCCGCGCCAGGCAGTAGAAAGCTATGCTAAGCAGCGTGACGGCAGGTGCATCATAAACTGCAAACTGACCAAGATTAATGCTCACGGCCGTCATGCCAAAGATCAGCGTTGTCCAGAGCGCTGCCTGCCTGTTTAGCAAAAGGTCGGTTGCACGGAAGACACACAACGCCGCAATCGCACTCAGCAGAGCACTTAATCCGCGAATGCCCGCTACGCCTAGAAAATTATCGACTGTTGCTGCAATCAAGGGGTAGACATATGAGCCATACATCCAGGAGGTGACATTGGGAATAGGCGCACCATCTATGACATGCTGGCCAACTAGCACATAAATAGCTTCATCAACAAAGAGGGTATTGTAATCAATGTTGGTGAGACGAATGCTGAAGAAGAGAACCAGGAGTACAACCAACAACACCGATTCAAAATCAATCCGAAGTTTCAGGTCGTTCCGTAACTCATGGTCATATGTAATTGGAGCCTGAGAACCGGGCGTTATGAAGCTTTCCACAGCGCGAACCTCCTTCTTATTCTGATATACAAGTCATCATCAATCGGTTACCAGTTACCGTATGAAGGCAGCACGATCTGTTCTGTTGTTACAATTCACGCAGTAGGGCTACCATGTATGCAACTAATAGGCACAGCAAAGATGCGGCAGGGCAAAGCCCATCCGGATTCCCTTATGAATGGTTACCGCATTGTGCTATATGGTGAGAATACTTGTAACCGTTCAGACGGTACCTGCGCCAGCGGGGGCGCGGGGGCCTGCGGCTTCCGCAAAACCTTCTTTTCAGCCCGTTGTGGCGGCAAAGTGCCACAACGGGCTGAAAAGAGAGACTCCGGGAGGGGCGTTGCCCCTCCCGACCACCCCACCTGAACGGTTACGAATACTTAAACGAAATGAGGCTGCTATGTTGAAGAAATAACTGGCAAGTGTGGTTCGGCGCTATAACAATGCCCGGTCAAGTCAGAATTGCAAGGCAGCAAGAGAAGGATATAGGCTGCAACAAAACACTGCCTCCATTTGCACCTATATTGGAATGGTGATGTAAAGCAGAATGCATTCACGTTATAACATTATCACTTAACAAGTAAGTGAATTGCCAGATAGATCACGTTTCCGTTGGGGCTTATTCAAACAGGGGTATTGAAGTGTGTTTTGATTAATTTTTAACATACCGACTAATGGCAAAATAAAAACTTTTAAACCATTATATATGTATATCCTGTTAACTTCGCTGTAACCGTTCAGGCGGTACCTGCACCAGCGGGGGCGCGGGGGCCTGTGGCCCATACGCATCACGTTACGCCTCCCGACGGGGATTTGGGGGCCTCCGGCCCCCAAAGAATGTCTTTGTCGTGCGCGATGGTGCCAGCAAAGCTGGCACCATCGCGCACGACAAAGTGGTTTTTTAGGGCTGCCGCTCTACAGTTGATGCGTATGCCCCTACCCCCGCCTCACAAGGTAGGTTTTTTGGATGAATGGCATCAGGACACCCTATGGCCCCTCACCCCCTGCCCTCCTCTCCCCTCTGGGGGTATCGTCCTCGCAATGTGACGCAGCGGCTATGCCGCTGCGTCACATTGCGGAATCATCTCCCCCTCCGCTCAAAGGGGAGAGGGTAGGAGGGTGGGGTATCCAGCCTGGCACCAGCAGTAGCGGAAAAAACCTCCCCCTGAGAGGAAGGCACCCAGCTCACACCAGTGGTGGCAATCAACCCCTTCAGGTTTTCCTGAGTGGCTTTCAAGCCCGAAACGCGCATTTATCGGTAGGGGTGTAAAATACTACAAACCTACCGATCCATGCACAAAAACATATTGGAACAGAGGAAGAAGAGGGAGAAGAGAGAATGCCTAACTACGAGCCTGAGAATCTGCCAGACAAAGCCGGTTATCTGCGCAGTGTTGATATTTTTTGCGACCTGGATCACAACGAAGTTGAACATCTGGGTACGCGTGCGCCCATGCAACGTGTGCCAGCAGGTACAGTCTTTTTCTCGCCAGAGCAAGCCGCCGAGGTACTATTCATTTTGAAAGAGGGCCGGGTACGACTCTATCACCTCTCACCCGACGGCAAGGCGCTAACTACTGCCGTGCTTGAGCCGGGAACGATTTTTGGCGAGATGGCTATGCTGGGCCAGCGATTGCACCAGAGCTATGCCGAAGCGCTGAGTCCCTGTTTGCTGTGCCTGATGAGTCGTGAGGATGTGAAAAGCATGCTGCTCAGTGATCTACGCGTTGCCACGCGCATCGCCGAAATTCTGGGGCAGCGGCTGATCGCTGCCGAACAGCGCCTCTCGGATTTTGCCTTTAAAAACTTACCCCAACGCCTGGCCAGCCTGCTGCTCCAGCTCGCTCGTCCGACCAAAACACGCCTCTTTCGCCCGGCCAGCGGTCTACCGGAAGTCCGCTTTACCCACGAGGCACTGGCCGAGATGATCGGCACGTACCGCGAAACCGCAACCAAGATCCTGGGCGAGTTCCGTGCCCAGGGGCTGATCGAGCTTAAGCGCGGCTGTGTGGTGTTGCTTGACGAAGCCGGATTACGGGCATTCAGCGAACAGAGCCACACATAGGGCCACGAATGCACGAATGCGCCGGACGTTTTAGGCGGGTCGCTTCAATGCCACTGTCACCTCACTGCGATTATGAAACAACTGGCGTACACCAACCACGCTGTAGCTCTCTTCCAGCAAGCGGCGGGCCTGCTCATAGACCCGTTCGGAGTGAGCATGAGGCAACTTCAGCGTGACCAGCGCCAGGCTGCCAGGATGCAGCCGCGTAGCCACACGCTGCATCAGCCGCGCCGAGTCGCGTGCATCCATACGCATATCGTTCACCACCAGATCAAACAGATCATCACTATCGGCCAGAAACGCATCGGCAGGTTGCCGTCGATGCTGCACACAGGCCAGTTGGACCACCTGCTCGTCCAGAGCAGCCGGATCAACTGCTACCACTGCCAATCCGCGCTCAGCCAGCAGGCGCGTCCAACCGCCCGGTGCCGCGCCCAGATCCAGCGCACGCCCGTGGGTAGGCAATTCCAGCCCAAAAACCTCCAGCGCCTCTAGCAGCTTAAACTCCGAACGGCTAACCTGATGCGGTACACGCGCAAAGCGGCGCTCACCGCCAGGCCAGTCGCTCAGGCAGCGCGTGGTGGGCCATAAACCAACATAGGCACACTCGGCTGTGCAATAAACCGCCAGTACCTGTTGGGGATGGCGCACATCTTCAGCGGCATAGGGGGCCAGCAACGCCCGCAGTGGCTCGGCCAGCGCATACCGTGTGTACGCAAACGTGCCTGAACCCAGGCGTACCTGTACCGCAAAAGGTACCTGATTCAGGTTGGAAAGCAGGCCTGAGTCCGGCTTGTGCAACTCGGTAGCGACCACACTGGCAATAGCAGCGATATCACTCGTTTGAGCCGAAAGGCGTATTTCCAGATCAGCCGGGGCGAGATGGCGGATAAACACAGGCGGCATGGTGGCCAGCCTCTCGGCCAGCGCAACAGCATCGGGCGTCTCGACCAGCGCCACACCCACGTCGAGCCAGCGCACCAGCGCCACCGGCACGCCAGAGACGTGTAGCTCACGTATTGCCGCCCCAACCGCCTCGGGCGCACATGTTGCTATGATATGAGGCATAACTTTCCAGCATCACCGTGCGTAGATTGCGGCTGGTATGGTAGCAACCAGAAACAAAACACGCCAGGTAGTATACAACGATGGGTCTCGCATATGGTACCACGAAAAAAACTATGTCATTCCGACTGCCGCCAGTGAGCGACTTCCTGGACGCCTTCCTGCATTGTGCTGCCATAACGGTCGATTCCAGGTAAGGCACATACTTTGCAATACTATATGCGTGCAAGTAAGCCTATTTTTGTGCAAAACCTTGACAAAAAGAACAACGATGTTATAATCATTCTAAATCACACAAGTAATCATCGAAACACCTAATATCACAGGACGTACGCAGTCGTCCATTCTTCGGGCGAATATCGCCTCCGGCAGGATGGAAGAAAACCATCTTTTTCTACACTGTTTCGCCGGAGGCGAAACAGTGTAGAAAAAATAGACAATTCCACGCTGCCGCAGGCGAAAGAGGTCTTTCGTTCGGTCAAACGCATGGGTTGAACATCGACTGCGTACCTCCTGTCATATCAGGAACAATTCTTACGAATGCATACAAGGGGAAAGCTTATGACCACCTCCAAAAACAACACGATGGAACTAGTAAACACAAGCACTAATATCGGCATCGACGACGAGAATATCCAGGGTGTCGCAACTATACTCAATCGGGTACTGGCCGACGAACATATTATTTATATCAAGTCACGCAATTACCATTGGAATATTGTCGGGCCGCGTTTTCAGCCGTTGCATGCGTTTCTCGAAGAGCAGTACGATGAACTGGAAGAGATTATCGACGAACTTGCCGAGCGTGTGCGCACGATTGGGGCGAGCGCCATTGGTACGATGACCGAGTTCATCCAGCATGCCACGCTGAGCGAACAGCCAGGTGACTATCCCGACGAGAACGGTATGCTCAGCAATCTGCTGAACGACCACGAGACGGTCATCCGCGCCCTACGCAAGGATCTGCGTGTGTGTGATCAGCAGCACGACGATATGGGTAGCAGCGACTTTCTGACTGGTCTGATGCAGAAGCACGAGAAGATGGCCTGGATGCTCCGCTCATTCCTCGACGAGCGTGCGTAGAGCATCGCGTAGATATTTTCGAAGTTCATGCAGACCACGAAGATCCAGCGAATGGGTATAGTGCTTCAAGATCTTTGTGGTGCATAGCCTGTTTCCGTTGACCGGCGCTGTACGCTTTAATATGCTACCAGCGCCGTTTCCACCGCCACCCGCACACGTGTCCCCATAGACAGGTCTACTGTAGAACGTACGCGTGCTTGCAGGGTGGTGCCGTTATGCAGGCGTAGTTCTACGCTCTGGTCACAGCCCGAAAAAGTAATCCGCTCAACCAGCGCCATGCCAGCCTCGTCAGGGATCAGCCGTAGCACCTCAGGCCGAATCAGCAGATCGACCGGCCCGTGGGCCGGATGCACCAGGCGTAGTTGTCCCAGCACACACTCAACATAATCGCCCGACGCATGCCCCGCAACAAAGTTAGCTTCCCCGCCAAAAGTCGCAACAGCACGGTTCACCGGGTAGGTATAGATCTCACGTGGGCTGCCGATCTGCACAATCGCGCCATCAAACATAACCGCCACCAGGTCGGCCATACAGAAAGCCTCTTCACGGTCATGCGTTACAAAAATCGTTGTAGCATGCGCGGCCTTGAGAATTGCGCCAATCTCAACCCGCATCGCCTGGCGCAAGGTTGCATCGAGATTGGAAAATGGCTCGTCTAAGAGTACCACGCTCGGATCAGTTGCCAGGGCGCGTGCCAGAGCTACGCGCTGTTGTTGACCACCCGACAACTGATGCGGGTATCTTTCTTCCAATGTCTCCAGCCCAACCATGCTCAACAGGTCAGCCACACGCTGCTGGCGGGCACGACCCGGCAAGCTATTCAGGGGAAAGGCAATATTCTTTGCCACGGTCAGATGCGGAAAGAGCGCATAGTCCTGAAACACCATGCCAACCCGTCGCGCCTCTGGCGGCAAACAGACACGCTCACTGGCGACGCATATTCCCTCCAGATAAATAGCCCCACTATCAAGTTGCTCTAACCCGGCAATCAGCCGCAGCGTGGTCGACTTGCCACACCCGCTTGGCCCCAGCAATGCCAGGATCTTGCCGCGTGGCAAGTCAAGCGACACATGATCCACAGCCAGCACAGCATTGGCATAGCATTTACTGACCTGATCTAATTCGATTGTAGTTGGATAAGACATGGTTCATGCTTACTGTATCATTTGGTTCGACGATACGCCCTCTCCCCCCTGCTCCCCTCCCCCTGAGGGAGAGGGGGGAGATGGGGCATCCTGGCGGCACACGCGGAGCGTGTGCCGCCAGGACGCCCTGTCTGGTTCCCCCCGCCCCGTGCAGGGGCGGGGGCTAGGGGGCATACGCATCAACTGTAGGGCGGTAGCCCTAAAAACTCACTTTGTCGTGCGAGATGTTGCCAGCTTTGCTGGCAACATCTCGCACGACAAAGATATTCTTTGGGGGCCTCCGGCCCCCAAACCCCAGCCGGGAAGCGTAACGTGATGCATATGGGGCTAGGGGGTGGGGTGATACACGCGACCTATCTGTCTGTGATATGTAAAGTAAAATTAGTCAATCTGAAACCATGTCTAATTCATGAGTAAGACAAGGTTCATAGGTACGTTACCGTCTGGCTGACTGGTACGATGGCTTTCTGGTAGACGATACGCGCTCTACCCCCTACTCATACGCATCAACAACGCCACCGGCAGCAACCCGACCCCCAGGATCGCCAGTGAGGGCACGGCTGCAGCTTCCCAGAATCCCTCATAGGCCAGCAGATAGGCCCAGATGGACAGAGTATCCATGCCAAAGGGCCGCAACAGTAACGTGACTGGCAATTCTTTCATCACATCGACAAACACCAGTGTGGCGCTCGTCAATACACCTGTTGTCACCAGCGGCAGGTGAATCTGTCGCAAGACCCGCGCTGGCGAGGCCCCCAGTGTTCGTGCCGCCATGGCCATCGTCGGCGTCACTTTATCCAGGCTGGCTTCCACACTGTTATACGAAACAGCCATAAAACGCACCACATAGGCATAAATTAACCCGACTATCGAGCCAGTCAAGAGTAACCCGCTGCCGATACCCCACCCGCGCACAGCCAGATTATGTGCCCAATGATCCAGGGTTGTCAGGGTCAACAACACACCCACACCCACAACCGCCCCTGGCATAGCATAGCCCAGGGTAGCCAGACGGGTACTAATCGCTGCCAGCCGGCCCTTCTGCAAACGTACCGTATGGGCTAACAGCAGCGACCAGCATACCGCAACCAGTGCCGCGCCCACGGCCAGCATCAGAGTTGTACCGACATACTGCGGAAAGGCCACATTCAGCGTGCCCGCCGCACCGGGTTTCTGCACCTCGGCCAGCGTCCAGACCACCAGTTGCAGGGCGGGCAAGCCAAACGCGACTGCCAGAATCGTAGCACACACCCCACTTGCCAGCCAGCCCCGCACACCCGGTAACTCCACTGGCTCTGGTCGCCGTGAGCGCCCACCCGTCTGATAATAACATGCCCGCCCGCGCAACCCCCGCTCAACCAGGATCATCGTCAGGGCCGCAAAGAAGAGCAGCGAGGCCAGTTCCATCGCCGCCTGGCGATTCATCATGCCCTCCCACACGCGAAAAACACCCTCGCTCAGCGTAGGAAACGTAAAGAAGCGCACCGTCGCAAAATCAGTCAACGCCTCCATCATCGCCAGCGTTACGCCTGCAACCAGCGAAGGCCGCGCCAGGGGCAGGATCAGGCGTACAAATGTCTGAGAACGGCTATAGCCCATGACCCGCGCCGCGTCAAACGTTGTCGCCGACTGTTCGCGAAAAGCCGTACGTGCCAGCAAATACACATATGGATACAGTACCAGGCTCATTACCAGAACCGCATTGCTGCCCGTATAAATGTTGGGCACCCATACATCCGACCCGAACCAGGCACGTAGCGTCGACTGCACCGGCCCCACATAATCAAACGTAGCGATAAAGACAAAGGCCAGAATATAACTGGGCATAGCCAGCGGCAACAGCAGCATCCAGTCAAACCAACGACGCCCCGGAAAGCGATAGGCCGTCACCAGCCATGCCAGGCCGGTGCCCAGCACAAAGGTACTCGCCCCGACACCGAACAGCAACACAACCGTATTGCGTATCATCGCTGGCAACACAGTCGCCCACAGATGCGCCCAGATCGCCCGGGTCGGGGTCAGAATTTCCAACGCAACCACACACAGCGGCAGGATCACCAACCCCGCCAGCACCAGAATGATCCCACGCTGCCCCCAGACGTACCATGCCGTCGTTCTAGCTCGACGGCGGGCCGCCCCGGCGACACCACGCGCCGTCCTGACCGCTGTTGACGGTATCTGTGTTGGTGTCAACTCATATCCTTCCTGGCTGCCTGGTTATCCAGGATCGGCTACTACTGCGTCGCCGTCTCATCAAAGCCATAACCAGCCCGTTCCAGCAACTGGATCGCCGCCGCCTGATTCGTTCCATATTCACTCAGGTCAACCGGATCAACCTGCCAGTCGCCAAACCCGGCAATAATTGGATGCACCTCGGCCTCAGGATTAGCCGGGAACTCAAAGTTACTGCCCGGCAGTGTATCCGGCGTCGCGCCCTGCCCCTCGGAGGCCAGCCATTCCAGCAGCGTAACGGCATTATCCAGGTTACGCGCACTCTGCAGCACACCCATGCCGGTAATATTGCGATGCACACCCGTAGTTTCCTGATTCGCCCAGACCAGTGTCACCGGGAAATCAGGATTCTCGGCCAGCAGTTGCGCCAGATAGTAATGATTCACCAGGGTCACATCACACCCACCAGCCGCCACCGTTTCCAGTTGACGTGAATCGCTATTGATATAGGTAGGATTATTCGCCACCCAGCCGCGCACAATCTCTTCCGTACCCGCCTCACCCTCATTCACGATCATATTAGCCACCAGCCCGATCGTATAAATATGCGTTGCTGGTCGCAGACACAGCCGGCCTTGCCAGCGCGGATCAGCCAGATCGGCATAGGTAGCCGGGGCTTCATCGGCGCTAACCGCCGCAGGATTATACACGATGGTACGCACACGCTGCGACAGAGCGAACCAGCGATTCTGCGGATCGCGTAGTAGTTCGGGGATATTTGCCTGCAATAGCTCAGACTCAACCGGTTGCAGCACCCCTTCATCGGCCAGCAGTTGCAAGCCACCCGCATCAATCGTAATAATTGCATCCGCCGGAGACTGCGGCCCCTCGGCCAGGATACGTTCAATCAGCGACTGTGCCGACCCTTGCGAGAGCCGTACCTCAATACCGGTTTCTTCGGTAAAGCGCGTAAACACCTGTTCCACTGCGCCATAATGCCGCGCCGAGTACACATTCACCACCTGGCTCGCGCTGGCCCCCTGCGTCGCCTCTTCATTTGAAGGGCTACTACACCCGGCCAGAACAACCACAAACAGCCAGGCCGCCAGAGTAATTAGCATGACTCTTGTGGCGATGTGCTTTAATCTATGATCCAGAATATTGTGTGTCATCAGATATCTACCTTTCTTTACCTAAGACATGGTTCATGGTTACTGTACCGTTTGGTTGGACGATACGCCCTCTCCCCCCTACCTCTCAAGGGTAGGGTTTTTTACGATAGGGCATCAGGACGCCATATGGCCCCTCTCCCCCGCTGTCCCCCTCTCCCCAGCGGGGAGAGGGGGGTATCGAGCCTGCATCACGCTGCGGCGGCTTTGCCGCCGCAGCGTGATGCAGAATCTTCTCCCCCTCCCCTGGAAGGGGAGGGGGTAGGGGGGTGGGGTATCCGGCATGGCACCGGGCACCATCGAAAAAAACCTACCCCTGCGGGGGGCAGGAGGTGGGGTGATTCAAGCCACCAATCTGTCTGTGAATGGTAAAGTAAAACAAGTCAGTCTGAAACCATGTCTCACAAAAGTTACGTGGTTGCCTATCCAAAAGCCGGGATTCGCCTCTCGTTCGGTCAAACGCCTGGTTTGCATATCCACCGCGTAACTCGTGTAGCTAAAACAAGGTTTCAGACAGACACATCCAGATTGACAATTGGGGTAGAGGCGAATAATTATTCGCCCCTACAGAACGGGATGACTGGATGTTCCAGCTGTAAACTAAACCTGAACCTTGTCTAACCGTAAGGCGCAGCTGCGCCCCTACCTTCTATCGACACTCCTTCTCCAGCGTATACGTATCGATCACCTCACCGGTGTGTGTAACAAACTGAAACGTCAACTGCCCCCCCACAACATCCACCAGCATCGCGCCATGATCGGCGTTATAACGCACCACACTATCTGGATCGGGCGTATCGGCAAAGGCATAACGTGGCCCACCACCCAGACCATTGGTAATAGCGGGAAAATCATCCAGCATCACCCGCTCATACACATGGTTATGTCCGGCAAATGTAGCATCCGCGCCCCATTCCTGAAACGGCCAGCGCATCCACTCACTGGCCCCACGATGCCCCGAAGAATAAGCCGCGTGATGATAGAAAACCAGTTTCCAGCATGCCGTCGAAGCCGCCAGTTGTGCTGCTAACCACTCGGCCTGGGCCGAGTCGGCTGTAATGCCATCCGGCTCACCTGGCATACTATTCAGCGCAAAGATCTCTACAGGTAGCCATTCTATGGTATAATAGTGTTCGTCCCCCGGCAGTTCAAAGTAATCAAAATATGCCTGCCCGCCGGCAATATCCAGGTCGTGATTACCCAGAATCGGAAAAAATCGGTTCTGTTCCGCCCCATCTCCATACTCACCCTGATATGGATAAATAAACTCGTGATAATACTGGCCGATGTTCGCATCAATCGTCTCGGCCGCACCACTCGGATAATTATTATCTCCCGTTGTCACAATAAAATCCGGTTGCCAACTCGTCACCAGATTGGCCACCGCTTCAGCCATCGGCCCGGCCATACCGAAGTCGCCGATAATTGCAAAGCGGGTCTGGGGCGGCTCGGGTGTCGCCGTCGGAACGGTCATAGTCTCCGTGGGCATCGTCACGGGGCGGGTCGGAGCAACAGTCACCGAGGCGGGTAATACGGATATGGTGGTCGCGACACTCTGTGGTGTTGCATCCACCACATCTACACCAGACGAACCAGCACGGCAGCCTGCCAATGCCAGCAGCATGCCAACAATCAGGGTTGGCCAGAAACGCTGTGTAAACACCTGGGTACACTCCTCACTGATAGGAAAATAGCCAATGGACGGTAGGGGCGACCGGCCGGTCGCCCCTACTTTTCATCCCGACCGTGTGCGCCTTGGCGCATGGTCATCTGATAGGAAAATAGCCAATGGACGGTAGGAGCGAAACATCTTATGAGCGCGAAAAGGCCCTGAGATGGTGGAGACTCCCAACCATCAGGTCAGCGAAACCTGTATCTGAATCACCCCACCTTCGGCCCCCCTCACGGGTAGGTTTTTTCCGTCGGGACGTGCTTCTGCACGTCCGCAGGGCGTCCTGATACGGAACACGTTCCCACGGACAGGCAGAAGCCTGTCCCTACGGATGGTGTTGGAACGCCATTCCATCCAAACCCTACCTCTGTGATCCCCCGCCCCTGCAAGGGGCGGGAGAGGGGGGCAGGGAGGTGAGGGCGTCTGGTTCACCCAGGACGTATTCGTGCTAACAAAATCTTTCGCCCCTACTAATGCAAAAATAAGCACATGCAACATCAGGCTTGCCCAAATACATCATAAGTAGTACATCAGGTTTACCTGATCACATAACAAGCCAGACATCCAACTCTATCCGGGGGATAGTGTAACCGAAAGGCACTTTTTTGTCAATATTATAAGTTTATTACATATAAATCTATAGTTAATATCCAACAACGTACTGACTTTTTTGCAATACAATCGCATTCGAGGCCAGTATGGCTCACCCGGGCGTCTATACACTGTCCTGCCATGCGCCTGATACTGACTGCCCTTATTTGCGACAGGCTCAATAGTTTGCCTTGCAACAATTTTTAGGATCACCTGAGATTATACCATAATTTTATGGTATACCAGAAAATAATATCCTGGCATATTTATTGCTATAAGGCATTTATTAGCACTCTGTAGGAATATATACGGGATATACCGTCCAGGGATAGATGCTCACGTGAGATCTATCTCTAGCGAGGCGGAGGTAAACCATGACAAATCTTGATATTGTGGTTATCGAAACACTCAACCGCTTGTTAGTCACCTGTAATGATTGTGACTATGGCTTTCGTCTGGCAGCAGAACATGTAGAAAGCCCGGATCTGCAAGCATTGCTGCGCAGTTATAGCAATCAGCGTCAGGCATTCGCCGTAGCGCTGCAAAAGGCCATCGCCACATATGGTGGCTGGCCAGCCACCAGCGGAACGGCGGCAGCCAGCCTGCACCGGGGCTGGATGAATCTGAAATCTGTTCTGACCAGGTACGATGATCAGGCAGTTCTGCTGGAATGTACCAAGGGTGAACACTATGCGCTGCGGATCTACAACGAAGCGTTACAACAAAACCCACCGCTGCCAGGTCAGGCCTATCTGTTGGTAGTAGAGCAACAACGTTGGACACAAGCTACCCTGGAGTACATTGAAACACTAAGACCAGCATCGTTGTTGGAAGCGGTCGTGTGAAAGGGATATCTTTATGAAAATAGCTCAAGTGGCACCTTTATACGAAAGTGTGCCTCCTACATATTATGGTGGTACCGAACGGGTGGTCTCGTGGCTAACCGAGGAACTGGTTCGCCAGCAACACGATGTTACACTCTTTGCCAGTGGCGACTCGATCACGGCAGCAAAGCTTTTTCCCATCTGTGAACGTTCGCTGCGCCTCAATCCAACCAGCATCGATCATCTTGCGCATCATATTTTGATGATAGAGCAGGTGTTCCAGATGTCAGATCAGTTTGATGTCATCCATGCTCATATTGATTATCTACTCTTCCCACTCATCCGCCGCCATCCTACCATACCGGTGATCACCACGCTGCATGGTCGCCTGGATATGCCTGATCTGCAGCCACTTTACCACGAGTTTAGTGATATACCCGTGGTATCCATTTCGAACTATCAGCGGTTGCCGTTGCCAACCGCTAACTGGGTTGACACAGTGTATCATGGCATACCAACAGACCTGCATCGTAGCTATGAGCAACCGGGTAACTACCTGGCTTTTCTGGGGCGCATATCACCCGAGAAGCGCCTTGATATAGCCATTGAAATTGCCACAAAAGCAGGTATGCCACTCAAGGTTGCCGCAAAAATAGACAAGGTTGATCGAGAATATTATGAAACCAGCATCAAACCCCTGATCGAAGGCAATCCGCTGGTCGAGCTTATCGGCGAAATTGGTGATGAAGAGAAAACCGATTTCCTGGGCAATGCCTATGCTTTGCTCTTTCCGATCGACTGGCCAGAGCCGTTTGGCCTGGTGATGATCGAGGCAATGGCCTGCGGTACACCGGTTATTGCCCGGCGCTGTGGCTCGGTTCCAGAGGTGATCGATCATGGTGTAACTGGCTTCACTATGGATACGGTCGACGAGGCGGTTGAGGCTGTCGCGGCGGTGGCTTCGCTTGATCGGCGGCGCGTGCGTCAGGTGTATGAAGAACGCTTCAGTGCCGAGCGTATGGCCAACGATTACCTGGAGATCTACGAGCGGATGATGATGTTTGAAGCGTCGTTTGCGCTAAATGCCAAACGCAAAGTGCCGCAACGCGTGAGCGCAAAACGCCTGTTAAAGTGATGTCTGCATGTCTCAACGTCTGGAATGGGGCAGCATGGCTGCCCCATTCCAGACAGAGTACACACACTTGGGATGAAACGGTGGACGGTCGGGGCGGTTCGCAAACCGCCCCGACCGTCCATTGGCTATTTCTACGTTAGCCCTCCATGCGCGGTGCGCACACCGCCGGGATGAAAATGGGCGTCATCACCGGCACGATGCCGGTGCTACATTCTATTTTTACATCAGTTCGCCATGCGCCAAGGCGCACACGGTCGGGATGAAAAGGGGCTTGTAGGGGCGACCGGCCGGTCGCCCCTACCTATCGTCAGGATGCCGCCGAACAATCGTCCGTTGCCTATTTTCACATTAGACATGGTTCCCGCTTACTGTACCGTTTGGTTCGACGATACGCCCTCACCCCCCTGCCCGCCACTTGCAAGGGCGGGGGCCAGCTCACAGGGGTAGATTTTCTCAATGGATGGCGTTCCAACACCATCCGTAGGGACAGGCTTCTGCCTGTCCATGGGAACGTGTTTCGCATCAGGACGCCCTGCGGACGCGCAGAAGCGCGTCCCGACGGAAAGAACCTACCCGTGAGAGGCGGAGGCCAAGGGGTCATACGCATCACGTTACGCCTCCCGGCGGGGGTTTGGGGCCTCCGGCCCCCAAAGAATGTCATTGTCGTGCGCGATGGTGACAGCTTTGCTGTCACCATCGCGCACGACAAAGTAGGTTTGTAGGGCTACCACCCTACAGGTGATGCGTATGGGCCAGGGGATGGGGTGACTCAAGTGACTAATCCATCTGCGAATTGTACAGGAACGTTGACTATTCTGAAACATGTCTTAGGTCGCCATGTGGCTGTGCCGCACACAGTCAGGATAAACATCGCCCGGTAGAGGCGAAACATCTTGGTAGCGCACATACGGTCTGGGTTACCCTGAGAGCAGGAAAGATCTGTGCTGTAGGTGCGGCTTGTAGCCGCACGCGCTCCAGGCGCGGCTGCAAGCCGCGCCTACTCCTTGCCCCATCGCGTATGCGCGCGAACAACATCTTTCGCCCCTACTATTTTCTTTTACATCAGGAGGTTCAAGTGGACGATATTACACATGCACAGAAGCAATTTTATATTCGGGCGATAGAGTCGCTGGCCGAGAATCGCTCGCACGTTCTTAAACATGGCAATTCCTTTGCGATTTTTGACCGCCTGGGAAATATGCGCCCGCTTGGTGTGCGCGACCACGGCCTGTTTTGCGATGGTACCCGCTTTCTCTCGCGACTGGTAGTGGATCTGGATGGAACCCAGTTACTTCTGCTTAGTTCTGCTGTCTCGGAAAATAAAGAATTACTTGGAGTCGACACAACCAATCCCGATCTGACTACGTCAGAAGAGCGCCAGGTTGGTCAGTACACACTGCATGTCCGGCGTACCATGTTTCTCTGGGATAATGTCTATTATGAACAGATCAATCTGCGCAACCATGGGGCCAACCCCATTCGTCTACCGCTAACAGTGCGCTATGAAGCCGACTTTGTCGATATTTTCGAGGTGCGGGGTATGTTGCGTTCCCAACGAGGCGAGCTGCAGCCTCCGCGTGTGCAGAATGGCACGGTATTGCTAGGCTACTATGGGCTGGACAACATCTTGCGCCAGACCCGCGTAACGTTTACGCCTCCGCCGAGTCTAACCGAAGCGCATCAGTCTACCTACTGGATTGACCTTGCTCACCAGGAGCAGTACGATATTTCACTGACAATTGCCTGTGAATATCCCCCCCAGCCGAACAACATTCTTGCGCATGAACAGGCCCACAACCGGGTCAGGGCAACGCAGCAGCAATTACAGTCAGATGTTGTTTCCGTTGAAAGTTCTAACCATCTGTTTAACGACTGGGTGGAATGCTCTAAAGACGACATCCTGATGATGCTAACCGAAACAGCGCACGGGCTGTATCCCTATGCAGGCGTCCCGTGGTTCAGCACGGTATTTGGGCGCGATGCGATCATTGCGGCGCTGGCAACCCTGTGGTGGTATCCTGCAATTGCCCGCGGTGTTCTGGCTTATCTGGCTGCCTATCAGGCCCAGACGCTCGACCCATCGCGTGATGCTGAACCAGGCAAGATCTTGCACGAGCAACGTCGGGGAGAAATGGCCAATACCGGGGAAATCCCCTTCGGCAACTATTATGGCAGCATCGACTCGACACCATTGTTTGTGGTACTGGCCGGGCGCTACTACGAACAAACTGGTGATCGGGCCTTTATTACCCAGATCTGGCCAGCCATAGACGCGGCACTCAAGTGGATCGACACCTGTGGCGACCGTGACGGTGATGGTTTTGTCGAATATGACCGTGAGGCCCAGGGCGGGTTACGCAATCAGGGTTGGAAGGACTCGGACGACTCGATTTTCTATACGAATGGCGACCTGGCGCAATCGCCCCTGGCGCTCTGTGAAGTACAGGGCTATGTCTACGAAGCCAAAGTGCTGGCAGCTCGTATGGCCGAAGCCCTCGCTCAGCATGAAAGCGCAATAACCCTGCGCCAGCAAGCTGAAAGTTTGCGCCGACACTTCCACCAGGCATTCTGGTGCGCCGAGATAGATACCTATGCCCTGGCGCTGGATGGCAACAAACAGCCCTGCCGAGTACGCAGTTCCAATGCCGGACACTGCCTTTTCTCGGGCATTGCCGATGAAGCTCACGCCGGGGCGATTGCCCGTCAGATCATGCAAGACGACTTCTGGTCGGGCTGGGGCATTCGCACCATTCCTATGGGCGAAGCACGGTACAACCCCATGTCTTATCACAACGGCTCGATCTGGCCACACGATAACGCACTGATTGCGGCTGGCTTGAGTCGCTACGGCCACAAAGCCGCAGCCGTGCAGGTTCTGTCAGGGCTGTTTGACACCAGCCGATATTTTGAACTCAGGCGCCTACCGGAACTGTTCTGCGGCTTCCCTCGTCGTCAGCGTGAAGGGCCAACGCTCTATCCGGTTGCGTGTTTGCCACAGGCATGGGCTTCAACCAGCGTTTTTATGTTGCTACAGGCCTGCCTGGGCCTGTCTATTGATGGCGGCAATCGACGCATAACGCTGACCAACCCACATCTGCCAGCCTGGCTACCGCAGCTAACCCTGCGCAACATTCAGGTCGGCACGAGTAGCGTCGATATTGCCCTGCACCAGTATGATCAGGATGTGAGCATTCATGTGTTACACAACAAGCACGAGGTTGAAGTGGTGACAAAGTGATATGTTAGAGATTGTTTGAAAAGGGGCGGTTTTTGAATCAGACGGGATCGTCCTGCGATGATACCCCACCCCCCTACCCCCTCCCCTTCCAGGGGAGGGGGAGAAGATTTAGTTCCAACGCGATCCGTAGGGACAGGCTTCTGCCTGTCCGTGGGGGCGTTTTCCGCATCAGGACGCCCTGTGGACGCGCAGAAGCGCGTCCCTACGGAAAAAACCTACCCGTGAGAGGGGATGGTATCTGGTTTACCCAGGAGTTATTCGCGCTAACAAAATTAGCACAAATACGTCCTGGGTTACGCTGGGAGTGAGAATGCCCTGCAGCGTAGGTGCGGCTTGTAGCCATACGCGCTCCATGCGCGGCTGCAGCTGCGCCTACTCCTTGACTCACCGCGTATTCGCGCTACTAACATCTTTCGCCCCTACGTGTCCATTTTTGTGATCTCTGGCAAGCGGCGGAACCAGTTTCCCTGACGGCGCACAAAAGCATGGGTATCATATTTAAGCTGCTGGATGCATTGCTCCAGCATAGCTGTGCCCTCGAAATAGGGTCGAAACTGAATATACCCCAGGCTCGACATAGCGGGCAATTCCCAGGCATACCCTTTTTCGCGCAGACTGCGCACTTCCGCCAATAAACCAGCCTGCATCATCACATCCACGCGCCGGTCGATCCGCGCATACAACTCGTCACGCGGCAACTGCAACCACAGCGTTTCAATCTGATACGGCGGCGGCTGTTTAGTCTGCTGAACCGATATCGGCACACCCGTTACTTCATACACCTCTAGCGCCCGCACAACACGCCGCACATTATCGGACGCAATCGCCGCCGCCGCCGCCGGATCGACCTGCGCCAGACGGGCATGCAACGCCGCGTTACCCTGCTCACGAGCCACCTGCTCCAGCGCAGCCCGCAGGTCTGGTTGCGGTGGAACACGCGGAATTTGCCAACCTTCCAGCACGGCAGCAAGATACTGGCCGGTTCCACCCACCAGCAGCGGCATACGCCCACGTACCACAATATCCGCAATAGCACGCAGCGCCAGATCCTGGTAGGTCGCCAGCGAAAATGCCTCGTCTGGCTCAATCAAGTCGACCAGATGATGGGGCGCGGCGGCACGTTCCGCCAGGGTGGGTTTGGCTGTGCCAATATCCATCTGGCGATAAACCTGGCGCGAATCGGCTGAGACAATCTCGCCATCGAGACGCTGCGCCATAGCAATAGCCAGTTGGGTTTTACCGACGGCCGTCGGCCCGACAATCGCAATAAGTTTGTGCATAGTTTGCTTAGACATGGTTCATGTTTACTGTACCGTTTAGTTGGACGATACGCCCTCTCCCCCCTGCCCCCCTCTCCCTGAGGGAGAGGGGGGGGAGACGGGGCATCCGGGCGGCACACGCTGCGCGTGTGCCGCCCGGATGCCCCGTCCGTGTTCCCCCGCCCCGTGCAGGGGCGGGGGCTAGGGGGTGGGGTGATTCACGTAATTTCATCTGTCTGTGAATGGTACAGTAAAGTTGGTCATTCTGAAACCATGTCTTAGAATTGTATCATCAATTCGATGAGCGCAAAAATCCATGACGCAGTGCGTCGAAAATCGTAACTTGTTGTGATACAATGGACATAAGACTGGCCACACCAGTACGTCTACTATACCCATGACAGGAGATACGCGGTAGTCATATCAAACCAGACGTTTGATCGGATGAAAGGTCTGTTTCGCCTGCGGCAGCGTGGAATTGTATATCTTTTTCCAAATGTTTCGCCGGAGGAGAAACATTTTGGAAAAAGATGGTTTTCTTCCACCTTGCCGCCTGCCGTGAGCGTGACGAACGGGAGGCGATATCCGCCCGGAGAATGGACGACTGCGTACCTCCTGACACATGGCAGCTATAAAAAGGCTGTGGACACGCGAAAAAAGCCTATGCTCCCAGGTAGTGTTATTTTTTACTCTCTACTTTCTACTTTTCCACAACGGCGGAAAGGCGGTGATACGATGTCGGTAATGGACTATACGGTTACGAGGCAGACTATGCCTGTCACCCTGAAAACCCGCGATGGACGGCGAGTCAAAGTTCGCTCCATCCGGCCCGACGATGCCGAACGGTTGGTAGATCTATTTTGGCACCTCTCGCCAGAGACACGCTTTCGGCGCTTCTTTGTGCCCCTCGAACATGTCGATCCCGATCTCGTGCAGCAGACGGCCCGACGGCTGGTGGTGACTGACCCGCAGCGCGAGCTGGCTCTGGTGGGAATTATTCCTGAACAAGGGCACGAGGTGATTATTGCCGTCGCACGTTTTGCCACGATGCAAGCCAGCGATACAGTCGCCGAAGCGTCGCTGGTGGTGCGCGATGACTATCACGGTGTAGGCCTGGGGTATCAACTGCTGGATCTGCTGGTTCAAGCAGCAGTGAAGCGCGGTCTACAACGCCTGGTGATGCTGACCCAGGGCGACAATATGGCCACACTTGCGCTGGTCAAGCATCTGGGCCTGCCTTATACCTGCACCTACGACGATGGGCTGTGCGAGATTACCCTGGTTTTGTGAGCGCACAACGCAAAGCGTTTTTTTGTTAGCGCAAATAAGCTCTGGGTTAACCAGACGCCCTCTCCGAGGGCTATGCATTACCCACACGTTGGGGTCATGCGGGGGCCTCCGGCCCCCGCAAAAAAATGTTTTCGGTTTGTTTTGGCGGCAAAGCCGCCAAAACAAACCGAAAATAATAGATTTTTGGTGGGGCTGCGCCCCGCCGGTAGCCGTGGATGGCGAGAAGCTGCATGCTCTACCGCATCAGGATGCGGTAGAATTGCGGGTAATGTATAGATCTCAGGGAGAAGGCGGAAACGGGTCGTCCTGGCGGCACACGCTGCGCGTGTGCCGCCAGGACGACCCGTCCGAATCCCCTTCGCACGCAAACGTAGAAAGTTATGATCCATCATCTATATCCACAGCATGCCGCAGCAGGTCGGCGCGCTGGATGATCGTCAGGGCCGCCTCATGCGTAGCTGCCAGCACGACGGGTGGAGCCATACCCGCCTCCAGTGCCTCTTGCCAGCGAGTGGCGCAGAGACACCAGCGGTCGCCTGGTTGCAGACCGGGGAAGCCGTACTCCGGGTGCGGAGTGATCAGATCATTGCCCTGTGAGCGGCTAAATTCAAGGAACTCCGCCGTTACCTGGGTGCAGACCACATGCACGCCCATATCATCAGCACCCGTCTCGCAGCAACCCGTGCGATAGAAGCCAGTTAGCGGCCTGATGCTACAGGTAGCCAGCGGGCCACCCAGAACGTTACGTGCGCTGGTAGGTTTGCTGCCGTTAGGAGCAGATTTGCCATTTGTGTTCATAGATGTTTACCCTTTAGGGCGGGAAACCCACCCGCTTCAAGCGGTGGGAGGAACGCCCCTGCTTGAGCCCGCTTCAGCATGCTTGCACGGGCGTTCGGATTGTGGTATACTACGAATAGATGTGCTCAGGCACTCTGTTGCGCGACCAGAGCAACGGTTTGCACATTCACACAGACTATACGTTTGCGAGGTTCCGGCAGGCAATCCGCTGCCGGGTACAACGTGTACGGTCTCGCGCACGCGTACATCTGCATGGTGTACCGGGCTGGTTGTCAGCCAGCCTATCGTGCTGCGCCGCCTCCGGGCGGAGGAGCGAGCACAAGCCCAGGTGCTGCTAGCCCTGGGTAGCTGACAGATCCTCCCTTTGTCGAAATGGTGCTACTCAAGCACCGCTGATCTTCAGCAGCACGGCAGCAATGTGCTGCGCCATTGGCAAGATCGTCGGCAACACGGCGGCCAGGTTCTGCGCCGCCTGCTTCAGACCCTCGGCGCTGATCTGTACCAGCATTTTGTTTGGCTGGGGCTTTGTCGCTTGCTCAACAGCGGCCTTAGCCGTCTCGGCGACCGCTTCGGCAGCACTGGCCTGTTCAGCCGGAACCTTTTGCAATTCGGTGCTCAACTGCTCAATCAATGCCTGCAACTGCGCTTTTGTGGCTGCATCGCCCTGCGGGGCTGTGCCAATACGCTGGGCTACATTACGTAACGTCGACTTGATATTCAGCATTGCGCCGCTGAAGTTGCCAGACATAGCGAACTGATCACCACCCACAAAACTACCTGTGCGCTTGTCGATGTTGCCCTCGGCGTAGTCGCCACCGCTTGTGTTTACCGTACGCACCGTACTCTGGGCACTGTGCCCGATGGCAATGCCGCTGCCGGAGACAGTGCCAGTGGTAATATTGCCGCTGATCTTGTCGCCCTGCACCTTATCCCCACCGACCTTATCCCCGCCGACATAGTCGCCACCTGTCTGAATAATATCATGATTCGCATTGTACTGGTTACCCTGCACTCGCTGTCCCTGCTGATTGAAGGTCGTCTGGGGCTGGTTAAACGTCACCGGGCCGTGGAAACTACCCTGGGCACCCTGGTTCGGCGCGTCGTTCTGGATCGTCTGGTTGCTCTGGGTCATCGTCCCCATATTCACGCCTACATTCTGACCATAATTATCGCCCTGCACCATAGCTGTGCCAATAATATTCTGAAACGCCCGCTGGCTGCGATACTCGGGCACCTCACGCACAGCCATATCTGGAGCAAGTTTCTGGTCGGCAGAAAAGCTGCCCAGCGTTCGTGCGCCACGGTAGAGCGCCACGGCAAATGGCCCGACCCCCTTGAGGATGGTCAACTCTGGCTCCTGTGTATCACCATACTGATCGCGGGTCTGCTGCGGCACATCGCGCTGCACTGCCTCAGCGAGCGTGTAGTAAAGGTGCGTGTAGAGGTCGAAGGCGCTAATATAGCCGTTGCGGTTAAAGACATCGCCCGTACCACGCAGCCCATCAACCAGCGCCTGGGCAAACAGCGTGCATGTTCCATTGCCAATGAATGCCACCTGAGTATCACGGCAGGCCGTGATCACAATCCGCCCGCTGCCAGTAGCCAGCAGCGCATTGGCAATCTGGTCAGGCAGAGCACTACCAGTGGGTGGCGCATCATCGCCCAGAGTAGGCGAGAGTTCACCCGCATGACAGGCATTGAAGAGCAACAGCACCCGTTCGGCGGGAATGGCACGCAGCTTGTCGAGCAGTTCAGCCTGATTGATAGCGCTGCCAGGCACAACGCGCCCCTGCTGCCAGCGAGTGTCATGCGTGGTGAGCGTATAATTGCCACCTGTGTCATAATCGCCATGGCCGCTATAAAAGAGCAGCACCGTGTCGTCTTTTTTGGTCTGTGCCAGTCGGTCAAGCGCCGTCAGAATGCCGCTACGGCTGGCGCTATCGTTGCTCAGTATCGTCACCTGAGCTGGCGGGTAGCCGCAGAACTGGGCATCCCGCACAATACCAGCCACCGCCTGTGCGTCGGTGGCAGTGATCGGCACAGTGTGGTGTGGCGAATGCTGGTAGTTGCCGACGCCGATGATCAGTGCGTATCCATGGGTGAAAGTCATAAGTATCTCCTTTGCAAGGCTTTACGCTTTGCGCTGCATTGCGCTTCCCTACAAACCATGATAGGATAGAATCAGGAATCTTGTTTGCAAAATTATTCTAAGACATGGTTCACGGTAACTGTACCGTTTGGTTGGACGATACGCCCTCACCCCCCTGCCCTGAGGGAGAGGGGGGAAACGGGGCGTCCTGGCGGCACACGCGGAGCGTGTGCCGCCAGGACGCCCCGTCCGTCTTTCTCTGCCCCTGGAAGGGGCAGGGGCAGGGGGATTTCTCACGGGTAGGTTTTTCGCTGATGCTGGTGCCATGCTGGATACCCCACCCCCCTACCCCCTCCCCTGGAAGGGGAGGGGAGAAAATTCAGCATCAGGCTGCGGCGGCAAAGCCGCCGCAGCCTGGTGCTGGCTCGATACCCCCCTCTCCCCGCAGGGGAGAGGGGGCAGGGGGTGAGGGGCTATGTGCCATCCTGATGCCCTATCTTGAAAAAACCTACCCGTGAGAGGGGGCAGGGGGTGAGGTGATTCAAGCGGATTCATCCGCCTGTGAATGGTACAGGAACGTTGACTATTCTGAAACCTTGTCTAACGTAGGAACATAGAAGCACCACGTCTGTGTGGTGAACATATTCACCCTGATTATAACCAGTTACCTGAATTACTTATGTGGAGTAGCCGCATGCAAAACTCCCACCAGCATACCATGTCCGTAACCCTGCTGTTGAGTGCAACGGCTGGCGCAGTCGCCGGAACGCTCGGCCTGGCCTGGTACGCCAGCAACGTGGTCAATCCCCAGCCACGCCGTCCATTTTATTATGACTACACCTTTACACCATGGGAACTCCAGGTACCCTTCGAGGATGTCACCCTTACAGCCATAGATGGCCTGACCCTGCGCGGCTGGTGGCTGCCACGCCCGGCATCGCGCAGTGTCGTGATTGGCAGCCATGGACACCTGGGGGCCAAACATGAACTGCTGGGCATTGGTGCGTCGCTCTGGCGCGCCGGGCATAATGTGCTACTGTTCGACTATCGCGGGCGCGGTAGTTCTGACACCTGGCCCAATACACTGGTTAGCCGCGAAGTCGACGATCTGCTGGTAGCGGTTGAATATGTGGCGACCCGCAACCCCGACGCACGTATTGGTGTGATTGGTTTCTCGATGGGCGCAGCCGTGGCAATTATGGCCGCCGCCCAGGATCAGCGTATCGCCGCTGTGGTAGCCGACAGCCCCTTCACCAGTGCTACGGATATCATCGGCGAACAGATGCGCCGCATCCTGCATATACCCGCCCGTCCGCTGGTGACACTGACTGGCATTCTGGTTGAGCGGCGCTTTGGTTATCGCATTAACCGCGTGCGCCCGATCGACGCCGTGCGCAACCTGGCCCCTCGTCCGCTGCTGGTTGTGCATGGTACAGCCGACAGTCTCATCCCAGTATCACATGGCCAGCGCGTCTTTGATGCTGCTGGCCAGCCCAAAGAACTGTGGCTGTGTGAGGGGGCGGATCACTGTGGCATCTATTTCCAGGATCGCAGCGCCTATGTAGCGCGCATGCGTACCTTTTTTGACCAGTATCTGTTGAGTGTAACATAGTGCGCTTCGATATTCTCACGCTCTTTCCGGCCATGTTTGCCGGGCCATTCAGCGAAAGCATCCTCAAGCGAGCGCAACAGGCTGGCCATATCGCCATTCACTTGCACAACATCCGTGACTGGGCGATCGATCGTCATCGCACCACCGACGACACGCCCCACGGCGGCGGCGCGGGCATGGTGATGAAGGCTGAACCCCTGGCCGCCGCCATCCGTGCCGTTGCCAGATCCCAGGACGCCAATCTCACTCACGCCGACGCACCCCCGGTTATCCTGCTGAGTCCCGATGGGCAACCCTTTACCCAGGCGATCGCCGCAGAACTGGCACAGCAGCCACACCTGGTACTGGTATGTGGCCACTACGAAGGCGTCGACGAACGGGTGCGTACCAGCCTGATCACCCGCGAGATCAGCATTGGCGACTATGTGCTAACCGGCGGCGAACTGGCCGCCATGGTGCTGGTAGATGCCATAGCCCGCCTGGTTCCCGGTGTCCTCGATAGCGAGTCGATCCGTGAGGAAAGTTTTGACGATGGACTGTTGGAATATCCTCACTATACCCGTCCGGCCATCTGGGAAGATCAGCCCGTGCCGCCCGTGCTGCTGTCGGGACACCATGGCGAAGTAGCAAAGTGGCGCCGCCAGCAGCAACTGCTACGCACCCTGCAACGCCGCCCGGATCTGCTGGCCCACAGCGCCGATCAGGGCCACCTGACCCCAGCCGACCTGGCCTTCCTGGCGACGCTGGGCTGGCAGCCGTGAGGGGCCATGCCCAGGTATGGCGGCGCAATGGCAATAATGATCCCTTTTCTTCAGTTGACAGCCCGCACAACACCTGCTATACTTTCGACCGCATTCAATATGGAACTAAACCGAATTTATGCTAACCACCTTCGCCAAGCAGATAAAGCGCAACAACAAGCCGGGCATCCGGTCTGGTTAGCGCTGCTTGCACGCCCGAAAGGTGTCAGGCCCGTCTCACCAGACTAATGGTGTGACGGTTTTTTTTGTTTTTCATGCGCTTTTAGCGCAGACGAGAGGCCAACAACAGCCCGTGAACCCTGGTATCTGTCAAGTCAGACGAGGTCGCACCTATGGAACTGCCCGAGCGATTTAGCCTGGTTGAAACGACCCTGCGTGAAGGAGAGCAGTTTGCTACCGCTCACTTCACCAGCGAGCAGCGCGTCGCCATTGCGCACGCTCTTGATGCCTTTGGCGTCGAATATATTGAACTGACCTCGCCGGCGGCCTCGCCTCAGAGCGCCCGCGACCTGCAAACAATCGCCGGCCTTGGTTTGAAAGCCCGTGTGTTGACGCATATCCGCTGTCATATGGACGATGCTCGCCTGGCAATTGAACATGGCGCACAGGGTGTCAATATGCTGTTTGCTACTTCCGAGCAACTGCGCCGCGCCAGCCATGGTCGTACCATCGAAGAATTGATCGAACATGCCCAGCAGGTGATTGGTTACGTCAAGCAGCATCGCATTGAGATACGCTTTTCCTGCGAGGACTCGTTCCGTACGCCGATCGAGGATCTGCTGCGTGTCTATCGCGCTATGAACGAACTGGATATCCAGCGTGTCGGCATGGCTGATACAGTTGGCATCGCTACACCACGTCAGGTGTATGATGTAGCCCGCGCCGTACGCAGCGTGGTCGATTGCGATATCGAGTTCCACGGCCATAACGACAGCGGCTGTACGATTGCCAATGCCTTCTGTGCTCTGGAAGGCGGCGCGACCCATATCGATGTCTCGGTGCTGGGTATTGGCGAACGCAACGGCATTACGCCCCTGGGTGGCTTTATTGCCCGTATGGCCTCGCTCGATCCACGCCTGGTGCAACCCTATAATCTGGAAATGCTGCATGAACTCGATCAGATGATCGCCAACTTTGTTGGCGTGCAGATTCCCTTTAATAACTATATTACCGGCGCAACCGCCTTTAGCCATAAGGCTGGTATGCATACCAAAGCCGTGCTAGCCGATCCGGGCAGCTACGAGGTGCTTGACCCGGCTATGTTCGGCAGCAAGCGCACTGTGGCAATTGCCCATCGCCTGACTGGCTGGCATGCTATCGCCGAACGTGCCCGTGAACTGGGCATTACGCTCAGCGAAGCCCAGGCACGTTCAGCGGCGGCACGGCTTAAGGCGCTGGCCGACCAGCGCTCGCTCGATATGAATGATGTCGATGATCTATTGTATGAGTATACTGAATAGGCGGATTTAATTACTGGAGAAGAAACGATGGCCCAGACACTCTCGGAACAGATTTTGAGCCGTGCGGCAGGGCACACGGTGCGTGCCGGCGATGTGGCTACTGTGAGCGTGGATCTTGTTATGATGCACGATAGTCTTTCGCCTAGCATCATCAAGGTTTTACACGAAGAACTCGGAGCCGAACGGGTATGGAACCCCGACCAGGTGACGGTGGTGATCGACCATGTTGCACCGGCTTCGAATATTCAGACTGCCGAGAAGCAGGCCAGTTTGCGCCGCTGGGTGCGCGAGCAGGGCATCAAGCATCTGTTCGATGTCGGGCGGGGCATTTCACATCAGGTGCTGGTTGAGGAGCGCCTGGCTCGCCCCGGTATGGTGATTGTCGGCAGCGATAGCCATAGCACCGCCTATGGCTGCGTAGGCGCGTTTGGCACCGGCATGGGCACCACTGATGTGGCCCTGGCAGCCGCAACCGGGCGTACCTGGATGCGCGTGCCCGAAACGGTGCTGGTGCGTGCGCAGGGAGGCTTCCGGCCCGGTGTGAGTGCGAAAGACCTGGCTCTGCGTGCTGCGCGGGTGTTACGCGCCGATGGTGCAACCTATGCAGCCGTAGAATGGCACGGGGTCGATTTTCTGAGCATCGGCGACCGTATGACTCTGGCGACGCTCTCGATCGAAGTGGGGGCCAAGGCTGGTTTGATTCCACCTACCGGTGCCCCTGCCGCGGAGCTGGATACCCCGGCCTGGCTGGCAGTCCAGGAGGGCGCTCACTATACGCGTGTGGTCGAGATCGATCTGGATCAGCTCGAACCGCAGGTCAGCGCTCCCCATTATGTCGATAATGTGGTTGATCTGACTGAGCTAGGGCGCGTGGCGGTCGATGTGGTCTATCTCGGTACCTGTACCAACGGGCGTTATGAGGATATGGCAGCCGCGGCGCGCATTCTCAAAGGACGGCGGCTGGCTCCGGGGATGCGCATGCTGATCGTTCCTGCCAGTAGCGAGAGTTTACGCCTGGCTAGCGAGGATGGTACCCTGGCTACGCTGCTGGCCGCCGGGGCAACCATTGGCACACCCGGCTGCGGCGCATGTATCGGGCGACATATGGGTGTGCTGGCCCCCGATGAGGTGTGCCTGTTTACCGGGAATCGTAATTTCCGCGGTCGTATGGGTAGCCCCCAGGCAAATATCTACCTGGCCTCGCCTGAAGTGGCGGCTGCAACGGCTTTGACTGGCTATATTACGCATCCGCAAGAGGTATGGCGTTGATCGTCCAGAGGAGAAATTAGATGGCACAGGTATGGATCTTTGGCAATGATGTCAATACTGATCAGATTATACCGGGGCGTTATGCTCCCTATATGTTGAAGAACGAAGAGGATCTACGCAAGTATCCTTTTGTTGAGGCGCGCCCCGATTTTGCGCCGAATGTGCAACCGGGCGATCTGATTGTGGCCGGGCCGAATTTTGGTTGTGGTAGTTCACGTGAATATGCTCCGCTGGCGCTCAAGATGGTTGGCATCGGCGCAATTGTGGCCCCGCTATTTGCGCGCATCTTCTTTCGCAATGCGCTCAATCTGGGTATTCCTTGCTTTACGGCTGATCTTACCCAGACATTGCACGATGGCGAGCATGTCGAGTTGAATGTCGCGCAAGGTGTCATTCTGACTGAAAATGGTACACGCATCGATCTACCAGCCCCAACAGCATTTATGCGCGAGATCTGGTCTGCTGGCGGCATTGTGCCGTTCTATCGCACGTATGGCCGCTTTCCGGGCGAAGAGGCAGCGTAGATTTTACGCTGCTCCTGGCAGTTTTATCCTGAGGCATGGAAGGCATGGATGGGCGATATATATTGCGCGAAAAAGCCCTGGGATGGTGGAGACTCCCAACCATCAGTTCGGCGAAACGTGCAGCTGAATCACCCCCTGCCCCTCACAGGGGTAGGTTTTTCGATGGATGGCGTTGGAACGCCATCCGTAGGGACAGGCTTCTGCCTGTCCGTGGGGACGTTTTCCGCATCAGGACGCCCTGCGGACGCGCAGAAGCGCGTCCCGACGGAACAAACTTACCCGTGAAAGCCCCCCTGCCCCCGCCCCTGCAAGGGGCGGGGCAGGGGGTGGGGCATCTGGTTCACCCAGGACGTATTCGTGCTAACCATATAATCTATTCAATCAGATACTTTTTACTTTTCTCTATACACATATGCAACTCTGTATCATAAAAGGTGATGGTATCGGGCCGGAAGTTGTTGATGCGGCTTTATGCGTATTGCAAGCTACTGGCCTGGACATTCAAACGGTCGAAGCTGCGGCTGGCTGGGGCACGTTTCAGGCAACCGGTATTGCTTTACCAGAGGTAACCCTGGAAATGGCCCGTGCCGCCGATGCGATTTTCTTCGGGGCCGTTGCCTCGCCTAGCCATAGCGTGCCCGGCTATCGCAGCCCGATTGTGGCTCTGCGGCGCGAACTGGATCTGTATGCCAATGTGCGTCCGGTTAGCAATGCCGGGTTGCCCGGCTCAGACACACAGCCACCGGTCGATCTGGTCGTCGTGCGCGAAAATACCGAGGGACTGTATGCCGGTCGTGAACGGCTGGAAGACGACGGAGCCACGGCTATTGCCGAACGGGTCATTACGCGCCACGGCAGCGAACGCATTGTACGTCAGGCCTGCAAACTGGCCCTGAGCCGGCGTCGACACGTGACCCTGGTACATAAGGCCAATGTGCTGCGCATTACTGATGGCCTGTTTCGCCAGGCTGCTCTGGATGTGGCTGCTAACTATGCCGATATTACCCTGGCAGAACTGCTGGTTGATACCGCCGCCATGCATCTGGCGCAGAGTCCCGCACGCTTTGATGTGATTGTGACAACCAATATGTTTGGTGATATTCTATCCGATATTGCCTGTATTCACGGGGGTGGATTAGGATTGGCCAGCAGCGCTAATATTGGCGACCATCAGGCGTTATTCGAGCCAGTTCACGGCGCAGCGCCCGATATTGTCGGTCAGGGTATCGCTAATCCGCTGGCGGCGATTGGTTGTATGGCTATGTTGCTGGAATGGGCTTCAGACCGTGCCGATGCAGAGTCACTTGATCAGCTAGCAGCCTGGGCCCAACGCATTCGTCAGGCTCTGTCAATCACTCTGCGCATTGGGCCGCATACGCCCGACATGGGCGGTACGGCTACAACCAGCGCGGTTGTGACGGCATTGATTGAACGTTTATAAAAATATGTTGGTCCGAAAAAGTCCTGGGGTGCGTCAGGCATACAACCGTCAGAATGGCAGAAAACTGGCTTGATCATCCCACCCCCCTACCCCCCGCCCCTTGCAGGGGCGGGGGGGAACAGGACGGGGCATCCTGGCGGCACACGCTCTGCGTGTGCCGCCAGGATGCCCCATCTCCCCTCTCTCTCTCAGGGAGAAGGGGGCAGATCTCAGGGGTAGGTTTTTCGATGGATGGCGTTCTAACGCGATCCGTAGGGACAGGCTTCTGCCTGTCCGTGGGAACGTATTCCGCATCAGGACGCCCTGCGGACGCGCAGAAGCGCGTCCCTACGGAAAAAACCTACCCGTGAGAGGGCAGGGGGGTGAGGGGCCATAAGGCGTCCTGATGTGATTCATCCACAAAACCTACCCGTGTGGGGAGGTGCAGGGGGTGAGGACGTATCATCCCACCAGACTGTACAGTAACCGTGAACCATGTCTTATTTGAAAAATATGAATATTAGTTAGACTGCTACCATAAGGAGACTATATCCATGAAAGCCACATGCCCGGAGTGCGGCGCCGAGTTCGATATCCCGGAAGATGTTATGGTTGGCGAAATCATTATCTGCCCTGAATGTGGGGTAGAATTAGAAGTGGTCAAGCTTGACCCGCCTACACTGGCACCGGCGCCGGAGGTCGAAGAAGACTGGGGGGAATAATATGCGCATCGCTGTTCTCTGTTCGCGTATCCGTGCCGAGGAGAAATTGCTCCTCAGCGAACTGGAGCGTCGTGGTCTATCATACACACGTATTGATGATCGCGAACATATCTTTAATCTGAATACGTATGACTATCCGTTTGATGTAGTACTGGAACGGGCTATTCAGCATAGCCGTGCGGTCTATATGCTGAAGATCTTTGAAGATGCCGGTATCCCAACCGTCAATTCACATCAGGTGGCAATTACATGTGGCGACAAGTTTCTGGTGACCCAGGCCATGATCCATGCTGGCATACCTACTCCGCAGTGCAAGCTGGCATTTACCCCGGAAAGCGCCCTGCAAGCTATCGAGCAAATGGGCTATCCGGTGGTACTCAAGCCAGTGGTTGGCTCGTGGGGCCGCATGGTAAGCAAGATTAACGACCGTGACGCAGCCGAGGCGCTGCTTGAGCATCGCAGTGTGCTGGGCAATTATCAGCATACTATTTTCTATATCCAGGAGTATATCGACAAACCAGGGCGCGATATTCGCAGCTTTGTGATTGGCGACGAGTGCATCGGGGCGATTTATCGTACCAGTGACCACTGGATCACCAATACGGCCCGTGGTGGTCTGGCCAGCCATTGCCCGGTGACGCCCGAACTGGCCGATTTAAGCCTGCGTGCCGCCCATGCAGTTGGTGGCGGTGTGGTAGCGATTGACTTGCTTGAGGATCAGGATGGCCGCCTGCTGGTTAACGAGGTCAACTATACCATGGAGTTCCGCAATAGTATCGAGACAACCGGGGTGGATATTCCGGCCCGTATTATCGATTATGTTGTGTCTATGGCAAAACGGGGATAGGCTATGAGCTTACGTGTCTCTATTGTTGGTGCGTCGGGCTATGTGGGGGGCGAGTTGCTGCGCCTGCTGCTGTGGCATCCCCATGTCACAGTCAGCCAGGCGACCAGCGCCCGTAACACCGGGCGTTATCTGCATCAGGTGCATCCCAATCTGCGCAGTGGCAGCGCCGGGTCAAAACACACGGCGCTTCAGTTTATCCATCCCGATAAACTGGAAGCCTGCGACCTGCTGTTCCTGGCTTTGCCCCACGGCGAGGCTGCGCGATCGATCGAGCGCTATGCAGGCCTGGCTGCGCGCATTATCGACTGTAGCGCCGACTTCCGCCTGCACGATGAGGCAATCTATCAACACTGGTACGGCCATGCGCATCCGTCACCGGCCTGGCTGGAACGCTTTGTGTATGGTTTGCCTGAACTGTATCGTACAACGTTGCAGGGTGCCAGCTACGCCAGTGGGGTTGGCTGTAACGCCACGGCCACGAACCTGGCTTTGCTGCCACTCGTGCAGGCCGGCCTGATCGACCAGTCGCAGCCGGTTGTGGTTGAAGTCAAGGTTGGTTCGTCAGAAGGCGGCGCAGAATCAAGTGATAGCAGCCACCATCCTGAACGCGCTGGCGTGGTGCGTTCCTTTGCGCCCGTTGGCCACCGCCACACCGCTGAGATCCATATGATTACCGGCCTGCCCAATGTGCATATGTCGGTGACATCGGTCGAACTGGTGCGCGGTGCCCTGGCAACTGCCCATGTGTTTGCCGCACACGATATCGCCGAAAAAGATCTCTGGCAGGCCTATCGCGCTTTTGCCCGCGAACAGCCCTTTATACGCATTGTCAAAGAGCGTACCGGCATTCATCGCTTCCCTGAACCCAAGCTCGTCGCCGGTAGCAACTTTGCCGATATCGGTTTTGCGCTTGATCCTGAGAGCAGACGCATTGTCAGCATCTGTGCGATTGATAATTTGATGAAGGGGGCCGCCGGGAGTGCCGTGCAGTGCATGAATTTGATGTGTGGCTTTGCCGAAACTGCCGGTCTCGAATTTCCCGGTTTGCATCCGATCTAGGAATAAAACATGCTTGTAATCAAAGTAGGCGGTAGCGAGGGCATAGACTACGACGCACTCTGCACTGACCTGGCCCAACTCTGGCAGTCTGGTCAGAAACTGGTTCTGGTGCATGGCGGCTCTCACGAGACCAACCAACTCGCTGAGGCGCTGGGGTATCCTCCCCGTTTTGTGACATCGCCCAGCGGCTATACCAGTCGCTACACCGACCGGCGCACCCTGGAGATCTTCGAGATGGTCTACTGTGGTACGGCCAACAAAGGACTGGTCGAACGCCTCCAACGCCTCCAGATCAATGCTCTGGGTCTGAGCGGGTTAGATGGACGGCTGCTACAGGGCAAACGCAAAGCTGCCATTCGCATTATCGAAGATGGCCGCCAGAAAGTCCTGCGTGACGACTGGACAGGCACGATTGAACGGGTGAATGCCGATCTGCTCCAGATGCTGGTTGATCAGGATTATCTGCCCGTGGTTGCGCCACTGGCTGGGAGTGAAGCAGGCGAGGCGATCAACGTTGATGGTGATCGTGCGGCAGCGGCAATTGCCGCTGCGCTGGGCGCTGATACACTGTTGTTGCTGTCGAATGTGCCTGGTCTGTTACGCGACTTTCCCGACGAGGCGTCGCTGATCCGGCATATTCCCCGCGCCGAGATCGAAGCCCATCTCGCATTTGCCGAAGGCCGCATGAAGAAGAAAGTGCTGGGCGCTGGCGAAGCCCTGGCTCAGGGCGTTGGTCGCGTTATCTTGGGTGATGCACGCGGGGCCAACTGTGTATCGCGTGCCCTGGCTGGTGAGGGCAGCGTGATTGACTAGTAGTTTTTTTGTTGGGGTCATGCGGGGGCCGGAGGCCCCCGTAAAAAAGTATGTTCGGTTTGTTTTGGCGGCTTTGCCGCCAAAACAAACCGAACATACTTTGATCCCGGCGGGGCGCAGCCCCGCCAGTACCCGTGGAAGGCGGGAAGCTACCGCTCTACCGCCTGCGCCATCACGCCTTGCATGATCTGCAACAGCACCGCCAGAATCTTATCAACGCTTTCAAGATAATATTCGGGCAGGTCAATCCACACCGTCGTACCTTCCAGCTTGAGAAACTTCCAGATACTACCCGTACTAACCACACCATAGACCGTTGTCACCCCGGCTCCCTCACGCTCGTTAAATGTCTCCGCAGCTACCATTTCGGCAATACACTGAGCCAGGCCAGCCTTGATATTGTCGTTTTTCGCTTCAACAATCATCACAACCGGCGCACTGATCAGCAGTTGCTCTGGCACGGCAGAGAAAATATAATCACATACGTCATTTAAACCCCGTTCTGGCGCAACCGTGAAGTCTACGCCGGAAAAGAGACTGATCTGGCGCTGCAGACGGCGGCGCACCTCCACCAGGATGGGTACCAGGATAAGTTCCGAGCGGGCTTTTTCAGTATGAATAGAGAGCGCCAGCGGAATCTGTTCCTGAAGGATAGTGTGCAAGAGTTCGCCAGGCGCAACAGGCACAACATCTGCAAAAATATCGATCTGCTCCTCAAAGGTGAGCTGAAAAGCACGCCGTACCTGCGTGAGCGTAAAATCGCTATAAGCCATAGCAACCGTTCCTCTTTGCTAAGACATGGTTTCAGACGAGTCAACGTTCCTGTACAGTTCACAAACAGATTGGTCGCTTGAATCACCCCACCCCCGGCCCCCGCCCCGTGCAGGGGCGGGAGAGTCGGACGGGGCGTCCTGGCGGCACACGCTGCGCGTGTGCCGCCAGGACGCCCCGTTTCCCCCCCCCTCTCCCTCAGGGCTATATATTACCCACAATTCTACCGCATCCTAATGCGGTAGAACCGGCAGCTTCCTACTCTCCACGGGTACCGGCGGGGCGCAGCCCCGCCGAGATCAATACGTTTCGGTTTGTTTTGGCGGCTTTGCCGCCAAAACAAACCGAAACGTATTCTTTTTGCGGGAGCCTCCGGCTCCCGCCCCCCGATGTGTGGGTAACGCATACCCCTCAGGGAGAGGGGGGCAGGGGGGAGAGGGCGTATTGTCCAACTAAACTGTACAGTAAACATGAACCATGTCTAATGCGAAAATAGCCAATAGACGGTAGAGGCGAAAGATTTTTCGCCCCTACATCCCTATTTTTATACGAACGTTGTGCAAATAATTCGCATGGGCATCTAATGCGTCAGCGGCGTCATCGAAATCTTGCCGTTGGCCATTGTCGCACTATACCAGAGCAAAATATTCGGAATCGCCACCGCCAGCACCAGCGCCCAGGAGACTGGCTGGCCCACCCGTCCACGCCCGGCCAGATGCCCAAGCACCACCGCCATTGCCGCCGCAGCCAGTGGTAGCGAAAAGTAAAAGTAGCGCACCTGCAACGCCGTAGCTATGTCAACCAGAAAGAAGAGCAGCGTTGTCAACACCCAGGCCATTGGCACAACCAGATGTTCAACCGCAGGCCAGGCCCGCAATATCAAGAACACACCCAGAGGCGTAAGTATCAGACCAGGGATACTATAAGCCAGGCGCATGCCCTTCCACAACAGAGGCGTATTGCCCTTGAGCATAAATCCGCTCTGCGCATGCGTGGTGGTCACATGGCCCATATGCGAAACGGTTGTCTCAAAAATATGAATATAGAGCAAACCGAAAGCCAGCGCAATTGCCCCCACAAACATACTAGCTGTCAACCAGAAACTGCGATCCCGCCACCCCGTCAGGAAGCGCAATACCAGGATCAAACCTACCCAGCTAATCGCCAGAATAGCCACCCCGATATGCGATAAAACAGCTATCAGCAACAGAATCAGCGCCAGCGCCCACATACGTGGGCGGGCCAGTGCACCTGGTGTCAGCAGAATCAGCGCCAGCGGCGCAGTAAGCCACTGACCAAAAATCTGCGCCGAGAAACCATACGTCATCGCGCCAAATACTGCAAGATAGCTGGTATACAGCAGCATCGCCATACGCGCTGCCTGGCGTTGCTGTGCCAACCGCCAGACCAGCATAGCCACAAAGAAGGCCGTTGTTCCGTCCAACAAAGCCAGCGATCCCTGCAACACAGCACTCTGATCACCAGTGGCAGTCAATCCGGGCATCACCGCCAGATACGGCCCGGGCGGGTAAATCGTATCGCCATCGGCAAACTCGCCAGACCAGGCAATGATCACCAGGTCGCCCCGGATCGTCATGGCCAGGCGATTCAGATTGCGCCCCAGATCCTGGGCACCAAATGTTGGATAAAAGACGCCCACAAAGCGAATCCAGATACACAACAGCATCAATGCCCAGAGCAAACGCACCTCACGTGGGCCGCCCATCCAGGTCAGCTTGCGTTCGGCAATCGGCAAAAGCACCCAGGTAAGCGCCGCCAGAATGCATGCCGCCACAGCCAGACGAGCCGTATACACATACGCCAGCAACAGCATCGTGCCCAGTACCGCGGCTACTACCAGCGCCACACTGATTACAACTAGCGCCTGACGACGCCAGCCCCAACCCAGACGTATGGCAGTCAGTTGCAGCGCAAGCAACAATACCGCCTGAGATACAAAATGCGGTAGTGTCGGCAGAGGCGCCATTAGTGTTGGCACAGTCAGCCCGAAACCCTCGAATTTGACCCCCAGACGCCGCTGGTCGCCATCAGGGTTGAACATCTCACTCTGCATCTCGACAATCAGATCACCAGACACGTCTGGTGGCAGCAGCAAATGATAAAGACGTTCCTCTGTCTGAGCGGTTAACTCTGTCCAGGGTTGCCCATTGAGCTTGAGTGTCAGTTGTCCAGGATCAGGCCGGCCACCTAGATCCAGTGTCAGCAGCAGATGTGGCCCAACCGCAAACTGGGTCAGATGCAAGGTGCTGTTCTCTCTAGTCCAACGATACGTATGACCATCGGGCGCAGCTTCAATTTTATGCGCATCTGCCAGAAAAAAACCGTCACGATAGGTGCCAATATCTACGTAATAGGAACCAGGATACATCCTCAACATCAACACATCGGCTACTAGCAAAACCAGCAGAGCCACTACAAACACAAGCAAACTCTTCAGCCAGTCGAGCCTGGTTACCAGAACAGAAGACGTAGCAGATTGTGACTGTGTGGCAATATCAGACGTTATGAGCGGCGCAGACCAGCGCCGCTGGGAATGTGCTTCAGTTGTTGTCATATGCTTTATATATACGGCAACGAGGCGCCAAACGTGGTCGGACGGAGATATTCACGCTGGGAAGATGGTATGGTTTGTCACACCAGCAGAGCAACGAACCATCTTGTGCAGGATCGCCCGATCATCTGATATTCGTCGCACATAGGCTATCTTCCAGAAATCATCAATGAGCGGCCATTATACGGCATCTTGAAATGAATTGCCAGAAATATGCTCACACTAAACGATCTCCACAGACGATAGAGATTAAGAGAAGGGTAGTATAATTGTCATTAACAGGACTTACGCGGTGGTTGGATCAAACCAGACGTTTGATTCGGATGAGAGGTCTGTTTCGCCTGCGGCAGCGTGGAATGGTATATTTTTTCCAAAATGTTTCGCCGGAGGCGAAACATTTTGGAAAAAGATGGGTTTCTTGCACCCTGTCGGAGGCGATACCCGCTCGGAGAATGGATGACTGCGTACGTCCTGTCATTAACAGGAGTTACGCGGTCGCTGTTCAAACCAGTCGTTTGACCGACCGAAAGATCCCGTTTCATTAGCGGCAGCATAGTATATTCTATTCGTTTTTCAAAAAATTCTACCGTAGGTAGAATTTTTTGAAAATAAAGTTGTATCTTTTTCGAGGAACAGTATGACAGGAAATTACACATTCGGCGAAGAAATCGCCAATAGCATTACCCATGGCATAGGTGTGTTACTCAGTATTGTCGGTTTAGTTTTGCTCATTATCACTGCTATGACCTATGGCACCACCTGGCATATCGTCAGCTTCGCGATTTTCGGTAGTACACTGATCGCTCTCTATCTGGCTTCGACCTTATATCATAGCATTCCCATAGCATCATGGAAACAAATTCTCAGAAAAATCGATCACGCGGCCATTTTTATATTAATTGCCGGAACCTATACGCCCTTCATGCTAGTAAACCTGCGCGGTGTCTGGGGTTGGAGCCTCTTTGGCGTAATCTGGGGATTGGCGGCAGCCGGGATTGCTTTGAAGATAGCGTGCATATCTCGCTTCCAGAAGCTGTCGTTAGCTATCTATATTCTCATGGGCTGGCTGGCTGTCATTGCAGCCCAGGAGATGTTTCGTACAATTGCCCCTACCAGCCTGATATTGCTATTTATGGGTGGATTAAGTTACACCATAGGCGTTATTTTTTATGTCTGGAAAAAACTACCATATAACCATGCGATCTGGCATCTGTTTGTTTTGGGTGGTAGCATCTTTCACTATTTTGCTGTTCTGCAGAATGTGTGACATTGTGATCAGCAGTGGGCGGAACGGTTGAGCCTGGCCTCTGGCCAGTAGCTCACACGCCCAGGTGCGCTTTGCGCTTTGCGCTTTGCGCTTTGCGCTTTGCGCTTTGCGCTTAAAATATCCCCCCATTTGTCATGGTTGCTCCCTTAACCATGGCTATAGCCCCCAATGGACTATTGACCTATTTACGCTCTCTACTACACATGCTACAGTCTGTACGAAGGCCCTATGCGCCTTCATGGAATTTATATATCTCGGCAGCATGCCCGTAACGTTGTCCGCTTTAGTCTCGATAAGGCAACCCCTTCTCCAGCCCAATCAATAAACTTATACATCAATACCCCGCCAGGAAGGAGACACTCATGCGTAGAATATTCACCCTTATGTCCTTATTTTTGCTGCTGGTTGTGGTACTGGCCAGTTGTGGACGACGTGAAACCGCAGCGGTTGCCGAACAAGATCCTGCTCCTGTCCAGGAAGTTGTTGCTACCGCAACATCGGAACCAACCAGCACACCTGAACCAACCAGTGCACCTGAACCAACCAGTGCACCTGAACCAACTAGCACGCCCGAACCGGACGATGCTGAGAATGGGGCTTTACAACCCGAACTGCAGGCTGCTCTGAAGCAGGCGATGGAAGTAACCTCACTGCGGATGGAACTGGAACTTTCCGTTACAGGCGTTCCCCCCGAATTGATGAATGGAATGGCGCTTGTGCCGGGACAGTCTATGTCAATGTTCAGTCTCTCTGGCGAAATTGCCGATGATAATGTGCATATGTCTGCCAGAGGGATGCTCATGTCGTTTATTGGTGGCGACCCGGATCAGGGGATTGAAGTGATCGTCGTCGATGGACAAAACTATGTTCGTGGGCCTATGCCAATGATCGGCGCACCTGAAGATCGCTGGTACGTCGCCGAACAGAGCCTTGATAGTATCGCCCCCGTGCCAACAGACCCGCAAGAGCTATCAGCAGAATTTCAGTCTGCAGAGTTACAGGCGTTTCTACAGGAAATCGATTTCACGTAGACTGGCACCGAGTCGCTCGATGGTCAGCAATGTGATGTCTATATGATGGATAAAGAAGCCCTGATCGCTGCTCTCCAGGAACTTGATACGGAAGCCAGCATGCAAGAGTTCGATCCCAACCAGATTGAGATGGCGGAAATCAAGGCCTGGATCTGCGAGGATGGGTATCTGCACCAGTTTCGTATGAACCTCGCTGGCTACGATGAGAATATGCCAGATCAGAAGATGGGCATCGATTTCTTTATCCACCTCTATGACTTTAACAGTGATATTGCAATCTCGGCCCCTACCGATGCTATTGCCCTGGAAGCGCCAGACATCAATACCTTGTTTGGTGAATTTGACGATTTATCGGGCGAGTTCGCTGAGACTGATAACTTCTCGAGTGAGTTGGACGACATCTTACCAACTGACCCGTCTGCCCCGGTTCTTCCAGTCAAGCCCAGGGAGGATACGCCTGCCGCGCCAGTAGCACCGATTGTGCCAGGTAGTTTGACCGCATCCGTTTACAACGGCGGCAATCTACGGGCGTTTCCCAGTTTGCAAGGACTGGTGCAGGATCAGATCAATGCCTTTGAAACAGTCCAGTTGCTGGCCAAAACCAGCGACGGTCGCTGGTATAAGATTACCAACGCTCGCAATGTCACCGGTTGGGTGAGTGTCACCTTGCTGACAATTGACCCGGCGATAGCCACACAGGTTCCGGTTGAACCAGGATTGTGAATGTGACTAGCCGCTATACCGTCTGTTCTATCCGAAGTGCGATGTTGTATTTCATCGCATTTCGGATTTATGCATCGTAATACGCCTTATGTACCAGGAAGTACGCGGTGAGCCTGCAAACCAGACGCGTAACTGTATTCTATAACCCATGCTAGATTACTATGATAGGGAGGCCCCATGACGTATTTCCCTCAAAAACCGGCCCCGTCGCACTACGACTATATTAATGCACTCCAGCAGCGGGTACAACGTCGTCGACAGAATCATAGCCGCTCGTTTAGCCTGAATGATATCCTGCACCTGTGTAGTGTGCGTTATGGCTCTATCAGTTCTAGCATGCGTGCTATCACATTTCCACGACGTTATGCGCTGCATCTGTTGATTATTGGTATTGTGCTTGTTACCAGCAGCACCAGTTTTTTATCTGTTAATCGGTTGTCATCATCAGGAAATGCCCATCATTCACCTGTTACGTTTCTGACAGACCTGGTTGCACCGGTTTTTCCTCAGCACGAACCAACTCAGTATACCGGTGAGTTACCTGTAGATAGTGGTGCGTTTGCCCATGTTGATGCTTTCCCTGTTCCACTCGATCACCCTCGCCTGTATGCCCCATTCACGGCCACAGCCCATAGCATTGTTGACCAGGCCGGATTACGCAGTGGGCCGGGTAGTGACTATGATCTGGTCGAAACATTGATATCTGCTACACCGGTGCAGGTGATTGGTCGCTACACAGACTGGTTGCTGATCCGCGGCACAGATGGCAATACAGCATGGATTGCCGCCGAACTGCTAGATCTCAACCCAACCGCCGTCGATCTGTTGCCGCAGGTACAGGATATTCCCGCGCCACCCCCACCTCAAATCGGTATTGTCACCACGCCGCAACTGGCGCTCCGCGATGGCCCTGGTACGGCGTATGTGAGTATGACAAACCTGCCGACAGGTGTACGTGTCGATCTGCTGGCACACTACGAGGGTTGGTATCAGGTGCAAACGCCTGAAGGTGGCATTGGCTGGGTCTCTGCCGATTATCTGCAGATCGAACCGGGTGTGAGTACCCGTGTTCCTGTGGTCAACGAAATCCCGGACGCACACCCGGCCCTGGTGGGTATGATTGCAGCCAGTACGGTAAATCTCCGTAATGGTCCCGGTATTGCGTATAACCGAATTGGCTCGCTCAGTGCAGGTGCATCGCTTGATTTGCTAGGCTCGCATCGTGACTGGTTACAGATCCGTACATCTGCTGGTGCTACGGGTTGGGTTTCTGCCGAACTGGTTCAGGTGAGCGATTATATCGCACGGCGGTTGCCCCAGGTTCATGATATACCGGCGCTGCCCCAACCACCACGCCAGCAACCTGCCCCTCTCCCTCAGCCTGCACCACCTCAGCCTGCTCCGCAACCGCTCCAACCTCCGCCCCAACCCCTGCCCCAACCGGAAGTTCCGCTCCAGCCAGTCCCTGAACTGCCCCAACCCCTGCCTCAACCAGAAGTGCCTGTTAAGCCGGTGGAACCCGTACCGGTTGCCCCTATCGAGCCGCCAGTGGAACCAGTACCGGTTCCACCAGTCGAGCCACCGCCACCGGTCGAACCTGCGCCGGTACCAGCCGTTCCAGCCAGCAGTGTGGTAGACTTTGCACTGCAGTTTCTTGGGGCCAGCTATTCCTGGGGCGGCGCCAGCCCGAGTGGTTTTGATTGTAGCGGGTTTACCATGTATGTTTATCAAAACTTCGGTGTCAATCTGCCGCATAGCGCTGCAGCACAGTACAGTACAAAATACGGTGCGATTATCGCCAGCCAGGCAGAACTGGCCCCTGGCGACCTGGTCTTCTTTGCCAATACCTACGCGGCTGGCATCAGTCACGTGGGGATCTATATCGGAGGCGGCAACGTGGTTCAGGCACTCAGTCCCGGCAGAGGGGTTGGTATTGCCAACTTGAATGAGAGTTATTGGGCAGAACACTACTATAGCTCGCTACGGCCCTATTTGTAGGCACCAGGACGCCTGGGCAGCGCTGTGAGGCCTCACGACGTTGCCCGATAGGCCTTTGCCAGTAGCGTCTTTTTTTAACCACGAAGATCACGAAGGCTTGGAACGGACATTCGCATGTGCCACCTTCGTGATCTTCGTGATCTTCGTGGTTCCCAACAACCCTCTTTCAATCACAGGCACAAAGACGCAACCCCAGATGCTGGATTGCTCTATCTTATCTCCATACAGACTGAATCCCTTCCAGCACGACCTGCACATGCTCGGCAGTAATACCATAGTGGGTCACCGCACGCACACGGCGCTGCCCCATGGCATCCAGCCAGATCTGACGTTCCCGTAAAGCCAGCACCAGCTGAGGCGCAGTCATATGCGTATCGTCCAGTTCAAAAATGACAATATTCGTCTGGACGCGATCGGGATCGAGCATCATCCCAGGGATCGCCGCCAGGCCATGAGCAAGCGTCTGGGCATTGGCATGATCTTCAGCCAGACGTTCCACCATCGTTGTCAGCGCAATCTTGCCTGCAGCGGCAATAATCCCGGCCTGACGCATACCACCACCAAGCATTTTGCGTACACGGCGTGCTCGGTCGATAAACGCCCGTGAACCGGCCAGCATAGAACCCACAGGTGCTGCCAGGCCCTTGGAGAGACAAAACTGCACCGTGTCTACATGACTGGTCAGTGTACGCACATCATCACCCAGCGCCACCGCCGCATTGAAAATACGTGCCCCATCCAGATGCAACGGTACACCATGCTGGTGCGCCAGTCGCTGCAGAGACTCCAGATACGCCGGAGGCAGTACAACCCCTCCACAGCGATTATGCGTATTCTCCAGGCAAATCAAGCCCGGTGGCGCACGATGGAGGTCATCAGGCCAACCCAGCGCCGTATGCAGTGCCTCCGGCTCAAGTGTCCCATCGGGCAAATTAGCCACCGTATGATACACCAGACCACCCAGAGCTGCTGCGCCCCCGCCCTCATAGTGAAAAATATGACACTCGCTTCCAACAATGACGCGTTGACCGCGCCCACCATGTGTTAGCAATGCCGTCAGATTCCCCATCGTTCCGCTGGCCACCAGGAGTGCTGCTTCCTTCCCAACCATCTCCGCAGCCAGATGTTCAAGACTATTCACCGTTGGATCTTCACCATACACATCATCGCCAACTTCGGCCTGAGCCATAGCCTCACGCATAGCCGAACTGGGTAATGTGACCGTATCACTCCGTAGATCAAGCATAAAATCCCCTGCTTAATGAAAGCTTTTTCTTATAATACAAGGTCGATCCAGTTACGTACGCATGCCGGTGGTGAAGAATTCTCCACACACAATGAACATTACGATCCTATTTCTAAACATGCCCCGGGGCGATGCGCATGTCAGCAAGACGGAATCAGGCATTCTGATGCGATCCATACACGCGACAAGAGTTATACGCAACATCGAACACTTACATGAACTATGATAGATCACAACACGAACTATTTACACATAGATTATTATAGAAAAAGGCACCTGTAGTTACAAATCAGAACTACAGACCGATCCTGGCACACAGCCAATTTGCCCCTTTACAATCAGTCTTTTTTTATTGCAGACACATTGCAGACCTTTTGCAAATGCCTTTAAAAAGTTGACTATCATGACATGATGTGGTAGGAATGACTGCGACTTGTGAATGATAGCAACGCATAATGAAATTGATTGATACTTCGAGCATTATACCAATTGTTTATGTAGTTTCGATTTCTAACTACGATTTTCAAGGTGTGTCATATTCATCCAGGCTATTGCAACGGGTTTTTTCACGATTCATTTACTTTTGCACAACTATTGCATATATTTTGTAAATCTTGACTATCATGACATAGTCTGATACGAATCGTTTGAAAATATTAACAAACGTCAGGATGAGTCGGGGCCAGATGTTAGTTATAGTTGTGCTCATTCCAACACATACCGATAGCCGGATGACCAGACCATCTTATTCTCTGTGGTGTATCAATTACGATCCGAATGCCAGCGTCTTATCACCAGTTGTGTGTGCGAAACCGCCTTACCACTGTAGTTGAGGTGAATTGCCGTGAAGGACATCTTGCGGCTCAACGATGAGGAGGCATGCGTAAAAGCTAGAACTCTGCGTAATCAGTACACGCCTATGCTCCCGTCGCCCTATACGCATACCGGTTTCGATTGACAGGCCGTAGCGAGGGTGTTACATTGGCACATGTGTAGATTTGTATAGATTTTATCGTGTCCCCTGTCGGGTTGTTTTATCCTTATCTAGCATATTCCTACAACAATCTTTGGGCCGTCGGCGTTGTCTCATTCAAAGCTTTTGCGGCTGTTTTGTAGGAGGGAGGATGTACCATGACTTTGTGTGTGGTCGGCCTTGACCATACCACGGCACCAGTGGATGTCCGAGAGCGTCTGGCGTTCAATCCCGCCGATTTGCCGGCTGCCCTGTTGCAGCTTACGACACAGAATAACGGATCACGGCCTCTGCTTACAGAAGCAGTGATTCTGTCAACCTGTAATCGGGTTGAGGTGTATGGCCTCGCTTCAGACACTGGTACTGCAAAGAATATTATCAAATTCCTGGCCCAGTTTCATGGCCTGGAAAAGGAATTCTTTGCACCATCGCTCTATTTTCACACCGGGCAAGATGTTGTAAACCATTTGTGTTCAACATCGGCTGGCTTGCAGTCGCTGGTACTGGGTGAGGCCCAGATCCAGGGGCAGGTGCGTAATGCACACGAAGTTGCTCAACAGGTCGGTAGTATGGGGCCGGTGCTGTCGCGCCTGTTCCGCCAGGCTATTGTCACCGGCAAGCGAGTACGTCACGAAACTATGCTGGGCCAGGGGGCCGCGAGTATCTCACAGGCTGGCGTCGAGCTGGCCCGTCAGCGCCTGGGTTGCCTGGAGGGTAAAACGGTCTTGCTGGTTGGCAGTGGGCAGGTGAGCGAACTGGCAGCCCAGAATCTACTGGCCAATGGTGCGCGCGATCTGTTGATCGTGAACCGTACCCTGGCCAATGGTCAGGCGCTGGCCGAACGCTATGGGGCACGTAATTTTGCCTATGATGAACTGATCTATGCGATGTCGCTGGCCGATATTGTGATTAGTTCGACTGCTGCGCCGGTGACAGTTATCCATCGCCATCATATCGAAATGGCTATGCATACCAAGCGTAGCCAGAAGGGTATGGCGGTCGAGGTCAATGGTCATGACAATCCGTCAAGCACTGCTATGCTGCTGATCGATCTGGCTGTGCCGCGCGATATCGATATGGATGTCGGCGAGCTGCCAGGTGTGGATCTTTATACGGTCGACCATTTGCAAATGGCTGTGAATGAAACTCTGGAACGACGCAGCGCTGCTGTGGCCACGGCTCAACGTATTATTAAGGAAGAGACCAAGGCATTTCAGGACTGGATGGCCACGCGCGAGGCGCTCCCGGCCTTGTCTACCCTGCGTCAGCACGCCGAACAGTTGCGCGATAAGGAAATCCAGCGCGCTCGCCGCCAATTGGGCAATCTGAGCGATGAGCAGTGGGGGGCGGTTGAGGCGATGAGCCGTAGTCTGGTGAATAAGTTGCTGCATTCGCCAACTCTGCGTATGAAACATGCCGCCGCTAATGGTGATGGGATGCGCTATGCGGCGATGTTGTGTGATCTGTTTGATTTGAATCTCGATCTGGAATTTGATGAAGAAGTGTATCACTCCTTGATTTTGAATCATCGTGAGCGGGTACGCGATAAAGAGATATGCGATGTCTGATAAAGTAGTAGTGCTTGGTACGCGTGGTAGCAAACTGGCTCTGACGCAGTCCGAGCAGATGGCTGGTTTGCTGCGTGCGACACACCCTGGTCTGCATGTCGAGTTACGTATTATTAGTACGAAGGGCGACCGCATTCTGGATGTGGCGCTTC
>RRYU01005200.1_pt1 | contig 51795 bp, 38 predicted proteins | sample 2162651 | NCBI WGS metagenome assembly RRYU01 (sample SAMN10267283, study PRJNA491782) | microbial mat metagenome | isolation source: biomat in the production well | place: Japan: Minami-Kanto gas field, natural gas well KTG3 | collected 2017-06
GGGGGGGGCCTATGCCGTTACCGGGGCGACCAGCGCTGCGGTAGTACTGCTGGGGAGCTTCTGGGTGCTGCTACTGCATCTGCAGAGCATTGCCAGTATGCGAACACAACCTGCTGCGCCTTTTTTGCGGATCATTCTGTTCGGCCTTCATACCGGCCTGCTGGCTCTGGCTGGCGGTATCATTCCCTTTGTGATTGCGCAGATCGCGTCACGCTTTGCCGAAGAGGAATTCTTCATTGCGCTGCAAGCGCTGGCGCTGAGTTGCTTCTGCATGCTTATGCTGACTGGCTGGACATACCTGTGGCCCATCACTTCAGCACAAGTCCAACCTGGCTTGTATGTACGCCGCCGCCTGATCGTGCCACTGCTTGGTGTTCTGACGATTGCCGGGATAATTATCACCATTGATGCCTATCAGCACAGCTTCTATCCGGATGAAGCACCAGATTTCGCCGATATCTCCCCCGCCACTCCTTTTGTATGTGGCGTCACCACGCCAGCGGCACGCTCCTACAACGGCACAGAGGTCTTTCAGCGCCTGTTGGCACGTGTGGCGGCAAACCCGATCAAGCATACAGCAGAATATGGTATGCTGGCGCTGGGTAGCGGCGAGCAATACTGGGCGCAGACCTTCCGTGAACATTTATTACAAGAAGTTGCTGCACAGCAATATACCGAACCCGCCAACAGTGTTAAATCCGTGCAGCACGCTGCTGCTATGCGTGCCTATTACTATCCGCGCGTGCATGCGGCATTTCCCGGTCTCTTTACACCCGACGAGACGCAGCAGATCGAAGCATGGTTCACTGCCATCAACCAGCGTAGCATGACGATTGAATGGGTCGACTGGATGTACGCCCTGGCTTTTCGCCAGTGGCCAGAGGGGCCTTATGCCAACCAGGAGACCGGAGCAGCCCTGCTGACCCTGCTAGAAACCGAGAATCTGGCCGCCCCTACCCTGACAGCGGCAAACCAGGCCTTTCTGACCCAACGCACCCAGGGGTGGACGCAACGGTTTCGCAACACCGACGATGCACATATTTATCAGCCTGAGTGGATCACAAATGCCTTCTTTCAATCGCTTGCCACTAGCACAACCCCTACGGCCAATGTCGGGCACTCATTTGAATGGCTGCTTTTGCAAGCGCTGCCTGACGGCGCGTCGCTGCGTTATAATCACCCTTACGCTGCCGGAGTGCCAGGAATTGCCTATCTGGGCGCACAATTGACTGGCGACGACCGCTATCTCTGGCTGGCGGGTGAAGCACTGACCTATCTCGACACCTATAACAACGGAGTCGTCTTTGCTCAACCAGGGGTCGAGCACCCCCTGGATCGTAGCGGAACCACGCCGGACATTGGATCATGCCTGCTGTATGGCGATTCGGGGTTACCCTACCAGGCTGGCCCACTTGCGCCGGATAAGATCGTCTTTCGCGGTGACTGGAATGCTACAGCTCCCTACGCACTGCTTAACCTGCGTTTTAGCGGCTGGCATCGCTATAAAGCTACCAACACCATCACGATGATCTATCAGGGTACCCCCCTGGTGATCGAAGCACCGGGCGGGGCGCCTTTTCGCTGGCTACCCGAAGGACGTAGCTTCTTTCGGGATAAACGTATCCCACGGGAACACCTGAACGGATTGCTGGTTGACCGAACAGGCATGAGTCGCGTCTTGCAGGTGTTGACAGGATTCGGGTCATCCTGGGCGCAGGATCCGCCCTATTATGCCAGGGTTGCCCGTTTCGAGACCGGAGAAACACGCGATGTCAGCAGCACAGTGATCGAAAACTGGCACGGCTGGCAGCACCGCCGCGATATCTATTTTTACCATCACGGCCCCATGGTTGTTGTGGATCATGCTACAGGACCGGCCAGTCGGCATGCAGCCCTGGTATGGCATATACAAGCGCAACAATCAGATTCCGATCAGCGATTTCAACTAGGCCATGGTCAACAGACTGCAGAAATGCGCATGCTCGCACTTGACAATGGTAGTATTCATGTAGAGGATGTACCAGGACAGGAAGACCAACCCGTCCTGCGCGTACGTTATGATGCAGGCACAACCGGCGAATTGTCTGTCATCACGGTGTTCTTGTTGAACGAGTGGCATACTGCCGATATAGAACTCACCCGGCAAGACGATCACCTGGCTGTGCATATGACGCAGGGCAACGAATACATGATCTTGCCGCTAGATTGAGAAGATACCGGAGAGATTGACTGTGCGCATCTGTATCGTCGGCCCAACCTATCCATATCGTGGTGGCATTGCCCACTATACCACCCTGCTCGTGAAACACTTACGGGCGGCAGGGCACTGGACACGGTTCTACTCGTTTACACGCCAGTACCCGCGCTGGCTCTTTCCAGGCAAAACAGACCGTGACCCTAGCATAACACCGCTACAGGTGGAATGTGAGTATATTCTCGACCCGGTGAATCCGATCACCTGGTGGCGGCTCTATCGCAAAGTGCGCGCCGATCATCCGGATATTCTGATCTTGCAGTGGTGGGTGCCCTATTGGACACCCTGCCTGAGCATGATCTCACGCTGGATCAAACGAGGCACGGATATACGGATCATCTATATCTGTCATAATGTTGTTCCGCACGATGGAGGCGGTACGCTTGATCGGCGACTGGCCTTTACCGTGCTACATCGCGGAGATGCCTTTATTGTACATAGCGACCAGGATCGCTACCGCTTGCTGGCATTGCTGCCACAGGCACGTGTGATCAAGGCACAGCATCCCTCATATGCCGAACTGGCTCACCAGAGCCAGTCCCAACCTGATAGACACTTGCGGCAACAACTTGGCTTGCCAGAGGATAAACCAATCCTGCTCTTTTTTGGCTTTGTGCGACCATATAAGGGCCTGGAGTATCTGATTCAGGCTATGCGTCTGGTATTGCAGCAGATGTCGGTACATCTGCTGGTAGTGGGCGAATTCTGGACACATCCTGAATATTATCGTCGGTATGCGCGCGAATTTGATGTAGAGTCGGCGTTGACGTTTGTGAATCGTTATGTGCCGAATGAAGAGTTACAGCCCTACTTTGACCTGGCCGATGTGGTAGTGTTACCCTATATTTCAGCTACCCAGAGCGGCGTAGTGCAACTGGCCTTTGGGTTTGGCAAGCCGGTGATTACAACGCGCGTAGGCGGATTGCCCGAAGTCGTGCAGGATGGCGTCAACGGTCTGATTGTTCCACCACAAGACGAAGCAGCCCTGGCCGAGGCGATTGTACGCTTCTTTGCCGACAATCTGGCCGATACGTTGAGTTGTAATGCACATCATAGCAGCGAGGGACAGGGCTTTTCCTGGCAGGATATGGTAGCGCGGATTGAGCAATGCATATAACATTCTTGATCCCGATGGATATTACCCGCCCATCGGGACGGCGCTATCTTCAGATCGGGCGTGGTCTGGTGCAGTTGGGGCATCAGGTGCGGCTGGTAGCACTACACGGAGACTTTGCCCACTGTCGGCAGCGCCGTTTTCGATACGATGGTGTAGAGATCTGGTACGTCGGGCAGATGCATGCTCGCAAAGGAATGGGGGAACCAGAGCGATTTGGCGCGTTACAGCTACTAAGCGTGCTGGCCCACTCGACCATCGGCATGATCTGGGGCATCATCTGCTCACCAGCGGATGTGTATCATCTGGGCAAGCCCCAGCCAGTGAACGGCATGGCAGCCGTCATCGGCGTGATGCTGCTGCGCAGACGGCGTTTCTATGTCGACTGCGACGACGACGAGGTTACCGGCAACCGCCTGGCTGCTGGCTGGCAACGGGCAATCTTTGGCTTCTGGCAATGGTTATTACCTCAACTGGCGGCTGGTGTCACCGTCAATACACCCTTTCTGGCTGAACGCATGCACCGCCGAGGGATTGCACCGGTGGTGTATGTGCCTAATGGTGTCGATCTAGCACAATTTACGCGACCACCTGCAGAGAAAGTAGCGCTATTGCGCCAGGCACTTGGATTATCTAGTCGGCGTGTCGTGGCCTATGTAGGCACACTGGCACTGCAAAATCATCCCGTCGATCTATTAATCGATGCCTTTGCACTGGTAGCAGAACGTATGCCTGATGTTGTCCTGCTGCTTGTTGGTGGCGGGGAAGATCTGCCACTTTTGCGGCGGCGCGTGTATATGGCAGGATTGCAAGATCGAGTATACTTTACCGGTCACCTGGATTATAATAATGTACCGCTATATCTGGCCCTGGCTGAAGTAAGTGTTGACCCGGTGCATGACAATGCGGCCGCACGGGCACGTTCACCGCTGAAAATTTTCGAGAGCATGGCCCTGGGTGTACCGGTTATAACCGGAGATGTTGGTGATCGTGCCGTGCTGTTGGATTACGGGCAAGCGGGAATACTCGTTGCAGCGGGGGATGTAGGGGCGTTGGCAGATGGTATTCTGGACATGCTGTCCAATACCGACCGCCAACTCGAAATCATGTGTAAGGGACAGCAGCACATTCGGCGTTATACATGGCAGTGCCTGGCTACTGAGTGGGAACGTATGTATGGCAGGTGACTATGGGCTACCTCTGAATAGTAGACAACAGCAGAGCTTTACTCTGATATATCAGCGCATACATTCTGGTTATTGTGATGATGTAGCATTTTTTAGATCCCATTTCCGCAATGTGTAACACAGTAACGGTTGTCATACCTAATTTACATTCACCACTGATTAATAGAGTCATTGTAGCCCTGGAACATCAAACAGCACGTCATGCTATCAGCGACATTATCGTTGTCGGACAGGACTGCTATGGACGTATTCCCGGGCATGTACATTTTGTAGCCACACCCCAACCGCTCTGTGCGGCGGCGGCGCGCAATCTAGGCGCATGGCAAGCTCGTGGTGAGTATATTCTGTTCCTGGACGCCGACTGCATCGCCGCGCCAGATCTGCTTGAACACCTGCTGGCACGTCATAGAGAAGGACATCCAGTCGTTGGTGGTAGTATTGACCTGACACCAGACAATTACTGGGTCATGTGCGACAACTTGCTATCCTTTACACCATTTCTGTCAACTGCTCCACCAGGGCCGCGGCGATATGTGCCAAGTTTGAATATGAGCATCACCCGTACATTGTTTACTGACCTGGGAGGATTCAACCCATCCTTTCCTGGTGCTGCGGGTGAGGATATCGACCTGAGCCTGCGTGTGCGTGCGCGTGGGTATGAACCCTACTTTGAACCAAGTGCCAGAGTGTACCACCAACCACAGCGTGCATCTGCCCAGAGCGTCTGGAAGCATCTACACAACTTTGGGCGCATCCATATCAAGCTGCAGCGCATGCATACCGGGCAGGCAGCGCCACGTCTCAGCCCGCGCTTACGCCCGTGGGCCGGGGCCATTCTGGCGACAGCACCGCTGCTGGGTTTGTGGGATGTCTTGCGGATCTATCAGACCTATGCGCCAACCCGACGATACTGGCGCATGCTCCCTGGCATGGTCTGGGGCAAAACAGCCTGGTACTGGGGGGTGGCCGAGGGATTGCTGGCACAAACAGATACGCGTGTGGCATAATCAGCTTTCAGCACAGGTAATAGGTATCAGGTTATGGGTAGATGGTGTGCGTATGCTGCCCTACGTGTGTTGCTCTTCATTGGATTCGGCTTACTGGTATAGTATCTATCCATTCCTGCACGTATGGTACAGTACCAATATGTGGTAGACTGGTTTATTGCCTGGTAGTACTAATGAGGTTATCTTATGACTGCCCCCCCTTCTCTTCTGGTTATTGGCCTGGATTGTGCTGCTCCAGAGCTGGTTTTCGATACGTGGCGCAGCGACCTACCGACACTCAACCGCCTGATATCGCAGGGCGTCTCTGCCCTGATGGAGAGCTGCATCCCGGCAATTACAGTTCCGGCCTGGGCCTGTATGATGAGCAGCCGCGATCCGGGGCAGCTAGGCATCTATGGTTTTCGTAACCGTGCCGATTATAGCTATGATAAGATGATCACAGCAACGGCGAGGGCAATCACCGTGCCCCGTCTGTGGGATCTGCTAGGTAATGCTGGCAAGCACGTTGGCGTGATTGGTGTACCACAGACTTATCCTGTCACGCCGGTGAATGGTGAGTTGGTTAGTTGCTTTCTAACCCCCAGTGCCCGCAGCCAGTTTACCTATCCACCCACACTCAAGCAAGAAATTGCTGACTGGGTTGATGGCGAATTCCTGATGGATGTACCTAATTTCCGTTCTGAGGATAAAGCGGCCATCCTGCGCAATATCTACCGTATGGCTGAGCAGCATTTCGAGGTATGCAAGCGATTGCTGGCACGCCAGCGCTATGATTTCTTTATGACCGTGGATATGGGTGTTGATCGCATTCATCATGCCTTCTGGAAAGAGATGGATCCACGCCATCCGCGCCATACCCCCGGCAGCCTCTTTGCCAATGCCATCCGCGATTATTACCGCTTTGTGGATCGTCAGATCGCTGATCTCCTGACGCTTGTAGATGACAATACCATTGTGCTGGTGGTCTCGGACCATGGCGGCAAGGTGATGCTCGGTGGTATCTGCCTCAACGAATGGCTGATCCAGGAAGGCTACCTGGTACTCCATGAATACCCTGCCGAGCCGGTGCCCCTGGAACGCTGCAAGGTGGATTGGTCACGTACACGGGCATGGGGATCCGGTGGTTACTATGGTCGCGTGTTTCTCAATGTACAGGGGCGCGAACCGCAGGGCATCATTGATCCCTCTGATTATGCACAGGTACGCAATGAACTGGTATCCCGACTGGAAGCGATTCCTGACCACACAGGGCAACCGATAGGTACACGTGCATTCAAGCCCGAAGCGATCTATCACAAGGTTACCAATGTAGCACCTGATCTGCTGGTGTACTTTGGTGATCTCGACTGGCGTTCGGTAGGCAGTGTAGGCAAAGGCCAGATCTATACATTCGAGAACGATACCGGGCCAGATGACTCGAACCACGCTCAGTATGGCATCTTTATTCTGCACGACCCACGCCATCCCGGCGGCGGTCGTCGTGTTGATCCAATCAGTATCTATGATATTGCACCAACGCTGCTCCACTTGTTAGGGCAACCTGTACCAGCCGAAATGTATGGCCGGGTGCGTCCATTGTAGTGTATGTAACCGTTCAGGTGGGGTGGTCGGGAGTGGCAATGCCCCTCCCGGAGTCTCTTCTTGACGACCCGTTTTGGCGGCTTTGCCGCCAAAATGGGTCGAACAGAAGGTTTTACGGGGGCCTGCGGCCCCATATGCATCACATTACGCCTCCCGGCGGGGGTTTGGGGGCCTCCGGCCCCCAAAGAATATCTTTGTCGTGCGAGATGTTGCCAGCTTTGCTGGCAACATCTCGCACGACAAAGAGAGTTTTTAGGGCTACCGCCCTAAAGTTGATGCGTATGGGCCTGCGGCCCCCGTGCCCCCGCTGGCGCAGGTAGCGCCTGAACGGTTACGTAGTGTATTGGACAACTATACGCGAAAAGCAGGAACGCTCTTCTGGCAATCAGCCACCATATTCTGTTGCTATGGGAGACGCACACGGTAATGATACATCATTCCAGCCAGAACAATCGGCAAGCCCACAATATGCCACTGCTCTATGTCGTGCTGGTAAGTTGGAACAGTCGTGATGATGTGTTACACTGTCTGAATGCATTGCAACAGCAAAGTTATCCTGCATTTCAGATTACACTGGTAGACAACCATTCAACTGATGGTACGGTACAGGCCGTGCAAGCTGCGTTTCCGACGGTGCATCTGTTTGCTCTCGATCAAAACTATGGCTTTGCTCACGCCGCCAATGTCGGGCTGGATTATGGTCTGGCGCAGGGTGGCGATTATTTCTTGTTGCTGAATTCCGATACCTACTTCGATGCCGATCTGCTTTCGCAATTGATTGCTACAATGGTAGCCAGCCAGCACCTGGGAATTGCCAGCCCCAAAATTTACCTCCGTTGTGATCCAAACCTGTTATGGGGTATCGGGGGTAGCATCAACACAGGAGGCCTGCGCTTTTACGGGCTGCATAAACACGACACCGGCCAGTATGATACCCAACTGCTCGATTTTGTGTTCGGCTGTGCGATGATCATTCGTGCTGAGGTCTTGCGTCAGATTGGCTTCCTGGACGAGCGGTTCTTTGTTTTCTTCGAAGAGATCGATCTCTGTTTACGTGCCCGGATGGTCAACTGGGAGGTGGCTCTGATCCCGCATGTACATGTATGGCATACTGGAGGCGGCAGCACAACCCATCAGCATTATTTGCGCCAGTTTTATCTGTCCCGTAGCCGGATTATCTTTCTACGCAAATATCGGGCATTTTTCAAGTGGAATGCTCTGATCCTGCGTGAAGCGCGTAGTACCGCCCAGATCATCCAGGATTGCATGCGGCAACGGCGTGCCGGCATACTTATCGGCCATATACATGGCACATGGGCCGGGTTGCTAAAACACGGTACATCTGCCTGAAAATACCCAGAGAGACAGGGTCAGTTTCGCTGTGAAGCGCGTTATTGACCTGTTTTTTTAGATAACTGTTAGAATAAGCGTGCTTATGACATTCATCCATGCAGAGACACATACCCAGCCAGATCTGTTGCAACCTGCCCATAATCGCAGGGTATGGATCATCATCTTGAACTGGAATGGCGGCGATGAAACGCTAGAGTGTCTTGAAACGCTACGTTCCTCAACATATCCAGCCCATGTGCTGGTGATCGACAATGGTTCGCAAGATGGTTCTGCGTCCCGGATTGCTGATCACTTCACCGAAGTCGAAGTATTGAAATTACCAGTCAATCTAGGGTATAGTAAAGGCGTCAACATTGGCATCCAGTGCGCCCTCCAGGGTCAGGCAGATTATGTTTTTCTCCTCAACAATGATGTACGTATAGCGCCTGATACACTGGCAACGCTGGTAGACTATGCTGAAACACATCCCACATGCGGGTTGCTGAGTCCGCTGATTTACCAGCGCGAACGACCTGAGCGTTTCTGGGTGGTCGGAGGATGGTGGCATCTGTATAGCCTTGTGATTGAGGGATGGGATGCACCTGACACCGGGCAGTATCGTGAACCGACAACATTTGACGTTGTATTTGGTACAGCACTCTTGATCCGGCGCAGTCTGTTAGACGATATCGACGCCTTTGACGAGCGATTCTTCGCCTACTGTGAAGATGTTGATCTGGGCTTGCGCGCCAGGCGGGCCGGTTATCGCTCAGTAGTCGTGCCAGCGGCACGGCTCTGGCATAGCGGGTCACATAGTACCCAACATCAGAACTATGTGAAAGAATTTCACCTTGCGCGCGGTTTTATCCTACTCTTCCATAAACATCTGCCTGGAATTCATTTTCTGGTGTTCGGACTGCTGTATCTGCACACGTATCTGCGCACTGTCGTCAGAATGCTGCGCCAGAGAGAGATCATAAATGCTCTGGCTTGCAGTTGGGGATATATCGATGGAGTTTATGTAGCCCTTCGCACATCTCCCACTACCCTACCGCCACATTCCACCCCACAGCCGTCCATCGGCAAAAAGGGTGAGGTTTGAATACAGCTATGTCGAAAACAACTACATATGAAAGTGCCCCACTGAGCGAACGCGAAGTCGAGATCTTACAACTTGTCGCAACCGGGGCAACCAACCAGCAGATCGCGGCCCAACTGGGGATTTCTGTCAGTACAGTTAAGGTCCATCTGCGCAATGTCTTCGCCAAAATTAATGTATCCTCGCGCACCGAAGCTTCGTTCTATGCTGTGCGTGCCGGGTTAGTGGTTATTGAAACATCAGCTACGGCTGACATAGATAAAGAAAAACCTACGATACCCGCGCCAGAGACAGCAGAACTATATGCACCTACCGCTAAGGATGAAGTCAATCCTCCCTTGATACTGGCTGACACATCTCTGCTGAATGCCCCACCACAGAGAGCCTTACAGCATTCCCGGCAACGATCGCTCATCCTGGTTAGCGTGCTGATCATGCTCATATTGCTCACCGGTACGATCTGGCTGCTGCGTCAGCCTATATCATCAACTCCTGCCAGCACCACAATAGCCACTGAGCCAACTCCTGTTCCCTGGGAACAACGCACAACGATGGATATACCACGCACACACTTCGCTATCGCCAGCTATGATGGTCGGTTCTATGTCATTGGCGGAGAGACCAGATCGGGGATCAGCGATGTTGTTGAACGTTATGATCCCCAAAGCAACACCTGGGCCAGGTTGACATCAAAGCCCACGGCGGTTGCTGATGCACAGGCCATTACAATTGGCGGCAAGATTTATGTAGCAGGTGGACGCCGCGAGTCAGGCGAAATTAGTAATCAACTGGAAAGCTACGACCCGGACAGCGACCAGTGGGAAGCGTTAGCTCCCCTCCCGCAACCACTCAGTCAGTACGCTGCTGCTACCGTCGACGGAAAATTCTATCTTTTTGGTGGATGGGATGGCACAGCTTACCGCTCGGATGTCTGGAAATTTCAGCCAGACTTGAACACATGGGAATCTGGTACGCCTGCACCTGAAGCGCGAGGGCAGATAAGTGCCAGTGTGCTGGGCAGTCGTATTCATCTTATTGGCGGACGGAACATGGATGGCGACCTCGCATTGCACCGTTCCTATGATCCGATTCAAGATCGCCCTGACCGCAATCCCTGGCAGGTTCTCGCACCCCTCCCCCAGCCAATTGCCAGTCCCGTGTCTATCGTGGTGCTAGACAGTATTTACACGTTCAGGGCGGAAACAAATGAAGGGGTGATCTACAACTCTTCAAATGACTCGTGGAGTCCTTTCGAAACCACTCTGCCAACCGACACGGTTGACTTGCAAGGCATTTTGCTGAACACGCATATTCACTTGATCGGAAGCAGTCCCAGCGAGGAAGTTACCCGCAGCACACACTTTCAGTATAAGGCAATCTACTATGCTCCACTGCCGCTGATTCAATCGAATAATTGATTTAATAGGGTTCCTGACAGATTGCCAGAAGCCCCCAGCACATAGGCAGTATTTCCGGCGTAAACTGAACATGTTGATTTTGAACAACCAGACGGTTCCACGGCGGCATGTGCCAGGCCAGAAAACGCTCAATATTACTCAGTGGAACCGGCAGAGTCGGTTGTAATCCCTGCGAATGATGATACCGGATCAAAAATTCGCGCTGGCGGATCATGATCGCCAGGATGGTCACATGCCGGAACACCTGCTGCAACAGCGACTGCAATTCATCGGCAGTATACTCGCGGAAGTGAAATGGATTAAGTGGTGTGACGCTTGTTGGCGAATGAACGAGCCTATTCGGTGTTGAAATAATACAGGTTCCCTGAGGCTGTAAAACCTGGCGCACGGTTTGCAAGAAAGCCCCATCCGACACAACATGTTCAAGCACTTCAATCGCAACAACAACATCAAATCTACCAGGAGCAAATGGCAAATTCAGCGCATCACATGCCAGCAAACTGGATTGCAGCAGTGGATAGCGTCTGGTAGCAAACAGCACCGCCTCTGTGGCAATATCCACACCCCATACTCGCGCTGCACCAGACTGGTGCAGATAGTGTGTCCCATGGCCCGTTCCACACCCAATATCCAGTACTGTCTTGCCCCAACAATGGTGCGCGATATATGTATAGATTGCTTGATGAATCACCAGCAGACTGCGCTGGGCACTATCTGCAGCATCCGGCACAACTCGTTCACCGGTAAATTCAAGCGAAACTGGTGACAATGTATCCCTCCTCATATCATCTTGCGCAAGTAGAACACCGCAGTGTCACCCTGATTCTGAGCATTCAGTTCCCGCGCCTGGGCTGCAAAGAGCTTGATCTGCGCTGGCGAAAAGATAGATTTTGATGGATTAGTTAAATACGATCGTTCTGAATACAACGCAATACCCTGTTTATACTGTTCACTCCCCCAGAATTGAAACGCCGTTGAGTCATAGGTAACAGCTTCAACCCAAAATCCCGTAGTTGCAGCCAACTTCTCTATACTCGCTCGCGAGTGCAGAAAAAAGTGACGTGGTGCATCGAGTTGAACCCAGTGCGGGCCATACCGCTGCCATGCATACGACGAAACCGTCGGTATGCGGATCAAACAGATACCCCCTGGAGCCAGACAGCGCACAACTGCATGCAGGGTTTCGCAGGGATCAGGAACATGCTCAAAAGCATGGTGAAACATGACCAGATCCCATGTTCCTACCAGACTATCTATCCTGGCCTTACGGATGCTCAAGTCATTATGATAGCAAATGTCGGCGTCAATATAGGCATCGATACCAAGCAGATGCTTAAACCCAACCAGGCGTAGCGCATAAAGAAGTGCGCCAGAACCACAGCCAACATCTAATATTCGCGATTCTTGCGTTATACCAGTGGGGGATAAAGATTGCAGCGCTTGCCGAATATTTTCTGATCCGGGACGCCAGGTAGACACAAGCCAACCAATGAACCCTCTTCGCGATAGCACATAGGACGTGCGCAATTTTTTAACCAGATCTTCAAGTAGATTACCTGATTGTTGCGTAAAACTATAATAATGTGCCGGGTAATATCTGGCGATATCAGCAGGGATGTCCGCAATTTGCAGGCAACCACATGCAGAACACTCAAAATAGCGAAACCGGGTAGACCATCCAAACATCATTTCTTGCACATCATAGGTTCGATTGGCCTGAAAATTGTCACAGATTCTACATTTCATCTGGATAAAGTTATCAAATTTAGCATAGAATGGCACAGTACCGGCGTATCATAGCAAGTCTCCTGATATCAGTCAAGATACAACCGTCATTGCACCATAGAGTAAATCTGGTATAATTGAACACTGTTGTGATAGCATTACCTATCATAATCTATAAGTAACACAATTAGTAACCGTTCAGGTGGGGTGGTCGGGAGGAGCGTTGCCCTTCCCAGAGTCTCTTCTTTTCGGCCCGTTGTGGCGGCAAAGCCGCCACAACGGGCCGAAAAGAAAGTTTTGCGGGGGCCTGCGACCCCCGCGCCCCCACTGTCGCAGGTACCGCCTGAACGGTTACCACAATTATCCTATAAACACAATCGCAGCTATCACGGGAACAGCTTAATAATTCAAATAAATGGCTTCCTGGTTTATCTGTCCGCTCAGCCTGTGACTCTCTCCCCTGGCAGGGGAAGAGTGATCCTGGCTCATCAGGAAAATCGTGTCAGATCATAACTATACATTCAGGGTCTTACAGAATGGAATCACAAACAAAGCGCATAGACTTCTTTGATAAACTGCCGACACTTGGCGCAGTTGTCACCGCTGCTGGTGTCGCAGCACCCTATATTACTCCCGAGCGGCATGGACGCCCCTTCACTATGATTCTGGTTGTTACACGCCGCTGTAATAGCCGTTGTAAAATGTGTTCGATCTGGCAAGAGAAGAACTCACCAATGCTCTCGCTCGACGAGTATCGCCACATGTTTCGAGAGCCACTGCCAAGCATTCGCTCACTCGTCCTAACAGGGGGAGAGCCAACCTTGCGATCCGATTTGCCTCAGATCTGGGAGATTGCTCGTCCAGCGCTACCTCGCCTGGAGTACGGTCTCCTCGCAACTAGCGGGCTGAATGTACAGCGTACGCTTGATCAGGTGACAGTCATTTTAGCGCAGATTGAGGCGAATCCAGGAAGCTTGAAACGGTTTGAAGTACAGGTATCGCTTGATGGCATTGATGAAACCCATGATCATATACGCGGGATTGATGGGTTCTTTGCGCGCGTCACCCGCACCCTTGATGGTCTGGCCACTTTACAACAACGCTATCCTATGCTAAGAACCAGGCTTAGTTCGGTGGTAATGCCCGATAATATCGAACAAGTTGAACGCATTCATGCATTTGCGCGAGAACGTGGCCTTTCGATTCATTTCAGTCCTGTGGTTTTGACTGGAACCTATTTCAATAATTTACAGGACACGGAAGTGCTGGGCTTTGTTCCTGGCAGTCAGAAGAGTCAACAGGCCCACGCAGCATTTCATGAACTCAGTGCCGAAGATCAGAGTTCACTACGCTTCTACTATGACGATGTTGCACAGATGCTCGATGGTGACAGCCGTAGTCGCACCTGTTTGATGGGATTTTTCGGTTGTGTTGTTGAGCATACTGGCGAAGTCTACCCTTGCCCTATCTGGGAATACGAGAGCTTTGGCAATCTACTTGAACAATCATTTGACACGATCTGGTTTAGTGAACAAGCACGCAATGCACGCTATAATCTGCGTAAAACCAGTTGTCCCACCTGTACCTCCATGTGTTATCCTCACGCGGTTGGGCTGAGCGAGGTAGTTCAAGAAAAGCTGGATCATACCCGCACACGCGCACAACGTCTGATCGGACGTATACTGAAGCCAGACAACTCTGCCATCAGTACAACTCCGAAAGTAGATCCGATTGACGATCTAAATCCAGACACATCCAGACATCATACTAGCCAGCCTGAACCGGCTGTATCACATCCAACCCATGATGATCTATTTATCGAGACTCTGAAATAGGCCACCGCTGCAATGAGCCATTGGGCTATACGAGTCACACGCGGTGCGGGCTTTAGCGTCGTTGCTGAAATACTTGCGCGTGCGGCTAATACGATCTTCTTTATCCTGCTCACCTGGTATAGCAGCGAAGCTGACCCGGGGCGGTATGCGCTTGGCTTTGTCTTTAGCCTGCTGCTACTGCCTTTTGCCTTCGGTGGATTCGAACAGTTGCTGATGCGCGAAGCGGCACGCGATCGCTCGCTGGCCCCACGGCTGCTGGGCAATTTGCTCCTTGGTCGCGCTGTAGGAGCCGTTTTGTGTTATATCGGTCTGTTAACCTGGCTCTCCTTCGACCAGAGTTATGATGCTCAGACAATCCTGGTTATTGCATTACTGGCTGCTACATGTGTGCCCGAGAGTCTGATAAATCTGTATCAGAGTTATCTATTTGCGTTTGAACGAGTAGAGTATATTACGCTGATTGGTGCCATTACGGGCATACTCAAACTGATGGTTGGCCTGGTGGTGCTTATGCAAGGGCACGGTGCCTCTGGTGCAGCTATGGTGGTACTGGCTGCCAGCATAACGTCCCTGGTCTTGCATGCAACTATAGTGTCCTGGCGTATTGGGCCACCTTGCTGGAGATTGGATCGTGAACTGTGGCGAATCTATTTTCGCCCAGCCAGTGTCTTCTTTGTAATTGCTATTGCCACAACAGTAGAGGGTACCCAGGACTCACTGCTGCTGTCACGCTTGTATGGCCCCGCCATTGTTGGTGTCTATGCGGCGGCAACTGGTCTGATCAGTATCCTCAATATTCTCCCTCAGGGTTTTCGTCAGGCAGTGTTGCCTGTATTAACCGATGTGTATACCAATGCCCGTGATAAGACAATTCCTATCGTTGCGCAGTCATTGAATCTGATTCTGACGCTGACCCTGTTGATCAGCCTGACATTAACACTGGCAATCGATGATATTCTGTCTATTCTCTATCATGGGCGCTTTGCGACGGCTGGGCCGGTCTTTGTGACTCTGGTGTGGGCATTCGTGCTGATGTGTTGTGCCATACCAAATGCCCGCTTGATTGTGGTTGCTGGCAAACAAGATGTGTATGTGCCGATCCATATCATTAGTATGCTACTCAACCTGGGGCTGAATCTCTGGTTACAACCCTGGCTCAATGTGCAGGGGGCTGCTCTCGCACGCCTGGCTTCGGCCAGCCTGATCTGTGGATTCGGAATAATCTATGTGCAGATGCGCATCCAACGCTGGCCAGTGGTACATATCATTGTCAGGCCCCTCGCAGCAGCAGGCACTGCTCTAATCATTATGATATCACTACGTATGCTGCATGTGCCGCTCTGGCTGACCCTACCGGTTGGATGGGGGATCTATGGCGGCATGATCTGGCAACTACGCGTTTTCAGTGCCGAGAATGTGCGCTGGATGCATCAACTTATGCGCCGTCGTGTCGTGACCGATGTTGTCTGAGGCATAAACCAGCGGCTCCTGTTTGCACCACTCTTGCATATGTAGCACCAATACCTTTCAAAGCAGCAAGTACCATTTTTTTGCAACATATATAATTCTACGCTGTCGCAGACGACACAGGTCGTTCGGGCGATCAAGCATCTGGTTTGTTTATTGACCGCGTAACTCGTATACATAACAGGCGACTGGTAATATGGAGGTTTTCATGGGACGTGTTCTGGTTATTGGTATCGACGCTGCTACCCTTGATCTGATCGAGCCTTATGTCGCGGCTGGTCATCTGCCGCATATTGGGCGCATCTTAGGTGAGGGGGCCTATGCGCCGATGCGCTCGACGCTCCCCGTGATGTCTCCACCTGCCTGGACTTCAATGATTACAGGACAGAATCCAGGGAAACATGGCATCTACGACTTTGTGCGTTTCGTCCCTGGTACGTATCGCATCCAGGCTACACGGAGCGATCAGACGAGCTATCGCACCGTTTTTGATCTTGCCAGTCAGTATGGACTGCGGGTGCTGTCGGTCAATGTTCCACTTACATATCCACCACGTGCTGTAAATGGTATTATGATCGCCGGTCCGATCATCCCTACACGCGGAATCTTTACCCATCCACCTGAACTCGATCCTGAATTGCGCCAGGCCGGGTATTGCCGCGAAGTTGATATGAAATATACCCCCGGTATGGATACTGCCTACCTGGCCGAAATCCATGCCGTCACCCGCAGTCAGGTTGAGACAACGGTGCGGCTGATGCAACGTGAGCCGTGGGATATAACCATGCTTGTCTTACGTGGCGTTGATGAGGCGATGGGATTCTTCTGGCATCATACTGATCCCCAACATCCCTGGTATGACCCGATCGCCGCGCAGGAGTTCGGTGGGGCTATCCTGGATGTGCATAAACTCACAGACGACGCCGTTGGCACATTAGTACAGGCCGCTGGCCCCGATACCACTGTCCTTATCGTTTCCGATCACGGCAGTGGTCCATGCTATAAAGAAGTCTTTCTCAATGTCTGGCTGGAGCAGCAAGGCTGGTTGGTACGCAAGCAACCCCAACCTCTCGATCAGTTGCGACGAAAGATGCAGCGCCGGGTTGGGCTGACCCGCGAGAATCTGGCACCAAAGCTAGCCGGATCGCTAGCCCAGTCTATTCGCAATCGCATCCCGCTGCAGATTCAGCATACACTTGTGCCAGAACAGGATGTTTCCCTATCCGAGAGCATAGACTGGTCGCGTACACGGGCCTATAGCATAGGTAATATTGGCCAGATTTATATCAACCTGAAGGGGCGTGAGCCGCAAGGGATTGTTACGCCGGGCCATGAGCGAGACGAATTGATCGCGAACCTTATCGAGGCACTCCATCGCCTGACCGATGAAGGCCAGCCGGTTGTAGATGATATATATCGCAGCGAAGAAATCTATCATGGATCATATGCCAGCCAGGGGCCTGACCTGAATATTTTGATGCGTGGTATGACTTACATCACGCAGTCCTGGCGTGAGATGGCCGGACAGCAGATTTTTGCACCTCCTGGCAGCTACAGCGGTACGCATCGCTTGTATGGCCTGGTAGGGCTACATGGTGACTGTGCCGCACCGGCTGGACGTCAACCTGAAGTGCAAATTGTCGACGTTGCACCAACACTGATGTGGCTGCTGGGGCTACCCCTTCCCAACGATCTGGATGGGCATATCCTGAGCAGCCTGATCCGGCCAGATTTCCTGGCTGCCCGACCACCACGACAGGGAGAGATCGCCAGTGAAACAGCTCCGACCCAGGAACCCCAGGGATGGGCTGACGCTGACGAAGAACGCGAAGTTCTCGACCGATTGCGTGACCTGGGCTATCTAGAGTAATAGACACACGTGATGTGGAACCAGATTCCGCGATGTAATCCGAAAGATAGGTATAACTACCACCAAAGAGGTATTGTTTCCAGAATAGGGTATGGTAAGGTTCAGGTGTACAAGTACTGGTTATCACAACAATCAGTAGCATATCTCTCGTACGCGTTCGATAATATCGATAGTTATGTTAAGGAGACACACACGACTATGCGTAAACACATTGTCCGTTCAGTCATCGCCCTGGGGCTAATGATTGGCCTGGTTGCAGCAGTCAGTGCTCAAAGCCTGCCAGGATCAGGCTGGTTCACATCTGTAACCATTCAAAATGTTGGGACGGGTGAGACCACTGTTAATCTGACCGCGTACAACTCGAATCCTTCGGATACTACACAGTATACCGGCAGCGCCAATGTTGGAGCAGGAGCAAACGCTATCTTCCTACCAGGACAGACAGGCACAGGTTTTATCAGTCTTGGTCAGCCACTGCCCAGCGGGTTCTCCGGATCAATGGTTGTTTCGGCTGGTGCCCCGATTGTGGCAATTTCGCAGATCGGTAATAATCAGGTTGGTACAAACGGTTTAGCCAACGGTTTTGCTTCAGGGCAATATCGCGGAGCATCACAGGCCGCAGCCTCGATTTCCTTCCCTACAGTGAAGAATGGCCTGGGCAATAAAGTGACCATCTTCTCTATTCAGGCGGTGGGTGGTAGTGTCAACTATTCAGCAACGATCCGGGCAAACAACGGTGCAACCCATACCCGCACGGGAGAGATCCAGGAAAACCGTGCAGTTTTGCTAGATCCGGGACAGTTTACGCCAGCTATGGCCGGGACAAACTGTGGCAGCGATATTAATGTATCACCCTGCCTCGGCTCACTGACGGTCTCAGTTACAGGTGGAACTGGCCAACTGGTCGGCGCAGTCGTAGAAACACAGACCACACCGACACCAGCCAACATTGCTCAAGCAGCAACCATGTTCACCCCCTCAGATGGTGACGACAAGGTATTCTGCCCGGTAATCAAGAACCGCCATACCACCGCAAATCGCAATAGTGGTGTAGTGGTTCAGAACGTCGGCGCAGCCAATACGCGTGTGCGTCTGAGTGTTGCAATCAATGGCGGTGGCACCGCTACATCTGAACTCGACATTCCTGCCGGTGCATCACGTACTTTCGTGGGTGGCCCCACAAGCAACCTGAATATGCCCGAGAATACTTTCGGTGCAGGTACTGTGGAAGTTATTGGTGCAGCTACCCAGATTATCGCAGCAGTTAACGAAGCCAACTTTGAAGCCCCTGCTTCCCAGCAGAAAGCTACCACGTACACTTGTTTTGCCGAGTCTGGCGCAACGAGTACAGCAGCATTCCCGCTAGTGAAAGAGGTTTTCGGTAACCCGCGTAGCACCGCCTCGGTCAATCTGCAGGTTGTCGAGGGAACAACGGTCATCAGCGCTCAATATGTCTGCCCCGGTGAGAGCCCAATTACCTTGAAAACTGCATCACTTAGCGCTGGCCAGGGACAGACCTTCTTTACCACAGCAGAAATTCCCGACAACAAAACCTGTGCCGTTACGGCAACAGCCGACACGTCAGGTGCCCGTATCATAGGTTTCTCACAGGAAACATCGACGTTCGGTTCCTTTAACAATGCACTGGATATTAAGAACTACGAAGGGTTCAACCAGTAAGCGGTCTTGAGGAAATTCTCTGGCACACAGACGAATGGATGTCTGTGAAAACATGCTAAATAGACAGGTTTGCCCTGACAAGAGAGAGGAGCAATCTCTATGTGCTCCTCTCTCTTCTATGTGTTATACTCCGTGGGTTATTTCAACATGACATATCAGCAGGTTAGAATCAGTTCTATGCCCCAGTCCTGCTACTTCGATACTACTGAAAATACTCAGAAACGAGGTAATGCGATGTCTCAAATCCGGCAATTACTTGGACTGTTGATTGCAGCACTCCTGCTAATCAGTTGTGGACAACCAGCAACGCCTGCCGACGAAACACCAGTCGCTCCATCAGAAAGCTCCCCCCTTCCTGCAGACGAAGGGTATCCTGCTCCCGCAGACGAGGGGTATCCTGCTCCTCAGACTAATAATGGCTATCCCGAACCTCGTAGTGATATCCCCGAAGGTCCAGAGTTTAGCATGGTAGAACCAGTCAGGGCTTCCGATACACTGGTTACTGGCACGGGTGCCCCTGGTGTGCCGATCAAGTTAGTCGACGTGACCCAATCAGGACTAACACTTGCAGAAACCACCATCAACGATGATGGCTCATACACCTTTGATGTGGCTGGTAAACTTGTACCCCAGAATCGGATCAGTTTGATCCTGGGCGATACTGAGGGAACATCGTTCAATCGGGACGAGTTCTTGCGCGGTCCAGGTTATCAGGATAACCCTTTCATTGGGGTTATGTTTGCTACTACCATTATTACGGAGTAACGTCAGTAAGTTCAGAGGCGTAAGGCGAGGATAATGAGCCTATCGCGCCATAAACCGTGCGAAAATCCTCGCCTTTCATAAATGTATCTAGCTGCAACGGCTCCGAATTGGTAGGACACATGTCGAGAGCGCACACAGTCAGTCTGGGTAACGTATGCTGCGCCCTGCCTGTCTCATCCCCAGATCGAACGAGCCGTCTCCATCAGCAATCTCAGCTTGCGCCGCTGGTCGTCTAATGTCACCTTATTGCCGATAATCGACGTGGCAAACCCGCACTGGGGGCTAAGTGCCAGCCGCTCCAGATCGACAAAGCGGCTCGCCTCATGCACACGTGCGGTCAACTCGGCGACACTCTCTTCACGCGACGACTTGGTCGTAATCAAACCCAGCACAACCATCTTATCGTCGGGAATGGCATGCAAGGGTTCAAATGAACCAGATCGCGCATCATCATACTCTAGCAACAAACGATCGGCCGCAATTTGACGAAAGATCGGTTCGGCAAACCGGTCGTACCCTCCCGAAACCAGCCAGCGGCTGCCCTGATTGCCCCGGCACAGATGAAAACCAAATGTCACCTCTGGAAACCCATGCATCACCGCATTATCGAGATCAACCCCCTGCTGCAACCAGGTTTCAACTGTCCAGCCCTGACGCTCATAAAACTCGCGTGTCTTTGGTTCAAGCAACAGCGGATAGTGGGGCGCATCGATTTGAATATAGGTTGCCCCCAGGCGCACCAGTTCAGCTACCTCATCTCGCAAAATCGCCACGACATCTTCCAGAAAAAGATCCAGCGTAGGATAGGCCGCCGACGACTGATGCGGCGACCAGAAGTTAACCCACAGGCTGGCGCTCGGCAGTGTCACCTTGGGAATGCGCGTGGTGCGTCGCCGTAGATAGGTAAATTCCTCGGCAGAAAGGTGGCGCTTGCGCGTAAGCTGGCCAACCACACCAAGATTCGGCGGGCGCACGATCGTGCGGTTGCCCACATTGGCATCCCCTTGCCAGTCACCCCATACAAACGCATCAAGATCATGCGGGCCAAACCCCTCAACTGCCTCAGTCATCTGGCTCTGGAACGAGAGACGGCGCATCTCGCCATCAGTGACAACATCCAGACCCATCTCTTCTTGCAGCGCGATGGCCTCATCGACCGCACGATCTTCAACCTGCTTAAAATCGGCCTGTGACATCTGACCAGCGGCACGCGCCTGCTGCGCTTCGAGCAGATAGTCTGGGCGCAACAAACTCCCTACGACATCGGTATGGACGGATATCATCTATTGCACTCCTTCCTGAGATGCTTGAAAGTGTAATATAATTGCTACCCAAATAGCCACTGCAACGTCCACAACACACCCATTCCTACTACAATCGTCAGAAACAGGTTACGGCTGCGCCAGGCAACCATGGTGGCGACAAAACCCGCTACCAGGCGGGCGTTACCCACTGTGAGATCGAGCGTATCCCCGGCAAATACCACTTCCGGCAGGATGATCGCCGCTAATGCTGCCACCGGCACAAAGCGCAGGGCACGTTCAAGGGTTGGTGGCAGCTTGAGTCTATCGGATAACAGAATGAACGACAGCCGTAGGGCATACGTACTCAGCCCAACCACAATAATCATCGCCCAGAGAGCTATGCTCTGTCTGGTCATAGATAATCCTTATTTCGTGCCGACGCCCCCCGGCGCTGCATACTCTCAACCGCCACGCCAACCAGCATACCAACCAGGGTCGCAATGATCAGCCCCAAATTAAAAGGCACGCCAGCAGCCAGCACAGCCACCAGTCCAGCAATCAGGGCGGCAGCGATACCGGCACGATCGCTGAGAGATGGCACCACCAGTGCGATAAAGGTAAGGGGTATCGTAAAATCAAGCGACCAACCGGATGGCACATATGCACCAGCCACGATCCCGGCAGCCGTACTGATCTGCCATATGCTCCAGAGTGTTACGCCAGCCCCCAGAAAATACCAGTGCCGATGAACCGGCGTCCCCGCCTGTTGATAGTGTATAATCGCAAAGGCATAGGCCTCGTCGATCAACAGATACCCCAGCAGCCACTTCCAGCGGGGGCGCAGCGGCATCAGAAACGGCGCAATCGAGGCACTATACAAGAGATGCCGTAGATTGAACACAATCGCCGTCATACCAATAATCACAACCGGCGCACCGCCGCCTACCAGTTGCGCGATCACAAACTGCGACGACCCGGCAAACACAATGCACGACATAGCCTGCGCCATGCCTACGCTTAACCCGGCCCCAAGCGCCAGGGTGCCATAAACTAGCCCGAACGGGGCCACACCGGGAATAAGCGGCAATACTGCCCTCACCCCGGCTAAAAACTCGGCTCGCGCCGATGATTCAGGTAGTGACATAGCTCTATGCTACCATATTGTTGGTGATATGTTGACAGCCTGCTACGCATACAACCCATATAGCACCTGTTTGTGATAGAATAGCACCTACACACGTTCATTTCACAAGTAGAGGTTTCGTATGGATAACCAGACGTTTATGCTGCTGTTTTTTATCATACACATCGTGCTGCCCTTCGTCGTTGCCTTCGCGTTGTATCTCTGGAAAGGCCCACGTTCTCCCCGCCAATAAGACAACAGCAGCCTCGTATCTCCTGATAGGATGTGTTGAAAAAGGAGGTTGCGTATGCCTACGCCCCCGGTCCTCTTCATTCCTGGAATGGGCGGTTCATTCAATCTGTCTGTCCTGCTCGACTTGCGCGGCAAGACGTTGAGCGGATGGAACTTTCCACCGTTTGTTGATTATGGCAATACCTTTCTGGAAGCCTTTCGCCGTGCTGGCTATCGGCGTAATCGTGACCTGTTTGTGGCCTTCTACGACTGGCGTAAGGCAATAGATGATTCGGCCCGCGATTACCTGGTGCCGTGGATTGATCGTGCGCGTAAAAGCTCTGGCAGCAACACAGTTGTGCTGGTAGGACACAGCATGGGTGGCCTGGTGGCACGTAGCTACATCCAAAGTCAGGGCTACCGTGGCGATGTCGAACGGTTGATCACCCTGGGCAGCCCCCATCGCGGGTCGGCGAATGCCTACCCGGTCTGGCAAGGCGGCGAGCTAGACTGGGATCCGTTGATGCGCACAGTCCTGAATGTCTATCTCTGGTATCTTGAGCACCTGCATCCATTTCAGTCGGGACTGGATCGCCTGAAAACCATCCGTACTCAGGTACCAGGCGCACGTGATCTGCTGCCTATCGATGATTATCTGCTTGTGCAAGAACAGCCACCCCACTTCAAACCCGAAGCATCGATGAACCAGCGTAACCTGTGGGGACATCTGCTCAACACTGAGGAGGCCATCAACACGCTTATAACGCATGTGACGCTCTCGACGATTATCGGTGAGGGCTTTCTGTCTAATCAAGCGATTGTGGTGGGCGACCCGCCAGCGCCAACCGATGATCCACCCCGTTTCCCCGATGGCATACCGCTGCGCAACATGCAAACCAGTCAGGGCGATGGTACCGTGCTGGGGCTGAGTGCCCGCTTTGACGACTCGCGTGTACATAATTTGCCGCCAACTGCTATTGCGCATATTGACCTGCCCGATAAGGCGGTCGACCTGGTGCTGGCCGAACTGGGCATCACCGATGTTAACGTCCCCGCTGCCCCGGCCCGCGAACCACGCCTGCTGATTATGACGGCCTCACCGCTGGATATCACGGTCGAGCCGCCAACCACAACCACCACGCCCGGGGTGCTGGGCGTACCAGGCGAGCCAATTCCAACCCGCCAGCGCCCACGTACACGCACATTCACCTATGGACATTCCGGGAAACCGCTGCACCTGACAGTAGTCGAACGACCGGCGTTGGGAACATATCAGGTGCGCCTGCATGGTACGGCAACCGGCTCATTTGAACTGGGCACTCTGATAGTCGGTGCCGAGTCGCCACCGCAGGCAGGCGTTCTGGGCATATCCAGTGAAACAACAACCGAGGGAGAAAGTCTCTTTGCCACCAGCGCAGCGAGTGTGGCTGGTAACGTGGCGCGTGAAACAGAACTCTTTTATCAGATCGACTGTGTGTCGTTGTCGGAAACACCCCGCATTACCTTTGACGCCCAGGCAACCACGCGTAATCTGCTGGCACGTATGCGAGACGTGGTGCAAACATCACCACCCGGCGTTCTGGGTGTCGCCGCAGAACCAGCCGCCACCCAATTGCAAAATACCCTCACCACGGCTGTGGGTTCCGAGGATCTGCGCCGACAGCTTGGCACGGCGTTGAGTCAAGATGACGTGAACACCACAACAGCAGTTGTCTCCATCGTTGATACCGATCAGCGTCCCGACCTGCTGGCGCTGCTGAACCAGGTCAACAAGCAAGTGGTTGGGCCACGCAATCCAACAATTGCTCTGGGTATGGCGCAGCAGATCGAGCAGATTGAACAGCAGCAAACATAGGAGCAATGTCACATGGAGCCACCCTGACACCCAACCACCATGGTATCAGCATGCCTGGTTACGCCTGCGTGGATGTGTCCCACTGGGATTGGTAGTAATCAGTCTATTTGCCATTCCCACGCTACTGGCATGGCTGCTCATCGGCGATTCATTCAACTGGCAGCATCTCGCCATAGGGGTTGCAGTTGGCATCGGATTGTTGTTCAGTGGCGGACTGGCCCTGGGATGGGCCTTCGGACGGCTCAAGCGCGGCAAACGTCAGTAGGGGCTGCCTCTACTATTCCGACCGTATGCGCGGTCGTGCATCAGCAGAATAGGCAGGGGCAGCCAGAAACATCAGGGGACGAATACGTATATACAGGTGGGAAAGTCGTACGCCCAACTGACGCAACAGAGGCTGACGCGAGCGCCGCAGCCAGCGTAAGACCTGTCGCCCCATTACATGAACAGTTCGTAATGTACGATCCCGGCGACCTAGCAAAAACAGCGCGACCATAAAACATGGTAGACCTGGCACCAGGGGCAACAATGCTCCTACCAGACTCAAGAACAGAAAGGTCAGACCTAGACCGCGCCGTGTTATATGGAACAGCCAGACCAGACCTTCGTACCAGTAACGCATATGTTTTCTTTCCTCACCAGAGTTCGATTGTGTGGTACACAGCCGTTGATAGGCATACAGGGTACGCACCAGTACCATGTATATAGTATATAACAAAAAGTTATTCTTTCGGTAAACTAAATAATGCATTGCAAAAGTTGCAGCTATCTAAATCAGAGCTATTGGCTTGATAACAAAAAGTTTAACAAAACGGGGCGGCGTATAGTGCGCCGCCCCGCTATAAACTCTAGAATCATTATATGACGCTTACGGCGTTATTTCAAATGGTATCACCACCTGCCGGCCACTCTCTGTACCGTAGACAACCATTTCATACCGGCCCGGTACATCAACCACGGTGACAAACCAGTCAACCCGGCCATCGTCATTCGCAATCAGTACAAAGGTATTACCATTAGCATCCACTATTTCACTGACCGTCCCATCGGGATTGTTCGTCCAGACTCCAACCCGCTCAATGGGGTCAAAACCGTCTGCAAAGAAGGCAAAATCCGTACCAGAAGGCCCGGCGTTCGGCTCAACATTAAAATTTACTGGTGCTGGCGCACCCGCACGTACCTCGAACGGAATGACTACCTGAACACCACTATCCACGCCCAGGGCAACCATCTGATAAAAACCGGTAGGTGACCCGGTATCAATAAACACCGACCAGTCTGCGCGTCCATCGCTGTTCGAAAAGACCAGTACAACATCGCCATCCACATCAACGATATCACTTACTGTTCCGTCAGGATTGTTAACCCACACTCCAACCTGCTCAACCGAATTAAAACCATCTGCAAAGAAGTCAAATGAGCTACCAGGCGGCGCAACATTTGGCTCAACATTGAACGATTGCGCCTGTGCAGCCTGCGGTACCCCCATGAAACCCATCAATACAGCCACCAGAGCCACCATTCCAAACCAGCGTACTCCTCGCATTGAAGTGTCTCCTTTCCGATTCCCACGCTATATGGATTTGCACACCATCGGTTTAGATCGCTTGTCCTTCCAAATACAACACACCCCCATACCGCACAGACATCCTGTTTGAGTCTGCACGAACCAGGTGTAGATGATCATACGAGCAATCTACGCATCCGTATGTGTATGACAATAGGGCTAAACCGATGTACGTTATTATATGGTATTGCACCATTTTTGCAAAGCACATGGTCAAGAGTAACTAACTGTTCAGAGGTGGGGACACCCATTCACCACGGAGACACAGAGGTACGCAGAACCATATATGTTTATTTCAATAGTCCTGTAGGGACGAAAAATCTTGTTAGCGCGAAAAAGCCCTGGGATAGAACAGACACGCGCCCGGTCAGGGTGGCGGAAAACCGTGTGAATCACCCCACCTCCTGGCCCCGCCCTGTGCAGGGGCAGGGATCCCATTTCTCCTCCCTTTCTCTGAGCTATACATGACCCACACGTGGGGCTTGCAGGGGCCGGAGGCCCCTGCAAAAAAAAGTATTGTCGGTTTGGTGTGGCGGCTTTGCCGCCACACCAAACCGACAATACTATGATCTCGGCGAGGCTGCGCCCCGCCGGTACCTGTGGAGAGCGAGAAGCTACCCGCGCTCCCGCATCCTGATGCGGTACAATTGTGGGTAATAATACGCCCTAGAGAGAGGGGAGGCAGAGGGGTGAGGGCGTCTGGTGTACCCAGGAGATATTCACCCTAACAACATCTTTCGCCCCTACTGTCACGTTGGAATGGCTGATCTGAAACCATATCTCCTATTTTCTACATTCCTACGTTTCCCCCAGGCCGGTGGCACTATCCACCATCCAGGTGACAGAGCCATTATGCGGACGCACCGTTTGCGCTGGCCACTGTTGCGGATCAGCGGCACCAGACAGCACCGCACGTAAGGCTTCCCGCTTATCTGCACCAGTCACCAGAAACAGCACATGCGCCGCCTGATTTATCGCGGCAAATGTCAATGAAATACGCCGGGGCGGAGGCTTGGGCGCTTGATCTATCGCTACAACCAGCCTGTTCTCAGGCGAGTTCAACGCTGGATGATGTGGAAACAGTGATGCCGTATGGCCATCTGGCCCCATCCCCAGCAAAACTAGATCCAGTTGCCCCCGACCTTGTTCAAGCAGTGACTGTACCTGTACTTCATACACCGACGCAGCCCGAACCGGGTCTGCAAAAGATGTTGGCACCGGATAAATCTGTTCGGATGGAATAGAGACATGCGTCAACAATGTATCACACGCCATACGATAATTACTCTGTGGATCATCGGCCGATACATAGCGTTCGTCGCCCCACAGGATATGCACCTGTTCCCAGGCAATCTGATCTACAAACGGCGCTGCGGCTAGACGGCGATACAGCCCCTGGGGCGTACTACCACCCGCCAGAACCATACCGAAATGGTTAGTCGCCGCAATCCGTTCGCGGGCCAGAGCAACGATCCACTCGGCGGCCATCTGCTGCACAGATGCAGCATCAGGACATATACGTATATCTGGCACTTGATTCATGACGCTTCCCACTTTCTCGTCTCAATCACCTGCTGAAGCAGCGCACAAGCCTGATCGCGGGCCGCTTCATACGGCTCGGCACGCATATACCGCCAGCAGGCACTCCAATAGCAGCTTACAATCTGAAGCAACTGGAATCGATCCTGTTCAGCTGGTGTTAATGGCGCAAATGCACCATATCCCTCGATTAATCCGATACGCCATGCCTCAGGATAGGCCGGATCACTAGCCAGTGCCAGATCCAGTAACCCATCGCCACCAAGAACCAGGCCCGGATCACCCAGAGCTTCCAGTTGAATTGCTTCACCAGTAGTACAGCGCGTGGTCTGTGGCCGAACGGCACTATGCATCAAATACGGCTTTGGGCAGGTCATGCCCAGATATTCAATCAGTCCAGCTACCGCATCACGTTCTGCTTCGGCAAACACCAGCATATCGGTTGGTTCAGGCGCAAATCGCATATGCAAATTGTATAATACCGTTTGCCAGTCCGGTGTTGACCAGCACCCGGTTGGTGTGGGGCGACCCCAACCATCTGCCTCGACCCGATGCATACGGCGCAGAGTACGCCCAACCTGACGAGCCAGGGCACGCAGGAGATAGGGTTCATCAACCTGGCTGGCACACTTGCCGCCAATATAGCTCTCTACCAGATAGGTAAATGGAACAACCGCACACGAGAGATCATGCTGAATAATCCGTGCTGCTGGCAACTGCTGGCGCGCCAGGGTACGACCAAAGTAGACTTCACCAGCCAGGGTACTTTCGGGGGCAATCCGTAGTACCAGATATTCATCCGGCGTTGTGATACGTACCAGCACATGATCCGTTGTCTGATCCAGCAGCGATACCACTTCGGGGCGCATATTCAGCGCACGCAGGATAATCCCGGTATAGTCACCTAATCGACTGAGCACACGCCGCCAGGCATCATTGTAACGATCGTCTTCAGGCGTAAGATCATAGCGGTTAAGATGTTTGTAGTTCATAGCATATTATGTGATGACTCCCACGGCCAGAGGCACGGGGGCTTCTCGAGATTTGCACCCATGCATGCGCATCCACATGCAACTCGGTATAATCCGCTGTAATTGCTTATGATCGTGGGAGTGTCCGCTGATCAGGAGCAGCGATATCCAACCGGCTACGGCAGTGGCAGCCGAAAGAACTATTCTCCGTGCTTCCGTGGTGAATCGTTTCCCCCGATCGTGAACAGTTGTGTGAACACATACCCCTATTCAGGTTGAATCTGTGGTAATACAAAGCGCAGAATGCGCTTATTATTCCGATCAACCACATAGACCGCCCCATCCGGCCCGACGGCCACGCCACTCGGCGAATCTAACGAGGCAAGATCCTGGCCAGGGCCACCCCAGCGCAGCAGCATATCACCACGCAGATTAGCCGCCACCATACGATCCTGCAACGGTACACTGACATATACATCACCATCGGGACTGACAGCAATCGACGGATCTTCATAGGTATTGGGATTCCATCCACTGACCCGCCAGGTTGCAATCGGTACTGACCCGACCTGATCATTCTCGCCAGGTGCAAAGACCTGCACCCGGCTATTCCATGTATCCGCCACATACAGGTTGCCCGAACGGTCAACCCCTACGCCAGTCGGCTCATTAAATGCACCCGGTTCAGCCCCGGCATAGCCTAGTTGATAGAGATATCTGCCTTGGTTATCTGTCACCACGATGCGTTTATTGCCTGTATCAGCAATATACACATGGCCATTTGTATCCACGGCAATCCCACGTGGCCCATAAAAGCCCAGCGGACTCGCGGCATTCCCTTCCTGTGTGCCACCGGTATCGGTAAAGCGCCTGCCATCAAATTCCTCGCCGCTGCTGCCCCAACTCGTCACCCATTCACCATCTGGCGACAGTTTCACAACCCGCGCATTCCAGGTATCGGTGACATACAGGTTGCCCTGACGATCAATCGCGATACCGCGCGGTTCATAGAACTGATTCTCGCCACTGCCAAAACTACCGATCGAGCGTACCAACATGCCATCGGCATCAAACACCTGGATGCGATGTTCAAGCGTATCTGCCACATATACATTGCCCTGGCGATCAACTGCCATACCGGTTGGATTGATCAACTCGCCCAACTCACCGATAGACTGGTCAGCCACCAGACGTACCAGCGCACCATTGTTAGCACTTCCACCAGTAGTGGGCACCGACTCTGAGGCACCACTGACGACATCTCGGCGCAGCCAGACCTCCATCTCGCGCCCGTCGATCCGCAGCGGATCGGGCAACTGGCGATACAGCGCAAAGTTCCACAATGTTTCCCAGTTAGCCGGATTAAACGGCCAGGTAAACGCGGCCCACGGCGCATGTAGATCTGCTGAAATATCGCGCCCACATCCCCCTGGCGACTCATTTAGATACCCTTCTGAGGGTGTCCAGGAATTATAGTAGAACTTTTTGTAGCCTGCATTCTGCGGCGAACACTTATCACCTTCGGGAAACCACCAGTTAAAAACACCACCCTCACCATAGGGCTGAACATACGCCTCGCGCAACATGCTGCGCACATCCTCATTCATATGCGAACGCGAGAGCATCACCACCGGGGCCAGAACGGTACTTCCATCGGGTAGTTGCACTTCCAGCTTTTCCAGCGTAGGATCATCGCGAATCTCATTCCCATGCTGCCAGCGCACCTGCTGAAAATCGCGCAGATACCACTGCAATGGCCAGGCCAGCGACCCTTCCCCGCCCTCGGAATTACCGCTATCGATAATAATGGGCATAGACAGGCCACCGGTAATATCCTCTGCCGAACGATTATTACGCGTCAGATTAATCGCAATTTCGCGGACATCGGCTACATAGCGCGGCACATCGGGCGACGTCTGCGTATAGACTAACAACTCAACCGGTGTATCAGGATGGCGGTACACTGCCAGCCAGGTAGCGCGGATCATATACACCCCCAGAATACCCGAAAGTGTCAGAGCCACCACAGCCAGGGTCAGGCGTGTCTTTGCATACAGGCCGATCGTGAGCAGAACAAACAATAAGCCACCAGCCATAAACAGAGCCAGGATCGCCTGTAATAGATTAATCTGCGCCTCCTGACCACGCGCCTCGGCACTCAAACGCCAGGCCGCCACCCCAAAGGCGATCAGCGTCAGGAACAGCACTGGCGGTATGGCCCAGGTCAGATAACTAGCCCCCACGCGCTTATCCAGCACACGCAATGCACGCCCCAACACCCAGGCAGCCACCAGATTGCCAGGCAACGACATATGCACCAGCAGCCAGGGCATCTTCTCACCCGCCCACGAGAAGATCACAATGGCGCTAAAATACCAGCAGACCAGCAACAACGCAAACAGGCTCTGCGTCCCGGTCAGGGAAGGAGACACCCATCGCTGACGTTTGCTGGTTTTCTCAACAACCTCATCGCTGGTGCCATCGCCGGATATCTGGTTGTTCGCCACTGCTTGCTGATTCGCTAGTACACCATGACGGCGCGTAAAAAGATAAATCGCTGCCCCGATGCCACTGATCACGCCCAGTGGCTCGTATAACGGCAGTTGCATAATATAGTAGTACCAGGGTTGATCACCACGGGCATACTCATGCTGGCTGCCTAGCCAGTAGGCCAGGCCAGCATACAAACCATCAAGTGCGCCGGGCGGATAGGCAAAGAACGTGGTATAGAGCACAAGATAGATTCCACCCAGTATCGCCAGCGCAATCCAGAGCGTCGTACGTTCTTCATACCAGAGCTGGCGAAAACGCGGCAGAATCAGCGGTTGTGGATCCCATACCCGTAGCGACAGCCAGGCCAGCAACAGCGTTGAGCCAACTAAAAAAGCTTTTTCGCCCAGATACAGGCCCTGACCAATCGGCAAAGGCCGGTTGAAGATCATCAGCAGCAGACACACCCCCAGCGCTATGGGAAAGCTGATGTTTAGCAGGCGCTGAAAACCGGCCTCGGCCACCAGCCGCACCAGCAGAAAGACACCAAAGATAAAGAAGAGAATATAATAGAGTTCATGAGTGCCTATTGCCAGGGCGATTGCGGCCGCCAGCAGATACAGATAGCTGGAACGCCCGGTATCCACATAGCGGAAGAAGCCAATTACCATCCAGAGTTCCCACAACAACATCAAGGCGTCGTGGCGTGCAAAGCGCGTAAAGTAGAGCAGCGACGGTGAGAATCCCAGCAGCACAGCCGCGATCAATGCCCCGCGCCGTCCCAGGTAGGGGCGCAACATCCACGATGAAGCCACCAGCCCAATACCCGCCAGGGCCATGGGCAAACGTGCCTGGGCATCACCATCGCCAAAAAGAAAATATGAGAGAAACGTCAGTATATATAACGAAGGCCCGTGGTACACCGGGTCATAGCAATAGGTCGCCGATGTCCCGCCGTTGGCGCACGAGAACGTACCGCTGCCGGTATAGAAACGCCAGCTCGTCCAGGCATGAATCCCCTCATCGTGATGCATAGCCATCGCACCCAGCCCCCACAGATGGGCGATCACACTGAGTGCAACAATTACCACATAGGCGACTACTTCAACATTAATGCGCGACAGGCTCACCGTTTGATCCAACCAGGATCGTTGCGACGAGCGTGGAAACGTTTCTATTGCCATATGCTCTTATCCATTGGGTGACTTGTCTTTCTCACCCGGCTAGGGGTTATCCAGTTCTGCGCCCAATCCCAGGCCAATCTGGTCGGCTACTACCGGGCGCACCGCAATCACAAAATCGGTAGAGCCAAGCGGATTGCGCGTATCACGATAGATTAAATAATCCCACATGCGGACAATTGTCTCGCTATCAAATGGCGCACGTAACACGCGGCCTACCAGAGAAATCTCTTCAACTGGTTGCGTACGCCAGTCACCCCGCAACCGATACATGGCATCTTCGGGAAACCACCAGCGTAGCGGCAGGCGCTGCATACGAAAATCGGCCAGATACTCACGATTCTCGGGGAAGCGACTCAGATTTTCCTGCAGCATCAAAACAGCCTGCACATCGGGTGATGGTGGCCCGGACAATTGCTGACCAGAGTTTGCAGACTGCCTAAAGTTACGCATATACCAGAGCCAGACCGTTTCGTTATCGTAGAGCACTGGCATATCCAGCCCGCCCCCGCGTCGCCGCGAAGCCTCTTCGAGCCGCCGTACCACATGCATCACATCGGGCGATGTTTGGGTATAGATAAGCATCTCGCGCGGCACATCACCATTCTGAAAACTGAGGCGCAGACTGTTGCGAACAGTATAGATACTCCCCAGCAGCGTGATACACACCGTCAGCATACACACCGACCAGCGCCATCCACGTTGTAGCGCAGCGATCACGGTCAACAGAATCAACAAAAACAGCACCAGTACGGGAATAATCCAGGCAGGAATCTGTTGAATACCAAACACGTCAACCAGCACTTGCGACAGTTGCAATTGCGCCTGTCCTGCCACAGCCGTATAGATAGTCATCAATAGAAAGCCCAGGATCACTACCAGGGCAAAGCCAATACTAAATAGTAGCCCCGGTCGCCATGAATTCCGCTCAAACTGACCGGCAAAGCCATTTCCTTCAGATCGCAGACGCTCACGCAAGGCATAGAACACACGCTGGCAGGCCCAGGCACTCAGCAGCACCATGGGCAAAGCGACATGAATACTTAGCCAGGGCATCTTCTCACCCGCCCACGAGTAAATACCCAGCGCACCAGCAGACCACCACACCAGCAGCAAGGGCGTCAGGCGCACCCCGCTGAGATATGCAGGACGATCCGGCGTCGCTGTGCCGCGTTTGCGCCTCAGCAGATCCTTCGCTACCAGCATGCCCCCAATAGCCCCCCAGAACAATAAGAGCGGCTCGTAAATAAACAGCAATACCAGGTAATAGTATCCAGGCTGGCCCCCGCGCTCAACATCATGCTGAGCCAGCCAGTAGAGCAGCGAGCCGGTGGTGCCGGTAATTATCCCCAGACGATTGGTAAGAAAAGCGGTAAACAGCAGGGTATAGATCGCCAAAAAGATCCCCAGCGCCACAAACCAACGCCAGCGTACAGCCAGACTAGCAAACACCTCTACAACCGGGTCGTCTGCAGTACGCGCACGCTGCCAGGCGCTCAAACCGTTGCGATTCGGGGCAAACCAGATCAACCAGATCAACAGCACCGTAGTGGACAACCCAAGCGACAGACTGATCAAGATCGCCGGATGCTGAAAGAACTTCCATACATCCGCGACATATCCGCCAATATTCATCAGCAACGACTGGCTATTATAATCATCCGGGCGGTTACGAACACGTAGGGCATAGGCATTATCCGAGGTTTCCAGGGGATACCAGCCAAAAATTGGCCCGCCGGTATATTCCATCAACCCCGTATCCGGATCACGTATCGCATTATGTGACCCGTCTACCCGGGCAGTACCGGGCAATATAAAAACCAGCAGCGCCAGTGCCACTGCCAGGCTAGCCAGAATCACAATACCCGGTCGATAGACCCGCCACAGCAGAGCGATAATAAGCGGCGTCCCCATCAACAGTAGAAAGAGATAACTGGTTTCCTGATTGGTTAGCATCAACCCGAAGGCTGCCGCTCCCAGATAAAGCCATGCCGCTTGTCGCGTCGCCGCATAACGCACAATCGCCACAAAGATCAGCATCTCAAACACAACAGAATAAATATCGTGGCGAATAAACCGTCCCACATACAGAAATGTCGGCGAAATCAGCAAATAAACTGATGCCATCAGTGCAGCCGATCGCCCCAGGTCGCGTCGCAACAGAAAAGGCAGCAGGGTTAAAATCGTTCCAAACAGTGCCGCTCCCAACCGTGCCGTAAAATCACTATCGCCAAACAGAAAAAAGATCGCTGCCCCGAAATAATATAAAAACGGCCCATGCAGCAGCGGGTCGTGAATATATCCTTTCCCGGTATAAATATTCCAGGAATAGGTCGCATGTAATGTCTCATCGTGGTGGAGCGAACGATCACCCAGCGCCCACAGATGTACCACCAGAGACAGTATGCCCAGCAGCAGATATGCAAGAAATTCAAGGGAGATAAAAGGGCTGTGTGCATCGGCATCGGGAAGAACCATATCCCGTACCGATGATTGGGCAGGTATAGTAGCGGATGGTAACTCTATTGCTGACATTGCACCTCATAGATAGTTTGCCATCAGACGTGGCGTTTCACATCAGCAGGAAGAGCATCTCTCTGCTTCAGCTCACTTCAGCCCACGCTTGTACAGGCGTTCTGATTGTCGTGCAATCATAAATGTTTACCCTTTAGGGCGGGAAACCCACCCGCTTCCAGCGGTGGGAGGAACGCCTCTGTTGTAACCCGCTTCAGCACACGCTTGCACGGGCATGTGGATATGGAGCAGTCTTTTTGGCCGCAAAGCCCAGGAAGACTGCCAGACCTGTTGCCCGGTACCAGGCACTCCGCGTGCGCGGGTAACGTGAGCCTCAACAAAGCTATCAGTCGGTACTATCTCAAACGAGTGTGCTGCTTAACCCGTACACAGGTGTCACCCCGTAGGTTCCAGAGCAGACGGCTGGCTCACGCACCGTCTGGTGGATCGTGAACGCGTGCCGATAGCGTAGCCCCATCAGCCTACAGGCTGGTGGCTGAGTCTGGTCAGGTTCGTGGGCCTTCGGATCTCCCGACACGCCCACACCCTTTGAGGGGTGGGTTCCTGACTCCATTCTATGATGCATACAATTCCCACACGCACCATATATTGTAAACTGTTATCTGATCAACATACTGCAGATACCCTGTACGCCAGAGTACAAACATTCAATGCAACAGCCACTACGACTACATCAAGATACACCATCAGGCCCGTTGATGTGAAAATACCGCAGGCATTGTACACGATTCATAGCACAGCGGCAAGAGCGATTACTCTAGTACCTGGTCACGATCGCGGGAACGCCAGATGATCCGGTTACCACGCCCCCAACCAGCGACGGCATAGGCAGCAGCAGACAAAGATATCCTCCGTGCCTCCGTGTCTCCGTGGTGAATCGTGTCTCCCCAACTGTGAACAGTTACTTATTCTCGTATCAAGGCTACTACCTGCCTACTGCCTAATCTATCCCCTCGAACGGCCCCAGAAACCGAGGCAATGGATGGCTGAAGTGTACTTCCCACACGGCATTCAGGGTAGCCAGCATTTCGCGCAGCGTATATTGAAACATCACGCTGGATCGATAGACCTGCCAATCAGGCGTACCGAAGCCTACCACATCTACGCCCAGTTGCCGACATGTATACACAGCTCGTGGCAAATGATAGCGCTGTGTGATCACAATCGCCCGCGACACACCAAAGATCTCCTGCGCCCGATAACAACTATCATAGGTTCGAAAACCAGCATAGTCCAGCGTAATATCTTCAGCAGCAACCCCCCGTTCGATAGCATAGTGGCGCATAGCACTTACTTCGTCATAGTAGACGCTGCTGTTATCGCCAGTCATCAACAGCTTACGTATGCGCCCCGCATGGTAGAGTTCTACCGCCGCATCGACCCGGTCGGCTAGAAAACGGGACAGTCGACCATCGGGACGCACCCCCGCCCCGAATACAATTGCCACATGTTCGGCAGGCACACTGTCAACCGTATCGTAGCGCTGTCGGCTAGTCGCCAGCGCTACATAGCTATTCACCACGAGGATCAGCACCAGCAGGCTGATCGTGCTAACCACACCAATGCGGATCGGACGCCATATCGGCATGCGTCGCCAATATATCTGCCAGGGCAACGAGATCTGTCGCATAGAAAAGAACCCTATAAAGAAGCTATGTCACATTATTGATGCTGCACCTGAGACGACCATACCGCTCGAATTGTTCCACCGCTTTGCGCTTAAGATGCGCTTTGCACGTAGAGGCTGTGCGCTTTGCGCTTTGCCTTGTGTGGAGCTGGCTCTAATATCAATCGGCTCACAGTATTCTGCTCCACCAGCGAGCGACTCCAGAGCATCGGATGATAGACTCCGCTATGCCAGATCGCAGTCAGGTCACAGTAGTGACGGCTGCCGGGATGCCCGCTCTGCCCTCCGGATAGTATACTCTGGCTGGCATCCCAGTTTTGCACATCACAGATCTGGCGATACGATGGCCCGGTATACAACGGACGTGGCCCGCTATCACGTGGCATATACCCCATACAGACGGTGTCTATGTCACCACCGGTAGGCCAGACTCCGCGATTAAAGATCGGTGACAGTATCGGAATACTGCCCAATGCATGGCGCAGAGTCAGGTTATGAATGCGTCCATACCGCCAGTTGCGCGGATTCTTGCCCATGTGCATACGCAGATCCGCCACCGTACGGGCCATACACTCCTGCAGAATGGTATTCCAGGTATGCCCCGCGCCTAACCAGACATCCTCACGCTGGGCACCCTGTGCAGACGCAATACGTGCCAGGATGCCAGGAAAAGCCAGTCCCAGATACTTATTGGCTGGCAGCATGCTAAACAATCCCAACCCCACCAGTGCGCTACGCAGATCGCCCAGTTCAGCATAGGCAAGCCGTTCCAGATGATAGCGTAACACACTATAAATTGCCCCACCAGCACTGTCGGCATGCAATATCCCATCCCATGCCACCAGCAGATCACGTGCCTGTTTTTCCAGTGAATCAGTAAGCGGCAGATCAGCCATCAGGCGGGCTAGATCCAGGCCGGGCAGGCTATACAAATCGCCCTGAATACGGGCAAAACTCTGCAGATCATGCTGCGGCGTGGCTTCCAGCAAAGTACGGATACGCTCGGCGCGATAGCCATTTAACCACTCGCCATGAAATACATCATGCAAAGCATACTCATTACCAATAGTACGGTTATTGGCATTGAAAATCAGTCCATCCGCTGGATCATACACAGCTGGCAGGTCAGCAAAGGGAATATACCCGATCCACTCGTATGTACCCGTCCAACCTGGCACGGGCAAACGACCATCGCCCTGCGCCCGGATCGGCACGGCCCCACTCAATGTATAGCCAACATGTCCATCAACATCAGCATAGACAAAATTCTGCGGTGGTGCGCTGAAATGCGTCAGCGCCGACCGAAAGTCATCCCAATGACGCGCACGATTCAGCCGCAATATAGCCTGTGCCACATACCCGGCATCCAGCGCCGTCCAGCGTAATGCCAGTTCTTCTTTGCATTGAACATCACCGCCTGTGTCCCCCTGACGAACACCCGGCGCAGCCAGAGGTGTGCCTGGCGGAGCCACAACGGCAGAGATCACCGGGCCATGACGGGTAATCCGAACCTCCTCGACAACCGGTTCAGAACACCCCTTTACCCAGATCTCTTCGCGGATCAACTCGGCCTGCTCCCAACCGTCCTGCCAGGCATACCGCAGCGGATCATCAGGATGAAACCGTTCAATAAACAGATCCTGTACATCTACCATGCCATTCGTGACACCCCAGGCAATCCGGTCGTTATGCCCAATAATCACCCCTGGCACGCCTGGAAAGGTCGCCCCGGTTACGGCATAATCCCCCCCACACAGATGCGCCTCATACCAGATCGATGGAAGATTCAAGCTTAGATGGGGATCATTCGCCAGCAGCGGCCGTCCGGTTGTGCTACGTGTGCCATCTACCACCCAGGCATTGCTGCCAACCCCAGCATCTGGCATCTTCAAGAACGGCGCGGCCTCAGCCGCCGAATGCAGGGCACCCTCGCCTATATCGTTGCGGTAGCTAATACCCGCCGGAACTGTCAACGTCTGTGATGTCGGGTTATCTAGCAGTAACTCACGGGCACGTGCTTCGCCAACTGTCGCTACAATGCGTGCATGCAACAGTTCACTCTTCCAGTTACCCGACAGATCCAGCGCCACAACTTTGCCCCACACCAGCACATCAACCACTTCCCACGGACGCGGACGGTGGCGTAAGACATGAAACTCCACCGGCAGACGACGTGGATGTGCAGACAGAAAGGCATTGATCCCCTGCACATACGCCTCGAGAATCGAGCGCGTTTCATCGTCCAGCACATCCAGTTCGCGGCGAGCTACACGACCAAGACCCAGCACACGTACAAAACGATCCGAACTGAGCGCAATAGCACCAAACACCTCGGCAAGTTGTCCATGACCCGTGCGCCGGTTGAGTTCCATTTGCCAGAGCCGATCTTGAGCATGCACATACCCCAGTGCCATAAAAAGATCTGTGTTGGTTGTAGCATAGATATGCGGAACCCCCCACTGATCCCGCAACACATCAACCGTACTATCTAACCCTTCCAGTTTGACCTTTCCCGACGTGCGCGGGAGAGGTCGGCGCAGCGCCATCATTGTTCCCACACTTGCCAGGAGGCCGACCGTGCCAGCTGTTGCGCCCACTGCTATGCCCACGGTTCGTCCTATACGCGTTTTGCTCATCTTACATCCTTATTTTTACCGCGAGTACGCGCTTATTGTAGTAGCGAAGTGAAAGGTGTGTCAATGCAGTTGACACACCCGAGAAGATAGAGTATCTTTACGTACGCCTGACGTATTAGGCAACCCACGCCCCAGGCGTGATGAATAAACGCCCGATCAAATCCTGAACCATGCAACATCCGGAGTTCCCTCCAACCCTACTGGCCGATCTACGGCACGTTGATCGTGCAATTAAAGCGTGTCTGCGCACTCATCCGGCCGTACTTGCTATTGCTGGTCCGCATCTGCTGATTCCTGAAGCACAGCGCCTCCATGCAGCCCTGACATTGCTCACTGCTCAATTAGGCATATACTCGCTTGATCAGGCCCTGCATGCTGCCACCGCCGTCGAAATCATTCGTGCTGCGACGCTAACCCACAGCCATCTAGTCAACCCGCAAGAACCATCCTACTACCAGAACGATACAGCGGGCGAATGGCATCATGGCTTGCCTTTAATGATTGGCGATTATCTCTTCGCTCTGGCAGCCAGTGAGATGGCCCGATCCCCCGATGCGCGTATTATTACTTTTTTTTCCCAGGCGGTGATGACGATCTGCGAGGGCCGGCTTTTAGCCGTGTCCGGCATGTTTACGGCTGAAACGGCTCGGGAACACTATTACACCAGAATTGGGCACCAGACCGCCGCCCTCTTTGCCGCAGCATGTCAGGCCGGTATGGCAAGTGGCGGTGGCTCTCCTGACCAGATCGAGCAATCAAGGCTGTTCGGCTACAATCTTGGCCTGGCATACCAGGTTATCGAAGATATACATCTCTTCAGCAGCGATATCGCATCAGATGAACCAGTTGCCGCCAGGAACCTGCAGCATAGCGTCATAACACTCCCATTTATCTATGCGATTCACACCGGAGGTGGCGCAGCCCTGGCACACATTGCTGCAACGGCAACTCCGTCACGCATTGCCTGGACTATCGCCGAAGTGCGCCGCCTGGGTCTTCCCCGTGCCCACAGTGATGCCCAGATGCTGATCGCACGGGCAACCAGGCAGCTTGCTGAACTACCTGATTGCCCGGTACGCCAGTTTCTGAACGACTTCACCCAGTCACTGCTACCCCCTGTAGAAGCGTAACATATCCATCAACTCTCATGATCCACAAACGCATGCGGTGACGGTTGGGCCATTACCCGGCCAATCTGGCGCAGTTTCATCCACCACTGATCTTTTGGTCGGCTATGCGCATAATCCATCATTCGTGGCATATCTTCCATAGCTGAAAAGCGCACCTGACCACCATGCAAGCCGATAAATGCACTACCCGGTGGTTGGTTGGCTGCCTCGGTAATCAGATAATCAATACAGCGTGACGCCAGGCGCGTGCCCTGAATACGGTCAAATGGTGTCGGGCTGCCACCCTGCTGAAGATGGCCCAGGATCGCCTGACGTACATCGAACAGTTCACCGCCCTCCTCTTCAAACAGGGCACTCATAAAACTGGTAGTATACACCGGGTTTACCCCTTCGTTTCGGATCACCAACCCCAGGCGTTTTCCGGAACGAAAACCACGAATCATATATTCCAGGTCTTCCTGCATATCGCGCAGCGTTACGCCCTCTTCAGGCAGATACACACGCTCGGCACCAGTTGCCAGGCCACTCATCAGCGAGAGATAGCCACAATAACGCCCCATTACTTCCACCACAAAACAACGCCGTGACGCCACCGCCGACTGCTTGATCTTATCGACTGCTTCGACAATACTATTCAGCGCCGTATCCGCTCCGATACTTAGATCTGAACCGGGCAAATTATTATTAATTGATGCTGGCAAACAGACCATTGGGATATTGAAGGCCGAAAAGTTCTCACGCTCGCTAAACAACCGATGCATTGCCTGGTAACCAGCCCAACCACCGATCATCAGCAAACCTTGCACATCATGCTCTTCAAGATGACGGGCAATCGCATACAGATCACGTCCATGGGGAACCTTGCGATTGGTGCCTAACTCTGAACCACCCATTGTGGTCAGGCCCGCAACACTCATCCATTCAAGTTCCTCGATCCGTCCCTCGGCCAACCCGACAAAGCCATCACGAATGCCGATCATAATATGGCCACGATCCAACCCCAGCCGCACGGCCGCCCGCACGGCCGTATTCATTCCAGGCGCCGGGCCACCCGCATTCATTACTGCCAGGCGCAAGCGCTTTTGCCCAACCGGCGGATCATGCGGCAATGCGCGGACAAAAGTGCGCAGGATCTGAAAACTCTCCTTAAAGCTCTTACCGCGCAATTCCATCGCCGTCTCATAATCACGCACAGCAATCGCCCCGGCAACCGCCTGAGTCTGCTCTACACACTCCATCAACGGCATGCGCGTGATCTGATTATCCTGCATCCCGATCAAGAATGCTTCTCCGGTTGTCTTGCCCGACAGAATCTCTTCGACAGCGGCATAGCCCATCACAGTACTCATATACCGATCATAGGCACTGGGAGCGCCACCACGCTGCACATGCCCCAGGATGGTTACACGCGTATCTTCCCCCAGGCGCTCTTCCAGCAAACGCTTGACATAGTCACTCGAGATCGGATTGCCATGGCGATCCTGAGCGCCCTCGGCCACAACGACAATTGTATCGCGGCGACCTGCCTCGCGACCAGCCTTGAGAATCTGGCACATCTTGTCTTCCCAGTTATCCACATCAGGAGGACTCTCGGGGATAAGCACCCAGTCTGCGCCGGTAGCCAGGGCAGACATCAGTGCCAGATACCCACAACGTCGCCCCATCACTTCTACCACAAAGCTACGCTGATGGCTGGCGGCCGTGCTGCTGATTGCATCAATCGCCTCAGTGATGCGATGCAAAGCCGTATCGGCCCCGATCGTCATATCAGTACCAAACATATCGTTATCAATCGAGCCAACCAACCCGGCGATCGTCAGGTTGGGATGCCGGTTGACCGCATCCGCGCTAAGCTGTCCCGTTTCTACCAGTTCCTCTAACAGGCTGGTCCATTCTTGCCGAAAAATATTTGCGCCAGTCAGACTACCATCACCACCAATCACCACCAGACTGTTAATATCATGTTCGATCAAATTACGGGCAGCGCGCAACCGCCCTGAACGCTCACGAAAGTCCTGGCTGCGTGCTGTTCCAATCACAGTACCACCCTGATGCAAAATACCACCAACTGATCCCCATGACATTTTGCGGATCAGATTACCGCCCTCGACCATGCCCTGATATCCTTCATAGATCGCGTAGACTTCAATTCCGAGATCCAGTCCGGTACGCACGACCGCACGCACAGCCGCATTCATGCCCTGTGCATCGCCCCCACTGGTGAGTACGCCGATATTTTTTGGCCGATGTTCAGTCATTGAGGCAGTCTCCTACTTCTAGAGGTAGCCGGTATCGTTCTCCTCGACAGCGTACTATTGTCCAATCGTTGGTAGTGATATGGTTGGTTTATATGGTAACACGATATCTACCTTGCTGTTGAATTTAGCGGCGTGCTAATTGAACAGCATCAAAATGCCACCATTCGCTTACAGCTGCAATCAGATCCTGGTTGACCATCCCATCATAGCTAAACAGCATAACCTGCTTTCTGAACTCACGCCGCACCAATTCGACAGCCGGCACAAAATCCTGGTCTCCCGTTGTCAGCACCAGGGCGGTCGTCTCTGGAAGAGACGCCTGCCAGACCAGGTGTGCGCTAAAATCAACATCGACACGCCGTTGGCGATTGATACCCGGTGGCCCGGACTCCATCGGATGCAGGCGAACCTGCATGCCCTGAGCCTGCATTGCCGTATAGAACGCCTGTAATCCACTGGAAATACCATAGGCTGAATCAAAGCCATTGAACAGAAAGGTTCGTGTCGGGCCGAGTCGATCCCGAATCAACCGTTCTGCCAGGGCATAGTCTAGCTTAAATTTGCCTTCGCTTGCCTTGACTACATAACCAACATCAACCAACCAGGTTACCCATGCCATCGATATTCCTTTCCTTGCTCAACCACATCGGCTGTATCACGGGTTCTGAACCACTGAAGCCAGGCATAGAGCCAGTGTGGGAGGCATAACCAGTATCACACCATCAGTGTATCAACGTATCAACGGAGGGCAGCCATATGCTCTATACGGCGATCCCAATGAGATAGTCCGCATATCTTAATGTGCGAATAAACACAACGCGTGCCGTACAACCCACCAACGGAATGTCAATCTATGATACCACCAGGTACGATAGCTATAGAAAGATGCAACCTGTTGATAATAAGAAGGTTCTTTTTCATGATATACTATTCAAACTATGGCAAAGTGGACATTCCTCACCAACCATGCTCAAGTACTCCTGTGCATTGCGCGGAACAAACGCATCACCGCCCGCGAAATCGCCGCGACGGTCGGTATTACCGAGCGCGCCGTCCAGCGCCTGATCCATGATCTGGAAGAATCAGGCTATATCAGTCATGTGCGCGAGGGCCGCCAGAACTACTATGCGATCCACGTTGATCGGCCTATGCGTCACCCGGCCCAGGAAGGCCATGTCGTCCGCGAATTACTTGAACTGCTTTTGCCATTGGAACTCAGCGAGCAAGAGTCAAATATGTCAACATAGTCCTTCATTGGCATCGCTATCAGGGAACATCATCATACAGACAGACCGTCTGAACCAGAGAACACCTGAGTCTGTCTTGCAAGACTGACCCGGCCTCATAGTTTGTAACCGTTCAAGCAGTGAATATGTTGCAATCAGGGTATTGCCTATGTTGGACTGGAAGACAAACTGCTGACCTCAGCCACGAGGGGGAATACGCAGTATCACTGGCGTTGGGAAGCTGCGTGGATACACACAGAATACACTCACATGAGGTGACATATATTTACACATCCAAAACGGTAGAGCAGACATATTCACTGTATGCTAGCTCTACGTTGAATGTTCCGCTTCTTTCTCCTGCCCATGATCATGGGCATATTGCTTAAGATGGACAACCGTCATACTTAAATGACGGACAGCCTCGTCCATTTGCACAAAGATCGACTCATACTCATCTTCTGTCAGCGGATCATCCTCGCCAGTCAGTCGATGTAACTGCTGCCCCAGCAGGCTGACCGGACCATACAACTCGTGCAAGATCGCCACAAGTACCCTATTTGCATCCATCCCTTCCCAGGGATGCCGATCAGATCGTGGGGTCTGTTCACTCATCGGATGAACCTCCGCAACTGATACCTCACGCAGAAAACAATGGCACGTTTCCAAATGAGACACAAGACAAGGTAATCACAAAAGGCTACCGCCAGTCACACCTTTTGATGCCTATTGTACCATATGAGTATGTCCCTGAGAGCGCCTGTTTCGTGCAGGTATGGCTGTAATACTGCATGAATCAGGTTTAATGGTATAGTTTCAAAGCAAATAGTTGTGTATGCATAAACGAAAGATACAAACTTCTATATACCCTAGCGCTGTGCGATACTCCTGCTGCATACAGCATACATCCCACCTACAGCGCAGCCATGCCCAGGTCGACCGATATCCCACCCGTACAGATCCATGCGTATTTCATGAAGAGTCAAAAAGATGGCAGCAATTTTCAACAATTAGATATAAATAATCGTCGATGGAACAGGTTTGAGACTTGACATCATATACGGTTGGTCGTATACTCTGGGCATTCGCAATAGTTTGTATTAGTGTTTTTCACTAATAACACCAGTACCAAACAAGATATTACCTGTACACTCTCAACACACTATCTGCAAATACAAGATTGGACAGGGCTGAACGATGCCTGAATGTAACCATATCAGAGGGGCAAGTGGCTTACATCCTGAGTAGCATATACTTGTTTAGAATCATAAAGACATCGGTCGATCGGTAACCGTTCAGGTGGGGTGGTCGGGAGGGGCAATGCCCCTCCCGGAGTCTCTTCTTTTCGACCCGTTTTGGCGGCTTTGCCGCCAAAACGGGTCGAAAAGAAGGTTTTGCGGGGGCCTGCGGCCCCACTGGCGCAGGTACCGCCTGAACGGTTACGGTCGATCGTATATATATGCGTGTTATACCTGCTACAGGTTCAGTTACCATTAAGGAGTCTTCTAAATGAGTGATGCATCAACGGATGTGGAAGTGCTGTATGATGCCTCCCCTGATAGTCTGCCACTCTCGGTGATGCTGTTTCATGCAGCTATGTCTCAGCATCTTGCCATCAGTGACTTTGCCGAACAATTGGGTATTGGAGCCCTGTCATTACGTCAGTTTATTTCAGGGCAAACTCAACGCCCACGCGGACGCACGCTGGAGTTGATCGCCAGCACGCTTAACATTTCTGCTGAAGAGGCACGCTACCGCACAACCCTGCGCCCGGTTGCTGCACCATCCTTCGCCGACTGGCTCAAAGAACATATGCACGCAAACTTCTCGCGCGCCAGGCTTACGCGTGAAACACGTATCAGTGATGGGGCATTGCGCAATTACCTCTCTGGTCAGACCCTTCCCGACGCCGATCAGTCCCAACGTTTGGCCGAGGCACTTGGGGTAGACTCGCTGGAACTGGCCTGCATACTGGTTGCCGATCATACCATACGTGCCGGTGGTGAGACACTCCTGCCCCCCCAACCGTTTGAAGGCGATGATGTAACGTCTGTATCAGTAGATCCTCTCCCTCACCAGGTGTCATTAGATCGGACATTGGGCGAGCGATCCTTCAGCATAAACCGTGATGACCGTGCCCTACCAGCAGACAGGTCAGTCGACGAAGAGCATGTTCTGCATCTCTGGCACCAACTCCATCCTCAGGGGCGGCGGGCTACGCTGATCTATATCGCTGGCTTACTCGCTGAAGGATAACTGTTAGCCCATTACTAGATACTGGTACGTGTTCACACGTGGGGAGCGCATATGTTCCTGTCGGCGGCTAATCTGGGTTGGACTGCGTCAGCCACAGTGCGGGCACAGGCAGAGCAGATGTGACTGTTTCCTCCCCTCGTGAACAGTTGCATATTCTGGTAACTGTTCACATTCGGGGAGCGCAGGCGTCTCTGTCTGCGGTCGGGGCGGTTCGCGAACCGCCTCGACGGTGTCGCGCAAGCATCGCTGCCCATTCCACCAGAAATCCCCCCCAACTGTTCTATATTCTGATAGTGTTGCGTTTTGATCCGAGCCATGTTACAATCGACCGACATCAACCGTAGAAATAAGTGTGTCATATAATCTATGCCTGAGCAAACCGTTACGAACACTCATACACGCACTATCCCTGGCATTGACTCGGAAGCGATGCCATTCCTGAGCGTAGGTTTAGGGTTGACAGGCCTGGCGCTCGGTTTACGTCCACGCCTCGCCCCCCTACCCCTGGCTCTGACCGCATTAACCGCCTTATTCTATCGTGATCCAGAACGCCAGACACCTGAAGACGACACAACAGTGCTGTTCTCGATTGCTGACGGGATAATCCTGAGCATTGAAGAGGTGTATGAACACCGCTTTCTCCATACAGATGCCGTACGCCTGGCTACTGTCCTGTCGCCTCTGGATGTGCCCGTAAACCGCAGTCCAACGCAGGGAGAAGTAGTCTATATCGAGCATGTTCCCGGCGAGTATCGCCCAGTGTCGGATCCACTGGCTGCGAAACAGAATACGCGTACCTATATCGGTATGGAAACAAACTGGGGGCCGCTGTTAATCGTCCAGATCGCCGGTCCGCTGTCTCGACGTATTGTGTGTCGGGTTGAAGTTGGTAGTCGGCTAGAAGCAGGCGAACGGATCGGTACGATCCGCTTTGGGGCACGCGCTGATTTGATCGTTCAACGCGACTCGCTGCATCCCCTCGTACAGATCGGTCAGCGGTTGACTGCTGGCGTTACACGCATTGCTCACGCCATTCCTCTCTAGGGCAACTTCTGTCAGCTATGTATCCCTGAATGTGTCAGTGTCTGGTCTACTGAACTATCTCCATTGCCATAAATGCACGTACCGGATAACCTGAGCGGATCCTGGTAGAAGACACGGGGTAGCTGTGTCCATGGAATCCATGGAAGCTGAAGAGCAACGCCTGGTGCAAACAGGTCAGGCTGGCGATATCGAATCGTTCAATCAGCTTGTCCGCTTGTACGAGGGACGTGTTTATAATCTGTGTCTGCGTATGCTTGGTGATAGTGACGCGGCTGCCGATGCCGCACAGGATACTTTTATTGCCGCGTTTCGTAACCTGCGCCGCTTTCGGGGAGGATCATTCCGTTCCTGGATGCTACGAATTGCCACTAATACATGCTACGATGTCTTGCGCGTGCGTAAACGCCGCCCTACTAGTTCCCTGAATAGTATGTTCGACCCGGATGAGCAGAGATCATCATTTCCTGAACCTGCTGATCCAGCAGAGGCACCCGACGAATTTGTACTACGTCGCGAGCTTGGCGCAATGATCCAGCAGGGCCTTGACTTGCTCCCTCCAGAACAACGCATTGTGGTCATTTTGTGTGACGTTCAAGGTATGCCCTATGATGATATCGCCGCCATTACCGGAACTAATCTTGGTACCGTCAAGTCGCGTTTGAGTCGCGGACGCGCACGGTTGCGTGACTTTCTGAAAGAACGGGAACTATTACCGTCTCAATACCGTCATGCAAAGAAGTAAGAACGCTGCCATCGGGCATACCTGCATATGATACGTCTATCATGGTAAACCATTCAGTACAACCACATAGCCATTCGAATACTGACCTGGAGTTACTCTCAGCTTATCTTGATGATCAGCTGGACAATACCATACGCACAAACCTGGAGCAACGACTGTCGACGGATGCGCAGTTGCATAGTGAACTGGCAGAACTACGCGCTACGACACAGTTGTTGCGTACACTGACTCCGGTTGAAGCCCCGCGTTCCTTTGCACTGAATCCAGAGGATGTGTCTGTTCAGCCGCGGTTCTGGATGCGCCTGCAACGCTTTTCGCCTATTGCTGCAGTGCTGATTCTGGGGTTGATGATCAGCGGTGTGTTTGCCCTCAGCCAGATGACCCTTATTGCAGGCAATAGCCCTGAAGTGGCCCGTATGGAGCCAGAAGCAGCCCTTCCAGCGCCAGCCCTGAGTAATGAAACTGACACAACCCTGTCGGATACGGCAGGTAGCGGTATGTCTGCAGCAGAAGAGTCTGCCCGCAACTCAGCCGCCCAGGAAGAGGCCGCTGAGTCTGGTGCTGCTATACAAAACGCCCTTCCAACAGAAGACACCTCAGATGCAAAAATCCAGATCGAAGGTGAAACAAACCAGGCAGCAACCCGGACAGGCCAAGCTACCACACCATCACCCGTGTTATCACCAGAGCCATCGGTATCACTTCCTCCACGCATAGCCTGGCTAACCTATGTGCTAATTGGTGCAATTACCATCGCACTCCTGCTAGCCGGATTGTGGTTCATTCTACGTCGGCGTATGTAATGTACGTGGTTCCATTGGCATAGCTTTTGGCATCCATGCTGGCAGATCACCGGGCATACACCATCCTGCTATGCCAGAGTCACCAGCATGAATCGCGCTCCTGCGTGTCTCTGTGGCTCCGTGGTGAAGAGATTCCCCCTAGCATGAATGCTTAAAACACCATAGCTCTAGTTTGACTCTCTCTGCTGTCCACGCTATAATATCGTGGTATATGCCGCTAGCAGCGGGGCGTAGCGCAGACTGGTAGCGCACCTGAATGGGGTTCAGGAGGTCGCTGGTTCAAATCCAGTCGCCCCGACCACCATATAAAGCCACTCTATAATGTAGGGTGGCTTTGTTATTTCAAATCTATCGGTATTGCACCAGTTACTTTTTCATGTTACAATAGGAACCTATGTTGCACTTATGGACATCTGCTATTATCTTATCCGCACAATCGCCAATACATCAGGGCCTCTACACCAGTTTCAGCATATTCAAGGTTATCATTTCATATAGATTTACAGGTATTTTCAGATACTTGAAGTTGCATCCTACGGATATCTGCGTTATAATAGCACATGCTTGACATATTCATGAAGGTTGACTGTGTCTTGATGTAAAATACATCGTTGTTCTTATAAGTAATTACAGGCTTTATTCGTCCAATCGTAACTCTACATATTTGAATGGGGTCGCAGGAGGAGCCAAGATGGCAACAGCAAACCTGCAAGCTTTGTGTGATCGCTCTCGACGCTTGCTTGAACAGAATGATATTGAACGCGCCATCGCTGTGGCTCAGCATATTCTGAGGTATTTCCCCGATAATTTAGAAACACATCGCATTCTCGGCGAAAGCTACCTTGCTAGCCAGCAGTTTGAGCAAGCTCGCGACGAATTCAAGCGCATACTAAACGCTGATCCAGAAAATATACCCGCCATGGTAGGCCTGGGTATGGCTTACGAGCGCATAGGTAAGCTAGATCACGCAGTACATGCGTTTGAGCAGGCCCTTGAGATAAAGCCCGATGTGACCGAATTGCGCAGCCAACTCTTACGCCTGTATACGGAAGCCTGGGGTAGTGAGGGAGCACAATTACGCCTGAGTCGTGCTGGTCTCGCGCGGCTATATGCCAAAGGGCATATGCTTCCACAAGCTATTCAAGAGTTCCGTAGTGTCATTTCAGATCATCCTGATCGATTTGATGCGCGTGTGGGCTTAGCCGAAGTACTCTGGCGCGACGGTCAGGAGGAAGCAGCCACAGTAACCTGCTCGGATATGTTGTCGGAACGCCACGATGTGCTGAAGGCAAATCTCTTGCTTGGGTATATCAAGCTGGCTTCTGGTGATCCAGAAGGAAATCATTATTGGGAAGTTGCCCAGCACCTGGATCCCTATCAATCAGTGGCCCGTCAGCTATTTGACACCTTGCCTGCAACCAGTGATCCTGATACCCATATTCCCGATTGGGACGAAGTTCTGTGGCAAGAACAGCGTGCGCAAGAGGAACAAGAACGTCTGCACCGCGAGGTGGCCGAACAGCGTGCCCACGAAGAGCAGATCACACCGGTGGCTGCCCCTGGCGCGGAAGAGGTGTTCGCCGGTTCATGGATGGATTCACTGGATCAGCCACAGGTTGCTCCGGCCACAGGTATTACAGCATCCGATGACACCGGCAATGATGATTTCCTGTCCAGCCTGCTGGCATTTGAGAGCCTGGATAAAGATGAACTTGCAGACATAGGGCGAGACCAGCCTTCTGTGCCATCTGGAGATCAGCATACACACGATAGTGCAGCAGACAGGTGGTCTGAAAGTAATATTCAGCCGTTTGCTATAACAGATGCGTCTGATTTTGCTGATACTGAAATGGTGGATTTGCCTTCGGATAGCATGTCAGATGCTGATGTCGAGCCATTTTTGTTTGATGATCTAGGGCTTAATGCTGAAGAGCTTGCTGCGCTGGAATCAGCAACCGCCGAGCAGTCGGCTAAGCCGCGCTCTACAGACGACGCAATGCAACCGTTTTCGCTTGATGACTTAGGCCTGGGTGATGACGAGTTTGCCGGGCTTGAGTCAGCTACATCAGAATCGGGTTTTGCAGAGGAAATGGCCCAACCATTTTCGCTTGATGACCTGGGTTTAAGTGCTGAAGAACTTGCTATACTCGAGTCAATGTCGCCTTCGTCGCAAAACGCTATGCCTGAAGATGCGACTGAATTGTCAGATGTGCAACCGTTCTCACTGGATGACCTTGATATAGATGATATAGATGCTGAAGAGTTCCCACCATCTGATCGGAACAGGTCACATACAGCACCTATACATTCCAGCCAGGGCGACGAGGATATGGATATATCTATGCCTCCGTTCGACTGGTCGCTGGGCATAGGGTCAGATGCCACTAATAAGCCTGTTTCTGATAGTGATGATTTTGATGAGGGTGTACCTCATGATTTATTACCCTTTTCGCTAGATGATTTAGATCTGAGTTCTGATGATTCCAGCGTCCTGGGTAGTATGGGGGAAGGTTCTCTGCCATCATCACTGCAGCCCTTTTCGCTGGATGATCTGAGGGATATAACTCCACCTCCATTGAGTGATATGTCATTGCCACCACTTATGGCTGATGAAGAAGATTCTTCGGCTGATCTGACTACATTTGGTTGGCAACAACCTTCTGCTAAGGAAAATACGGACTTTTTGCGGCAGCAGGGCCAGGAAGATGCTGTATCTGAGCGGTCAATCTTTGCCAAGCTAAAACAACGCCGTCAGGAGATTCCCGAAGAAGAGAGCGTACCACTCCCGCCTGTATCGCTCGACGATGATGATGATGAACTGAATCTCTTTTCTAACGACGATATCTCATTGCGTGACGACGATGATGCGATATCATTTGCGCAAACAGAAGAGATGGATGCTCTATCACCTTCTGAATCTATCCGGATACCATCAGTTGATCAACCGGCCGCTGAGGAACCGGAATTGACCCCCTTCTCCCTTGAGGAACTCGGCCTCAGTCC
>RRYU01000123.1_pt1 | contig 51760 bp, 52 predicted proteins | sample 2162651 | NCBI WGS metagenome assembly RRYU01 (sample SAMN10267283, study PRJNA491782) | microbial mat metagenome | isolation source: biomat in the production well | place: Japan: Minami-Kanto gas field, natural gas well KTG3 | collected 2017-06
TTTCTCTCTATATGCAAAATGTTGCATCTACTTTTGCAAGAGGCTCAGTTGATAACAGAATATGCCTGCTATTATACCATGATGATGGTCACAGGTGGAATGCTGGAGGTACGTGCTGTGCCACTTGCATTGTGTAGTGGTTTGGTGCTAAATTCGCGGCGTGATTACTCAATATTTTAATTTATCAATATACCACATATGACACCCCACCAATCTTTTGATGTCGGCAATGCTGCTCTGGCAGCCCAGCTGTTTGGTCAGCAGAATCAAAACCTCAAGCTGATTGAAAAGAAACTCGGGATTCGCCTCGGAAGCCAGGGGACGGTATTGCATCTGTCCGGCAACCCGGCACAGGTTCAGGTTGGCTATCGCCTGCTCGAAGAACTCTGTGCGTTGTTACGCGATGAGATGCCCCTGTATCCCACCGATATCGACTATGCCATCCGCATTCTGTCGACCGACTCTTCAACCAATCTGCGTGATATTTTCTATGACACGGTCTTTGTTTCGGCGCGCAACAAGCTGATTACTCCGAAAAGCCTGGCACAAAAAAGCTATATCGACCAGATCCGCAGCAAAACCGTTGTTTTCGGCATTGGGCCGGCTGGAACCGGCAAAACCTATCTGGCCATGGCCATGGGGGTGGCAGCTCTTATGCGCAAAGAGGTAAGTCGCATTATGCTGGTACGCCCGGCGGTTGAGGCGGGAGAAAAGCTGGGTTTTCTGCCCGGAGATCTGGCTGAGAAGGTTAATCCTTACCTGCGGCCGCTGTATGATGCCCTTTATGACATGCTTGAGCTTGAAAAGGCGCGTGGACTGGTAGATGCCGGGGTGGTTGAGGTGGCACCCCTGGCTTTTATGCGCGGGCGTACCCTCAATGATGCCTTTGTTATTCTTGATGAAGCACAAAACACCACGGCGGAGCAGATGAAAATGTTTTTGACGCGCATCGGTTTCGGCAGTCGCGCGGTCATTACCGGCGATGTCACCCAGATCGATCTACCCCGCGGTACCGGCTCGGGACTGTTACATGCCACCGACGTGTTACGTAACGTTCCCGATATTGCTTTTACCTACTTCAGTGATCTAGATGTTGTTCGTCATCCTATTGTTCAGGCGATCGTGCAGGCTTATCAGCGCGCTGAGCATAAACCCTCTGCAAAAACCGAGGAGTTACAGCCTCGTCCTGCCAGAATCAACGCGCCTGACTGATCCGAGGATTCATGACTAAAGATAAAAAAACCAAAACCGTAGGGCGTAGTCGTTCCCGCTCCTGGCAGGAATGGCGGTTCTGGAGAAGTCCGGTACAGTTGCGCAAGTGGGTGCTCCTTGCAGTAGCACTATTGCTGGCTATCATTATCGTTCCCAAGGGGGGCTTGATCCCTGCGTCTTTTTCACCAGGGGATATCGCCCCGCGAGATATCAAGTCGCCCCGGGATATGCTGGTCGAAGATGTTGAATTGACCAGTGCAAAACGTGATGCTGCGGCGCGCGCTGTGCCCCTGGTCTATCGTTACGATCCGAGTGCGGGCAGACAGGCTATTGAGCGGCTGGAACGCGGATTGGTCTTTTTGTCCCAGCGTCAGGAAAATATCGGCCAGTATCCTGTCCAGGATCTGTTGCCGCGTCTCGAAGCTGATTTTGGCGTTCCCCTTACCAGTGATGATTATGGACCGTTACTTGACCTCCCCCTCGACCGTGAGTTGGTCGGACAGATCATTACTCTGCTCAAGCCCCTGTTCGAACGTCCGATCAGCGCCAGTTTGCAGAGTTTTCAGGATGATTGGCAGACAGGTATTGTTCTGCTTGAGCGCGATCAGGAGCGTTTACCATCCCCCCCATGGTCGGAGCGGGTGGTTGGCCTCAACAATGTCCTTCAGGAAGCTGAAGGACATTTAGCCGGGCTTGATACCCTGAACAGCGCCCAGCAGCAGATCCTGCTCAAGCTGGTGCAGCAGCAGTTGCGGCCCAATCTGGTGCTGGACCAACAGGAAACCCGGCAGCGTCGCCTGCACGCATCCAGTCAGGTGACGCCGGTACTCTTCCAGATCAAAAAGGGGGAGATGGTGGTGCGTGAAGGGGAACGTATCAGTGCCGACCAGATTATCAAGCTGCAATCGTTGCGTGAGTCAGGGCGCAGCAGCCATACTCTCCAGAGCGCCGTCGGTTTGTTGATCTGTATCATGCTGCTGATTTTTGTCGGTTTTGTTTTTGCCCAAGGAAACATCAGTAAGTTTAACCCGGACCGCCGCGACCTGCTGTTTTTGGGGACGGTGCTGATTGCCCACTTTATTCTTATCAAGGTGTCGATTTTTGTTTCTGCCGGCATGGGAGCGGTACTGTCTACGATCGATGCCATCACCTACTACTACGCTATTCCTTTCGCTCTGGCGGCCATGCTGGTGCGCATTGTGCTGAATTCGGAAACGTCCTTTATCGTGGCTATTTGCTCTGCCGTGCTGGCCGGGGTGCTGTTCGGTAATAGCCTGCTGGTGGCCTTTTATGCGCTGGTTGGTAGTATTGTCGGTGCTCATGGGGTGCGTCATTGCCAGCAACGAACCACCCTTTATCGCGCCGGTTTGTGGATCGGCCTGACCAATATGGCCATGTTGATCGGTCTGCACCTGCTCACCGGGCGGGCGGCGGATCTGCAACTGCTATATCGGATCGGATTTGGTTTTGCCGGGGGAATGATCAGTGCGATCATTGTCAACGGGACCATCCCGCTGGTTGAATCGCTGTTCAAATATACGACAGATATCAAGTTGCTTGAGCTGGCTAATATGAATGCGCCGGTTCTTCGTCAGTTGATGATTCAGGCTCCAGGCACCTATCACCATTCGATCCTGGTGGGTAACCTGGCCGAATCCGCGGCTGAATCGATTCGTGCCAATCCGCTGCTGGCGCGTGTGGCGGCCTACTACCACGACATCGGCAAGATCCGTAAGCCCCTTTATTTTATTGAAAATACCGGCGGTCAACGCAATAAGCACGACAAGCTGGCGCCCTCCATGAGCGCCCTGATTCTGACCTCCCACGTTAAGGACGGCATCGATCTGGCGCGGGAAAACAAACTGGGTTCCGAACTGATCGACATTATCAAACAGCATCACGGCACGGCGCTGATCAAATTTTTCTACGACCGGGCCAAATCCCTGGCCGATCCCGGGGTTCAGCAAGTCGACGAGCGCGATTACCGCTATCATGGTCCTAAACCCCAGACCCGTGAAGCTGCTCTGATTATGCTCGCCGATGCGGTGGAAGCCGCCAGCCGTACCCTCGCCGATCCAACTCCGGCACGGATTCAGGGCATGGTGAAGAAGTTGATCAACAACATCTTTATTGATGGTCAGCTCAACGAGTGCGATCTGACCCTGCGCGACCTTAATGAAATCGCCAAGAGTTTTACGCGAGTTCTATCGAGTTCCTTCCATCACCGGGTAGATTATCCGGAGCCGGTTCACATTGTTAAAGCCAAAACTGATTTCAATGACAGCACTGCCATGCGGGATAAGAGCAATAAGGTCAATCATGCGAATCCAGATCGAAAACTGCCAGGACCGGCAACGGATTTTGAAGCGGCCGCTGCGCAAGATAGCTCAGCAGATCTTAAATATCTGCGCGAAGCCTGACGCTGAACTGTCGATTCTGATTGTCGACAATGCCGGTATTCAGCAGATTAACCGCGAGTATCTACAGCGTGATCGTCCGACCAATGTTATCTCCTTTGCTATGCAGGAAGGATTGGGTACGGGGGTGCAGCCGCAGTTGCTCGGCGATGTGGTTATCTCTGCTGAACGTGCTGCCGGCGACGCCGCCGCCGCCGGGATACCATTTGAGCATGAGCTGTGGTTTCTGCTGGTACATGGAATCTTGCACCTGTTGGGTTACGACCATGAGCGCGGCAGCGCCGAACAGGCGCAGGACATGGAAATGCGAGAGCGCGAGATTTTTGCCCAACTGGTCGAAGAATTCCCTCTGACTAGAGATTGATGAAAACTTTTGGATCCACGGAAAGCGCGAAAAGACACGGAAAGTTAGGTTGTTACAAAAAACAACCAATCACTAAGCAGGTTGCGCAGTGAAGTTTTATATCTGTTTGATTTAGTTCGTGTATTCCGTGTTTTCAGTGGATAGGTGCTTTTTTAGGTTAATAACTTAGGTAGCAACACAACAACAAGGAGAATGAATACAAGGTGGACTCGGGCGAAGATAAAGGACGACAAGGACTGCTGCAACGCCTTCTGAGCCGTTTAAGCAGGCGCGCTTCGGCAGGGAGCGAAGAGGAGTTGCAGCAACTGATTGATGAATCGGAACAGCGCGGCATTATTGATGAGGAAGAGGGGGATATGCTTCAGTCGATCCTGGAGCTTGATGAAACTTATCTGCGCGAAATTATGGTACCTCGCACTGACATGGTCTGTGTTGATGCTGCCGCCCCCCTGACCCAGGTGCTTGAAGCTATTCTGCAGTCCGGGCACTCACGTATTCCGATCTTCAAGGGAAATATCGATAACATCATCGGTCTGGTTTATGCCAAGGACCTTCTTCAATATTGGGGACAGTCTCTGGCTACCATCCCCTTGGAGCAGGTTCTGCGTCAGCCGTTTCTGGTTCCTGAGTCCAAACAGGTCAGTGTCTTGCTGCGGGAGTTTCGTGAAACGCGGGTACATATTGCCATTGTAATCGATGAGTACGGCGGCACCGCCGGCTTGATTACGATTGAGGACCTGATCGAAGAGATCGTCGGTGATATCCAGGATGAATACGATCTGGAAGAAGAATGGTTGATCGAGGACCCCGACGGTACCGTGGTCGTCAATGGCCGGCTCAATATTGAAGAATTCGAAGAATATTTTGATGTTGAGGTGGAAAGAGAAAAATTCGACACGATCAGCGGCTACGTCATTGAGCAGTTTGGCCAGGTTCCGGCGATGGGTGAAAAAGTTCGCGTTGGTCAGTTTGACATGCTGATCGAAAAAGGGGATCAGCGCTCGATTCAGCAGATCCGAATTTTTCCGTTGCGAGCAGATACGGGTGATGATGCGGATTGATAAAACCCTGCTGGTAGCGGCCCTGTCGGGCGGATTACTGGCTCTGTCATTCCCCCGTCCCGATCTTTATCCGCTGGCCTGGGTGGCCCTGGTGCCACTGCTGCTGGTTATGGAAAAACGACCGTTTGCCAGTGGTTTTGTGACCGGGGCTACGTTTTTTGCCGTTGTTCTTTACTGGTTGAACATCGTTATGACCAGCTTTGGTGGTCTTGATCCACTTTCCTCGTTGGTTGCCTATCTGTTGCTCATCACCTACCTGGCGCTGTTTTTCGGCTCTGCAACCTGGCTTGCATGGCGCAGTCATCAACGCCTTGGTCTTCCTGTGCTGCTCAGTCTACCGGTCATCTGGGTAGCTCTTGAGTTTCTGCGGGGCTGGTTGTTGACCGGCTTTCCCTGGGCCTTGATCGGCTATTCCCAGCAGAATTTCAGCCTGGCAATCCAGAGTGCCGATGTAACCGGCGTGTACGGGGTGGGGCTGATGTTGATCACCGTTAACGCCCTGATCGCCCAACTTGTTGCGCAGCCTAAACAGCTGTTTACCCGCCGCGCGACGGTCGGAGTTGCATTGTTGCTGATCAGTCATTTCGGCTATGGGGTCTGGCGTTCGGGACAGCTGTCTGATGAGCGCCCGGACAAATTAGCGGTTGCACTGATTCAGGGGAACATTGAGCAGTCACAAAAATGGGATCCGGCGTTGCAGCAGGAGACGATCGCTCGCTACCTGTCGCTGTCGAGGCAGGCGCTGGCAAAGCACCCTGATCTGTTGATCTGGCCGGAAGCTGCCACCCCCTTTTATCTGCAGGATCCTTCGCCATTAGCAGCCCAGGTTCATAACCTGCCCAAACACAGCGGCGTGCCGCTGCTGGTGGGCTCCCCGGCTTACCAAACAGCGCCCAATGGCGAACACCAATATTTGAACAGCGCCTTTTTGATTGGCGCTGATGGCCTGCGGCAGGGGCGCTCTGACAAGGTTCATCTGGTCCCATTTGGAGAATATGTGCCTCTTGGTCATTTGCTTTCCTTTGTCGACAAACTGGTGGTGGGGGTTGGCGATTTTGTCCCCGGTACAATTGTTTCATTGCCACTAGGGGAACATCATGTGGGCGTGCTGGTGTGCTACGAAGTCATTTTCCCCCATCTGGCGCGTCAGCATGTACATCAGGGCGCAGATTTGTTGGTTAATATCACCAATGATGCCTGGTTCGGACGCTCGTCTGCCCCTTATCAGCATCTTGCCATGGCGCGCTTTCGCGCGATCGAAAACCGTATCTGGCTGGCCCGCTCCGCCAACACCGGGGTCTCCGCATTGATTGCCCCCAGCGGTGAGGTGGTTGTGTCCGGGCCGATTTTCGAGACTTTGCAACTTTCAGGCAAGGTCGGGCTTGGCGCTGTGCCGACCTTTTATACGCGTTTTGGTGACCTGTTTGCTTTTGCCTGTCTGCTGTTGACCGCTCTGCTGGTTGTCGCCCAGAGTGTTATTCCCCGCCTGCGCCAAAAATCAACCTGAGAGATTCATAATCATTTATCGTTTTACCCCGCTTCTCTGTTATCATTCTGAGGCTGATTGAACACTATCAGCCCCGTCAAAACTTCTAGACGATGATGATAGCCTGAACCCTCTCAATGATCTATCATGACTAACTATCTCATATTAAGGATAGCCATCTGATGACCAATGTCACCGCAATTATTCCCGCTCGTTTTGCTTCTACCCGCTTTCCCGGTAAACCGCTGGCCCTGTTGCAGGGGCTGCCGATGGTGCAGCATGTTTATCGGCAGGTTGCTGCAGCTGAGCTGGTTGATCGGGTGGTGGTTGCCACTGACGATCAGCGCATCCTGGAGTGCGTACAAGGGTTCGGTGGCGAGGCGATGTTGACTCGTGCGGATCACCCGACCGGCACCGATCGTCTGGCAGAAGTTGCCGGAGCCCTGGACAGTAACCTGATTGTTAATGTGCAGGGGGACGAACCCCTGATCCAGCCGCAGATGATTGATCAGGCGATACGGCCGTTATTGGATCATCATGATATCGAGATGGGAACATTAGCGGCGCGTCTGACCTGCCCGGAAGATTTTCTCAACCCCCACGTGGTCAAGGTGGTCAGGGATCTGGCTGGCTATGCCCTGTATTTTTCCCGTGCACCGATCCCCTGGCCGCGGGATCTGAAGAAAGAAGAGTTGGCAGAACAGCTGCCCCATCTTCTTGTGTGGCGACATATTGGTCTCTATGTGTATCGGCGCACGCTGCTGCTTGATTATCCGCGCTGGCCTGAAACCCCGCTGGAACAATTGGAGCGACTGGAGCAGTTGCGAGCTCTGGAACGGGGGGTGCGTCTGTATGTTGCCGAGACCGAGTGGGATAGCCACGGAGTGGATACGCCGGCCGATCTGGAGCGTGTTGAAAAGTTGATGGTTAATAAAAAAAACAATTAAAACAGTTGCTTACTTTTTATGTCAGAGTAGATTCATTTTTACAGTTCAGGGTTTCTTTCGGTTCTGTTTGTGTGTAGAATCACGCCTTTGGTGTGAAGCAGGATACTACTAGATATGGGGATAGAAAATTCCACATGAAGACGAAATTTATATTTGTGACCGGCGGGGTTGTTTCTTCTCTTGGCAAGGGCCTGTCAGCCGCCTCGATTGGTGCATTGATGGAAGCGCGTGGCTTGAAAGTGTCAATGCAGAAGATGGATCCTTACATTAATGTTGACCCCGGCACCATGAGCCCGTTTCAACACGGTGAGGTGTTTGTTACTGACGACGGTGCCGAAACCGATCTCGACCTCGGCCACTATGAGCGTTATACCACCGCCACCTTGTCACGCAAGTCCAACTTTACCACCGGTCAGGTCTACGATTCCGTCATCCGCAAGGAACGCCGTGGTGATTATCTGGGTGGAACGGTGCAGGTCATTCCGCACATCACCAATGAGATCAAACAGAAGATTCTCGACAACGCCAAAGGAGTCGACCTGGCCATTGTAGAGGTCGGGGGGACGGTTGGTGATATCGAATCCCTGCCTTTTCTAGAGGCCATTCGCCAGTTTCGTGTTGATCGCGGGCGTGAAAATGTTCTTTATATCCACCTGACCCTGGTACCTTACATTACCACCGCCGGCGAGCTGAAAACCAAGCCGACTCAGCACAGTGTCAAGGATCTGCGTGAGATTGGTATTCAGCCTGATATTCTGTTGTGTCGTTGTGACCGCGAAATCCCCCGTGATATGAAAGCCAAGATCGCCCTGTTCTGTAATGTGCCTGAAGAGGCGGTGATTACGGCCCGCGATGTGGAAACCATCTACGAGGTGCCGACCGCTTTTCATGATCAGGGGCTTGACGAGCGGATCATCAATTATCTGAATATCTGGACCAAGTCGCCCGATCTGTCGGACTGGGAACGGATTGTTGAGCGGGTCAAGCATCCTTCCGAGAGGATTACCATCGCCATCGTCGGTAAGTATGTCGATCTGACCGAAAGCTACAAATCGCTGGCGGAAGCCCTGATCCATGGCGGTATTGCCAACGATTGCCGTGTCAATTTGAAGTATGTTGATTCCGAGGCCCTGGAGCGTCACGGCATTGACGGCATGTTCAGCGATGTCGACGGCATCCTGGTGCCCGGAGGCTTTGGTGAACGTGGCAGTGAGGGCAAGATCTCGGCCATTCACTATGCGCGGACCAATAAAGTGCCTTTTTTCGGGATCTGTCTGGGGATGCAGATGGCCGTTGTCGAGTTCTCCCGCCATGTTTGCGTCATCGACGATGCCCACTCATCCGAATTTCATGAGCAGGCGGCAAACCCGGTTATCCATATCATGGAAGAACAGAAAAAGATCAAGGGTAAAGGGGGCACCATGCGCCTTGGGGCGTATCCCTGCGTGCTTGAAAAAGACACCCTGGCGCGGCGGATCTATGGCCTTGAACAGATTTCTGAACGCCATCGCCACCGTTTTGAATTTAATAATAACTATCTGGAAAAACTCAAAGGGTGTGGATTGGTCTGCTCGGGGATTAACCCGGAATCCAACCTGGTTGAGATTATTGAGCTCAAGGATCACCCCTGGTTTCTGGGGTGTCAGTTTCACCCCGAGTTCAAGTCGCGACCCATGGCGCCGCACCCCTTGTTTGAATCCTTTATCGGCGCCTGTTTAAAGGTGCGCCAGGAGTAGCAGGATGGAGCAGGTTGCAGTAGGCAGCGCGCGCTTTGGTGGTAATAAACCTTTTGTTTTGATTGCCGGTCCCTGTGCCATTGAAGACGAAGATCTTAGTTTACGTATCGCTGAAGGCTTAAAAGAAATCACCACCCGTCTTGGTTGCGAACTGGTGTTCAAAGCCTCTTACGATAAGGCCAACCGCACCTCAGTAACCTCCTTTCGTGGGCTGGGCATGGATCGTGGATTGCGGATCCTGGCCCGGATCAAGCAGGAGTTTGACCTGCCGATTCTGTCAGATATCCATGATATCAGTCAGGTTGACGCGGCGGCTGCAGTGCTCGACGTCTTACAGATTCCAGCCTTTTTGTGTCGGCAGACCGACTTACTGGTGGCCGCAGGGCAGACGGGTAAACCGATCAATATCAAAAAGGGGCAGTTTCTTGCACCCTGGGACATGGAACATGGTGTTAACAAGGTTGTCTCAACCGGGAATCGGCAGATTCTGCTGACCGAACGGGGTGCGACCTTCGGCTACAACAATCTGGTCACCGATATGCGCGCCCTGGTGATTATGCGCCAGTTGGGCTACCCGGTGATTTTTGATGCGACCCACTCGGTGCAGTTGCCCGGTGGTGCCGGTGGTGCCTCTGGTGGTCAGCGTCAGTTCGTTGGTGCTCTGTCCCGCGCCGCGGTTGCGACCGGCATTGACGGACTGTTCTGGGAAGTTCATGAAGATCCGGACCAGGCCCTGTGCGACGGCGCCAATTCCCTGCCGTTGGCGCAGGTGGAAATGATGTTAAAGCAGATGTTGGCCATTGATGAAGTGGTCAAGGGTTCTCTTAGTCAAGGTGATCAATAAATGCTGGAAATAGCCCGCCAGGTATTGCAGATTGAGGCCGATGCCGTTCATGCCTTAAAAGAGCGGCTAAACGAAGATTTCGTCAAGGCGATCAAGATTCTTCTGGCCTGCGAGGGTAAGGTCGTTGTCACCGGAATGGGAAAGTCCGGTCTGATCTGTCACAAGATCGCCGCAACCATGGCCTCAACCGGCACACCGACCTTTTTCCTTCATCCGGCCGAGGGCATTCACGGTGACCTGGGGATGTTGTCCCGCGGCGATGTGGTGATAGCTGTATCTTATTCCGGCGAAACCGAGGAAATCTGTCGCATTCTGCCGGTGATCAAGCGTATGGGTTTGCCCCTGATTGCCATGTCGGGCAGGCCGACCAGCACCTTGGGTATTGCCGGCGATGTCCATCTTGATATCAGTGTTGCTGAAGAAGCCTGCCCATTAGGGTTGGCTCCGACCGCAAGCACTACTGCCACTCTGGCGATGGGGGATGCCCTGGCGGTCGCACTGCTCAATGAGCGTGGTTTCAGGGCGGAAGATTTTGCCATGTTCCACCCTGGTGGTGCCCTGGGTAAAAAACTGCTGTTGCGGGTTGAGGATCTGATGCACAAAGGCGCTGACATCCCCCTGGTGTCACCGGATACCTTGTTGCGTGATGCCCTGTTTGAGATTACCAGCAAAAAACTCGGGGTGACCGGGGTTGTTGATGCGGCTGGATTATTGCTCGGGGTATTTACCGACGGCGATCTGCGGCGGATGATGGAACGCGGGCTGGAAACCCTGCAGCTCCCTATTGCCGATGCCATGTCGATCTCTCCCAAACGGATTCTAAGACGCAATTTGGCGGCCAAGGCGTTGCAGATCATGGAGCAGCATGCGATTACCTCCCTGTTTGTTTTTGAGGATGAGCAGAGCCAGGTGCCGATTGGTATTATCCACCTCCACGATTTGTTGCGTGCCGGGGTGGTGTGATGGGGGTCGAGATGAATGAGAAACTCGCCGCCATCAAACTATTGTTACTGGATGTCGATGGTGTCATGACCGATGGGCGCATTATTTATGATCAGCAGGGAAATGAGCTCAAAGCCTTCGATGTCAAGGATGGCCACGGCCTGAAGATGTTGCAGCGGGCCGGATTCCAGGTTGGAATTATCACGGGGCGCACATCTGATATTGTCAATCGTCGCGCCCGGGAACTGGGGATTACTATTCTGTACCAGGGAGCGAAGGTCAAGCTCGAACCCTATCTGGATATTCTCAAGCAGACCGGCCTGACGGATCATCAGGTTGCCTATGTCGGCGATGATCTGGTTGATCTGCCGATTCTCAGTCGTGTCGGTTTCAGCGCTACCGTTGCCGATGCCGTACCGCAAATGGCCGAGCGGGTTGATTATGTCACCCGGTGCTGCGGAGGTCGCGGCGCGGTCAGGGAAATCTGCGATCTGCTGCTGCAGGGCAGTGGCCACTGGCCCGAGCAGACGACGCGTTATTTTTCCCCGTGAGTCAGTCAGTGTGCCATAATCAGTACGTGGCGCAGTCATGTTAAATGTGCGTCGAATCCTGGCATTGTTTATTCTGCTGGTCGTTATTCTGCTCGGCCTCGTGGTGTGGCGCCATGTTCAACAGATGCCGGCGCAGGAAGTCCTTGAGGCTCTGCCTTCGGAGATAGATCTGGCCCTGGATAACCTCAACTACACAGAAACCCAGGATGGACGTAAACGCTGGACTCTGGCAGCTGATCGTGCTGAGTATCTGCGTGCCAGTAATCTGGTGCGGTTGACACCGGTCCAGCTGACTTTTTTCGAGGCCGGAGCTTTTGGGGATCTGAGCCTGACTGCTGAACATGGTGAGTTGCAGGAGGATACGCGTCAGGTTGATATCTGGGGTGACGTTGTCATTGTCGGCGAAGGTGGCGAACGGCTGCAGACTGAATCGCTGCGCTATCAGGACCAGCAGCGACTATTGTCAACCACTGCGCCGATCCATTATCAGGCCCCACGGATGGAATTGACCGGCGTTGGCCTGCTGGTTGATCTCGAAAAAAACACCATGCTGGTAGAAAAAGATGTCAGAATGCTGCTGTTGCCGGAACCAAAGGAGGGCTCGGGTGAGAACTGATCTGATCTTTAAATATCTGCTGCTGATGCTCTTTGTCTGGACATTGAGCGCCGGTGCGGTTGATTTTTTTGCGGCGGCGAATTCTGATCAGCCACTGGAGATCACCTCAAACCAGCTTGAAGTTTTTCAGGAAGAGCAGAAATCGGTGTTCAGTGGTGAAGTTGTTGCTCGGCAGGGGGAAATGACCCTCTATACCGATCAGCTGACGGTGCTCTTTGACGACCAGAATGACGTCAGTCGCGTTGAAGCCGCAGGTAGCGTGCGCATTGAAGAGCCCTTGCGCCATGCACGTGGCAATCATGCTGTTTTTGATCGGGAGGCGGACACCCTGGTCCTGTCCGGTAATGCCGAGGTGGTTCAGGGTGAGAATCGCATTGCCGGCGATGAAATTACCCTGTTTATCGGTCAAAACCGCAGCGTTGTCAGAAGTAAGGATACGGGGCGGGTGCGGGCGGTGATTCTGCCGGAAAAGAAACCGGAGTCACCGTGAAACGAACACTGCGGGCCACCGACTTGCATAAATCCTACGCTGGTCGTGAAGTCGTTGGCGGGGTCGACCTGGAAGTCAGCTCTGGTGAAGTGATCGGTCTGCTGGGGCCTAATGGTGCCGGCAAAACAACCAGTTTTTATATGGTGGTCGGGCTGGCAACGCCGGACCAGGGACAGATTTTTCTCGATCAGACTGAGTTGACGGCGATGCCTATGTATCAACGGGCACGGTCGGGGATCTCCTATCTGCCACAGGAGCCTTCGGTCTTTCGCAAACTGACGGTTGCTGAAAATCTGCTGGCGATTATTGAAACCCTGCGGCTGAACAAATCTGAACAGCAGCAGCGTTTAGAGCAGTTGCTGACCGATCTGAATATTGCCCATATTCGTGATTCAAAAGGTTATGCCTTGTCAGGTGGAGAGCGTCGGCGGGTGGAAATTGCCCGGTCGCTGGTACTGAAGCCGGCCTTTTTGCTTCTTGATGAGCCTTTTGCCGGTATTGATCCGATCGCGGTTATCGACATTCAAAATATTATTTCGGACCTTAAAAGTCGCGGCATCGGTATCCTTATTTCGGATCATAATGTCCGCGAAACCCTCGGTGTTTGTGATCGCGGTTATATTCTCAACCAGGGACGGGTGCTGGAGTATGGAACACCCGAGCAGATTGCGGCGAGTCCGGTAGCTCGTGAGATATATCTGGGAGACAAATTTAAATTATGACCTATTCCGGCGTTGCCGGATCGAATTTGCAAAACCATCAGCTTTGGACTACAAAGGAACCATGGCACTAGATCTTCGACTTCAGGTAAAACTCAGCCAGCAACTGGTGATGACCCCCCAACTGCAACAGGCGATCAAGCTGCTGCAGCTGTCGCGACTGGAATTGGTGGAAGCGATTTCCGAGGAACTTGCGGAAAATCCGGTTCTTGAAGAGGGGATTGATCATCAGGAGGAGAAGGAGGAAGCGCTCCGTACCGGGATTGAGGACGAGGGTACGCCGACCGGGGAATCCTCGCCGGAACAGGAACTTTCCGGGGAGACGGATGGGGTAGGTGATATCGACTGGCAGACCTATCTGGAGGGTTACAGCCTCAACAGTAGCAGTAATGATGCGCGTGACAACTACGAAGAACAGGAGGATCGTCCTTCGTTTGAAAGCCTCATGACCCAGCCACGACGTCTCAGTGACCATCTCCTGTGGCAGCTCGGGCTCTCAACGGTCCCCGCGGCGGAACATCATGCCGCTGTTGATATAATTGGTAACCTCGATGATGCCGGGTACCTGCAAACGTCGCTTGAAGAGCTGGCCGAGCATGCAGGTGTTGAACTTAAGGTATATCAGGCGGCGCTGCAACGGGTGCAGGCTTATGACCCGCCAGGGGTCGCCTGCCGTAACCTGCAGGAGTGCTTGCTGCTGCAGCTTGATCGCCTGGAGCTGTCTGACTCGCTGGCAGCAGTGTTGCTCCGTGATTTTATCGATGAGCTTGAAGCCCGCAAGTACCCCCAGATTGCCAGGGCGTTAAAACTTCCCGTTGAGGAAATTTTTGCCGCAACCAAGCTGATATCTGAACTTGACCCGCGTCCCGGCAGTGCTTATAACGACGAAGAAGCACACTATATTGTGCCTGACATCTATATTCACAAGCTTGGTGATGATTATGTCGTTACCCAGAACGATGAAGGACTGCCGAATCTGCGGATCAGTGCCTTTTACCGCAATGCCCTGATGGAATCGAAAGGAATTGATAAACAGACCGGCGACTACATTCAGGATAAAATGCGCAGCGCCGTGTGGCTGATCAAGAGTATTCATCAGCGTCAGCGCACTATTTATAAAGTGACTCAGAGTATCGTCAAGTTCCAGCGAGATTTTTTCGATAAAGGTATAGAGTATCTCAAGCCGATGGTATTGCGCGATGTGGCCGAGGATATCCAGATGCATGAGTCTACCGTCAGTCGGGTGACGACCAATAAATATGTTCAGACTCCACAGGGGCTGTTCGAGTTGAAATTCTTTTTTAACAGCGGTATCAACACCAGCGATGGTGATGCAGTTGCCTCGGAAAGTGTTAAAAGCAAGATCAAGGAAATCGTCGCCGGCGAAAATCCGAAAAAACCCCTGTCTGATCAGAAAATTGTCGATCTGCTCAAGAAGCAGGAAATCGATATTGCCCGACGAACGGTGACCAAGTATCGGGAAATGCTTGGTATCGGCTCGTCAACTGAACGCAAACGTCTGTTTTAGCGCTTTGCCGGAGGCTGATTGGCAGACAATTTCAGCGCAGACTTTTTAATTGCGCTATAATCAGGTGAAAACGAGGCTCTATGGAAGAGCCCTCGGCAATGAGGAGGTTCTTTATGCAAATTGCGGTGACTTTCAGACACATGGAGAGCAGTGATCCCCTGCGTGACTATGTGGAAGAAAAACTGGCGCGGGTCAAAAAGTACATCGATGAGCCGATTGATGCCCAGGTGGTACTTTCGGTTCAGAAAAAGATCAATCAGCGCGCTGAGGTGACAATGGTTGCCAAAGGGCTGACGATGAAGAGTGCCGAAGAAAAAGAAGATATGTATGCAGCTATCGATCTGATGGTTGACAAGATTGAACGTCAGCTCAAACGCTACAAGGAAAAGCTTAAAAACCATAAGGGCAGTGAAGGGGTTCAGCGGCGCATTGAAAAAACCGTCTATTCCGCGCCCAGTTTTGATGAAGGACGCAATGAGCCCGAAATCATCCGCAGCAATTCATTTTTTATCAAGCCGATGTCGGTTGAAGAGGCGGTGATGCAGATGGACCTCCTCGATAAAGAGTTTCTGGTCTTCACCGATGACCGTTCCGAAGAGATGAATGTTGTTTATCGGCGTAAAGATGGTAATTATGGTCTGATTGTTCCACACGGCAAATAGCATGATCGCGGGGTTGGCGCACGACAGTGCGTCGACCCCGACGGTTGGTCTTCTTTTTCAGCGATAAAGACAAGAATTATGAAAATTTCGGAACTGTTGAACCCACAGGCTATTATCAGCGAACTTAGCGCTACCGATAAAAAGGAGGTTCTTGCAGAGTTGACCGATACCCTGGTAACCCTGGTTCCGGAACTGGACCGCAGCGGGGTTCTTGAGGTGCTGCATGAGCGCGAAAAACTCGGTAGTACCGGTATCGGCGATGGTGTCGCTATTCCCCACGGTAAAATTGCCAACCTTGGGGCGTTGCAGTTGGTTTTTGCCCGCAGCAGCAAGGGGGTCGATTTTGAGTCGATGGATGGTCAGCTGGCGCAACTGTTTTTTTTGTTGATTGCCCCTGAAGGGGCCGTTGGTGTTCATCTTAAAACCCTGGCGCGTATTTCCAAGCTCTTAAAAGATATCAATGTCCGCAAGCAGTTGCTCGCGGCCAAGGACGCTGCAGCGATTTATCAGATTATTCTTGCCAACGAAACTACCTCGTAACCCCCGGGATCGGCAGTACCTCAATGTCGGATCCAGTGTTGGCGATTGTCGTAGGGACAGCTGATCAGGTGTTGATTCCATGCAAACATTAAGCATCAGGGATATCTTCGAAGAAAAGGAAGCCGGCCTTGAACTGGAGTTGCTGGCCGGTGAGACTGGTCTGGAGAACCTGGTCTCTCTGCCGCGAATCCAGAAACCCGGCCTGGCACTGGCTGGTTTTGACAGCAGCCTGCATCCTGATCGCATCCAGGTGCTGGGCTCGACGGAACTGAGTTTTCTCGCCAATATGCCTGCTGATGAGGCCGCAAAACGCATTCGTGAACTGTGTCAGCGGCGCGTCTGTTGTCTGATTGTCACGAAAAATCAGCAGGTTCCCGAATTTCTTGTTCAACAGGCCGATAGCTTCGGAACGCCCCTGTTACGAACCCGGCTGCTCAGTTCCGATTTTATCTCTTTGTTAACACGGTTTCTGGAAGAACGTCTGCTGCCAACCTCAACCCTGCATGGCGTTCTGGTTGATGTGCTCGGTATCGGCGTGCTGATTCAGGGCAAGAGCGGCATCGGCAAAAGTGAGTGTGCGCTGGAACTGGTACTGCGCGGCTATCGGCTGGTGGCTGATGATGTTATCCGCGTACGTTTCAAGCTGCCGTCGGTTATTTTTGGCGAAGGGATGGATCTGCTCCATTACCACATGGAGATCCGCGGCCTGGGTATTCTCAATATCAAACACCTGTTTGGTGTGTCTTCGGTGCGTGAACGGAAAAAAATTGATCTGGTGGTGGAACTGGTCAAATGGGGGGATGATAAAGATTACGATCGTCACGGACTGGATGAAACCACCTATCAGCTCCATGGGGTAGAGTTACCCTACGTGCGGATTCCAGTGGCTCCCGGCCGCAATATCGGCACTATTGTTGAGGTGGCAGCGCGCAACCAGCTGCTTAAAGAAATGGGTTATCACAGTGCGCGTGAGTTTCAGGGGCTGTTGGAAAAGCGGATGGCAGAAGCTGCCCATCTCCATGCTCACCTGATCATCGGCGAGAACCTCGAATGACGAATCGCCTGGTTCTTATCACCGGTCTCTCCGGATCCGGCAAGTCTACTGCAGCGCGGGCGTTAGAAGATCAGGGCTTCTTTGTGGTCGACAATCTGCCGCTGGTGATGCTCCCTGATTTTATGGCACGGGCACGCCAGGAGTTGTGTCAGCAAGCAGATATCGCCGTGGTTATTGATGTCCGTAATCGCACTTTTCTAGTCGATCACGCCGGTACCTTCGAACAGCTGCGCGCTGCCGGTCATCAGCTTGAGATTCTGTTCTTTGAAGCGGGCGATGATGAACTGTTGCGGCGCTATTCGGAAACCCGTCGTGCGCATCCCCTGGCCCAGGCCGGTACCGTGCAGGAAGGGGTCGAAAAAGAACGTCGCCAGCTGAAACTATTGCGCGATGCCGCCTCCAGAGTGATTGACAGCAGTAACCTCAACGTTCGTCAGTTGCGTGACCTGGTCCTGGAATATATCGGTACGGATCAGCCGGCGCGCCTGATTGTCAACATAGAGTCCTTTGGCTATCGTTATGGGTTGCCCCTGGCGGCGGATCTGGTGTTTGATGTGCGTTTTTTGCCGAACCCGCATTATATCCCTGAGTTACAACCGTTAACCGGTTTGGATCAACGGGTGCGTGATTATGTCCTTTCCCAGCCGGAAGCCCGTAATTTTCGGTATCACCTCGATCGAATGCTGATGTTTTTGCTGCCGCACTATCGCAAGGAAGGAAAAAGCTATCTGACCATCGGTATCGGCTGTACCGGGGGACGTCACCGCAGTGTGTCGATTGTAGAAGATCTGTATCGTCATTTCCCTGTTGCCGATGTGACGGTCCAGAACAGCCATCGCGATGTTGCAAAGGGGTAATAAATGATTGGTATCCTGATCGTCACCCATTCTCGCATGGCCGCCGAACTATGTCGCGCTGCAGAAATGATTTTAGGGCCACTGGATGCCCTGGCGTCGGTGAATATTGAACCTGACACTGCTGTTGATGCCGCCCGGGATCGGCTCTTTGAGGCTTTCAGGCTGGTCGGCAGTGATGGTGATGGGGTATTAATATTGACGGATCTTTTTGGTGGCACACCGACCAATATCAGCGTTGAACTGCTCCAGGAAAATAAGGTTGAAATCCTCACCGGGGTTAACCTGCCGATGCTGATCAAGGGAGCAGGCCTGCGCTCAACCTGTAACATCAATGATCTTGCTGCTGAGCTCACTGAATATGCCCGCACAGCGATCATTCGCCCCAGCGAGCTGTTGCGTTAGCCTTTGTGGTTAACGGGTGGATAGAATATGAATCTGGTATTGACCCGCATTGATAATCGTCTCATTCACGGACAGGTTCTGGAATCCTGGGTTCCTCATGTGCAGGCGAACTGTATTGTCGTTGCCAATGATGTGCTTGCTGCCAATCCCTTAAAAAAACTGATGATGAAGGCTTCAGTTCCCAGCCGTATGCGGGTAGAAATTGCCACGGTCGCTGATGCCGTTGAGCTGCTTTTGACCAGCGCCCTTGATGATTACCGCGTGCTGCTGCTGTTTGGTACCCCGGCTGATGCCTTGCGGGCCTATCGTCTGGGCTTAAACTACCAACAGCTGAACCTCGGCAACCTTCACGCCGAGGCCGGCAAGGCGCGTTTCAGTTGTACGGTTTTTCTTGCTCTGGAAGATCTCGATGATCTTAAATCGCTGGAAGAGGCAGGGGTCAGTATCACCGCACGTTGTATTCCTGCTGACACTGAGCGTTCCTGGCGCCAGCTCATTCCGGGGCGGCGGGAGGCGGACTGATGGCGCTTGAGCTGTTCATCGGTGGGGTGGTTGCGCTGGTCTGCGGTCTCGATCGGGTGGCGATTCTGCAGATTCTCATATCACGGCCGATCGTCGCAGCGCCCCTGGTGGGTCTGCTGTTGGGTGAACCCTCGATCGGCCTGCAGATCGGGGTGATGGTGGAATTGTTATGGCTGGCGCGCTTACCGGTTGGAGCCTCAGTTCCTCCTGATGATACCCAGGTGGCTGTCGCTGCCACGGTTTTAAGTATTGCCCTGGGCCGCCATCTGGATGCCCTGACAGTCGAGTTGATGCTCCTGTGTCTGTTGTTCGCTCTGCCGATCGGCAAAATTGGGCAGTATTTCGAGCACCGCGCTCGCAACCACAACAGTATTCTGCTTATCCAGACTGATCAGGCTCTGCAAAACGGGCTTTTTGGTCAGGCGCAACTGTTGCATCTGCGCGGCCTGCTGAGCTTTGCCGCTTCATCGTTACTGACCTATCTCACCATTGTCATTTGCGGTTTGTTGCTGATTCAGCCGGTCTGGCCCTGGTTGCAGATTTCCATGTCGTATTCCGCCGGGTTGCTGCAACTGGCACTGCCGTTAATCGGGGTAGCAGTCATTCTCGGGACCATTAATGTCAGCCGATCGATTACTCTGTTTTGTGCCTCCTTCGGGATGGCCTTTTTGCTGATGTGGCTGGTGCAGCCATGAAACTTGGTTGGCGGACGCGATTACATGTCTGGTGTCGTTTGCTGTTTCTTCAGGCGAGCTGGAACTATCAGCGGATGCAGGGGCTGGGTTTCCTGTTTGCGCTGATCCCCGGGTTACGCAAAATCTATCCCGAAGAAAAGATGGGCGAAGTATCAATGCGCCACGCCGGTTATTTTAATACCCACCCTTATCTGGCACCATTGGTTGCAGGAGCGGTGTTAAAACTTGAAGAAGAACGATCTATCATTGGTGAAGACCGCAGTATCGATATCGATGATTTCAAAGAGATTGTCGCGGCCCCTTATGCGGCCATCGGAGACGCCCTGTTCTGGGGTGGATTAAGACCCCTGGCTGCGGGGATTGCTCTGTTTTTTGCGGTGAAGGGGATTATCTGGGCCCCTTTGATATTTCTGGTATTGTTCAATCTTCTTCCCTTCTGGTTCAGGATTGTTTTTTTCGAATACGGCTATCGTTATGGCATCGGGTCAGTAGATTTTATCCAGCAACATAATCTGCCCGACTGGGCAATCCGCACCAAGGAGGCCGCTGTGGTCATTCTTGGTGGTCTTTGTGCTTTTCTGGTTTTCTCCCACCTGGTTGACCATCAGCTGCCAACCTGGCTCGGGCTGTTGACCCTGGTTCCGATGATTCTGCTGGGGTGGGGGGCACGGCGCGGGATGTCGACCCTGCTCCTCATCTTCATCACCTGTACCACGATTTTTGTTGCCGGAATTTTCTGGGCCGATGTGGCCATTTTTTTAAAATTGTAGGGATGATCTGATTATGCAGAAACGCAACTTCACGATTGTTAATCGCCTCGGCCTGCACGCCCGGGCCGCCGCACTTCTGGTCAAGACGGCCAGCCGTTTTGCTTCTGAAATCACCATTAAAAAAGAGGACATGGAGGTGAATGGTAAAAGTATTATGGGTATTTTATTGCTGGCCGCCCCAAAGGGGAGCGACATCCTGCTGATGATAGATGGCTCGGACGAAGAACTTGCGATGCAGCAACTTGCCGAATTGATTGAGGATGGTTTTGGAGAGGAATAGATCAACAGAAGACATCTATCTGGTTGGTATCGGGGTTTCTCCCGGCATCGCCATCGGTCAGGTGAACCTGCTCGATCATCGTTATCCGGTTTATGAATTCTTTATCGAACCCGATCAGATAGCTGGTGAAATTGAGCGTTTTCGTCAGGCCGTAGCGCAGGCTACAGCCCAGCTCCAGCGGATCAAGGAGCGGGTTTCAGGGCAGGTTCATTTGCGCGAGCATCTGTATATTCTAGATACCCATATGATGATTCTTGAGGACGAGATGCTGGTGGGTGCGACTGAGGCTGCCATTCGTACTCAGCGCAATGCCGAAAGTGCCCTGCGTCAGGTATTGAAAAATCTGCGCAGTCTTTTTGACAATATAGAGGATGAATATTTACGTGAACGGCGCAGCGATGTCGATGCTGTTGGTGAGCGCCTGTTGCGAATTCTGTGTGGTGCTGCCGAGCAACTGACCAGTCGGGTAGAAAAGGAATCGATCATTGTTGCTCACGATCTCTCGCCGGCAGAGACCATGCAGGTCGATCGTTCACGGGTGCTCGGCTTTCTCACTGACAAGGGCGGACGCACCTCCCATACCGCGATTCTTGCCCGCTCCCTCGATATCCCGGCCGTTGTTGGTTTGGAGACCATTACCTCGCAGGTCGAAGACCGCCAGACCATTATTGTCGATGGTGAGAGCGGGATCGTTATCCTTAACCCTTCTGCCGCATCAATCGATGAATACCAGGATCGTAAGAATCATTTTAAACTACTTGCTCAGGAACTCGAAGATTATCGTAATCTGGAGGCAGTAACCACCGACGGTGTGCGCATTTCATTGTGTGGCAACCTTGAAATGGAGAGTGAGTTCAAACTGGCGCACAAGCACGGGGTCGAAGGGATTGGCCTGTATCGTACGGAGTTCCTCTACCTGGGACGCCAGCAACCACCGACCGAAGAGGAGCAGCTTGAGGCCTATAGCAGTGCCCTGGAAAAAATGGGAGGTCAGCCGATTACCATTCGCACGCTTGATATCGGGGGGGACAAGTTTGTAGCCGGATTAAATCTGGACGATGAAGCAAACCCTGCCATGGGACTGCGAGCTATCCGTTTTTCGCTGCAGGAGGAAACCCTGTTCCGGGTTCAGTTGCGGGCGATTCTACGGGCCTCCGGACTGGGGCCGGTGCGGATCATGTTTCCAATGATCAGCGGCGTTGCAGAAATCCGTGCCTGCAAACGGATTTTGCGTGAGGTAACAACGGAATTAGAAAATGAGGGGCTTGCTTGTAACCCTGACATTCCCGTCGGGATCATGATCGAAACTCCATCGGCGGTGATGATTGCCCCATTTCTGGCGCAGGAAGTTGATTTTTTCTCCATCGGCACCAATGACCTCATTCAGTATTTTCTTGCTGTTGATCGTGGTAATCAGCATGTCGCCTATCTCTACGATCCCTTCCACCCGACTATCTTGCGCGCGCTGAAAATGACCTGCGACGCTGCCCATGCAGCCGGTATCAGCGTGTGTATTTGTGGCGAGATGGCCGGTGAGCCCATGTACACCCTGGTGCTGATCGGCCTCGGCCTTGATGGCCTGTCGATGAACCCTTCCTGTGTTCCGCGCGTTAAGCGGGTATTGCGTCATGTGTCTAAAAAGCAGGGAGAGGCGCTGGTGGAGAAGCTGCTGCAGTTACCAACCAGCAAAGAGGTGTCGGCCACAATCGATCAACAGATGCGCGTTCTGTTGCCTGATTTGTTTGCCCGTCCATTGCTGTAAATAAAAGAAAAATGCAACAATTATAGTTGACGCGCATAATCGACTATTCTAATTTGCCTAGTTCACAAAAGTTAATTATTTTCAGGAGGAATAAAACCGATGGCCATGACTGATTTTCTGTTTACTTCAGAATCTGTGAGTGAGGGGCACCCGGACAAGGTTGCTGATCAGATTTCCGATGCCGTGCTCGATGCGATCCTCGCTCAGGATCCCAAAGCCCGAGTCGCCTGCGAAACCCTGGTGACCACCGGGATGGCGATGATCGCCGGTGAAATTACCACCACCGCCTATGCCGATCTGCCGACCATTGTGCGTCAGACTATCAAGGAGATCGGTTACTGTGATTCCGCCATGGGATTTGACTATGAAACCTGCGCGGTATTGACCTCGATTGACCAGCAGTCGCCGGATATCGCCCAGGGGGTGAGCGAAGGGGAGGGGATGTTCAAGGAACAGGGCGCCGGTGATCAGGGGCTGATGTTCGGCTTTGCCTGTGATGAAACCCCCGAGTTGATGCCGATGCCGATCATGTTTGCCCACCGTCTGACCCGCAAGCTTGCCGATGCGCGCAAAACTGGTAAGTTGCCCTTTTTGCGCCCCGACAGCAAGTCTCAGGTGTCGATCCAGTATATTGATGATCGACCCACGCGCATCGATACGGTGGTGCTCTCCTCCCAACATATGCCTGATGTGACCTATGACCAGCTTAAGGAAGCGATCCTGGAAGAGGTTGTAAAGCCCAATCTGCCGGCAGAGCTGATCGACAGTAAAACCCGCTATCTGATCAACCCTACCGGCCGCTTTGTGGTCGGCGGTCCCATGGGCGATTGCGGTCTGACCGGGCGCAAAATCATTGTTGACACCTATGGCGGCCAGGGTTCCCATGGCGGCGGTGCCTTCAGCGGCAAAGACCCGAGCAAGGTCGATCGCAGTGCCTCTTACATGGCCCGTTATGTAGCAAAAAACCTGGTTGCTGCGGGGCTGGCGCGCAAGTGTGAAGTCCAGTTGGCCTATGCCATCGGGGTGGCCGATCCGGTTTCGGTCATGATCAATACCTTCGGCACCGGCAAGATCCCCTCCAACCGGATCGCTGAAATTGTCCAGGCTGAGTTCGACATGCGTCCGGCAGCGATCATCAAACAACTCGATCTGTTGCGGCCGATCTATCGGCAGACAGCGGCGTATGGCCACTTCGGCCGCGAATTGCCGGATTTTACCTGGGAGCGGACGGATCGGGTTGAATCATTGAAATCCAGAGCGGGCCTCTAGTTTCTGTCGGAAAATATGTAGAGGTTTAAAGTAAAAAGCCCCTGATACCAGGGGCTTTTCCTGCTTTTGGTTTATTTTGGCACAAGCATTTGTCCACGGAAAACACGGAATACACGAACAAAAACAAGAAAACATCCAACATCACAGCATGTCCTGTTTGACGAGTCGCTGTATTATTACAATAGCTCGACCTTCCGTGTCTTTCCGTGTCTTCAGTGGACCAATAAGCCGTTTTTAGGTTTTGTGCGGTTTGTCCATCCCAAATAAAAATTTCAACGGCAAATGGACACGGTTGCGCCAGGCACTCTCTGAGTGATCGGCAGCAGGGTCAAGGTAATAGCGAAACATCTCTTCGTTATTTTCACTGAGTTGCGCAATGTCTGCGGCAATCTTCTCAATCTCATCACCATAGCGTCCTTCCCGCCCCCCGATATCGAACCAGATTTTTAACCCGGTCAAGGCCGCTTGATACTGTAGCAGGTCGGCTTTTAATCTGTCCGGGTTCCACCAGCATGAGGGGGAGAGGGCGGCTATGGCACCAAACTGGTGGCAGCGGCGCAACCCGATGTTCAGACTGACCAGGCCACCCATGGAGGACCCCATCAGGGCACTTGCCCGCGGCTCAGGCTGGGTACGAAAGCGACGGTCGATATAAGGTTTGAGTTCGTTCGCCAGAAATTCTTCGTAAAGGCAGCCCCGCGCGCTGATGAGCTGACCATCGTGGATGCGATCCTGATGGGCAAACTCGGCCAGGCGTCCACTACCGGCGTGATCGATGGCCACCAGAATCAGCGGCTCAATCTGCCCGCTGCTGATCAGATCACCGAGGATGCGATCAAGCTGCCACGCCTGTCCAGAAAAAGACTCACTGTCCGTAAACAGATTCTGGCCATCGTGGGCATAGAGAACCGGGTAGCGCCGGGGTGCTGGTGCCTGATAGCCCTGCGGCAACAGGATGCGAATCCTCCGGGTGCATTGCAGTGCTGGTGAAGCGAAGGCCTCAATGGTCAGCAGTTCGCCGCTCATCAATGGTCAAGACGGTGAATGTCAGCAACGACCGCCTGTCCTTCTTCTAAGGTCGCCGTACGGATGATAAAGCCGTAATTACCGATGGCGGCACTGAAGATGGAGTCGATCGCCTGATGCTGAGCGATTGATGCGCCATGGCGGGAGAGGATCTCATCAAGGTTGTGGCTATAAGGCTTGCCGTATTTACGGCCGGCGTAATGGCAGACGTATTTGCGCGAGATGTCGGCGCTGAAAGGGCGGCCCAGAACAATGTTGCTGTACTCGCTGAAAATATCGATGTCATTGGCATAGTTGAACATATCAACGGTCAGCCCGCCGGGGGGACGGATATTGATTTCCAGGCCGATCAACTGATTTTGGGGGGTGCGGAAATATTCGACATGGAAAAACCGTTCACGAATCCCGAAGGCTTTAACCGTCGCCAGCCCGGCCTTCATCAGGTCTTTAGGCAGAACTCGGGGAATATGGTAGTGAAGGTCAACCTCGTTGTTGACACTTTCCATGACACCGCTGCCATAGACCAGTGACGAATAAAAAACCACCTGCCCGGCAGCATCCACCAGTCCATCAAAGGTTTCAATGCCCCCGGTGACAAAGGGTTCCATGAAATAATCGACCCCAGGTTTGCGGGCAAAAAAATGCTCCAGCTCGCCATCGTTATTAAGGCGCCAGGTGTCGGCAGCCCCAACGCCGTTATCCGGTTTGACGATCACCGGATAGCCGTGGTCGGCGATAAAGGCACGAGCGTCTGCCATATCGTTGACGATGGTGCCGTCGACCACCGTGACCCGAGCTTTTTTAAACGCCTTTTTCATGCGCGATTTCAGTTTCATATCCATGATCTCATTACGTTTGATACCGGAGATATTGAAATCGCTACGCAAGGCGGCTTCGAGCTCAAGCCAGTGCTCGTTGTGGGATTCAATCCGGTCGATTTTGCCGTAACGGTGGGTAAAATAACCGCAGGCACGGATCACCTCACCATAGTCACTTAAGTTTTCGACCCGATAATATTCGGTCATCGCCTGCTGCAGTTCGCGCGGGAGCAGGTGATAGGGTTCCTCGGCAATCCCCAGAACCCGGATGCCGGCTGCTGCCAGACGGGTCCAGAAGCTGACAAAGTTCGGCGGGAAATGGGGAGAAATGCAGACAAAGTTCATGGTCGTCTCCAAAGCTGGGTCGGCTGGTTGTTGCTCGTGTTTAAACTTAAAATCGGCTTTTTGGTCCACGGAAAACACGGAATAACACGGAAAATTAAACCACTACAGCAAATCAGTCATTGATCAAACAGGTTATCAAATGAAGTTGCATGCCTTTCTGATTCTGTCAGTGTATTCCGTGCTTTCCGTGGATAACAGCCTTTTTTGGTTTAAAAGATATCTGTTAACGGATGAATCTTTTGCTCAGATCAGCGTAAGCGTCGATGCGTCGATCGCGCAAGAAAGGCCAGATGCGTCGTACCTGCTCGGTGTGCTTAAGATCCAGTGAAACACACAGGACATCGTCCTTCTCGGCAGAGGCCTGGGCGAGGATTTCCCCCTGGCAGCCGGCAACGAAACTGCTTCCCCAGAACTGTGCGCCGGAGGTAGCAGCGGATGGATCAGCCTCAAAGCCGCTGCGATTGACCGCTACCACCGGCAGACCATTGGCAACCGCATGGCTGCGCTGGATAGTGATCCAGGCGTCGCGCTGACGTTGTTGTTCCTCCGCTGTATCGTCAGGGTCGAAACCGATGGCGGTGGGATAAATCAGCAGGTCCGCTCCGGCCAGAGCCATCAGTCGTGCTGCTTCCGGGTACCACTGATCCCAGCAGACCAGCACCCCGAGGGTGCCAACGGAAGTTGCTATCGGGGTAAAGCCGAGATCACCGGGGGTGAAATAGAATTTTTCATAGTAGCCGGGATCGTCGGGGATGTGCATTTTGCGGTAGCAACCGGCAATCCTGCCATCCTTTTCCAGGACGACTGCCGTGTTATGGTAGAGTCCCGCCGCGCGTTTTTCAAACAGGGAAAGGACCACAACAACCCCCAGTTCTCGCGCCAGCTGACCGAAGGTTTCGGTGCTGGGGCCGGGGATCGTTTCTCCCAGATCAAAAAGGGCGGGGTCTTCGATCTGACAGAAGTAAGGGCCGGTATGCAGTTCCTGCAATACCACCAGATTGGCCCCTTGCGCGGCGGCCTGGCGGATGCCTGTTAGACTGCGTTCAATATTCTCGTTGCGATCTGCGGTACAGGGGTGCTGTACCAGGCCCACTTTTAAATTGTTCATGATAATACTCCGGTCGGCAACTGCATGGTAACGCAGTGCAGTGAGCCATGCTGTTTGATCAGGGGGCGGCAGTCGATGCCGATGATTTCCCGATCAGGGAAGCATGCGCCTATCGTTTCCTGGGCGTTTTGGTCAGCGGCATCCTGGTAGCAGGGCACCAGTACCGCTCCGTTGATGATCAGAAAATTGGCATAGGTCGCAGGCAGGCGCTGCCCTCCCTCATATTGGGCCTGTGACCAGGGCAGGGGGACCAGGTTGAAGGGGGTGCCGGCGCTTGTGGTGAAGCTGCGCAGTTGCTGCTCCATGCGCTGGAACTCGGCATAGTGTTCATCCTGTGGGTTGTCACAACTGACATAAAGAATCGTGTCATCAGGGCAGAGACGGGCGATCGTATCAATGTGGGCATCGGTGTCATCACCGGCCAGCCGGCCGTGATCAAGCCAGAGAAAATGCTGAAGGCCGAACCGGGTACGCAGTTCTGTTTCCAGTTGATCCTTGGTCAGCTGCGGATTGCGGTTCGGATTGAGCAGGCAGTTGGACGTGGTCAGCAAGGTACCCTTGCCGTCGGATTCAATACTTCCCCCCTCGAGGATCAGACCGATTGTTTCTGCAGGAATACCTGAAAAAAGCGGGGAACGGACAAGTTGCCGGGTCACCAGATTGTCCATGTCGGCGGCGAACTTCAGCCCCCAGCCGTTAAAGCCAAAGTCGAGCAGGCAGGGTTGTCCATGGGTAAAAACTGTGATTGGTCCGAAGTCGCGAATCCAGGTGTCGTTGGTAGGGATATTGACCAGATGAATCTGGTCGTTGACAATTCCGGCATCCCTCAGTTGGGTGTTCACAACCTCAGGTTCCGGGGTGATAATAATCACCCGCTCAAAGCGGCTGATCTGCCGCGCCAGTTCAAGGTAGACCGGCAGCACGTCATCAAGAATATCGACCCAGTCGCTGTTCCGGTGCGGCCAGGCCAGCAACACTGCATCCTGCGCCTCCCATTCGGCAGGTAAGCGGCTTCCGGAATGAAGAGTTCGATTCATCTGTCTGCTCCGTTGAGACAATTATTTCAAAAAGACTAATGTCCACGGAAAACACGGAAAAAGCGGAAATAAAAGAATTAAATCAAAAAAGATAAAACTGCATTAAAAAATATGATTAGCAAATAGATGCCATTCTTTAATGGTTTAACTTTCGTGTCTTTCCGTGCTTTTTGTGGACCAAAAGGCTTATTTTAAAAGCGTATTTTCCAGTAATATTTTCAGGCCAATGGTGATCAGCAGTAACCCTCCGACACATTCGATCTTGCTGCTCCACAAGGTGCCGATCCGTTGGCCAAGGAGCATGCCACCCAGAGTGAAAACCGAAGCGGTCACACCAATGACCAGTGCCGGCATCCAGATCGACACCCCGAGCAACGCCAGACTGAAACCGACCGCCAGAGCATCAATACTGGTAGCGATCGACAGCATGACCAGCGAGATACCACGGGTCGGATCCTTCGGTTCGGCATCCTCATCATCGTCGGTCAGGGCATCGTAGAGCATTTTGATGCCGATCAGGGATAATAGCACAAATGCCAGCCAGTGGCTGAATGCTTCCATGTAGTGGCGTAGCCCTACCCCCGCCATCCAGCCCAGTACCGGCATCATTCCCTGAAATAAACCGAAGTGAAAGCCGAAACGAAATAGGTGGCGATGGGTCACCGTTGCCAGGGTCAGTCCCGCCGCCAGCGCCACGGCAAAAGCATCCATCGCCAGCGCTACAGCAATACCGATCAGAGTAAGGGTGTCCATTGGTACTATCAGTCCTTCATGGTGAAAAGTGGATGGTTTTATAGCATGTTTCATCAGTAGACAAAACAGATAAGAAGGTTATTGAGACCATAATCAAGGAAACCAAAAGTGGCACTAAGGGTAGGGTGGTCAGATGGTGTTTTTTTCGCTTCCAGGGGAAAGGTTGAAAGGCTGTTTAGCCGCGATTTAAATCTGATCAAATCGGATGTAACACCCAGAAAAAATTCTAAATCTTTTTTGCCGCAGTCAGGTCAGAAGCAAAGTTGACGCGGTTAACGTCAACGGCATCAACCCCTGGTGTTGATGTTGATCCTTACGCACGCGGTTTTAAGGTTTTTACCGGGATAAACCGGTTTGGGGTGCCGGGGACTGGCTCCGGAAGGTGCCTGTCCCCCTGCTCGTGCTTCTTTAAAAAGGCTTGTCGCTGGTCTCGTAAATCTGCTTGCGGTGGCCTATGCGCACAATCAGGATGATCATCTGCTGATCCTGAATATCGCAAATGATACGATAATTACCAACTCGATAGCGCCACAATCCTTTCAGGTTGGCTGAGAGGGGTTGGCCGAGGTCGCGGGGGTTATCTAATTTTGCCACGCGCTGTTCGAGGTAACTGCGGATATCACGACGGACTTGCGGATCAAGTCTTTTGACCTGCTTTTTAAGTGATTCAAGGTATTTAATCGTCCAGGCCATGCCAGAACTCGTCACTCTCTAATACGCGATCATTGCCGCTTTTAAGGTTTTCTATCGCCCTCTCACTCAGATAAACATCCTCAAGGGTGTCAAGGTGAACCTCAATAGCCTCACGGGCATAATAGCTCTTGGTGCGACCTGTCGCTTTCGCTAAAGCTTCCAGTCGCTGTTCTGTTTCATCGGAAAGACGGATTCCCAACATGATCGTAGCTCCCCTATCTAATCTGTTTAACATGTTTACTGTGTTTAACATTGTAGTGTGCAAAGTGATGTTAGTCAAACAGCAAACCGGGTCCTGGTTTTTTGATTGTAAATCACCATCCTGTTTATCCTGAATATCTCTGTTAAAAACTGGTAGTGGGTAGTGGAATGAATGCTTTCACCCAAGCCCCAGTTCTTAATACTTAACTTCAGATGTTGACCCTAGCGCGTGCGGTTTTAAGGTTTTTACCGCGACAAAAGCCTGAAAGTTTTTCCTCCCCGCCCTTGAGTGCCAAAATTTGTCACCCCATACTGACAAAAATTGACCTTCAATCATGAAATTTCGCTTATTTTGTGTTGTGGGGTCATCATTTAAGAGATGTTTTACGTTGCAATTAATATTGTTAGCACAATAAACACAATTTTTCCCCCAATTTGTTAAAAATAAAAACCATGTAGATCCATAAGGATAGATGCACTTAATAAATCAAGGCCGCATTTTTAACCACCTTTGGTTTTCTGTTTGTATATTTCCCCCGGTTGTTGGCATCCAGCTTGCTTAAGGGTGAGTGAGCATATAACAAACAAGCCGGCATGGGGTCCGGCACTCATTCACATTTTACAAAAGGAGTTACACCATGGTTTTGAGCAAGTTTCAAAAAAATCAAAAGGGTTTTACCCTGATCGAGCTGTTGATCGTTGTTGCGATCATCGGTATTCTGGCTGCGATTGCTATTCCGCAGTTTGCGGCTTATCGTATTCGTGGTTTTAACTCATCAGCTCAGAGTGATGTGCGTAATATGGCATCTTCTCAGGCCGCACTCTTTTCTGACTGGCAAGTATTTGGTGGTACTGATTCCGTTGCCGTTGCAGGAGCGCCTCCTCTACCTGGATTTGCTGCTTTTGCTGGTAGAGTTGGGGCTCTGCTTACCGGCCCGTCTGGTGACCCTGCTCAGCCTGCTCAGGTTCCAGTTATTCAGGCGACGGCACAGGGAGCGAATCGTGGTATTCAGATACCACTTGGCAACAACGTTCAAATTGCTTCAGGTACTGAAGCCGCTGGTTTAACTTCTTTTGTTGCAGCAGCCAAACACCTTCAAGGTGACACCTACTTTGGAGTAGATAGCGATATAACTGCTATTTATTTTGATCAAGCGCTCGGATCTGCCGGCACACCTCTTGACGAAAATGCCGATATGCCTGCATCCGTGATTGGAGGGGATGATTTCAACGCCGTTGTTGGTCCTAGTGGAAATGCATGGGCTGTGCGTTAATATAGATCAATTTATTAGCCAAATGGCGCAGGCAGAATTGCTTGCGCCATTTTTTATTGTTTATGTTTCCTTTGAGGAGAAAATGCGAGAAAAAGTCACCTTTAGGGATGTATGGAAAACCTACGAAAAGGAACTCGGCCACGCTTCCGCTCCAGCGCTGAAAAATGTTTCCTTTACCGTCAACGAAGGGGAAACCGTGGGTCTTATTGGTGCCAACGGTGCCGGCAAGAGTACCTGTATCCGTCTGTTGATGGATTTTCTTCGCCCCGACCAGGGGCAGATTCGATTGAGCGGCAGCAGCGTCAACAACAGTGAACTGCGCCGTGATGTCGGCTATCTGCCGGAGGTGGCGAGTTTTCCGGCGAATCTGACGATTCTGGATCTGCTTAAATTTGTCGGCCGCACTCATCGGTTATGTAAAATCCTTCTGGCCGAACGTTCCGAGTCCTTGCTGCAATTGCTTGGACTGTGGGAGGCACGGAAAAAACCGGTGCGCAGCTACTCTAAGGGGATGCAACAACGGGCCGGGTTTGTGTTGGCGCTGGTGCATGATCCGTCGTTTCTGATCCTGGACGAGCCGATGAGTGGTCTAGACCCTATCGGCCGGGCGCAGATCGGGGATTTAGTGGCCGACCTCAAGCAGCAAGGGAAAACCATCTTGTTTTGTAGTCATATCCTTGAAGATGTTGATCGTCTGGTCGATCGTCTGCTGATTCTGCATCAGGGGGAAAAACGTTTTGAAGGTACTACAGCCGAGTTGTCTTTAAGCTGCAGCACCTCTTCAATTGTCGATGGGTTTCTAAAAACCATTGGGAAAGAGGGGTGCGCGCCATGCTGAACTCGGTTACTGCCCTTTGTCGCCTGACCTTCATCGATGGTATCCGGCGACGTGCCCTGCTCGGTCTGGTACTGCTGGCCCTGTTTGTTGAACTGGGTGGGCTGTTTTTTTTCAGTTTCGTGCCGCGCGACATCGGCCGGGTACTGGTTGACTATGTGGTCACTATCGGTTGGGCAGCGGGGACCCTTTTTCTGCTGTTTCATGCCGTACAGGTGATGAGCTGGGGGGAGGATCGTCGGGTCATTCAGCTGCTGCTCGCCCATCCCTTGTCGCGCAGTGAATACGTATTCGGGGTATTCTTCGGTCTGTGCGGTCTGCTGCTGGTGCTTAATGTCCTGCTCGCAAGCGTCAGTTACCTGGTACTGCTGATTATCAAAAACTCCGTTGGTCCGGCGTTTTTTGAACACCTTGGTTTGCTGGAGTATCTGCTTGCCTGGGGCGGCGCTTTTTTTCTGCAGCTGATGCTGCTGGCGGTTATCGCCCTCTTCTCCGGCCTGGTGCGCGGAGGGTTCAGTGTCCTGCTGCTGACGGTGGCCTATTTTCTGATCTGTAACGGACTGCCTGCAGCACTGGAGTTTTTTAAAGGGGATAGCGGTTTCAGCAGCCATTTGCTGACCGGACTGACGTTTTTCTTCCCCAACTTTGACCGTTGGGACTACAAGGGACTGGTCATCGTCCTGGATGGTTTGCTTCCTGTAACGACCCTGCTGCTGGATACCGCTTACGTGATTCTCTACTGTGTTCTGGCCCTGACGCTGGCAGCCCGCATCTACAGTGCACGGGATATCAAATGAAGCGCCTGGTCATCCTCTGTTGTCTGCTGGTTTATACCACCATCTGGTGGCATTACAAGAACGAGATCATCTGGTCGGACCGTTATCTGTCCATACCTTTGCCGGTACCTGTGGTACAAACTGCAGCAGGCTATGGGGGGAATATGGCCGGTTTTGCCATTTTTGTTAAAACCGCCATCTTCACTGGCGGGAACAACTTGACTGGAATCGACGAAGCGACCTATGCTCCCGCATTGGCTCAAAATTACGATGCTGCTGCCCGCCTCTATCCGAAATTTATCGACACCTATTTTTTTAATCAGTCATTTCTGCCGCATATCTCGCGTGAATTTGCAGTCCTCGCCAACTCTGTTCATGAACATGGCATTTCCGCCTTGCCGGAATCTCTTTATATCCCGTTTTTCAAAGCGTATAACCACTTTAGGTATCTGGATGAACCGTTGGAAGCAGCAGATATCTTCGCCGATCTGACGAAAAAGCCCGATGCACCGGAATGGTTCGGATCGTTAAGCAGCAAACTCAGGGCCCGGGGCGGGCAACTCTCCGCCGGTCGGGATATGTTGCTGGTGATGTATGAAGGAGAAACCAACGAGCTTGTACGTGAACGCTATGCCCTGGAGCTTGCCAATTTCGACCGTGCCCTGATGGTGCAGGCGATGCTGAATCTGTACCGGGACCACCATGGGCAGGATGCACAGGAACTGACCGACCTGGTTCCCGACTTTCTAACGGAACTGCCGGAACTTGAACTGGGTTACACCCTCGAGTGGGATCCGCCTGTCCTCAAACTCACCCATCCCGCGGTGAAGTAAAGCCCACAAAAATCAGGCTTCACAATCTGCCATGATGAACTGCGGATAAGAGCGGATAAAAATTGCTGCAATCGAAATCGGGATCGCTATCGGGATCGAAATCGTTGTTGCCTTTGCTGTAGGCTTTTTAGATTCCGATTTCGATCCCGATTTCGATTTCGATTTGGACACATCAAAAAAAGGGGACAGGCTAAATCTCGCTACTGTTCGTGATTATCATTGCAGCCGAATCTACGGAAAACCAAGATAAGTATCAACCCCATCTAAAAACAGATCATACTGGCTTTCCATCGCTTCTTTCAGGACATTGGCGGGAAATCCGCGGGCGAGGTTGCAGCGTAGGCCGACCCAGCCGATGGCGTCGATCGGGCCAAGGCTCATCAAATAGCCTTTTTCCTGATAGTGGTACGGACGCAGGCTGCGCTCGGTGTGCAGATTAACGATATTGTGTGCCACTTGTTTGCCTTTGCGGACCGCCGCCTGGGCAGTGAGCTGGTTCAGTCCGTTGCCGGCGTAATCGGAACAGTCCCCGGCGCTGAAGATGTCGGGCAGCAGATCTCCTTCAATCTCGATCTGTCCGAAGGGGTTGGTCGACACACTGAACGGCGCGCGCTTGACCCCGGCAAACAATAATGTCGCCGCCGAGTCCAGCTGATATTCCCTGTCACTGCCGCATTCCTTAAGCACGATGCTGGTGTCGCTTTGGTCCAGGTATTCTGTCTGGGGCAGATAGGTGATATTTTCCCGGCGCAATTTACGCACAACATAACGATGGGCACCTTCGGGCATCATCGGCAGGGTGCGACTGTTCATGTCGATAAGCCGTAAACCGGCATCAATTCTTTGTCGTCGAAGCAGTGTTTTTAATTCGAATAATATCTGCAGCCCGGTGGCGCCGCCACCAACAAAAGAAATATCCAGCCGTTGTGATACAGCACGGGTACGCCATTCTTCCAGCAGGGTCGGACCACGACCCGCCATCAGGTGTTCCAGGCCGTAGACCCGGCGTCCTCGGGGTGGAACCAGTGCAGTAGAACCGGTGCTGATAACCAGCCAGTCAAAATCGAGCTCACCATCACCGAGGGGAATTTTTTTCTGCTGCTGCCAGCGGTTTAAGCTGTTGTTATCAATCTGAAGTCGATGCTGATGAAAAGTAAAGCCGAAACGTTCTGCGAGTTGGGTATACGGAAGCTTGAAGTCGGCAACCTGTCTGGCAAAGGTCTTGTGTAGATTGGTGATCTTGCAATGTTCCAGGTTAGCATCGATCAGGTGCAGTTGCAGTGCCGGCATCTTTTTCGCCAGACTGATGAGGGCGGCCAGTCCGGCATAGCCTCCACCAATGACAACCACTTGAGCCATAAGAGCGTTCCTTCCACATTAAGGGGGTGACCCTCCGGTTTTTAACCTGTCTGCGCGGACAATTCTAGACGTTGAGGTTATCGGCCCCATCTCCCAATTGACCCATTTCGGGTAGTTGAATCGGATCACAGCAGTTTTCTGCGAGACGGGCTTTCTGCCCACACTGACCACACTTATAACTAGCCGGTTCAGAAAGACAGGCTACCATTTGTTTGCGCCCCTCAACCGTCAAGCTGCAGAGATGAATATGATGGTCTTCAGTATGTTTGCAGAAACTGTGCAAATCGTGTGTCATTTTAAGCTCCTTTAAGTTTGTAACTTTTTAACAATAGTAACTTAGGAATTTGTCCAAGACAATAGGGATGGTCATTTTTTGTCAGACGGCCATGCCCGGGACACAAAAAGGCTTTAAAAAGCTGATGTTTTGTGACCTCTCCAGGGTAAAAAGTCTGTTATCATGGCAGCTCTGATCATGAGCTGAAAGAATATCTCTTTTTTTAATAAGGGCAAGACTGGGTGATCGAATATCAGCGATCAAGGAGTGAGGCGTGCCAAAAACCCTGACGATAACCAGACCCGATGACTGGCATCTTCACTTACGTGATAACGCGATGCTGGCAGCTGTTGTGCCTGTTAGCGCCCGGGTCTTTGCTCGTGCCATCGTTATGCCGAACCTGCAACCCCCGGTGATCACTCCGGCTGATGCCAATGACTATTACCGGCGGATCAAGGCGGCAATCCCGGGAGACATTTCTTTTGAGCCTCTGATGACGCTGTATCTCACCGATCGCACAACCCCGGAGATGATCCATGAAGCGGCAGCTCGGGGCCTGGTCAAGGCATGTAAACTCTATCCGGCCAACGCCACTACCAATTCGGCGCAGGGGGTGTCCAATCTGACAGCCCTTCATGAGACGTTTGCGGCTATGGTAGATAGCGGGCTCTTGCTTCTGGTGCATGGCGAGGTCACCGCCAATGACATTGATATTTTTGACCGTGAAAAAGCCTTTATCGATCAGCAACTTGTCCCCATTGTCTCCGAGTACCCTCAACTCAAGGTGGTGTTCGAACATATCACCACCAGCGATGCGGTGGAGTTTGTGTTGAGCGGCGGCCCGAATGTTGCCGCCACCATGACTCCCCAGCACCTGATGTACAACCGGAATCACCTGTTGGTTGGCGGTATCAAGCCCCACAATTACTGCCTGCCGATATTGAAACGCAATACCCATCAGCAGGCGCTGCAAGCGGCAGTTGTTGGCGGTTCCCCGAAATTTTTCCTGGGTACCGATTCAGCGCCCCACCTGCAGCACACCAAAGAGAACGCCTGCGGCTGTGCCGGTTGCTACAGTGCCCCGGCAGCACTTGAATTGTATGCCGAGATTTTCGATCAATTGGGGATACTGGATAAGCTGGAAGCCTTTGCCAGCTTCAATGGCCCCGATTTTTACGGCCTGCCCCGCAACCCGGATACCATTACCCTGGTCCGCAAACCCTGGCAGGTTCCGGCCACGGTCCCTGTCGCGGGGCAACCCATGGTGCCGTTCTACGCCGGTGAAACCCTGCAATGGCAGGTTCTTTAAGATCCCCATCAGTTGCTGCATCGCTCCCAATTTTCATCACCTTGCCCTGCTGTTTGAACACATCTGCATAGAGATGGTAGACTCAAATCATCATAACTATTCACTACTGTCCTTGCGCTGGATCGGGGATCCTGTGGCAAGGGTGTTTGTCGCCATGGACGGCGACAACAAGCGGTCATGGATGACCCAACGGGAAACAATCGCGTCCCTTGACATAGGATCCCCGATTCGGTGCTGAAGAGACTCAATTCATCTACATAAATATTCCATTCATCTCTGCAGGAGCATGCGAACATGACCGACAACAACAAATTCCCCCCCGAAAAAAATCAGCCTGCCGGCTATGTGCCCCCGAAGATCTGGACCTGGGAACGTGAATCGGGAGGGGTCTTTGCCGGCATTAACCGTCCGACTGCCGGCCCCCGGCACGACAGCGAGCTGCCGCTCGGCAAGCATCCCCATCAGCTCTACTCCCTGGCTACCCCCAATGGCATGAAGGTCGGTATCCTGTTTGAGGAGTTGCTGGAGGCAGGATTTGCCGGGGCAGAATATGACGCCTGGTTTATCGATATCGGCAAGGGTGATCAGTTCGGCAGTGGTTTTGTCGAGGTCAATCCCAACTCCAAAATTCCGGCACTGGTTGACCGGCAACCCCGGCTTGATTCCGGCGGACAGATTGAACCGGTGCGGGTTTTTGAAAGTGGTTCCATTCTGCTTTACCTGGCGGAAAAGTTTGACGCGTTTTTGCCTCGGGATGTGCCTGGCCGGACTGAAACCCTCAACTGGCTGATGTGGCAGATGGGGGCCGGACCCTTATTGGGAGGCGGCTTCGGCCATTTTTATGCCTACGCACCGCTTAAGATTGAATATGCCATTGATCGCTTTGCCATGGAGGTAAAACGTCAGCTTGATGTTCTTGACCGGCATCTGGCAACCCATCAATATATGGCCGGTGAAAGCTATACGATTGCCGATATGGCGATCTGGCCCTGGTATGGCCGGCTGGCCCTGGATCAGATTTATGGTGATGCCGGCACCTTTTTATCCGTGGATGAGTACCAGCACCTGCAGCGCTGGGCCCGCTTGATCGAAGCACGGCCCGCGGTCCAGCGCGGGATTCTGGTCAATCGCAAGGATGGGGTAAAGGAGCGCCATTCGGCGGCAGATTATGCCGGCCAGGCTGGGTGATAAATACCCAACCTGGCCGGCAGGCAAAGATCAGCTCAGTTTTGTGACCTTGATGCTGACACCATGTCGAGCGGTGCAACCCGTCCAGTAATCAAGCAGCAGGCTCTCACCTGTTCGGGTCGGGTCGGTCGGCAACATGGGGTTTACACTTGTGCCCGTTGCTCTTTCCTTTAATCCGCTGATGAGCTTGCCATCAATCATCCGGTCATCACCGCCAAACCCACGGCTATGACCAAAGCCCATCCCTACCGCGATGGCTCCCTTGACCACTCCTTCGTCGGTCTGGAGTTGGCCATCCGTGAATCGGCCGGTGGGACTGGTAATTCGCACCTTATCGCCGGAGGCAAGACCAAGCTCTTTGGCGGTGTGGATATTCATGTAGATATAGTTTGTCGGGCTGAACTCTGCTGTGCGCTTGAAAGCAACGGAGTAGGGAGAGCGCAGCGTCGATTTGTAGCTTGAAAACAGCAGGGGGAACTCATCCTGTGGCCAGTGTTTTTCCCAGTTGTCACCATTCCAGAAATGATTCGGCTGGTAGGTCGGGATGCCCGGATAGGCTTTGCCGCTGTAGGCATGGATGAAACTGGTAACCGCTTCGTTATAAATACGCAGGCAGCGACCCGTATGACCGTTCAGAAAATCACCGCTGTAACGTGGTTCTGCTTCATAGTAGCCACCTCGTGACAGTACCGCAGCAACAGCGGTACGTTCTGCCGGTGTCAATTTGTCGTTGAGTGGTTTCATGGCACGTTCCGCCCCGGACCAGATCATGTCTTCTTTTGTGACCGGCGGGAGCTTTTTGCACATGGTAGCAACGTTGGCAAGGTACCGTGCACTCCAGTCTTCCAGGGTGAATAGATCGACTTGTCTGCCATCGCTGGTTCTGATGGCATTTTTACCAAAGCCGGGCAGATTCATCATCAGGGCGATATCGATAAGAAAACGCTCCATACATACATGCCGGCCATATTGATCTTTGACCGTCCGCGGAGTGACCACCGGGGCTCCAGCTGAAAAGCCCTTCATTTCTGACCCCCACATCCGATCCGCCGCGTATTCCTCGTGGGCTGACAGGTCAGGGATAAGATAGTCACACAGATTTGTTGTTTCATTTAAATGACAGTCTATTCCGACACTCAGACCCAGTTGTTTAGGGTCTTTCATGCTGTTAATGACCGCCTGACTCAAGCCACTGTTACCGTAGGTAACGTTGTTGCGCCAGCTGAAAAAAGCGCGAAAGCGGTAGGGATCATTGTTGGCATGGCTGGTCAGCATTTCGCCCGCATGCTTGACCGGTGCGATCTCCATCCACGGCTGACTGGCGGGATAAAGGGGCTGATTATTGGCACGTTTGTTTTTGTACTCTGTCGAGTTTTCGTATCTTCCTTCCCGACTGGCAGTGATCCCGATTTCAGTGCCGCTAAAGCCTCCGTCGATCTTGCCCAGCTGGTAGCGGTCGTTTTTGCTGCCGTTGTGGAAGCCGAGCCAGTAAGCAGCTCCCCCTTTGGCGTGATGAGAACCGATAAGGGTGTTGAGCAGCCCGGTCAGCCAGCCGGTCACAAAGCCATCGGCGCTACTCGATGCTGTGGACAGCATGACGCTGGATCGACGGCCATGACTGGTAAAATCCCTGGCGATCTGTCTGAGTTTTTTTTCACTGATGCCGGTCGCTTCTGCGTAGGTTGCAAGGCTGTTGCGTTGAGCTTCCGCTCTGAGAATGGTAAGGGAGCTTTTTACGCTAAGAGGTTTTCCGTCCTTGTCGGTGAGGGTCTGGTCGACAAAAAGCTTACCATCCTGCACTGTCTCGGCATCAGCGGGTTGCCCCGTCCTGGGGTCGATAACAACCGGGTTTTCTCCGGTCAGACCGATTGTTGATCCGCTTAAAAATTTGCCGTTTTGCGGATGGTTCGGCTCGGTAATGACCAGATGACTGGCGTTGGTGTGATGAAGCTCTCCTTTGGCTTTTGCTGCTGCCGCATTGGCTGTCGACAGGTGATGCGCATTGATCCAGTTGTTATCAAACATCACTCTCATCAGAGCAAACAGAAACGGAGTATCGCGCCCTGGCTTGATGGGCACCCATTCGCCACCAGTGTTGGCGCTGGGTGTTGTGCGCAGCAGCGGATCAACGGACACATATTTGAAACCGTTATCGACTCGTGCATCAGCAAGCTGGCGCCCGAGGCTGTTGAGACTATTGCCGGAGTTGCCGGGGCTGGTTCCCAGAAAAATGGCATATCTGGCCTCTTTCCAGTCAGGATGGGCGTGCCAGGCACCCTGGTGTGGATTGACGGCGGCAAGCGCCAGACCGAGGCGTTGTTGCGCCCCACAGTAGGCGGATTTTTTGCCGATATTGCTGGTTCCCCAGGAATTAATCATAAACCGGGTGTAGAAGTTTGAACGGGCGGCATTGTCACCAAGGTAGGTAGCAAAAAGATGGTTGGCTGCCGAGCCGAATTCCGGTTGACCGGGCGCTGCTTCTTTGTCCAGTTGCCGTATCTCCCTGAGGCCTGCGACTTTGCCCTCACCGAAAAGATCACCACCTTCGACGATCTCTTTTAAGGCCTGTTCGTAGGGGATCGTATTCCACTTTCCTTCCCCTCTTTTCCCGGCCCGTTTAAGAACCTGGGTGACGCGGCGTTCATCGTCAACTGAATCAGTGGCAGCAGTCCCGCGTCCACAGGTTGTGGCGCGATTGTTATGGCCCTGATCACCGGTCAGATTTTTAAATGCTTCTTTCACCGGCATATCCAGGGGAAGGGGATCACCACTGTTGTTTTCGCAATAGGGATTGCCATTAACCCGCAGGATTTTGTCGGTCTTATCATCTACTCGAACGCGCAGTCCGCAGTTATCAAAACAACCGAAGCAACGTTGAAATGCCATTCGTTGGCCCGGTGTCTGAGAAATATCGCCGGTCGCTTCATCGACGATAAATTCAGGGGTTAACGCATTTTTTGCAACCGAGCTTATGGGCGGGTCCTCTTTTGATTTTACATAGTTTTCAGCTTTTGCGGTGGTGGCAACAGCAATGGTTCCGGCAGCAACTCCGATGTTGGTCATAAATTTTCTGCGGTCCATATATAATTCTCCTTATCTCTGCCAGTTCAGATATTTCAAGGTCAGTACTTTCTGGTCGTCAGTCGTTTCAGGTAAACCGATGTAATAAATTTTCGGTCCTGTTCCTTTTGACTCCAGCATGGTGTACACCTGATTGTTTTTTATCGTCTGCACGATTTTTGATTCGGGATTGTTCAGATCACCAAAAGTCCTGGCGTGGCCGGCACAGCTTTCAACACAGGCCGGCAGCAATCCATGGCTGGATCTGGCAATACAGAAATCACATTTTTCAGGAGGTAGCTTGGCTTCAGTATCCCCAGCTCGTGCTCCGTACGGACAGTGCTCCACACAGATTTGACAGGCGATACAGGTATCCTGGTTGATATAGACAACACCATTCTTGGTTTTTCCCGTGGCGGCTACCGGGCATGGTTCCGTACAGGTCGGCTGTTCACAGTTGCCGCATTGGGTCGGGATAGCCATGGTTCCGTAACCATCATTTTGCGGAGTCGAAAATTGGCGAACCTGATTCCGAGCCATCCCTTTGGGGGTTCCGTTTTCGATGGCACAGGCAAGGCTGCAGGACAGACAGCCGGTACAGCGTCGTACGTCGATAACCATGGCCGGTTTGTTGGAACCCCTGTCATTGCTGGCCAGAATGTGAGCTGTCGGGATCAAGGTCAGGGTAACGCTTGACCCCAAAGCTTTTAACATGGTCCGTCGATTAATCATTACTTCCTCCTTTCGGTGTTTTGTGCTTAAACGGTAAAATGAATGCACACTCACTAGAGCAAATCTGATGCCATTTTGTAGGCGAGCTTTAACATGCTGAAAATAAAGAACAAAATTATTTTTTATTGGAAAACAAAGGGGTCAACCATGGTTGTTGTGATTTGTACCCGATATAGTCGAGGCGTAGATTTGCCGGCAACTCTGGGAGGAATGAACGAAAGTTGATGATTTAACTTTTGTTGATACCTTTGCATTTTTTTGGTTTCATGTGATCTTGTCAATATCCATCTGTCGCTACCTTGATCGCTAAGAAAGGTGTTCTTTTTGAGATGAAAATGTTGGTGCTGCTGATATGGCTGATCTTGCCGGTGCCTTCTCTTTATGCGCAGCCTCCACTCTATATCGGCAGTGCTTTTGAACCGCCGGTGTCGACCCCTACGCAGGAAGGGATTGTTGACCAGATTGTTTTAGAAGCCTTTGCGCGCCTCGGAAGGGAAGCGGTGATCACTCATCTGCCGGCAGAAAGATCCCTGCTCAGTGCCTCCAGCGGAATCAACGATGGCGATCTGGTTCGGGTCGATGGATTGCAGAATAATTATCCTGATCTGGTACAGGTCCACGAACAATTGATCAATTTTGAATTTGTTGCTTTCAGTAAGAATCCACGGATCAGGATGAATGACTGGGAGGACCTTTCAGGCTACAGTGTCGGCATCGTCAGGGGGTGGAAGATTCTGGAAGAGAAAGCGGTCCATTCCCGGTTGACGAAGGTCGACAGCCTGAAATTGCTCTTTACCCTGCTGGAAAAAGATCGGGCAGATCTTGTGATCTATGAGCGTCTGGCGGGATTGCATGCTATTCAGACGATGCACCTGCGGGATATTTACCTGGCAGCGCTGCCACTGAAGGTGCAGCCGATGTATCTCTATCTGCATCGTTCTCACCGTGACCTGGTGGAGCCGCTGGTGAGGGTACTAAAATCCATGAAGCAGGACGGAACCTTTCAACGCATTTTTGCAAACCGCCTTTCAACCCTTGCCGTTGGGGAAAATCAGTGAACGCATTCAGAAAGGTTTTTGATTTTTCTTCGGACAGTATTGCCCGCAGACTAGTTGTCTATCTTTTTTTATGCAGTTCAGCTATCACGCTGATCGGTACCTCTATCCAGCTTTATCTGGAATATAATCGAGATATCAACAGTATTAAAAAGAGCCTTGGACAGATAGAAACCAGCCAGTTGGAAAGCATCAAGCAAACATTGTGGGTGTCTAATGATTCGTTCTTGAAGATACAGCTGGATGGATTGCTCAGGTTGCCAGATATCGCTTACCTGGGTATAAAGAGCCAGGGAGAAACGGTTATGTCCGTTGGGACCAAAGGGCAGACCAATACCATCGAGCGCTGGTTTCCCTTGACCTATCATTACCGCGATCAGGAGATCGATCTTGGTCAGTTGTTTGTTGTCGCTGACCTTCATGGTGTCCATCAGCGCCTGGTTGATCGTGCCCTGATTATTTTTTCTACGCTGGCGGTTAAGACTCTTTTTGTTTCCGTGTTTATGCTCTTTGTTTTTTATTTGCTGGTTGGTCGACATCTCAACAGTTTAGCTGAATATGCCAGGAGGTATAATCCGGAAAAGCAAGATCGCCCTTTGCTGTTGAAAAAATCCCGGAGAAAGATTGGATCTGGCGATGAGTTGGATCAAGTAATCAGCGCTTTCACCGATATGAGCACAAAGCTCAACGCTTTGTTTCAGGAGAAGAAACACAACAACGAACAACTACGCCATGAGATTCATGAACGCAAGACGGTTGAAGTGGCCTTGCGTGAAAGTGAACAGCGGTACAAGAAACTATATCAGGAATTTCAGGTGATCCTGGATGGAATCCCTGATGCCCTGACCCTTCTGACGCCTGATCTGCGGGTCATCTGGGCTAACCGAGGGACTGCAACTTTGCTGAATCGGAAGATGGCGGACCTTCCAGGCCGCCATTGCTATGAGATCTGGCAGGGTCTTTCATCGACCTGTGACGATTGCTTGGGGAGGGCTTGTTTCGAACAGGGCCAAGCGCTGGAGGGCACGCGTAAGACGTCAGATGATAGAGTGTGGGAAAAGAGAGTGTTCCCACTGAAAGACAAGGATGGAAACGTTGTTAACGTGATTGAATGGAGCAGTGAAATTACCGAAAAGACTCGCCTGGCCAGGGAAGCAGAACTGGCCAGCCGGCTGGCCTCACTGGGGGAGCTGTCAGCCGGCGTTGCCCATGAAATTAATAATCCCAATGCGATGATTCTTCTCAATGCTCCGGTTGTTAAACAGATCGTTGACGCAAGTTTTCCCATACTTGAAAAATACTGTAAAGAGCATGGCGACTTTGAGCTTGGCGGGATGACTTATACCGAACTGCTGGCCGAAGCGCCGATTCTGCTTGACAGCATTATGGACGGCTCCGAGCGGATTAGAAGAATTGTAGAGGACCTTAAGGATTTTGTCCGCAATGAAAATACCAGTGACGAAGAGGTTTTTCACCTGGCAGACGCCGTGAACGCCGCAGCCAGGTTGACGGAAGGATCTATCAAGAAAGCAGCGGCTGATTTCAAAGTATGTTATTTTTCAACCGTGGAGCCGATCAAGGGACGTCGTCAGGATATTGAACAGGTTCTTGTCAATCTGATTTTAAATGCCTGCCAGGCTCTTTCCGCAGAGAATCAGATCATCGAACTCGCCGCAGGCTACGATGCGCAGAAAAACGAGAATATTGTGACGGTTCGCGACGAAGGTCATGGTATCCAGGCAGAGGAGCTTCCGCGCATTATGGATCCTTTTTTTACCACCAAACGTGAATGTGGTGGTACCGGTCTTGGGTTATCCATCTCGGCGCGCATCATCAAAAAACATGCCGGGACTATCGTTATAACCTCAAGCCCAGGTGTTGGGACAACGGTTACGATCAGGCTGCCGGCACATAAGGAAGAACAATAAAGATGACTGCCATGAAATATCCTCCTTTGCCGATACTGCTTGTAGACGATGAAGCTTCATGGCTTCATGGCTTGACGGTGAATCTGCGATTGAATGCAGGGATCAACAACCTGCTTACCTGTCATGACAGTCGTGAGGTGATGGGTCTGCTTGAGACAGAGGATATCGGTCTGGTTCTGCTTGATCTGAATATGCCACATGTCAGTGGTCTGGAGCTTTTGCCGCTGATCGTACAGCATCACCCGGGGGTTCCTGTAATTATTCTTAGCGGCATGAATCAATTGGAAACCGCAGTGCGTTGTATGCGGTTGGGGGCTTTTGACTACTTTGTCAAAACGACCGAGCAGGAGCGGATGGTTGCAGGTATCCGTCGGGCTTTGAGTCATGCTGAGTTACAGCGAGAAAATCGCCAGCTAAAGGAGCGTTTCCTGGCTGAAGATGCTGAGTATCATGAGGCTTTCTCGCCGATCGTTACCCGTCACAAGAAAATGCATGCGATTTTTCGTTATATTGAGGCTATTTCTGCCAGTGCCGAGCCGGTACTGATCACCGGCGAAAGTGGCGTTGGTAAAGAACTGGTGGCAAAGGCGGTGCATCTGCTCAGTCGTCCTGATGGGCCCTGGGTAGCACACAACGTGGCTGGTCTGGATGATAACGTCTTCGCCGATACCCTTTTTGGACATTCACGAGGGGCTTTTACCGGTGCTGAAAGCATGCGCAGTGGTGCCATTGAAAAAGCTGCATCCGGCACCCTTTTTCTAGATGAAATCGGAGATTTATGTCTCGCATCCCAGGTCAAGCTTTTACGTTTGTTGCAGGAAAAAGAATACTTTCCGCTGGGGGCTGATGTACCAAAACGGCTTCATGCCCGGATTGTTTTTGCCACTAACCGGGACCTGACAGCTATGCAGACCGATGACTCCTTTCGCAAGGATCTTTATTATCGTCTGCATTCTCACCATATAGAGATTCCACCGTTGCGCGAACGCCCTGAAGATATCCCCCTGCTACTTGATCACTTTCTTCAGGAGGCGGCCGACGCTCTTGGGAAGAAAAAACCGACGCCACCGGATGAATTGTCAACCTTATTGTTAACCTATCATTTTCCCGGCAATATCAGGGAACTCAGGGCGATGGTTTTCGATGCGGTCAGCCTTCATCAATCCAGAAAGCTTTCCATGGAATCTTTCAAAAAGGCAATTGGTTTCAGTAGACTTGAGGGCAACTTGACCGCAGGTAGTGAGCAGGATAGAGCGGGGGAAAGTGTGATGGTGTTTCCTGATCAGTTGCCGACGCTCAAACAGATGACTGAACTTGGCGTTGCTGAAGCGATGAAGCGAGCGCGTGGCAATCAAAATATTGCTGCCCGATTGCTGGGAATAAGCCCCCAGGCACTGAGTAAGCGTCTGAAAAGACAGGAAAAACATGGAGAAATTCAGTGATTTTCCGGTTATGGTGCGTTATTCTCTATATTGGGTTGATGGATTAGGTGGTAGTGAATTTTAAGGCTGGTAAAAAAATGACCCTGACCATCAAGCTATACGGGGTATTTCGGATTAACCGGTTCAAGGAAAAACAGCTGGAGTTCGTAGCGGGAATCTGTGTGGATGAGGTGGTGGAGCAGTTGCAGTTGAACCGTCAATTGTTGGGTATTATTCTGATCAATGACCAGCACGCCGACATCAACAGCACTCTGACCGACGGTGATACCCTGGCATTACTGCCGCTCCTTGAAGGCGGGTAGTTTTTTTAATTGTATTAAAGAGGAGGAGAAGCTGCATGCAGATTTTTACCACTGATCCCGTTAAGGAACCTTCCCATATCCTCTACCGGCGCTGTGTTCTCGATCTGCAAAGCGGCGAGCAGAGGTTTGACGACGTGCCCTGTAACAATCTGGAGGATGTACTGGGTGGTTTCGGGCGCTCGTTTCAGCTTTTGGCAAAACGTCCGGTCAAGTGTGCCTATAGTGATGAAAATCCGCTGATCATCAATACTGGTCTGCTCACCGGCAGTACCGCCATGACCGGGATGCGGACCTATTTTTCCGCCTACAGTCCATTGAAGCAATCACGCAAAGGATTGCCGGCAGCGATCTGGTCGACGGGCAGTGGCAAGTTTGGCGCCAAATTCAAATGGACCGGTCTGGATGAGCTGATCCTTGAAAATCGTTCAAGCAAGCCCGTTTACCTGGTGATCAGCTACACAAAGCAGGGGCCGCAGGTTGCGGTGAAGTCGGCGGAGCATCTGTGCGGCCTCACGACCCATGAAAAGATCATGGCCCTGCAGCAGCACTATGAGGATGCTCATTTCGCCGCCATCGGGCCGGCCGGTGAGAACTGGCAACAGGTGTTCATGGGCGCGATTGCCCTGTCGACGGAAAACCAGTTACGCAGTGGCGAAGACAAGCAGCGCTTTGCCGGACGCGGCGGCATGGGCAGTATGATGGGGTACAAGAATGTGCTGGCATTGGTGGCCCAGGCCCCTGATCAGAAAAAGCCCCTGAACGATGCGGTGAAAAAGGTCAATGTCAATGTCGTTAAGGGGGGTGGTGCTGCCCGACTGCAGCCGGTCAAACGTGGTGGCGGTGGCGGTACCTGGGCTGCGTATGATGTGATGCAGCCCTTTCATGCGGTGCCGGTCAATAATTTTCGTCCCCAGGGGAATGATCTGCCCGAACGGATGTTGCGCGAGAATGTCGAAAAAGAATACGATCTGGAATCCTCCGCCTGTTGGCGCTGTGGGATCACCTGCCATAATTATGTCTATGAAAAAAAGAGGGATGGTACCCGCGGTGAGTTCCTCGCCAAGTTTGACTACGAACCCCTCAATCTGCTCAGCACCAATATCGGGGTTCACGATCCCGGTCAGGCTGCCCGGCTGATTCAAACCTGTGACCTGATGGGGATGGATGCCATCAGCCTAGGGGTGACTATTTCCTACCTGTTGGCGTGGAATGAACGTCATCCTGACCAGCCGCGGCTTGACGGGGTGAGTTTCGGTGATTACGAGAAGATTCGGGAACTGATTTTGGAGACCGGCAGGGGCAATTGTCCTGACCTCGGTATGGGCTCCATGCGCCTGTCGCAGAAAACCGGTGAAACCGACTACGCCTATCATGTCAAGGGGCTGGAGATTGCCGCCTACCAGCCGGAAACCAATCCGGGCTATATCTGGGCGATTGCCGGTGGCCATATGACCATGGGCACCTACGGGATGCTGATCCGCGAGGGCAAAACCGATTTTGATTCCTGGGTCGATGCCATTACCCGTGACAAACTGCAGATTGTTGGTTTTGATATGATCGGCCTGTGCAAGTTTTTTGATATCACCAAGGGGATCGGCACACAAATGGTGGTCGATTGCCTTAAAAGCGATTTCAATCTTGAAGTGACCGAGGACGATCTCAAGCTGGCGGTTCGGCGGGCGTTTATCCTGGGGCTGATCATGGAAAAGCGTCAGGGCTACACCATGGCCGAATATGCGCTGCCGGCTGAAGTGGCAAAAGAACCCAACCCCCACATCAGAGTGCCTGATATCAGTAACCCTGACTACATTGAACAGCTCAGTCAACGGGTCTGGGCGGTGTTTAGGCCGGAGATGGAGCAGGTAGAAAAAGAGCTGCTGGAAAGGGATTGATGTGAGACGACTGCTGTGGAAAATACTGATTGTCGGTTGTTTACTGGCGTTCTCTGGATCAGTTGCCACTGCTTTTGAGCCCAACATGCCGGGGCCTCGTGACCGCTGTCCGGTCTGTGGCATGTTTGTTGTCAAGTACCCGGAATGGATTGCCACCATTGTGTTTAACGATGGCCAGCAGCTATTCTTCGATGGCGCCAAGGACATGTTCCGCTATTATTTCAGCCTGCCCGAGGGCAAGGTGACACGTGACGATATCCACGGTATCTATGTGACTGAATATTACAGTGCCCGTTATGCGCCGGTTGATGAGGTGCTGTTTGTCCTGGGTGCCGATGTCTACGGACCAATGGGGGCGGAATTGATTCCGGTTCGAGGTCGGCAACACGCGGAAACCTTCATGAAAGACTACAGCGGCAAGCGGATCGTAGCTTTTGCTGAGGTGACGTCGGACATGTTGCCCGCGGATTATCGATGAAGCGGAGTCTTATCTGTCTGACAGTCATGCTGGCGGGCACCATGCTGCTTGTTGGCCTGCTGTTATCAGCACATCTGCGTGATCAACGCCACCCGGCAAGATGGCAGGATAAGCGCGATCTGGTCGCAGCGCTGGCCATCACCGACCTGTCGCTGAGCAGTGAAGCGCGTTACACCCGCCATGTCACTCAGGCCGATCTGTTTTCGGCGTTTCAGGATTTTCCTGCGGCATTTGAGCATTTTCCCACCGGTTCGATGATTCCGCCACGCCCTGCAGGTTACAGCGGGCGGGTGTCATTTGAATCTAACCAACAGGTCCGGCCGTGATCTTCAATTTCAAATTACTTGAATACAGTCTCTCGAGTTTATGGCGGCGCAAGGAAAAGAACATTGCCCTGATGGTTGTTTATGCCCTGGTCATCACGACCCTGGGGTCGGTGCTGCTGCTGACCCATGCATTGAAAACCGAAGCGGTAATGACCCTGACCACGGCCCCGGAAATTGTTGTGCAACGCACGCAAGGGGGGCGGCATGAGCTGATTCCGGTTCATTACGCTGAAACGATAGCGGGCTTTCCCGGGGTCGGCAAGGTGACACCGCGGGTCTGGGGGTACTATTATGACTCCCTGGTCAAGGCCAATCTGACCCTGATCGGCCTGGGCGGATATCACGAACAACTCGAATTGCTTGAGGGGCGCTTTCCGCAGGAACTGGATGAATGTGTCATCGGTGCCGGGGTGGCGGACGCCTTTGGTCCGCAGATCGGCAATCTGCTGGTGCTGGAGGACAGCAGCAAACGGCGTTCGGAGTTTCGCGTTACCGGCATCTTTCGTTCCCGATCGAACCTGCTGACGAACGACCTGGTGGTATTGCAGGAAGCCGCCCTGCGCGATTTTTTCGCTATGCCGGACGGGTTCGCCACCGATCTGACCGTTCAGGTCTATAACTCGCGCGAGATCAGCACCATCGCCAAAAAGATTGCCTATTTTCTTCCTGATAGTCGCCCGATCACCCGCGAGGAACTGCTCCACACTTACGATTCCCTGTTCAATTGGCGCAGTGGCATGATGCTGGCGGTGTTTGTCTCAGCCCTGATGGCTTTTCTGATCCTCGCCTGGGATCGGGCGACCGGCATCAGTGCCGAGGAAAAGCGCGAAATCGGTATCTTAAAAGCCCTGGGGTGGGAAACCTCCCATATTCTTGGTGCCAAATTGCGCGAAGCCCTGCTGATCTCCCTGAGTGCCTTTATTGCCGGCCTGCTGCTGGCCTGGTGGCACGTGTTTGTCCTGGGGGCGCCCTTGCTGATGCCGTTGTTAAAAGGTTGGTCGGTACTTTTCCCAACCTTTGAACTGACCCGGGTGGTGGATCTTTACCAGCTGGCAGTGCTCGGCTGTGTGACCATTTTACCCTATCTGGTCTGTACAGTGATTCCGGCCTGGAAAGCTGCCAGCAGTGATCCCGATGATGTGATGCGAGGCTGACAATGGGTGTCGATAGGGATAACCGCGAGCCACTGATCCGCATCGAGGAGGTCAGTAAAATCTACCATCAGGGCAAGCCCGATGAAGTACGCGCCCTGCAGGACATCTCTCTGGAGTTTTTTCCAGGGGAGGTGGTGGCCCTGACCGGGCCGAGCGGCTCCGGCAAATCGACCCTGCTGGCATTGGTCGGTTGTATGGCGCGTCCGACTCAAGGGACCATCTATCTGCAGCAGCGTCGCGTCAGTCGCCTGCCGGAATCCTTTCTGGCGCGGATTCGCCGCGAGACTTACGGGTTTGTCTTTCAGCAGTATCATCTGCTGCGCGATGTTTCGGTACTCGACAATCTGATGTTCCCTCTTTATCCTGCCGCGCTCCCCTACAAAACCATGCGTGAACGGGCGCTACTGCTGTTGAACAAGTTTGATTTGTCAAATAAAGATAAAACCAGAATTCGCCAACTCTCCGGCGGTGAACAGCAGCGGGTGGCACTGGCGCGCGCCCTGATGGCTGACCCGCCGATCATTATTGCTGACGAGCCGACGGCTCATCTCGATGCCGAGCTGTCAACAGAACTGCTGAATATTCTGACCGAACTGAACGCGGAAGGTCGAACCATCATTATCGCCAGCCATGACCCGGTGGTGTATCAGTCACCGCTGATCAGTCGCAGGATCGCTCTGCGTCATGGCCAGCTGGTGGACGACAATAACAAAGGGGCCGGGCCGTGATCCTCCACCCGGGTATTCTTGCACTGTTGTCAGCCTCAACCCTGATCCTGCTGATGCTGCTGGTGGCGGGAGGGGGAGCGCTGCGGATCCTGCGCCACTGGAACGCCGACAGCGGGTCTGCGACCCAGTTGCAACTGGAACGGCAGACCTGGCTGATCACAACCCTGCTGAAATACACCTTTGGTTTCCAGATTGTTACCCTGTTCCTCTTTCTGTTTACCCTCGATGAAATCCATCCCCTGTTTGTCGGCGCCATGTGTGCGACCGGATCTCTTAACACCAACCTGGTCGGCTGGCTGGTGTTGCTGGTCAAGATCGGACTGGTGTTTGCTGCCGCTTTCTGGCTGGCGGTGAATTATCTGGATCAGCGCACCGAGGATACCCCCTTGGTACGCTTTAAATATGTCACCCTGTTGCTGCTGATTCCGCTGGTGGCGCTGGATCTGTGGCTTCAGTGGGAATATTTCAGCGGCTTGCGACCACAGATGATCACCTCCTGTTGTGGTTCCCTGTTTTCTGCCGAAGGGGAAGGGGTGATCAGTACCCTGGCCGGGTTACCGGTTGAACAGGGGATGCCCCTGTTCTTTGCGGTGGTTTTGTTTTACGCCGGGTTGTTACTGGCGAGTCTGCGCTGGCGGGCGGTGCTGTTGCGACATCTGTTGTTTGTGGCGTCGGTGTTGTTGTTTTTTGTCTCCCTGGCAGCGCTGGTGTCATTTCTTTCTCTGTATATTTACCAGATGCCCAGTCATCAGTGCCCCTTCGACATGCTCCAGGGACACTATTACTACGTCGGTTATCCGATCTATCTAGGGCTGTTTATGGCCACTCTTTTTGCCATGCTGCCGGGACTCTGCCGCCCGCTGGCAAAAACAACCAGCCTTGAGCAGGAGCTTGAACGTTGTGAACCTGTCTGGCTACGTCTGGCCCTGTTCGGCCTGATCCTCTTTCTCGTCACCAGCTGCTGGCAGATGGTGTTCGGCCCGTTGATATTACTGGGTTATTGAAATTAGATCTGATACAGGCTTTTGGGTCCACGGAAAACACGGAATGACACGAAAATTAAAGCATTAAAAGCCAGCCAGATATTCACCAGAAAAAATTAAAAAAA